>MTBK01172904.1_pt1 | contig 12334 bp, 9 predicted proteins | sample 1535981 | NCBI WGS metagenome assembly MTBK01 (sample SAMN06109225, study PRJNA356200) | anaerobic digester metagenome | isolation source: biogas reactors fed with pig manure or primary and secondary sludge | place: Spain | collected 2016-06-30 | reverse complement strand
TTTCTCTTTGTGTTCCCCCTTCGGGCCCTGAGTCATGGGAGTTCTCGGATCAGATCCTTCGGACTGCGTCCTCAGGATGACAGAAATTCCCTGAGCCACGGGGACGGATCTCCTGGCCCATTTTCACTCCCGGCGGCCCAATACCATGAGTGGCAGCCGGACCGAGATCCTTCGCTGCGCCCGGAATAGCAAAGGGGGTGCCCAGATCAGATCCTTCGCTACGCTCAGGATGACGGGACAAATACTCGGGATGACTTTAATCCCCCTGTGCTGCGGGGAAGACGCGGACGATGGTTGCTTCGCCCTGGGCAGCCCCGCTGCAGATCGTCGCCAGGCCGTATCCCCCGCCGCGGCGGCGCAGCTCTGTGATCAGCGTCATCAGAATGCGCGCTCCGCTGGCCCCGATGGGGTGCCCCAGAGCGAGAGCCCCGCCGTTCACATTGACCTTCTCCTCATCCCAACCCCCCAGCTGCATGCAGGTAAGCGGCACCGCAGCAAAGGCCTCATTCACCTCGATAAGATCCATCTGCCCGCTCTCAAGCCCCGCTTTAGCGGCACCGCAGCAAAGGCCTCATTCACCTCGATAAGATCCATCTGCCCGCTCTCAAGCCCCGCTTTCTGCAGCGCTGCAGCAGCGGCATAGTAGGGCACCGTCGAGATATAGCTGGGCTCGCGGGAGGCGCAGCCGAAAGAGACGATCTCGGCCAGAGGCTCCAGCCCCAGCTGCTCCGCCCGCCTGGACGAGGCCAACACCAGCGCCCCCGCCCCGTCGCTGATGGGGGGGGCATTCCCGGCGGTGATCAGCCCCTCCGGCTCGAAGGCCGGCGGCAGCGCCGCCAACTTCTCCAGATCTGTATCCGGGCGAGGCAGCTCGTCGCTCTCAAAAAGAAGGGGCTCGCCCCGGCGCTGCGGCACAGCCACCGGAACCAGCTCCGGTTCAAACCGTCCCTGTTCCCCCGCCGCCACGGCCAGGCGATGGCTTCGCAGGGCCCACCGATCCATCGCTTCCCGGGTGATGCCGAACTCTTCCGCCGGCACCCGGCCGCCGTGCACCCCCATATGGACATCATGAAAGGGGCACCACAGGCCGTCCCGGACCATCCCGTCGACGGCTGTTCCATCCCCCATGCGCTGCCCCTCCCGCACCCGCGGCAGCAGATACGGAACCGTGCTCATGCTCTCCATCCCCCCGGCGACGATGAGGTCCGCCTCCTCGCAGCGAATGAGCAGATCGCCCAAATTCACCGCGCGCAGCCCGGAGGAACAGACCTTGTTAATCGTCTCCGACGGAATCTCCGGCGGCAGCCCCGCCCTTATCGTCGCCTGACGCGACGGGATCTGCCCCGCCCCCGCCTGAACGACCATCCCCAGGATCACATTATCGAGCGCTTCGCCGGGGACCCCGGCGCGGGCAAGCGCTTCCCTGACCACGATCGCACCCAGCTCCACCGCGGGCATCGCCCGCAGCGTGCCCATAAAGCGGCCGAATGGGGTGCGCGCAAAACCGACAATTACCGTCCGAGCCATCTTCCACCTCCCCAAAGAATATTCTGCTTCTTGGAGACCGATTCCTGCCTCGACAGTCCGGAGGTGGCCGGACGAATTGTTATGAACGCCCGATTATATAGCTGTACGGATCGACTTTTTCGCGCAATATACGCAGTTCCTCTTCCTGCGGCGGCTCGCTCGCCCTGAGTGAGGGCGACCAGAGCAGCTCAAAGCCGGTGCTCTCGATGATTCTCTCTCTTTCGATCCCCGGATGAATGCTCTCCACCTGCATCCGCCTCGTCTGCTCATCGAAACCCATCACGCAGAGATCGGTGATCACCTTGTACGGCCCCGACCCCGGCGGCAGCCCCGCCGCCTCGCGGGCCCCCTTGCCGTTGAGATACCCCGGAGTGGTGATAAAGTCGATCTCACCGGTGAAGCGGCGCGCATCCTGCACCGTGATCACCATCACCCGCCAGCAGAACGAGGCCAGGTCGCAGGCCCCGCCGCTGCCCGGAAAGCGCACCTGCGGGTTCTCATAATCATCACCGATCATCGTCGAGTTGATGTTGCCGTACATATCGATCTGCGCCCCGCCGAGAAAAGCGTAATCCGCCATCCCCCGCTGACAGTTCTCCATGATCTCGGGCATGCTTCCGGCGGCGAGGCCGCGGTAAAAAGTGCGCGAATCGCCCACCGAGATGGGCATCGAGGGCAGCTGCGGCCCGATCCCCCCCGCTTCGAAGAAGATCATCAGGTTGGGCGCGTACAGACACTGCGCCAGCATCGCCGCGGCACAGGGCGCCCCCGTCCCCACGACGACGGTGCTGTTGTCCTCCAGCAGGCGCGAGGCCAGGCAGATCATCAGCTCCATGCGGTTGTACTCCATATCATTTCAACCTCCAGAAGGTTTATTTCTCCACGAGAACTTCCTGATGACGCAGCTCCGTCATCCGCTGCAGGCCGCCGTTCAGCTGGATATAATCCCAAAAGTTGTCGACCCCGTAGATATGGCGCTCCATGAAGCGCTCCAGCTGCTGACGATCCCGCTCCACGCGCAGCCACTCCTGAAGGTGCTCCTCATCGCTGTAGTATTCATAAGGCATATTGGCAGGGTACGAACCGTAGGGAACCTCCACAACGGCGTCAACCAGATAGTACGGGATCACCGTGCGATCGGGCTGGCGGCGGATCTCATCTTCAGGGATCAGCCTCTCGGTAGTGATAATCAGCCTCTTCGCCGCCCGGGCCAGGTCATGATCCGAGATGACGATACCGTCGATCTGGCAATTACCGTAGACATCGGCGCGATGCACATGGATCATCGCCACATCGGGATAGAGCGCCGGCAGCGCCAGGTACTTCTTCCCCGTAAAGGGGCATTCCATCTCCACAGCGGCGCTGTACTTGACCGTGTCAGTGCCCAGCATCGTCCGCGTGGGGACAAAGGAAAGCCCCATGGCCGCCGCCTTGTAGCGCCAGGCCATCGCCGCATTGGTCCACTCCGTCACCTCAACCTCCCCCTGTTCAATCGCCTCCCGGGAGCGGCGGGAAAGCCCCCGCGCCTCCAACCCGATAATGTAGGCGATATCGCAGCGGTTGATGCAGCGCCCGGCGGCCAAAATCTGAAAGTCGTGCGTATCGGTATGCCCGGCCAATCCGAGGTTTCTGCGCCGCTGTCTCGCGATCTCGTGAACGAGGGCGTTGGGAATACGGGTCCCTCCGAATCCCCCCACCGCAATATAGTCGCCGTCGTGCACCAGCCGATCCACGGCCTCTTTGACCGTAGTGGTCTTATCCACCTTTTTGCGGGATTTGCCCTGAAAAAAGGCTCTCGCCTCATCCGCATCCGGATCGGTGAAAAGCCTTCTATCGCCGGCAGCCTTGTAGACCACCTCCCGCTTCCCCGTAACCGCAAAATTACGCTCCACAGCCATCCTCCCCTCCAGTGCTCTTCCGCAATTAATCTTCCGGCAATTCTCAATAGAACCAATTGCCGATATTATTTTACCACAAAAGAGCTCTCTTGGGGCTCACAGAAGCGTTTTATTTGCTTATATTCCCTCTAAAGGGCCCTGTGCCCAATGTCTCGGCGGTAATAGCGGCCCGCGAATTCGATCTGCTCCGCTCTGCGGTAGGCTACCTCCAGAGCCCGGCGCAACCCCGCCGCCCAGGCGGTGACGCCCAACACCCGCCCGCCTGCAGTGACGACTGCACCGTTCTCATCCAGAGCGGTCCCCGCATGAAATAGAGCCAGCCCCTCGCCGGCGCCGGGATCAAAACCCCCGCCGCCCCCTCTCAGTCCCTGGATCGGTTTCCCCGTCTCGTACGGACCGGGATAACCGCCCGAGGCGAGAACGACACAGGCGGCGGCGCCCCCGCTCCACACAGGAGCATTCTGCGAGAGCACCCGGCCCAGCTCCCCCCCCGCAGCGGCATCGAGATAAGGAAGCAGGTCCGACTGGAGCAAAGGCAGCAGGGCCTGCGTCTCCGGATCGCCGAAGCGGACATTAAATTCGAGAAGGTTGAGCTCTCTTGGTCCGATCATCAGCCCGGCGTAGATGACCCCCCGGTAAGCGATCCCCTCCGCAGCCAGCCCCTTCAAGAACGGACGGAAGACAGCCCTCTCCACTTCGCCGGCGAGCTCGGCTGTCAGCAGCGGCGCCGGAGCGTATGCCCCCATCCCCCCGGTATTGGGCCCTTGGTCCCCCTCGCCGACAGCCTTGTGATCCTGCGCCGAGGGCAGAATGAGCAGCGCCTCACCGTCGGTCAGGGCCAACACCGAGAGCTCCTCCCCGAAAAGGCAATCCTCTATCAGCACCTGCTCCCCCGCCGGACCGAACACCTTCTCGATCATCATCTGCTCCAGGGCCTCCCCGGCAACAGCGCTGTCCGGGGCAACAATGACCCCTTTGCCCGCAGCAAGCCCGTCGGCCTTCACCACCACCGGGCGGTCCCGGTAGCGCCTCTCCAGGTGACGCCGGGCCGCCTCATAATCGTCAAAAACGGCAAAGTCAGCTGTCGGTATCCCCCGGCGCTTCATCCATTCCTTGGACCAGACCTTGCTGCTCTCCAGCCGTGCCCCCTCTTCCCCGGGCCCAAAAACTTTCAGCCCGGCATCGCGAAAGCGATCCGCCAGCCCCGCCGCCAGCGGCGCCTCCGGACCGACTACGGTGAGATCGATCTTCTCCTTCAGGGCAAACTGGAGCAGCCCCTCGAGATCATCCGCCGCCAGCTCCAGACACCAGGCCACCTGAGCGATGCCCGCGTTGCCCGGGGCACAGTAGAGCCTCTCCACAAGGGGGCTCTGCGCGATCTTCCAGGCCAGCGTATGCTCCCGGCCGCCTCCTCCGACGATCAATATCCGCACTTTCCTGATCCCTCTCCCTTCAGTTTAAGGCAAGCTCCCTCCCCGGGCCAATCCCCCCGGGGCTCAGTGTTTGAAATAGCGCCTTCCGGTAAAGAGCATCGCCAGGCCGCGCTTGTTGCACAGCTCGATGGAAGCATCATCTTTCTGCGACCCCCCCGGCTGCACCAGCGCCGTCACCCCCGCCTCCGCCGCCACAGCCGCGGTATCGGGGAAGGGGAAAAACGCATCAGAGCCCAGCACCGCCCCGGCGGCTTCCTCCCCGGCCTGCTCCAAAGCGATCCTCGCCGCACCGACGCGGTTCATCTGACCGGCGCCGATCCCCAAAGTGCACTCGCCCTTGACGACAACGATGGCATTTGATTTCACATGCTTGACCACCTTCTGGGCGAACTCCAGATCGCGCCTCTCCCTTTCAGTGGGCGCCCTCTCGGTGACGACCCGGGCCGCCGCCAGAGCGACCGGCTCCCGGTCCACCGTCTGCAACAGCACCCCGCCGGAGACCTTTTTCAGATCCGGTTCCCCCTCCGGCTGCGCCTCCCGGTCGGGCGAGGCCATCTCCAGCAAGCGAATCTCCTTTTTCTGCTTGAAGATCGCCAGGGCCTCCTCCTCGAAGGAGGGCGCGGCGACCACCTCTAAAAATATCTTGACCATCTCCGCCGCCGCCGCCGCAGTGACCGGCCGGTTCAGCGCAACGATACCCCCGAAGATGGAGACGGGGTCGGCATCGTGCGCCCGCCGGTAGGCCTCTTCAATAGTCTTGGCCGTGGCCACACCGCAGGGATTGGTATGCTTCACCGCCACCGCCGTGGGCTCCGCGAACTCGAGGAGCAGCTCCCAGGCGCCCTGCAGGTCGTTTAAATTGTTGAAGGAAAGCTCCTTGCCCTGCAGCTGCTCGGCCGCAGCGAGCCCCCTTCTGTTCCCCCCCAGGGCATAGAAGGCGGCCTGCTGCTGCGGGTTCTCCCCGTAGCGCAGCACCTGGATCTTCTCCAGAGGCAGGCTGAGCCGCTCCGGAAAGAGCTCCGCCGCCGCCCCGGGCCGGGCGGCGAGATAATCGGCGATGAGGGCATCGTAGTGGGCGGTATGGGCAAACGCCTGGAAAGAGCTCCGCCGCCGCCCCGGGCCGGGCGGCGAGATAATCGGCGATGAGGGCATCGTAGTGGGCGGTATGGGCAAACGCCTCCGCCGCCAGGCGGAAACGGGTCTCTTCCGACAGGGCCCCTGTGGCGGCCAGCTCCGCGGTGAGCTCGCCGTAGCGCTCCGGATTGACCACCACGGCAACGTGGGCAAAATTCTTCGCCGCCGCCCGGATCATCGCCGGACCGCCGATATCGATATTCTCCACCGCCTCGGCCAGCTCCACCCCAGGGCGGGCGATGGTCTGAGCAAAGGGATAGAGGTTCACCACCACCAGCGAGATGGGCACGATCTGCTGCTCCTGCAGCTGCCGCCGGTGCTCCTCCAGCTCCAGGCGGGCCAGCAGGCCGCCGTGGATCAGCGGATGGAGCGTCTTCACCCTCCCCCCCAAAATCTCGGGAAAACCGGTCACCGCCGATGCTTCGATTACAGAGACGCCCCCCTCGACGAGGGCGCGGGCAGTCCCCCCGGTAGAGACGATCTCCCAGCCCAGCCGGACCAGCTCCCCGGCCAGCTCGACGATGCCGCTCTTGTCGGAGACGCTGAGGAGCGCCCGTTTCTTCTGTGGACAATTATCCTGTTTCAATGATACACCTTCTCCCTTCTACTCTGAGCTGACCCCGGCAGAACAGCTCGATGGCCCGGGGATAGAGCCGGTGCTCGGCCGCCTGAATCCGCTGCCGCAGCGTCCCGGCGGTATCGTCCTGCAGCGCCGGAACCGCCTCCTGCAGGATCACCGGACCCGTATCGAGCCCTTCGTCAACGAAATGAACCGTGCACCCCGTCACCCTGACCCCGTAGGCCATCGCGTCCTCGACGCCGGAGGTGCCCGGAAATGACGGCAGCAGCGCCGGGTGAACATTCATGATCCTGTGGGGAAAAGCCTCGATGAGAACGGACGAGAGCAGCCGCATAAAACCGGCCAGCACGACGAGCTCGATGCGGGCTCGCTGCAGCGGCTCCAGCAGCGCCCTGTCGTAGGCCTCCCGCCTTCCGTGGGAGCGGGGATCGAGAAAGAGCGCTTCGATGCCCCTCCGCCGGGCTCGCTCCAGCGCCCTTGCCTCCTCCCGGTCGCTGATGACCAAAAGAACTTGGCCGCTGATCTCGCCCCCCTCCACCGCCTTTAAAATCGCTTCCAGATTGCTCCCCTCACCCGAAGCCAGCACCGCAATCCGCTTCATCTACAGTCCTCCCCGAGAACAAGCGCTATTTTTTCCAAAACACCCTTCAGCAAAACTCTTTTACCGCCACCGCGCCGCCTTTCACCCCGTGCACCGCCTGACCGCAGATCCCTCGCTGACACAGAAAAGTGGGCCACGGGGACGGATCTCCTGGCTCACTTTTTGCCGCCCGACAAAGCTGGAACTATCGCGCAACAGCTATACCGCAGATCCTTCGCTGCGCCCGGAATAGCAAAGGGAGTACCCAGATCAGATCCTTCGCTACGCTCAGGATGACACACACCGGGGGTGCTGCGCTCAGGATGACACGGGTAAATACTCAGGATGACAAAGAACAGTAAAAATGACAACAACCAGGAAACAGAGTAATTCCCGTGAGCCGCAGGGACGGATCTCATGGCTCATTTTACCCGCCCGATAGTGGGCCATGGGGACGGATCTCCCGGCTCATTTTTGCCGCCCGACTAAGCTGGAACTTTCGGGCAACAGTTATACCGCAGATCCTTCGCTGCGCCCGGGATAGCAAAGGGATTACCCAGATCAGATCCTTCGCTGCGCTCAGGATGACACGGAAAAAAGCTCAGGATGACAAGATTAGCACCCGGGATGACACGGGTAAATACTCAGGATGACAAAGAACAGTAAAAATGACAAAAAACAATCAGGAAACAAAGTAATTCCCGTGAGCCGCGGGGACGGATCTCATGGCTCATTTTTTGCCGCCCGATAGTGGGCCATGGGGACGGATCTCCTGGCTCACTTTTTGCCGCCTGACTGAGCTGGAACTTTCGGGCAACAGTTATACCGCAGATCCTTCGCTGCGCCCGGAATAGCAAAGGGAGTGCCCAGATCAGATCCTTCGCTGCGCCCGGAATAGCAAAGGGGGTGCCCAGATCAGATCCTTCGCTGCGCTCAGGATGACAAGAAAAGTGCTCAGAATGACAAAGAACAATTAGGAGAACAAAATAAATGCTCAGGATGACAATAAAATATATCAGTGTGACAATTTAATTGCTCAGGGTGGCGGGATGAGCCCCTAGTCCAGGCGCACCCGGCTTGCCCCTGCTTCGGCTTCGACGATCCGGCCGATGATAGAGGCAGCGAGTCCGGATTCCTTCAGCGCCGCCACCGCCTCGGCAGCCTCCTCCGGAGCGAGCACCGCGAGATAGCCGATCCCCATATTGAAGGTGCGGAACATCTCCTCCCGGCTCACCGGGCCGCACTCCGCAATCAGCCTAAAGATAGGCGGCGCCTCCCAGGAACCGGTGTCGACAACCGCCTGCAGCCCCGGCGGCAATATCCGCGGCAGATTGCCAGGGAGCCCTCCGCCGGTGATATGGGCCATTCCCCTTACGGAAAACCTCTGCAGCAGCGGGAGCACCGCGGGCACATAGATCTTCGTCGGCCGGAGCATCTCCTCCCCCAGGGTAATCCCCCCCAGGGCTGCGGGCCGCTCGCTCAAGGCGAGATCGCCCCGCTCCAGCAGCACTTTCCGCGCCAGGGCATAGCCGTTGCTGTGCAGCCCCGTCGAGGGAAGGCCCACGATGAGATCGCCGGAGCGCACCTCCCGCCCGTCGATGAGCCGCTCACGCTCGACCATGCCGACGGCAAAACCGGCCAGCTCATACTCCCCGGAAGCATAAAACCCGGGCATCTCCGCCGTTTCCCCGCCCAACAGAGCGCAGCCGGCGATCCGGCAGCCCCGGGCCACTCCCGCAACCACCGCTTCAACCTGCGCCGGCTCCAGCTTCCCCACGGCCAGGTAATCCAAAAAGAAAAGCGGCTCCGCCCCGTGAACCAGAATATCGTTCACGCACATCGCCACACAGTCCTCGCCGATGGTGCCGTGGTTGTTCAGCGCAAAAGCCAGCCTCAGCTTGGTCCCGACCCCGTCGCAGCCGGAAACCAGAACCGGCTCCCGGTATCCCTTCAGATCGGGGGCAAAAAAACCGGCAAACCCGCCCAGCTCCGTGAGCACCTCCGGCCGAAAGGTCGAGCGAGCCAGTCCCTTGATCCTTTCCACGGCCGCCTCCCCGGCGGCGATATCGACCCCCGCCTGCCGGTAATCGATCTCCTTGTCCCTGCTCATCTTTTTCCCGGCCATCCTTTCCCGCTTTTCCGATGATAATTTTCACCGGCGGGCCCGGTGCTCTAAGCCCGGGCCCGCCGGATCCGAGCTGTACTTAGAAGAACAGCGGTGCAAAGACCAGCGCGACGATGCTCATGAGCTTGATCAGGATATTCAGAGAGGGTCCGGCGGTATCCTTGAACGGATCGCCCACCGTATCACCCACCACCGCAGCCTTGTGGGCATCGCTGCCCTTGCCGCCGTGCGCTCCCGCCTCGATATATTTCTTGGCGTTATCCCAGGCCCCGCCGGCGTTGGCCATATAGATGGCCTGCAACACCCCGGCGACGAGAGCGCCGCCGAGCAGACCGCCCAGCGCCTCTTTCCCCAGGAAGGGCAGCAGCCCCACCGCCAGCGGCACCGCCACAGCGGAGATGCCGGGAATGATCATCTCTTTCAGCGCCGCCCGCGTGCTGATATCGACGCAGCGGTCGTAATCGGGAGGATTCTCCCCCTCCATCAGCCCGGGGATCTCCTTGAACTGCCGCCTGATCTCCTCGATGAGAGAGAAAGCGGCATTTCCCACCGCCTCCATCGTCCGCGAGGAGAAGAAGAAGACGAGCATCCCGCCGATGAAGAGCCCGGCGATAACCTTGCTGTCGATGATATTGATCACCTCAAGCCCCGCCACCTGCGAATAAGCCGCGAACAGCGCCAGCGCCGTCAAAGCCGCCGAGCCGATGGCAAAACCCTTGCCGATGGCGGCAGTGGTGTTGCCCACCGAATCGAGCTCATCGGTGATCTCGCGCACCTCTTTTTCCAGCCCCGCCATCTCGGCAATCCCCCCGGCGTTGTCGGCCACGGGGCCGTACGCATCGACCGCCACGGTCATGCTCACCGTCGAGAGCATCCCCACCGCGGCGATGGCGATACCGTAAATCCCGGCAAACTCGTACGAAACCAGGATCGCCACGGCGATGGCCAGAATGGGGAAGACCGTGCTCTTCATCCCCACGGCCAGGCCGCTGATAATATTGGTCGCCGGCCCGGTCAGGGACGAGTTGGCGATGGACTGAACCGGTTTGAAATGATCAGAGGTGTAATATTCCGTAATCCAGCCGATAACCACTCCCGCCAGCAGCCCCGACACCACCGCGTAGAAAGGACCGAGCTCCCCGAGAAGGGATTTGGTAATAAAATAAGAAGCAATGATCACGACAAAGGAGCTGATCAGAAGACCGCGCTCCAGCACCTTGCTCAGCCGGGCACCCTCTTTGGCCCGGACAAAGAAAGAGGCAAAGACCGAGCCGAGAATCCCCACCGACGAAACCAACAGCGGCAGGAGCACTCCGGCAAACCCGTATTTCGAAACGACACCCACGGTCATCGCCGCGATCATCGCCCCGACATAAGATTCAAACAGGTCCGCCCCCATCCCGGCCACGTCGCCGACGTTGTCCCCGACATTGTCGGCGATCACTCCGGCGTTGCGGGGGTCGTCTTCAGGGATCCCCGCTTCAATCTTCCCGACCAGGTCCGCCCCCACATCGGCCGCCTTGGTGTAAATCCCCCCGCCGACGCGGGCAAAAAGAGCGATGGAGCTGGCCCCCAGAGCGTAGCCGTTGACGATGGCCGGATCGCCGATCCAGATGTAGAGGACCCCCAGACCGAACAGCCCCAGCCCCGCCACCATCATCCCCATGATCGTTCCGCTGGAAAAGGCCACCGCCAGCGCCTCGCTAACCCCGGACCGCGCCGCATGGGCCGTGCGCACATTGGCCCGGGTAGCCACATTCATCCCCACAAAACCGGCCGTCGCCGAGAAGAGCGCCCCGACAACGAAGCAGACCGCCGTCAGCGGATCGATGAAGTAAGCGAGCACTGCAGCCAGCACGACCACAAAGACGACCAGATAGCTGTACTCCCGGCGCAGAAAAGTCATCGCGCCCTTGTGAATCGCTTCGGCAATCTCGATCATCTTGCCGGTGCCCGCCGGAGCCCGCTTAACGCCGTACCAGAGCACCAGCGCAAAGAGAAGGCCGGCGACAGCGGCCAGCGGCACTAAATTTAAGTACTTCTCCATTAATGAAAATCCTCCCTTGAGCAGTATTGAGCAGTTCTCTTAATGCAATCTACTTACCGACAAGGCCAAGAAAATCCTGCTTAAAAAGAAATATTATTCCGCCGGCGCTCACCCGCCGAAGCGGCTAGCGCAGCGGGTAGGAGCCGGTAAAGCAGGCCCGGCAGAGCTGCTCCGGCGGCAGCCCCACCGCCCCCACAGTGCCCTCCAGACTGAGATAGCCCAGGGAATCTGCCCCCACCGTCTCGGCGATGGCCGCCGTATCGCGGCCGTAAGCGATGAGCTCACCTGATTCCGGCATATCGATACCGTAAAGACAGGCGTCGATCACCGGCGGCGAGCTGATCCGCAAGTGCACCTCCCGCGCCCCGGCGCGCCGCATCAACCGGACCAGCTTCACTCCGGTGGTGCCGCGGACCATGGAGTCATCGACGACAATGACCCGTTTCCCCTCGACAATCTTCTGCACCGCATTCAGCTTCAGGTCAACCCCCTCTTCGCGCATCCGCTGCGTCGGTCGAAGAAAGGTGCGCCCGATATAGCGGTTTTTGATCAGGGCGATCTCGTAGGGCAGCCCCGCCTCTTCGGCATATCCCGAAGCGGCGGCGATGCTCGAATCGGGCACTCCGGTGACCATATCGGCTTCGGCGGGATGCTCCCGGGCCAGGCGCCTGCCCAGCTCGCGGCGGACCAGGTGGACATTGTGCCCCTGCAGGTTGCTGTCGGGGCGGGCGAAATAGATGTACTCAAAGAGGCACAGCGCCGGCTCCGCCGCCGGCAGCACCTGGAACGAGCGCACCCCCCCCTCGTCGAGCACCACCGCCTCCCCCGGATTCACCTCGCGAATAAATTTCGCCCCGATGGTGTCGAAGGCGCAGGTCTCCGAGGCGAGAAAGTAACCCTGCGGCTCCAGCCTGCCCAGCGACAGCGGGCGAAAGCCGCGGCTGTCGCGCAGGCCGATCAAGATCTTCCCGTCGCTCAGCAGAAAAGCAAAAGCTCCCTGAAGCCGCGGC
>MTBK01062554.1_pt1 | contig 12353 bp, 11 predicted proteins | sample 1535981 | NCBI WGS metagenome assembly MTBK01 (sample SAMN06109225, study PRJNA356200) | anaerobic digester metagenome | isolation source: biogas reactors fed with pig manure or primary and secondary sludge | place: Spain | collected 2016-06-30 | reverse complement strand
GCCCTGAAACGAATGGTCTCCACACAAAAAATGGAGATGAGCCTCTACTTCAACGTTACTCCAGGCATCCGGGCATAAGACCTTTGATGACAGAGAGCGATACCTCTGGAGACAACCGTCCCACCATACTGAGGAGGAAATGGACCTGAATAAGATCTACATCATCGGCCACAGGCAGCCCGATACCGACAGTATCTGTAGCGTCATCGGCTACGCTGAGCTCCGCAACCACACCGAACCAGGTCGGTATGTCCCGGCCCGCTGCGGGGAGGTGAACGCAGAGACGGCGTTTGCGCTCGAGAAGTTCAACGCCGAAGCGCCGGTCTATATAGCGAGCGTTGAGCCCACCGTATCGGATATACCGCTCGATACCAGGAGCGTCCGGCAGGATGTCCCGACGATCGATGTCGCCGACCTGATGGACACCTACGACATGCGAAACATGCCCATCACCGACGAGGATGAGACCCTGGTCGGTCTCGTCAGTGAGTACGGCCTTGCGCGGGCATACGTCAGGAAGAACCCGAGGGAACAGCTCTCGCTCGTTTCAATGCCGCTTGAGACACTCGCCCGCATACTCGACGCAGAAACGGTCGTCCCGGCGCACGAGACCCTCGGCGAAGGCCGGATCTACACCGTCATCGACGCCCTGCACGTCACCCTCTCCCGCATGACGCCGGACGACATCGCGATCGTCGGGGACAACGAACCGGCCCAGCTCGCCCTTATATCCGCGGGGGTCGCCGCGCTCATCATAGCCGAGGGGGCGCCGGTGGGGGAGCGGGTGATAGCCGCCGCCCGGACGAGGGGGGCCTCGGTTCTCGCGACGACTCTCGATGCGTTCAGCGTCGGCAAGATGATCAGCCTCTCGTTGCCGGCGAGGATGATCATGGAGACCGATGTCCCCACGGTTCGCCTCGAGGACTCGCTTGAGTATGCAAAGAGCATCGTCTCAAACTCCAAGTTCAGGACGGCCTGCGTCGTCGATGAGGAGGGGCGGCATACAGGGCTTGTATCGAGGACGACCCTGATGCAGGACGTCCAGAAATCGGTTATCCTGCTCGACCACAACGAGTACTCCCAGGCCGTGGATGGGATCGAGCAGGCCGATATACTCGAGATCATCGACCACCACCGCCTCGGTGCTATATCCACATTAAAACCGGTGAAGTTCCTCAACGATCCCGTGGGGTCGACATCTACGATCGTCACGAACAAGTTCATCGAGGCGGGCATCGAGCCCACGCCCTCGACCGCCGGACTCCTCCTCGCCGGGATCCTCTCCGACACGATGGTGATGAAGCTCTCGACGACAACGCCCGTGGATATCAGGGCGGCCGATCACCTCGCCGGGATCGCCGGGGTCGACCCGGCAGAGTTCGGGCCGGAGCTGATCCAGAAGGGCATGGATCTCGACGCGCTCCCAAAAGAGGAACTTCTCACCCGGGATATGAAGCGCTACAACCTCTTTGGGCGGAGCATCATGGTCTCACAGGTGATGACGTCGTCGTTTGAGTTTGCAGAGACCCACGCCGATGCTATCCGTGCCGAACTCGAGCGCCTGCGGATGACGATGGGGGCAGACTGCTTCTTCGCCCTCTTCACAAACATATTTGGAAACGCAAGCGACCTCTTCGCCGCCGGGGACGAGGGCTGCATCACGAGGCTGAACCTGCGGGATCAGCCCGTCCGGCTCAAGGGGGTCATGTCCCGGAAAAAAGATTTTATACCGAAGTTCGGGCAGATGTTCCGGCAGATCTAGCCGGAACGCTTACTCCCTTTTATCCCTGAGCATGCCGGCAGCGTAGCGGGCGAGCCCGTAGACGCCGTCGGTCGAGGGGTGGACCTCGACGATATCGTCAAAGTCATCGACCGTGATGCCCCGCTTCATCAGGTGGCCGAGGTATGAGAGGAAGATCGATGCCCCGGGGACAGCGGCGGCAGCCCCGACGAGCCGGCCGGATCCGGGATTGACCCTGACCTGGGCGAGACCCGTCCAGCCTCCCGCGACGTCCCAGAATGAGCCAGGGCCTGCGGGGGCCGGGGCCGAGAGGATGGCACACCCATCGCCGTCCCCGGCAGCCGTGATGGCGTAGTCGTAACGGAGGGTCATCGCCTGGGGGATGCCCGTATAGTCTATAGCGGCGCTGCGGCCGATTATATTCTCGGCGGCGACCACGCCCTCCCGGCGGGCCGCGGGTGTGAGGTAAGGCGGGCCGATGACGTCGCCTGCGGCGTAGACACCCTCCACGCTCGTGCGCATATGTTTATCCACGGCGATTGCGCCGTCCAGACTCTTCTGGACTCCCTGCAGTGACTCTGACCGGGGAACGAGCCCGGTGGCGAGGAGAACGGCATCGGCCTCTATCTCCTCGCCACCGGCCAGCCGGACCGCGCGGACGCGGGCGCCGCCCTCGATACCAGTGACCGCGGTCTCCTCAAGGATGCCGATCCCGGAGAGGTCGCGCATCGCTGCGGAGCGCACCTTCTCATCGAGGCCGCGGAGCAGCCTGCTCCGCACGACGATCTTGACCTCTGACCCAAAAGCCCGGAATATATGGGCAAACTCCGCCGCCACCACCCCGCCACCGATTATGACCATGCGCCCCGGGAGGTCATCCATCGAGGGAAGCGTCTGGTAGGTGTAGACACCGTGGAGATCCACGCCGGGGATATCAGGGACGGCCGCCCGCGACCCGGTGGCGGCGAGGACCGCGTCAGCCCGTACCTCCTCGCCGTCTATATAGACCCGATCTCCCGAGAGCCTTCCTTCGGCGCCGTAGACGATATCGACCCCGGTCTTGCGGGTCTCGGCGTCGAGAGCCGTGGAGAGTTTCTCCTGGATCTCGCGCATCCTCCGCATGATCGCCGGGTAAGATATAGACGGGACCGAGTCAAGGATCCCGAGGTCTTTCTGGATCCGGGCGTATTCGAGGAGCCGGGCGACGTCGTTTAAGGCGCAGATCGCCATGCACCGGTTATGCAGGCACTGCCCGCCGATCTTCTGCTTCTCGATGAGCTGAACCTCCAGTCCAGCCTCTGCGAGGCGCATCGCACCGATCCTCCCCGCGGGGCCGCCGCCGATGACGATGATCATGGTCCCACTTACAGGAGTTCGACACCCTCGTCCATCGGCATCGAGAGGATCTCGCCGGTGAACCCGTTGACCTCGACGATCCTGCTCCCGCCGCGCACCTGCCAGACCGGCACGTAGATCACCTCGAGGTCGACCTGGATGTTGTTCCGGTCGGGTTTGAGGGTTTTTTCCTCGTAGAAGATGGCGTCGCCCTTCTCGTAGCGGAACCGCACACGCTGGGTGAGACGGTCGATGATCTCCCGCACGACCTGCTCCTCGACATCCTCCCGCACGAGCCGGATAGGCACGATCTCAGAGCCGAATGGGACCGCTCCCTGCTCGATGGTCTCCGGGTCAAGTTTCATCTTCAGCCCGTTGATGGCGTTTATGGCCCCAACCCCTTCGTCATCGAAGGAGACCACCCGGTCCTTAACCTCACGCTCCCCGGTGCTCGTGTAGCGGTAGCTCCAGTAGGGGATGAACCGGCACTTCGCGGATCCGTGCAGCCCGGCGATGCCATAAGCACGCTTCTCGCTTACCTGGAGGGGGAGGTGAGGGAGCTCCGGTCCCATCTCCTCTTCATAGTCCTCCGCGGTGACAGCCTCAATCGGTTCGTCCCGGAAGGGGCGCACCGGCTGCCGGCCCAGGTCCAGAACCAGGGTCTGCCCGAGCACCTCCGCAAGCGCGGCCCTGCCTGCGTAGAGGGCGAACTCATCCGCGCCCCACTGGATACAGTCCTCTGTCTGCACCGCCGGATCGAGCGTGAAGAGCAGTTTCCTGCAGATCATCTCTTCGCCGCCGGTGTGCAGGCGGTAGTCCTGCGAATCAAACTCCGCGATAATCCCCGGATCATCGGAGCAGAGCACAAGCAGGGCGGTTTCATCTTTGATCGCTGAGAAAACCTGCGAATCGTCGATCGCACCCACGCTATAGGAAGCTGCTTCAAGTATCCGCTTCAGCGCGCTCCGGGCTTTTTCCCAAGTCCCACTCTCCATCCATCGTATATTATTACAGGGGAGTAGAACTATTTTTCCCTCCGGGGCCGGCGGTTGAGAACCTGCTTTCTCAGAGCATGGAGGGAGGGAGGATTTGCACGCCGGCGGGTTCTGCCACCGCTCCACGCGCAGCCTCAGCCAGGTCGACACAGTCCGGCTCCCGGGCAGGTCTGCGGGGAGGCAGTGCGATCCCGTAGAGCGCGACGAAGAGCCGTGACCCGGCAGGCGTCAGCGCGTAGTAGATCTTCCCGCGGTCACCGAGATCACCCGTCCGGATCTTCCGGGCGACGAGGCCCCCATCTACCAGGGCCTTCAGGGCGGTGGCCATGGTGTTTGGGTTTGCGCTGAACTCATCCTTCAGCTCGGTAAAATACTTCTCACCCTGCGTCGCCAGCGCAATGTACACTGCCCAGCGCTGACCGCCTCGCGGACCTCAAGGGGGACCATGCCGAGGTAGCGGTCGGTAGCAACCTGGTTGATTCCTCTCATCCTCACCCACCTCAGTTAGGTATCACTAACTTATATTGACATTACTGCGGATTTAGTTACAAAATATCTAACTATATATCCTCGTCGCCCTGTCTGTAAAACCTGAGGATATGCATCCTCCCCCGGCGCTATCCCCTCACGAGGTTGGGTATCGGCTCACCCGGATTCCATATATTTGTGATGCCGCGCAGGAAAAGCGGTGAGCCTGATACGCTACTCCAGTCAGTCTCGATGGAGCTGGAGCGTCTCAAGGTTGCAGTATTTTTCGAGAGGGGACTTATGGAGGCTGCCGGATGGGGTTTTGGAGCGGTATGCCGGGGGCTCTCCTTGAGCGGCAGGATAAAGTCTGGACGATCGGCGAGTTTGAGGATATATTCCCGGAGGCAGGATCATTCTGCTGGCAGGCCGTGAACGTCAGGAGCAGCCTCTGGGAGGCTGAGGTGATACGGCTGAGGAAAATCGTGAGGATTCCCGGCGGTTTGCAGACGTGGATCCTCTATTCCGGCACAATCACCCAATCTTTTCTGGAGCCTTATCCCCGAAGAGCGGACCTACTCCCCGGCGCTCCCCACCCACTCACTGACGCTCGCAAGGTAGCGCCTGACGAACTGGACAAGCCCGGCCGACTCTGAGTAGAGAGCCGAGGGTTGCTCGCCGGCCGATCCCATCCAGACCAGCGAACTGGTGCCGTCGACCAGGAAGACGCCGGAGCTCTCGTATCGGAGGCCCTTCCCCGGCGGCACGTGTGCCTCGTAGTGCGCAACGAACGGGTGGATGCGCACACTGAACCGGGGGGGGAGCTCGCCCCTCCAGGAATCGGTGATGATATCGACCTGCACCGGGTCGGGGACGGATTTGAGCAGTGGGAACACGCTCTCCTGAAGAAGGCTTCCGGCCACGAGCATCTCCACGCTCTGCTCCGCGCCCCGGAACATATCGGAAAGACGGGTCTTGATATTCTCCTCGCCGTAGATGGTCCATATGAGTTCCTGGTTGCCCCGGCTCTCTGCGTCCTTCTCCTGGTAAAACAGATCGAGGGCGACCAGGGCTTTCTCTGCATCCTCCTCGATCCGGCGCATCATGTTCTCGATGCCCCGGGCGGGAGGGACCGCATCAAACCGTTTTGGTGTCGTGTGCGAGACGCTGACGAGCTCTTTCTGGGCGAGGCGGTCGAGGACGGGGTAGACCGATGCGCGCGGCACACCCGATATCTCGTGGACCTCGGTCGCGGTCGCGCCCGCCACCTGGAGGAGGCCGATATACACAAGGGCCTCGTACTTCGTGAGCCCCAGCGATTTCAGGGATTCGAGGAGATCGTTTGGTATATCCCGGGAAGCCTTCATCCACCATGTATATATACTGCCTGCCGATAAATGTTGTTGTTAAAAAAACAACAAGGTGAACAGATGCGTTGGCAGCACGTTACTATACTGGTTCTCCTGCTTGCACTCCTGGTAGCGCCTGGAGCGGCACAGGGGGCCAAATACCTCTATGGAAGCCCCGAACTCTCGGCAGCGATCGCCGGTACCAATGAATTCGCACCCGGTGCCGAGACCGGCCTGACAGTCATCATATCAAACAGCGGCCTGAATACCCACAAGATCGTCGGCTCTGAAATCATCAACCGGGATGATCTGCCGAACACCGCAAAACTGGCTACCGTGGCTCTCAAGAGCGAGGGGGCCCCGTTCACCATCAAGACGGATCCCCAGTTCGTAAGCGATATCTATGGAGGTGCTGCGGCGGATGCCACGTTCATCGTGAAGGTGGATGATTCGGCAGAGCCCGGAATCTACACCCTCTCGCTTGAGGTGGCCTACACCTACCTCCGGGAGGCAGAAGAATACGGGCCCAATCTCCTCCGCTACAACTACCAGGAGAAGACCGTGACCCTGCCGCTGACCGTGCGGGTCACACCTGACCTCCGTGTCGAGGTTCTGGATCTCAAGTCCGAGTCGCTTAACGTCGGCACCGAGGGCTACGTCTCCATAACCCTGAAGAACATCGGGCATGACACGGCAAAAGACGCCATCGCCACGATCGTCAGGAGCGGCGCAAGTCCGCTCATCCCCACCGACAGCAGCGTCTATGTCGGGACGCTCGGGCCGGGTGAGACGGCGGACGTGAAGTTCAAGGTCTCCGTCTCCAACAACGCCGAGCCCCAGTCGTACCCCCTGGATCTCATGATCACCTATGAGGACTATGAAGGGCAACCGGCGGCCTCCAGGACGGTGACGGTCGGCCTCCCGGTCGGCGGGAAGATCGACTTCGATGTTGTCTCCTCACCGGCGGTGCTCTATCCAGGTGGGAAGAGCATACTTGAGGTTGTATACAAAAATACCGGGGCTGCAAAGGTCTACAACGCCCAGGCCCGGATCAGCGCAGTCGACCCCTTCACCAGCAGCGACGATACCGCCTACCTCGGCGATCTTGCCCCCGGCGAGACCGCCACCGCGAAGTTTGAGGTGAGTATCGATGCCGGCGCCACCTTAAAAGAGTACGGGATCGACTCAGAGATCCGCTACCGCGACGATCTTGACAACAGCAAGATATCGGATACGATGAAGGTGAGAGCGGTTCTCGAGAAAAAACCGGGCGCCCTGTTCACCAACCCGGTTTTCCTTGTCGTTGTTGCAGCCATCATCATCGGGGCCGGGTATTATATATTCGTGCATCGCAAGAAGAGTTGATGGAGAGATACTGGGATGGGCCTGTACCGGAGGCACAGGCAAGGACGATCGATGAGATGCGGGATGTCCTCGCAGATCCGGGCTGCACCTTCGATCAGCCCCTCTATTTTATGTACCGGGATCTGGCCAGGAGTGATGACGACCGGCGGTGGCTCCACGAACACCACACCAGGTACGACATAACCGTTATCTCTCCCGGGATCCTCTGCGGCGAGTACATAAAGACGAAAGGGCACTACCACACCAGAAACCCTGCAGGAGTCTTTTACCCTGAGATCTACGAGGTGCTCGCCGGGTCCGGACACTTCCTGCTCCAGACCCGGGATGCCGACGACGTGGTGATTATCACGGGTTCTGCGGGCGACAAGATCCTGATACCGCCCGGGTACGGCCATGTGACGATCAACCCGGGCAGCGAGGATCTCGTGATGGCAAACCTCGTCTCGACGGAGTTCTCCAGCAATTACGGGCCCTTTGCGGAGATGCAGGGAGCCGCCTACTACGAGATGGAGGGGGGAGCGCTAGTGAAGAATCCCCGGTACCCCGACGCCCCGCCGGTGCGCCACTGCGACCCGGTGGAGGTTCCGGAGGTCGGCATAGAGAGAGGGGTCCGGCTATACGACCTGATCGGGCGGCCCCGTTCGGTCGCGTACCTCAATCACCCCGAGGAGTTCATGGAGATCTTTGCGTATATAACCGATAGTCGCCTGCCGGCGCGCTGAGGGAGGCATCGACAGTCAGGGTCATACAGCCGTCAACTTGCAGGATGCATCACACCGGGAGGGGGACGGCGCAACGCGAATTCTCAATCCTTTATGAGCGGGTAGTTTGCAGCCTCCCAGGCGATTGTGCCGCCGAGGAGGTTTGTGACATCCGGGAACCCGTGCTTCTGCAGGACACTCGCCGCCAGGCTCCCCTTGAACCCGGCATCGCAATGGACGATGATCCGCCTGTCCAGCGGGATCTCATCCAGGTGCTTCTCCAGGTGCCCGACATATACGTGGCGGGAGCCCCGGATATGCCCCGTCTCATCCCGGTGGTTGATATCCCGCACATCGAGGATAAAGACCGATGGATCGTCCAGGTGTTCCACGAGGTCGCCGGGCGAGCAGACCCCGGTCCTCTCGACCCGCTCCCCCTCTTCGAACCAGGCGGAAAACCCGCCGGCAAGGTAGCCTGCGATGTTATCGTAGCCGAGGCGCACAAAGTGGCGCGCCACATGATCGAGATCGAGGTTGAAGTCATCGACCAGGATTACCGGATCCTCGTAGTTCAGGAAGTAGCCCATATAGAGAGGGAGGCCGTTCCTCCAGATGTTGATGCTTGCCGGTATATGTCCGCCGGCAAAACCTGTCGGTGACCTTATATCGACGATCTGTCCCCCTTCATCCGTGAAAGGACGGATCTCGCGGGCTGATGCGGCCCGAAGATGCGGCATGCCGTAGATCAGTGGCGGGCCTGACCGGTTGAGCTCCCGCATCTTATTGAAATACGGCGGTTCGTAGAGCCGTTCGTTCATCTTATGCTCGATGAACCCCTCCTTTTCCAGGGAGAGCACCGGATTTGCCGCCGCCTCAAACCCGATGGTCGTGTACTCCCGATCACTTATATTCCCGCCGCAGACCGAGCCTGCGCCGTGGGCGGGGCAGACGATGACACCAGCATTGAGGGAGAGGATCTTCTCGTGCAGGCTTGCGTATAGCATCTCCGACATCTCCCGCTGCCGATCCCTGCCGGCAAGGTCGGTCCTCCCGACCTCCCCGGCGAAGAGCGCATCCCCGGTAAAGACCATCATCGGGTCATCCGATACCGACCGATCGCGCAGGGAGAGGGATATGCTCTCCGGGGTGTGGCCGGGTGTCTCCAGAACCTCGAGCTCGATCGGCCCGAACCCAAACGTCTCTCCCTCGCTTACGCCGGTGCCAAACCCGAACCTCTCCTTCTTCCCGTGAAAGATCTCCGCCCCCGTAGGTCGGGCAAGTTCCAGGGAACCGCTGACATAGTCCTCGTTTTTGTGCGTCTCAAAGATCCTTGTGATCTCCATGTTCCAGGCGCGAGCGATCTCTGTGTAGATCAGGCAGTCACGCCTCGGATCGATGACCACAGCCTCTCCGCCGGCTCCGATGATGTATGAATTGTGGGCGAGTATATCGGATTTTACCTTCTCAAATAGCATCTCCTCTCATCTCCCCGATGGTGGGTTTCGCTCCGGTAAGCCGGAATGCGGAGAGGAGATATAAAAAATTACCGGAGTTCTGGGGAGAGGGTTATTTCTACCCATCGACCGGGCACTGGTCAACCGGGGGAGGGAGAGACCGCTCACCTGGCCGGGCAGTCCTGACCCGGAGGATACTCCCCACCGCCTTGAATGCATCCTCAAGCTCTGAGAAGTTCGGGATCCGGCAGTTCCGGAGGATGCGCAGGCCGCTCCTTATGCTGTCGCCGCCGAGCATGCAGCCCACCACCATCTTGTCGGTGTTCCGGGAGAACCGGACCATCTCGTTTGCGATATGCGCCGGGTCGGCGAGCGTTGTCGGCCCGGCTATCACGAACGCTATATCCCAGAAATCCTGGTGCCGGATCAGCACGTCGAAGAGGGTGGCAAACCGGGTGGCATCGGCATCTCCTATGATATCCATGGGGTTTGCGCGGTTCCAGTATGGCGGCAGGAACGCATTGAGTTCATTAAAGACTTCCTCCGGGAGGTCGACCATATCAACCCCGTGCGCCTCTGCGTAGTCTGAGGCGAGAACGGCAAACCCTCCTGCGCTGGTGATGGCGATCGCGCGGTTCCCATGCGGGTATCCCTCGTTTGCCAGGAGCTCCGCCAGGTTAAAAGCATCCCGCAGGGTCCGGGCCGGGATCACCCCCGCCTGCTTGAAAGCCGCGACATAGACATCGTAGCTCCCGGCGAGCGAACCGGTATGGGATGAGGCTGCAGCCATCCCCTTCCGGGACGACCCGGACTTAACCGCCACTACCGGCTTCTTATCGGCGACCTGGCGCACAATCTGCATAAACCCTCGCCCATCCTGGATCTCCTCGATGTAGAGGGCTATCGCGCGTGTAGACGGATCCTGTTCAGCGAACCGGAGGTAGTGCTCGAACCCGAGGTCAGCCTGGTTGCCGACACTGATGACGCTTGAGAACCCGAACTCCTCGGGCAGGCTCCAGTCCACGACGGTGGTTATGACCGCGCCGCTCTGGGAGACGAAGGCCACGCCGCCGGCCCTCGGTGATACCGGGTCGAACGTGGCGTTGAGCCGCTGGTGCGGCATCATGACCCCGAGACAGTTCGGGCCGGTGATCCGGATGCCGTGCCGGCGCGCTATCTCGACGACCTCTTCCTCAAGGGCCGCGCCATCCTTCCCGATCTCCCGGAACCCGGCAGTGACAATGACAGCAAGCCGGACGCCTTTCTTCCCGCAATCCTCCATCACCGAGGGGACGAGCCTGGCCGGCACGGCGATGACCGCCCAGTCGACCGGGCCCGGGATGTCCATAACAGAGGGGTAGGCCTCCCGGCCGAAGAGTTCTTTCCGGGTGGGGTTGACCGGGTAGAGAGCTCCGGGGTAGGTGAGCAGGTTTCGCAGGATGGAGTAGCCAACCTTCTGCGGGCTTGCGGATGCACCTATAACGGCGATGGAGCTCGGGTAGAAGATCTCGGCGGGCGCCTGGATGCTGAGGCGGGCAGCCCCGGGTGTGGGGGCATCGCTGACGATGATCCTCGCATCGACTATGCCGACCCCATTCTCGTACACTATGACCGGGTTGAGGTCGAACTCACGGGTCGCCGGGTCTTCAGCGAACTGGTGGGCCATCTTTGCGATGACCTGGACGAGCGCCTCCTCATCCTTTGGGGGCTCCCCGCGATACCCCCGGATGAGCCTGTAGCCCTCGATCTCGCGGATCATCGACCTGATATCATCCTCGGTGACGGGAAGCACCCTGATAGCCACATCCTGCAGGAGTTCCACGAGCTTGCCCCCAAGACCAAACGTTATGACCTTGCCAAACGCCGGGTCGGTCTTCCCGCCGATCAGCACCTCAAGCCCTCCCGGCATCTGCTTCTCCACGATGACGCCGGTGATTGTCGCATCCGGGGCACGGGCGGCAGCGTTTCGCATGATGGTCTGGTATGCAGCCTCGGCATCGACAGGGCTCTCGATTCCGGTGATGACTCCGCCGACGTCGCTTTTATGGACGATCTGCGGAGAGACGATCTTCATGACAACGGGATAGCCTATACGCCCGGCGGCCGCCCGTGCATCGGCAGCGCTGGTGGCCACCCGGTGGGGCGGCACGGGTATACCACATGAGTCCAGCAGAGCATACCCCTCTGGTTCGGTTAACATCCTCTCCGGCATCTGTATTCCTCGCTGCGAGAACGGCCATGCAGGGTTGCACGGCCGGGATCTCTGCTCAGGTTTAAGCTGATCACTCATAAGAGTTATTCGTCTGGAAGGCTCGATCCGGTTTCTGCCGGGGCGGCGGCCAAAACGGCTCGGGGTTGCCGGCATGTATCGCTCAAACCTCCGCGCCGGCGCGTGGGGGGTATGAAATACCCCGGGCGGTGGCATCCGCATGCGTATTACGAAATATTATTCTATCATATTCAATCTGCCCTCTTCCGCAAAGTATAATAATTGATGTTACAATCATAGATATAAGTATGATACCATCTCGATTCACTGGATTGCACGCGGCCGCGATAATTGCGGCCCTCATTGTGCTCATGCTCGCCGCCGGATGCACCGGCACCGAATCAACCGGGACTCAGGGCGACGCCCAGACGATCGCGCTCACCGACGGGTTCGGCCGGAGCGTCACCGCCCCCGCATCCCCTGAGAGCGTCATCTGCTCGGGTTCAGGGTGTCTCCGCTACCTCGTCTACCTGCAGGGCCAGGATCTCGTCATCGGTGTCGATGATATCGAGAAGAGGGAGAGCGCGGTAGCAGGCCGCCCCTATAACCTCGTCCACGGGGCGAAGTTCAAGACCCTCCCGCTGATCGGCGAGTTCCGGGGCAATGATGACCCCGAGAAGGTCATCGCGCTCTCCCCCGATGTTGTCTTCAAGACGGGTTCGACCGGAACATCATACAG
>MTBK01026532.1_pt1 | contig 12358 bp, 12 predicted proteins | sample 1535981 | NCBI WGS metagenome assembly MTBK01 (sample SAMN06109225, study PRJNA356200) | anaerobic digester metagenome | isolation source: biogas reactors fed with pig manure or primary and secondary sludge | place: Spain | collected 2016-06-30 | reverse complement strand
CCTTAAGGCTGGTCTTGCGGACCGCTAGTGAAACCAATGCTGAACTGGCCATTACCTACGGGGTCTTTTTGCAGAACACTTTGGATTTTTTAATTATCTCCTTCAGTATCTTCCTGGCCTTGCGATTCTTCAATAAGCTCCATGCCAAAGAGGAAGAAAAAGTGCCCCAAGAACCACCGGCACCGAAATTAACAAAATCCGAGAAGCTCCTAGTCGAGATTAGGGACTTGATGAGCGAAGGGCAAAGGGCCTCCCAACAATAAAAAGACAATAAAGACTGCTGCTCCGGTATTGTTTTATCTATTGTTGCGGACAGTATGGCGGAGAGGAAGGAATATATATCAATGACAGGTCTTGGACACAAGAAGATTTTGGCCCTCGATTTGGACGGGACCCTTTTCGACGACAACAAGTCGATTTCTCCGTCCATTTTAGAGGGTTTAAAAGAAGCGGGTAAAAACAATGTAATTATTGCCATTGCTACAGGTAGAATCCTGAAGGATACATTGAGTGTTCTAAAGGAATATGACTTTGCTTGTTATTTGATTTGCTCCAATGGGGCCGTGCTCAAGGAGCGATATGCCGATAGTGTAATCTTCGTGCATGTTTTGGACCGGGATTCGGCCATTGAGATTATCGACTATGCCATCAAAGAAAAAGAAGCCATGTATATATGCGGCAAAGACTTTTGGGGGATAACCCGCGCCAACCAAATGATTATGGATTTCATGGCCAAGCAAAATCTTAATCTCAATGTAATAAACGATACAAAAGAACTGGATGGCTTGGAGATTATCAGCCTGACCAGTGTAGGCAATACGGAAAAGATCAAAGAATACATTATAAGCAACCGGCTGGGGGTAAACTATACCGACTCGGTTGTCAACATCATGGATATAATCCCCCAAGGGGTCTCCAAAGGCAACGCACTAATGATGTTGGCCGACAAATTAAATTGTCCCCCGGAGAATATCATAGCCGTCGGCAACTATTATAACGATATTGAAATGATCGAGATGGCCAAGATCGGTGTGGCCATGCAGAATTCTCCCCCTCAGGTCAAAGAAATTGCCGATTATGTCACCGAAAGATCCAACAATGAAGAGGGAGTCTTGGAAGTATTGGAGAGATTTGTGCTGTGAAGCAGAAATTATAAAAAATAATTTAAAAGGATTATAATCCATAAACACCCTGAACAAGGGTGTTTATGTCATTTTCTCATAGAAATATTTAACAGAACTGTTGTTCACTGACATGATCTGTCAGTGGTGTGTGATATGGTTATTATAGGAGCATTAATATTCAATTTATTTGCTGGAATTTGCGCCATTTTGGTTTGATTACAACAGCTATTAAAGTACTATTGCCTGGTTGCTTTTATGTAAACATTATTTACGGTCGGCGGAGCTGTTTTTAAGGCATTGACTACCCCACTGTGAAAGGCAAAAGAGACTCTGTAAAGGGTATTTTAAACTAGCGAAGAAAAAGATAATAATGGTGAAGTATTTGGACAATAATGAAAGTTGTATTTTAAGGGGACAATTTGGTAGCGCGACATCCAAGTAAAAAGGAGTGCCGCCGCTACAGTGACTGCAGCGGCGGTGATTATCTCCTTTACTTGTACTGAATTCTTAAAGAGTTTCAATCCGCGTAGACTCCTACGACATATCAATTATAACACAGGGGAAAATGTAAAAACTCATTCTCTTTTAGAATACAGTTGACAGGGAGAGTATAATATATTATAATACAAATAATGGGCGCATTACAAAGGGTGGTGATTAAGTTGTATAGTCAAAAAGGGCCGATATATATAGCCAGGTACGATAAGGAAGGTCAAAAAGCTCAGTGTTTATGGGAACATCTAACCAAGGTTTCACGTTTGGCGAGCGACTTTGCGTCTAAAGTTGCACTGACAAATACCGGTGCCCTTATTGGAATAATGCACGACTTGGGAAAAGCCACCAGGGAATTCCAAGAGTATCTAAAATACAAAGTTGGAATTATTGATAAGGTAAGTTTTGATTTAAAAGGTTCAACGTTAGATCATTCAACTGCCGGTGCCCAGTTTCTTTCTGAAAAGTTTTTAAAGAATGATGGAAAATCAACTCTGACCTCCGATATTTTGGCAATGGTCTCGGCATCCCACCATGGTTTTATTGACGCTTTGGCACCTGACGGAAATTATGTGTTTGGCAGGCGCTTGGAAAAGAGCGAACAGGAAGCGCGAAAATTACAGGCATTTGAAGCTTTGCCTAGCAGTGTAAAGGATAGGGTGAATCAGTTTCTGTTGTCAGGTATTGACGAAGAGATAATAAACTTTTTAACTCCTGCTATCGAACCCGATTTTAAGACTACAGAGCGCAATTTTGTTGTCAGCTTATTGGTTCGTTATTTGTTAAGCTGCTTAATTGATGCCGATCGGATAGACGCGGCAGACTTTGATTCTAAAGATAATACTGCCGGCAGAAAACAAGGAAAATATATTGAATGGTCATTGCTGGCCGATCGTCTGGAAAGTTACTTAAAAAATATTAAAATACAACATGAAATTGATTACATGAGACGGGATATTTCTGACAATTGTCTCAATATGGCATCTCGAAATCCCGGTCTTTTTAGGCTCAGTGTTCCGACCGGGGAGCGTGTCATAATAGTGACAGGGTGCATTAACGTTTTGGTATCAAGGGTTTCAGGAACTTTAACTAAATATAATTCATGCATTGCTTAGAGCGATTACGATTTAATTGTTGTAAGCAGTGCATGAGAGGTAAGGATTCTGTTTCTTTAATAATTTACAATTATCTAGTATAATTATATTTGAGATGGTAATCAGTTGCGTATATGTAATTTTATGTATAGTAGAGGGCTTGAGAATTAACGAAATACAATACAAGGTATTGTTACTAAATTTTAAAGGGTGCAATACCTTTTACATTTAAAATTACGGAGAGTTATGTTGAAGAGAGGAATCAAAGGTGATATAATTAGTTGAAAAAGGAGGATCTAAATATGTGTACATGTATTGCAGTTGTAGATATTACTTTATCTCATTTATAATCAATAGAATTAAAGGAGGTAAAGGTATGGGTATATTTTCTATATTTGTTATTGAGAGATTTCATTATAAACCAAATCAAAAATAATTGGTTATAATGAGCTCTTAAGATTAGTTCATTATAACCAGCAAGGAGCTTCCTGTATAATAAAAAAGTAGATTGAACAAAAAGATACCTCAGAGTAAAATAAGATTACTGACTTTTCACCGGTTGGTAAATCTTAAAATACAGAGAGGTATCTATAAATGAATTATACACAAAATGAAAAGATTGCACAAGTAAAAGAAACAACATTAGTGGTTGGTATTGATGTGGGAAGTGAAATTCACTATGCCAGAGCATTTGACTGGAGAGGTTATGAGTACTCAAAGAAGGCCTTCAAATTCAGTAATACCGAGGCTGGGTTCACTGATTTTATGACATGGATGCTTACCATAAAAAATGCGTTTAAGAAAAAAGAAATTCTTACTGGTATGGAGCCGACAGGGCACTACTGGTTTAATCTTGGCAAATATTTAATGGATAATGAGATAAACCCTGTGCTAGTTAATCCACACCATGTAAAGAAATCAAAGGAATTAGATGATAATAGTCAAACAAAGAACGACTACAAAGACCCTAAAGTAATAGCAGGGTTAATTAACAAAGGACGCTACTCATATCCATACTTGCCAGAAGGTGTTTATGCTGATTTAAGAACAGCGTCCAACATGAGATTTCAGATTCAATCAGATTTAACAAGACTATCAAATCGTATTCAAAGATGGCTTAGCATTTATTTTCCTGAACATAAAGAAGTTTACGGAAGCTTTAATGCTGTTAGTAGCCTAATGATTCTGAAAGAGGCGGCGTTGCCAGAAGACATTATATCTTTAGGATCAGAAGCCATTAATCAAATTTGGCGAGATGCTAAAGTAAGAGCAGTTGGTATGAAAAGGGCGAAAGAACTAGTGGCAGCAGCTGAACGCAGTATTGGTAATAAAGATGGATTAATAGCTGCCAGGATGGAAATTATGATCCTAGTTGAGGAATACGAGACAAAGCAGAAAAAACTAGAAGACATTATGGATTTAATAGAAGCGTTGTGTCAGCAAATACCAATGACAGAAAAACTACTAGAAATTAATGGTGTTGGCATAAAAACAGTATCAGGATTTGTAGCCGAAGTAGGTGATATTAGTCGTTTTAATAATCCGAAGCAACTACAAAAACTGGCAGGGCTGGCACTGGTGGAGGATAGTTCTGGAAAACATAAGGGTAGAACTAAAATAAGCAAACGTGGCCGAAAAAGACTGAGGTATTTGTTATTTGAGGTGTCCATGTCCTTAGTATCGAAGAACCCAGAGTTTAGAGAACTTCATCACTATTATACAACACGAAGTGAAAATCCACTTAAGAAAATGCAGTCATTAATGGCCATAGGGTGTAAAGTGATTCGGATATTCTACGCGATATTAACTAAGGGTGTGGATTATGATGGCCAGAAGATGTTAAGTGATATTAAGCGCCCAGCTAACCATATGCAAGCTGCATAGTTATAAGAAGTAAAGTCAGAAAGTAATAGTAAAACGTCCGCTAGAAATAGCGCTATTACAGGATACAAATTAAATACCACCAGCGATGATGGTAGTAATCAAAAACAAAGAATGAGCCAGTAGTCGGCAGGAATATTTTCCATGGGGCATGACCCTGTAAAGGAGCAGAGCTGACACCCTGGTTATGGATAGGCAGGACGAAGGAAGTTAGGACCCATGCATAAAGTATGGAGATCCAGTTGGATATAGGAGGTTTGCTACCATAGAGGGAAGGGTATACACAAGGCCATTTAGAACGAAAAGTAAGACGTTCTATTTAGTGTACCCATTTACCGCTATTTCCGTACTAGATACAAAGGAATCTTCCATAACTGTTGGCTTATTCACTGAGATATCATGTTCAATAGGTTTAAAAAACCTTATAAATATTAAAGAATACACTTGATTATATGAGGAGTAGGTTATAATGAAACAGAAAAACCCAAAAGATTCACAAAATTTCATTACATCTAAAAAGCATGTAAAAGAAATATTGACATATACGAATATTAATAAACAAGATAATATAATAGAAATTGGATCAGGAAAAGGACATTTTACTAAGGAACTTGTGGAAATGTGCCAGTGGGTCGATGCTATAGAAATTGATAAAGGACTTTGTCAAACTACGGAAAAAGTAGTGGAATCTTTTCAGAATATAAGGGTTATCCATGAGGATATATTAAAATTTAAATTTCCTAAAAATAAAAGCTATAAAATATTTGGTAATATTCCCTACAATATAAGTACTGATATTGTAAAAAAGATTGCTTTTGATAGTCAAACGAAATATAGCTACCTTATTGTAGAGTGGGGCTTTGCCAAAAGGTTGCAAAACACTCAACGGGCTTTAGGTTTATTGCTGATGGTAGAAATGGACGTAAAAATCCTTAAAAAGGTACCACGAGAATACTTTCACCCTAAACCTAGTGTAGATTCTGTATTAATTGTTCTTGAACGACATAGACCATTGATTTTGAAAGAAGACTATAAAAAGTATCAATCTTTTGTTTACAAATGGGTAAACATGGAATATCACGTTCTTTTTACTAAGAATCAACTAAGGCAAGCACTAAAGCATGCGAATGTCAATAATCTCGATAAATTATCCAATGAACAATTTTTGTCTATTTTCAATAGTTACAAATTGTTTCAATAATTTAAACAATTAGGCGTTCTCTAATTTATAAGAGAACGCCTAATCTTATTCAATTGATAAATGCATGCTATTATTATTTTTAATTCCTCTGATATAAACTATCATCTGGTATAGTTGCTTATTTGTGTGAAAATGAAGAACAGTTCTTATCGGTTATTCAGATAATGTAAAAAAATCATAGAACCAAAATCTTAGCGGTTCAGACCTAAAAATCTGGGCCGCTTTTTTTATTTCCCTCAGAAAGGAGGTTGCCTAGATGGTAAATGATGATGTCAATAACAAGGCTATAAATATTGAAATTAAGGTTGCACAGTATTCTGCAAAAGCTATCTTAAAAGCAATGAAAAAGATTATAGAAGATGCTGCTGAAAAAAGCCAGCCACTTGCAGATTATCTTAGTGAAAAAAGAAAAACTAATTCGAGAAAGCTTAAGGATATGGTAAAGAAGGGTCAACTTGAAAATATTGATTTACAGAAAGGGGAGGCCAAAGAACTAAAGAAGCAGCTTAATAGGTATGGTGTCAATTTTTCTGTTATGAAGAACAAGGAATCAGGGCTTTACTCTGTATTCTTCCAAGCCAAGGATACTAAGGCTATGGATTTAGCCTTTAAAAAAGCTATAGAAAGATCAGAAAGGAAAGAAAATAAAAGGGATTCTACAAAAGAAATCCTGAATAAATTTAAGGAAAGGGTGAAAGATGTGGCAGTTAAAGACAAGGTTAAGGAAAAACGTCATGAACATGAGAGATAAGGGGATCAGGCATTTAAGAGAAATCTTAGGTGTCTTTTTTATTGAGATGAGGTGATGTGAATGGATTTTGATTACTTTTACGGAAGAGATTCTGAAAGTTTTAGATTTATCCGTTTACCTATAGTTTTTATAGAAGATGAGAAATTTAAAGGGTTATCAATAGACGCTAAGGTGCTTTATTCCATGTATTTATCAAGAAGCACTTTGTCCTATAAAAATAATTGGATAGATGAAAATGGAAGGGTTTATATCTATTTTACTGTTGAGGAAACAGCTGAGAAACTAGGTTGTGGTATTAAGAAGGCAGTTAAACTTATAAAGGATCTTGAAGTAATAGGTCTTATTAAAAAGAAAAGAACAGGACAGGGTAATCCTACTAAAATTTATGTTAAAGATTTTATGAGTATTTTTAGAAATGAAAATTTTAGACCTGTCAAAAGGGAAAATCAAGACTTGTCAAAAGGACAAGTCAATAATGGCAATTTTGATATTTCAATAATGGCTAAAAAGGAAAGTCTAGACTTATCAAAAAGACAACCTAACTATATAGAGAATAATAAGATTGATAAGAGTTATATTGATTTTAGTGGAGAAGACAAAAAAGGAACTTTCCTAAATGTAATCTTATCTGATGAAGAAGAAAAGCTATTAGAGGAAAAGATACCCAATCTAAAAGACTATATAGAAAGATTATCAGCCTATATGCAAAGTACAGGCAAGGAGTATAAAGACCATGCTTCAACTATTATGACCTGGTACTTAAAGGATAAAAAAGAAGGAAAGCTTAGGAGTGAAAAAGCCTATACAGGAGATCCTTCAGATTATGAAAGTGAGTGGAACTTAAATAACTAAGAGAGGTAGAGAAAATGGAAGATAAAATTAAAACTATTGTAATTGATGGAGTAGAATTTACTTTTAGTGAGGATAAGGCATTTGAGAAAGATGGCCATGTTTACTGTAGGAAATGTAAAGAAAAAATAGATTCAGATCCACTTAATTGCTTGGGAAATAAAAAAATATTATTTCGTAGGCAATGTAAATGTGATAGAGAAGAAGAAAGCCTAAGAAAGGAAAAGGAAGAAGCAGACCATATCAGGAGGCTTAGGGAAGAGTGCTTTATAACAAGTAGAAATCTTATTAATTGTACTTTTGATAGGGTCATAGCTCCTGATAGACAGGAAGTTATTATAGCAAAGAATTTTGTTAAGAATTTGAAAGAACTATCCAAGGATAATAATGGCCTTATATTTCATGGAAATGTTGGAACAGGAAAGACCTACCTAGCAGCTTGTATAGCAAACAAAATTATAGAGGATTATCAGATAAGAGTTAAGATGAGAAATATTCCACAGATAATAAATGATATTGAAAAGGGTGGCTTTGATATTGATAAAAATGATTATTACAGAAAATTATCCAGTGTATCCCTTCTTATTCTTGATGATTTTGGAATTGAAAGGAATACAGAATATGTGAATGAAATGGTCTACCAGATAATAAATACCAGATATGAATCAAAGAAACCAACTATTATCTCAACTAATATTCCCCTTGGTGTGATTATGAATGGAAGTAATGATATTGACAAGGAAAGGATATATTCAAGGCTTAGGGAGATGTGTATTCCAGTTAAGATTGCAGGAAAAGACATTAGAACAGAACTAGGAAGAAAAAAATTAAGAGAAACTAGAGACCTACTTTTAGGAGATAGATGAGGTGAAATATATGTATAAAATAAAGGTGTTTGAAAATAGAGAGTTTGGACAGATAAGGACAATGGTAATAGATGATGAGCCTTGGTTTGTTGGAAAAGATATAGCAGAAGCTCTAGGATATAAAAGACCAAGTGATGCCATAGCAAGCCATGTTTATGAAGGAGATAAGCTGAAACGGTGTTTTACAGTATCAGGTCAGGGAAGAAATATGGTAGTTATAAATGAGTCTGGTATGTATGCTCTTATATTTGGAAGTAAGCTAGACAGTGCCATAAGATTTAAGAACTGGGTAACAAGTGAGGTTTTACCTTCAATTAGGAAATATGGAGGCTATTTTACTGGCCAAGAAAAAATGAATGACCAAGAACTTCTGGCAAAAGGGTATCTAGTAGCTTTAAAGCAAATAGAAGCAAGGACAGAAGAATTAGAAGATCTTATTCCTAAGGGAGAATTCTTTGATAAGTTTATAGATCTAGGTGACTGTATCTGCCTAAGAGATACTGCAAAGGAATTAGGAGTTTCTCAAAATAGATTTATAAATATATTAATAGACAGGGGATACCTTTATAGAAACCAAAAAGGGAAACTAAGATTTTATTCAACTGCAGCTGATTACTTTAAATTAAAAGATTATATCAATAAATATAATGGGGAACCTGGAGTTTATACAGTAGTAAGACCTGAGGGAAGAGCATATTTTTTCTCCTTACTTAAAGAAATGGGAGAAATTTAAGGAAGTAGGTGATTTTGATGTTAATGTTAAATGAAAAAAGTTGTATTGACTGTGATGAATTTGAATTTGAGAAACATAGTGAAGAGATAGAAGAACTAATGGAAAAGTTAATAAAGCTAGAAGATTATGATTGTGTAGTCCTTCATAAGTATATAGATTTAGCCCATAAAGACAAAGAAATGAAGGTTATAGATTCAAACTTATGGGACATATATGAGTTAGTTGAATATGCAGATTTTAAAAATGGTGTAGATATTCATATTGATGATGAAGGATTCTTAAACTTATCAGTTTATGGCCAGACCTACAAAATGGATGGAAATGATTATTTTATCAATTCTATTTTTAAGATTATCCCAAGGGATAAAGACTGGAACTTCCTTGATATATCTGGTTTTTTACTGGAGGGAAAAGAAGTAAAACTTTCAGAAAAGCAGTTAGATATAAAAAAGAAATCAACAATTGAACTTCTAAATGAATATAAAGGAAAGGTAGATAAAATTAGTCCTATAAATAAGGAAAAAAGGAAAAGAGATATGGGTGAAGAGAGATAAGAAACTTCAAGCTAAGGAGGTGGTAGATTGAGTGTAATAGAAGGAATAAAAAAGGATATAAAAGAATTATTTCATGTGCAAGATAAGAAGGCTTTTCTTAAGAAGAACATACCTTATCTTGCATTTTTCTATTTAGGGGATATTTTTTCTCACCATATAAATTCATATGTAGGAGGTGATTTAATAGACCGTTTATTCCAAGCGGTCTTAGAAATAGAAACAATTAGATTATATCCTAGCCTAGTTCCCAAGGACTTACTTGCAGGATTTATCCTAGCTATATTGATTAAGTTTATTATCTATAACAAGGGTAAAAATGCTAAAAAGTTTAGAAAAGGTGAAGAATATGGTTCAGCAAGATGGGGAAATTCAAAGGATATTGCTCCCTATATGGATGAAGATTATAGAAATAATCTCCTTCTTACAGAAACAGAAAGAATTACTATGAATAGTAGACCTAAAAATCCTAAGTATGCAAGGAATAAAAATGTTCTTGTAATTGGTGGTTCTGGTTCAGGGAAGACAAGGTTCTTTGTAAAACCTAATCTTATGCAACTTCATTCCAGTTATGTAGTAACTGATCCTAAAGGAAGTCTACTTCATGAGTGTGGCAAAATGTTGGAAATGAATGGTTATGAAATAAAAACCCTAAATACCATTAATTTCAAAAAGAGTATGAAATATAACCCTTTTGCCTATCTTAGAAGTGAAAAAGATATTTTAAAACTGGTCCAGACTATTATAGCTAATACCAAGGGAGAGGGGGAAAAGGCAGGAGAAGACTTTTGGGTAAAGGCTGAAAGGCTTTATTATACAGCCCTAATTGGCTATATATTTTATGAAACACCAAAAGAGGAGCAAAATTTTACTACTTTACTGGCAATGATAGATGCTAGTGAGGTTAGAGAGGAGGATGAGAATTTTAAAAATGCAGTAGATTATATGTTTGAAGCCTTAGAGGAAAAGGATCCAGACCATTTTGCAGTTAAACAATATAGGAAATATAAGTTAGCAGCAGGAAAGACTGCAAAATCTATTTTAATATCCTGTGGTGCAAGGTTAGCTCCTTTTGATATTAAGGAACTTAGAGATTTAATGAGTGAGGATGAAATGGAGTTAGATACTCTAGGGGATAGGAAAACAGCCCTTTTTGTTATTATTTCAGATACAGATGATACTTTCAATTTTGTTGTATCCCTCATGTATTCCCAGATGTTTAACCTACTTTGTGATAAGGCTGATGATGTATATGGAGGAAGGTTACCAATTCATGTTAGGTGTCTTCTAGACGAGTTTGCAAATATAGGCTTGATTCCGAAATTTGAAAAACTTATAGCTACAATACGATCAAGGGAGATAAGTGCTTGCATTGTATTACAAGCTCAGTCTCAACTAAAGGCAATATATAAGGATAATGCAGATACTATAATAGGAAACTGTGACACAACCTTATTCTTAGGGGGAAAGGAGAATGGTACCTTAAAAGAGATTTCAGAAACATTAGGCAAGGAAACTATTGATTTATTTAATACATCAGAAACAAGGAGCAATCAAAAGTCCTTTGGACTTAATTATCAGAAGACCGGTAAGGAGCTTATGACCAAGGATGAGCTTTTTGTAATGGATGGAAGTAAGTGTATTGTGCAACTTAGGGGTGTAAGACCCTTCCTATCAGAGAAGTTTGATATTACAAAACACAAAAATTATAAGTTCCTAGAAGATTATGATGATAGGAACTTTTTTGATGTTGAAGAATATATGAAAAGGCAGGGTAAGGCAAGGATAGGTAAGGAGTCTATAATAACAAGACTGTAGGTGAGAAAATGGAAGTCAAGGTTAGAAGTCCTTCAAGAAAAGAAGGCAATTAAGCTAATTAACATGATTTATAGCGATTGGGTAAGAAATAAGTCCAGTCGCTTTTTTTATTTAAAAAAAGAAAATAGGAGGCTAGGATTAGAATATGGCAGATTTAAAAGAAAGAGATATGAAAAATATAACAGCTAATGTAGTGGGGGAGGTAAAAACAGCTTCCTTTGACTGGGATGGTGAAACCATAAATGTAACAAACTTTTCTCTTGTAGAAAAAAGGAAGGGTAAAAGGCACTATACAAATTGTGCAGCCTATGGGGAATGGTCAGAAGTAGCAAAGGAACTAAAGGCAGGGGATCTTGTCCATGTCTTTGGTTATATCAAAGAAAGAAGAAACAATGACAAGCTATATAAGAATTTTATAGTAAAGCATATGAACAAAATTGAAAAAGAAAATAAGGAGGAAAAATAATATGGCATTTTTTACAGAGGGAATATCAGTATTACAAACTTTAGTTACAGCAATTGGTGCAGGTTTAGGGGCATGGGGAGTAATTAACCTTATGGAGGGCTATGGAAATGATAACCCTGGGGCAAAGTCACAAGGAATCAAGCAACTAATGGCAGGTGGAGGTATTGTTCTTATTGGAATGAAGCTTATACCATTACTTGCAAATACACTTAATTAAGAAAGAGGTAGATAAAATATGTTTGGACTTTTCGACAAGATAACTGAATTTTTTCAGGAGATTTTTATCGGAATTATCCAAGCGAACCTTGAAGCAATGTTCTTAGATATAAATGAGAATGTAAGTCTTGTAGCTACAGAAGTCGGGAAAACACCAAGTGGTTGGAATGCAGAAGTATTTAGCTTTGTAAAGAATATTAACGACACTGTAGTTATTCCCATAGCGGGAATTATCATAACCGCCGTCTTGTGCATAGAACTCATAAACATGGTCATGGAGAAAAATAATATGCACTCTGATACAGATACATTTGAT
>MTBK01073605.1_pt1 | contig 12365 bp, 14 predicted proteins | sample 1535981 | NCBI WGS metagenome assembly MTBK01 (sample SAMN06109225, study PRJNA356200) | anaerobic digester metagenome | isolation source: biogas reactors fed with pig manure or primary and secondary sludge | place: Spain | collected 2016-06-30 | reverse complement strand
GGATGATCCGTCCTATACCGCGCAGGACGCCGCCCGCCTCGACGCCGCCCTGACCCACGCCGGCGTGGTCCACCTGATGGAGTGGTATCCGGCGCAACACGGGTTCGCCGTCACCGACAACGCCCCGTACGACGCGGCCGCGGCCGATCGGCACTGGCAGGCGATGGCGGACTTTTTCGGCGCGCACCTGCGATCCTGAACTATCGGCGGTGGCGCAACTCGCTAAGCGCGCGAATGATCCCGCGGCATGCGTAAAACCCGACAAGCGCGGAGAGCACCAGCAGGACGATGAACATCGGCAGCCAGTTGGTCCGCTCGTGCGGAATGTTCCACCAGACGAGCGTGAAGAGCACCGCACAGAGGAACACCACAAAATCGCGCCAGTTCCCCTTGTAGGAGGCCGCGACCTGAATCAGATCGCGGCTCTTCTCGGTGCTGATGATGAGGTCCTGGATCCGCCGGTTGATGCTGGCCTCGAGTTCGGCCCGCAGTCGAGCGTTCTCCGGCGGGATCTTGTCGAGCAGTTCGATATCGGACCTGATCATGCCGCGGAAGTCCGGGCCCTTGAGTCCGCCCGCGATGACACCCACGAGCGCTCCCCCGGCGATCGGGGCGGCTCCCAGCGCAATATCGGCAATTCCAGTCATGAAACCTCACTTCATCAGCAGCGCGGCCAGCGTGCCACCCAGTTCGGAGGCCCGTCGCCGGGTATCGGGACCGACCAAGCCGGTCACGCACAGCGGCACGGCGGCCGGACGCAGGCCCAGGCCGGTCGCGATCCGCTGCACGGACGACACCGCGCCGGCGGTGTCGTCGTTGCCGTGTACCCACAAACCGTAAGGGCGGTCGCGGACGTGGTCCAAAACCGGGTAGTACACGGTGTCGAAGAAATGCTTGAGCGCACCGGACATGTACCCGAAGTTCGCCGGGGTGCCGAACAGGTAGCCGTCGGCGTCGAGCACGTCGGGGACGGTGGCGGCCAGCGCCGGGCGCGCGACGACCTCCACCCCGTCGATAGCCGGGTCCGAGGCGCCGGCGAGGACCGCTTCGAGCAGTTCGCGGGTGGCCGGCGACGGGGTGTGGTGAACGACCAGGAGGCGGTTCACCGGCGCTCCAACTCGACGGCGCGGCGCATCGCCTCCCGGGCGCGGCCCCGGTCGCCGGCGTAGTCGTATGCCCGGGCCACCCGATACCAGCGCTGCCAGTTCTCCGGGTCGGCCTCGAGTTCGGTCCGCACCCGGGCGAACAGTTCGTCGGCGGCCTCGCGCTGGATCCGCCCGGACGGAGTGCGGGGCAGCCCGGAGACGTCGACGTCCATCCCATCCGCTTGCGCCAGCCGGGCCAGACGTTGGTGCGACAGCCCGGCGCGCAGCGTCGCCAGCATTACCCAGGCGCCGATCACCGGCAGGCCCAGCACCCCGACGCCGAGGGCGACCGCCGCCGGCGTGCCGGTGCGCAGCAGTGCGATAGCGGTTTGGGCGAGCATCGCGAAGTAGACCAGCAGCGCCAGGCACAGGAACCCGATCAACAGCAGGACGCGCAACGCCCCGTTCACAAGTCCAGCAGCGGTTCGATACCGATGGTCAGACCCGGCCGGGCCGCGATCGCACGGACCGCCAGCAGCACGCCGGGCACAAACGAGGTGCGGTCCATGCTGTCGTGACGGATGGTCAGCGTCTCGCCCATGGTCCCGAACAGCACCTCCTGATGGGCGACCAATCCGCTGACCCGCACCGAGTGCACCGGGATGCCGTCGACGTCGGCGCCGCGGGCGCCGGGCAGTCCGGTGCTGGTGGCATCGGGGTTGGGCGGCAGTCCTTTTCGGGCCGCGGCGATCAGCCGGGCGGTCCGGGTGGCGGTGCCGGACGGCGCGTCGGCCTTCTGCGGATGGTGCAGTTCGATGACTTCCGCGGATTCAAAGAAGCGGGCCGCCTTCTGCGCGAAGTACATCGACAGCACGGCACCGATCGCGAAGTTCGGGGCGATCAGCACCCCCGTCGAGGGACTGTCTGCCAGCCACTGCGATACCCGCTCCAGACGTTCGTCGGTGAACCCGGTGGTGCCGACCACCGCATGGATGCCGTTGGCGATCAGGAATTCAAGGTTGTCCATCACGACATCGGGGTGGGTGAAGTCGATGACGGCCTCGGTGGCGCACTCGGTCAGCAGACTCATCGGGTCGCCGGCGTCCACCTCTGCGCTCAGTTCCAGGTCGGTGGCAGCGCGCACGGCGGCGCACATCGCGGTTCCGACTTTGCCCTTGGCGCCGAGGACTCCTACTCGCATGAAGGCAGGATAGTCAGTCCCAGGAGTAGCCGAACTCCGCGAGTTCGCGATGGCAGATCCTTTCGACCAGCTGCCTGTCAGCATCGGAAAGCACATCGCGGTAGGGGCGGCGATCCTTGCGCCAGCCGCTCTTCGTCCGGATCTGGGAGATGTCGATCGGTCCGGGTAAGCCGATCCGCTCGGAGATCATCCGCAGATCGTCCTCAAGGGATTCGTATCGGCCGACGTGGTCGACGATCACCGCCGGCCCTTCGGCGTACAGCGGCCAGTTCGACAGCACACCCTCCGAGCGATCCATCAGGAACTCACCGATGGTGGGAACCTTGGCGCCCCGGCGTTCCCACAACGGCAGTTCCCAGTAGTACTGGCTGATCACCCGGTCGAAGGGGTTGCGCTCGACGGTGAACGTCACGTAGTCCTGCCAGGAGTCGCCGAGAAGGTCCCGGGCCAGCACGGCTGGGCTGTGGTTGTCGAGCGTGATCGCCTCCCCGTGGCCGGACACCGCGGTGAAGTTCTGCGGTCCGCGGTAGCCGAGGTTCTGCCGCACCTGCTCATCGCGCGCGACGATCCCGGTGATGACGTCATCGGGCCCGCAGAACTTCGACAGTGCGATTTCGATGCTCGTCGACGCCGTCTTGCGCGTCTTGACGTAGACGAAGTGGTGCCGGTGGCTGATGATCAAGGCCCCAACTTTACAGCGGGGACGCCCCCCGCAGATGCTCGAAGATCAGCGAGGTCTGGGTGCCGGCGACGTCGGCATCGGCGTTGAGATTGTCGACCACGAACGATCGCAGATCGTCGGTGTCCCGGGCCGCCACATGGATGAGGAAGTCATCGGCGCCGGCCAGGAAGTACACATCAATCACCTGGGGTCGACGGCGAATCTGCGCGACGAACCCCCGGATCCTGCCGCGGGCCCCCGCCTGTAACCGCACCGCGATCATCGCCTGCAGGGGCAGACCGATCGCCGCCGGGTCGACGTCGGCGTAGAAGCCGCGGATGACGCCGAGATCCTGGAGTCGACGGACCCGCCCGTGGCAGGTCGACGGCGCGATCCCGACAGCCTCGGCCAGCGCACTGTTCGATATCCGGGCGTCGGAATGCAGGATCGTCAGGACCCGGCGGTCGACGTCATCGAGGTCGACCGGCCGAAGATCCTTCGGCACATCCCGGACCAAGGACCCTGTGGCTGTCTTTTGTTCGGGCATAACGCGACTTTAGCGAATCTTTGTCGGCCTTATCACCAACCGCCCGCCAATTCTTCACACTATAGAGAACATTCCGCCTGAACGAGGAGCCAGTGTGCGCGTCGGTGTCCCCACTGAGATCAAGAACAACGAATACCGGGTTGCCATCACCCCGGCCGGGGTGAGCGAACTGGTCCGCCGCGGCCACGACGTGTTGATCCAGGCCGGCGCCGGAAACGGGTCGGCGATCACCGATGCCGACTTCACCTCCGCGGGCGCGACGATCCTCGACACCGCCGAACAGGTGTGGGCCGATGCGGATCTGCTGCTGAAGGTGAAGGAGCCGATCGAGCCGGAATACAGCCGGATGCGCAAGGGGCAGGTGCTGTTCACCTACCTGCACCTGGCAGCCTCGCGGCCCTGTACCGACGCCCTGCTCGCCTCGGGCACGACGTCGATCGCCTACGAGACCGTGCAGACCGCAGACGGGGCGCTGCCTCTGCTGGCGCCGATGAGCGAGGTCGCCGGCCGACTGTCGGCCCAAGTCGGTGCTTACCACCTGATGCGCACCCAGGGAGGTCGAGGTGTCCTGATGGGCGGCGTACCCGGCGTGGCTCCGGCGGTGGTCGTCGTGATCGGCGGCGGCATGGCGGGCGACAATGCCGCTGCGGTGGCCTGGGGTATGGGCGCGCACGTCACCGTGTTCGACCTCAACGTCAACACGCTGCGCAAGATCGACGCGGAGTACGGCGGCGCCATTGAGACCCGCTACTCCTCGCGGCTGGATCTGGAGAATGCCGTCAAGCAGGCCGACCTGGTGATCGGTGCGGTCCTGGTGCCCGGGGCGAAGGCCCCGAAACTGGTCACCAACGACACCGTCGCGCAGATGAAGCCCGGCGCCGTCTTGGTCGACATTGCCATCGACCAGGGCGGCTGTTTCGAGGACTCAAGGCCCACCACCCATGACGACCCGACCTTCACGGTGCACGAGTCGGTGTTCTACTGCGTGGCGAACATGCCGGGCGCGGTACCGCGGACGTCGACGTACGCCTTGACCAATGCGACCATGCCCTACGTGCTCAAGCTTGCCGACAAGGGCTGGCAGGGGGCCTGCTTCTCCGACGCGGCTCTGGCGAAGGGGCTGTCCACCCACGACGGCCAACTGCTGAACGCCGAAGTCGCCCGCGACCTGGATCTTCGCTACACGGATCCGGCGGGCCTGCTCGCCTAACCCCGGCCCAGGAGCGTCGGCAGCACCAGGGCCGTCACCTCGGCGATCAGCGACTGCAGAGCCGCCGCCGCCGGGTTGTCGCTTCGTGTTCTCGTCATGACCGACAGCAGGATCCGTTCACCGGCGGGTCCGTAGGCGATACCGACGTCATTGGTGCTGGCATAGTCCCCGGCCCCGGTCTTGTCGGCGGAGGTCCAGTCCGCCGGCAGGCCGGCCCGCATGCTGCGTGCCGAGGTCATGGTGCCGCGCATCCATTCATCGAGTTGCCGGCGGTGTGTGTCGTCGAGCACCGTCCCGGTCAGCAGGGTCCGGATCCCGCCGCCCAGAGCGCGCGGGGTGCTGGTGTCCCGGGGATCGCCCGGCAGTGCGGTGTTGAGGTCGGTCTCCCAGCGGTCGAGCCTGGTCTGCTCGTCGCCGATGAGCCGGGCGAACGCGGTGATCGCGGGCGGTCCACCGACTCTGGCGAGCAGCAGGTTCGCAGCGGTGTTGTCGCTCTGTTGCAGCGCGGCGGCGCATAGCGTCCCCAGCGGAACAGGTCCGCCCGCCTCCCGCTCCGTCACGGGCGAATGCGGTTGCAACGCAGCGGGATTCACTACGATCGTGTCGGTGAGCCGGAGTTCGCCCGTTTGCGCAGCGTGGAGCACCCGGGCCGCGAGATACGCCTTGAAGGTCGAGCACAGCGCGAACGGGTCGGCCTCGCGGTGGCTGACGGTCCGATCGCTGTCGAGATTGGCGCCGTAGAGACCGACGAGGGCATCGTATCTGTGCTCGAGCGCCCCGATACGCGTCTCGATCGGCGGCAGTGGCTCGGCGGGATCGCTCAAGTTCGGATCCGCCGGGGCTGGGCGCCCGCACGCCGCGACAACGGCGGCGGTGGACAGCAGCAGATGACGCCGCGACAACGTCATCGGCAGCTTCCCTCTCCGAGTGCGGTGACGATGCGCGCAGCCGATCCCCCGCCGATGTCCCGCCAGGCGGTGCCGGCCCACAGACTTGTGGCCTGTGGGTCGCCGGCGGCGACCGCCGCCGCCCTGATGGGGCCGGTGATCTGGTGTACCTGGGGGTACCCCAGTGGGGCGATCGCGTCGTAACGCCCGGTGAAATCGTTGGCGAGGCTGCGCGCGTGGCGGCCGGTGAAACACGGCGTGACGACGGTGGCGCTGAACTCACTGCCGGACAACGCGGCCCGATGAACGGGATTGGTTGCGGCCTCATCGCAGAGCAGTAGTGCGGTGCCCACCTGCGCGGCCACCGCTCCCCCGGCCAGCACCCGGGCCACCGCGGCCGCGTCTCCGATGCCACCCGCGGCCACCACCGGAACACCGGCACCCACCGTGACGGTGAGCAGCGCACCCAGCGGAGCCTTCGGTGGCCGTCGGTCAGGGGCGAACACGCTGCGGTGCCCGCCGGCCTCCGGCCCTTGGGCGACCAGCGCGCCGGCCCCGGCAGCCAAGGACTGCTCGGCTTCGGATCTGCTCGTAACGGTCACCAACGTCAGGATTCCGAGCTCGCGCAGCCGGGACAGGACCGCTGCGGGCGGGCAGCCGAAGGTGAAGGACACCGCTTCCGGCCTGGTGTCTGCGACGACCTCCAGCTTGGCCTCCCAGGCATCGTCGTCGTGACGCGGGACACCCGGTTCGACCCCGAAACGCCTGGCCAGCGGCAGCAGCGCCCGACGGTACGCGTCAAGTTCGCCAGCGCTCGCGGTGCACTGCTGCGGGACGAAGATGTTGACACCGACTGGCCCGGGAGTGATCGCCCGGGTCTGCGCGATATCGGCGGCCAATCGTTCGGCGGTGAGATAACCCGCCGCCAGGAACCCGAGCCCGCCGGCCTCCGAAACCGCCGCCGCCAGTCGCGGCGTGCCAGGTCCGCCGGCCATCGGCGCCCCGAGCAGCGGAACGGCCAGGTCGCTCAGGCTCAGCATGGACGCCTCAGCCGGCGATCGCGCGCAACGGTGCGGGAAGTGAGCGCTTGCTCCGGTGCGGGCCGAGGACAGCGGCGCCGTAACTGCCGGCGAGCACCCGCCGGGCCACCGCGTTGACCTCCTCGACAGTCACCTTGTCGATGTGCGCCAGGGTGTCGTCGATACTGCGGTACTCGCCGTGGTTGAGTTCGCTACGGCCAAGCCTGTTCATCCGTGAGGCAGAGTCCTCCAATCCGAGGATCAAACCCCCGCGGATCGAACCCTTGGCGATCCGGCACTCGTCCGCGGTGATGCCGTCACGTGTGACCGCCCCGAGGACCTCGGTGGTCACCCGCGCGACCTCGCCGAACCGCTCCGGCAGGCAGGCCGCATAGACGGAGAGCGCTCCGCCGTCGGCGAAGGTGTCGACCGCGGAGTACACCGAATAGGCCAGACCGCGGGACTCCCTGATCTCCTGAAAGAGCCGCGAACTCAGGCCACCGCCCAGAGCGGTGTTGAGTACCGCCAGCGCCCAGCGGTGCTCCCAGCGCCGCCCCGGCACCCGGACCCCGAGGCTGAGGTGGGTCTGCTCGCTGTCGCGATGAACGAGGTCCAGCCGCGGCCGGCCGGCAACCCGGCCGGTGCCCTTGCGCGGTGCCTGCGGGGTTCGGCCATGCACCAGTCGGTGGCCGAAGTATTCCCGCACCAGGCTCACCACATTCCGGTGGTCGACGTTCCCGGCTACCGCGACGACCATCCGATCGGGGACGTAGCGGCGAACGTGGAACGAGCGCAACTGACTGCGGGTCATCGCCGAGACGGAGTCAACGCTGCCGATCACCGGACGGCCCACCGGATGGTCCCCGAACATCGACGCCAGAAAAACGTCACCGAGGGTGTCCTCGGGATCGTCGTCGCGCATGGCGATCTCTTCGAGCACCACGTCCCGCTCGACCTCGACGTCGTCGGGAGCGCAGACCCCGTTGAGAACGACGTCGGCGACCAGGTCGACCGCCAACTCGAGGTCCTCATCGAGAACGTGAGCGTAGTAGCAGGTGTGCTCACGAGAGGTGAAGGCGTTGAGTTCGCCGCCGACGGCGTCGACCGCCTGGGCGATCTCCACCGAGGTACGTGTCGGGGTGGCCTTGAACAGCAGGTGTTCCAGGAAGTGCGCCGCCCCGGCGACGGTGGGGCCTTCATCGCGGGAACCGACGTTGACCCACACCCCGATTGACGCCGAGCGGACGGACGGCACGTACTCGGTAACCACGCGCAAACCGCCCGGGAGAACAGTGCGATTCACCGTGGCCGGAGCGCCCTTGGGACTCCGGCCACGGCGAAGCGATGCACCGCCGGGTTTCGCTGCCTGCGGTCGCGGCATCAGCCGGCTGGGGCCTCCGCCGGGGCGGCCTGCGCGTCATCGGCGACCGGAACCAGCGAGATCTTGCCCCGGTTGTCGATATCGGCGATCTCCACCCGCAGCTTGTCACCGACCGTGCAGACGTCCTCAACCTTGTTGATCCGCTTGCCCTTACCCAGCTTGGAGATGTGAACCAGACCGTCGCGGCCGGGCAGCAGCGAAACAAATGCCCCGAAGTCGGTGATCTTCACCACCGTTCCGAGGAACCGCTCGCCGATCTTGGGCAGCTGCGGATTGGCGATGGCATTGATCCGGTCGATCGCCGCCTGCGCGGACGGGCCGTCGGTGGCACCGACGAACACGGTGCCGTCGTCCTCGATGGAGATCTGCGCCCCGGTCTCCTCGGTGATCGCGTTGATCATCTTGCCCTTGGGCCCGATGACCTCGCCGATCTTGTCGATCGGAATCTTGATGGCGGTGACGCGGGGCGCATACGGGCTCATCTCGTCCGGGCCGTCGATGGCCTCGGCCATCACTTCGAGAATCGCCAGGCGGGCGTCCTTGGCCTGGGCCAGAGCGCCGGCCAGCACCTTCGACGGGATGCCGTCGAGCTTGGTGTCCAACTGCAGCGCGGTGACGAATTCCTTGGTGCCGGCGACCTTGAAGTCCATGTCGCCGAAGGCGTCCTCCGCGCCGAGGATGTCGGTCAGCGCGACATACCGGGTCTCGCCGTCCACCTGATCGGACACCAGGCCCATCGCGATACCGGCAACCGGGGCCTTCAGCGGCACACCCGCATTGAGCAACGCCAGGGTGGACGCGCAGACCGAGCCCATCGAGGTGGAGCCGTTGGACCCCAGCGCCTCGGACACCTGCCGGATGGCGTAGGGGAAGTCCTCGATGCTGGGCAGCACCGGCATCAGGGCACGCTCGGCGAGTGCGCCGTGGCCGATCTCGCGGCGCTTGGGCGACCCGACGCGGCCGGTCTCACCGGTCGAGTACGGCGGGAAGTTGTAGTGGTGCATGTAGCGCTTGGAGGTTTCCGGACCCAACGAGTCGATCTGCTGGGCCATCTTGACCATGTCGAGAGTGGTGACGCCGAGAATCTGCGTCTCGCCGCGCTCGAAGAGGGCGCTGCCGTGCGCCCGCGGGATCACGGCGACCTCAGCGCTCAGCGCGCGGATATCGGTGACGCCGCGCCCGTCGATGCGGAAGTGATCGGTCAGAATGCGCTGGCGGACCAGCTTCTTGGTCAGCGAGCGGAACGCTGCGCCGATCTCCTTCTCACGGCCCGCGAAGTTCTCCGCCAACTGGCCGAGAACCTCAGCCTTGATCTCGTCGGTGCGGTCGTTGCGCTCCTGCTTGCCCGCGATCGACAAGGCCTGCGCCAGGGACTCCTCGGCGGCATGGGAAACCGCCGCGTAGACGTCGTCGGCGTAATCCGGGAAAACCGGATAGTCCGCGGTCTCCTTGGCCGCCTTCTCCGCCAGGGCGCTCTGGGTCGCGCACAAGGTGGCGATGAACGGCTTGGCCGCCTCGAGGCCCTCGGCGACCACGGCCTCGGTCGGTGCCTGCGCGCCGCCGGCGATCATCTCGACGACCTTGTCGGTGGCCTCGGCCTCGACCATCATGATCGCGACGTCCCCGCCGTGCACGACGCGGCCGGCGACGACCATGTCGAAGACCGCGCTCTCGAGCTGCTCGACGGTGGGGAACGCCACCCACTGGTTGTTGATCAGCGCCACTCGGACCGCACCGACCGGGCCGGAGAAGGGCAGGCCCGCGATCTGAGTGGAAGCCGACGCGGCGTTGATCGCCAGCACGTCGTAGAGCTCATTGGGATCCAGGCTCATCACGGTGACGACGACCTGAATCTCGTTACGCAGACCCGAGACGAACGACGGGCGCAGCGGCCGGTCGATCAGCCGGCAGGTCAGGATGGCGTCGGTGGACGGCCGGCCCTCCCGCCGGAAGAACGAGCCGGGGATGCGGCCCGCGGCGTACATCCGCTCCTCGACGTCGACGGTCAGCGGGAAGAAGTCGAAGTGTTCCTTCGGGCTCCTGCCGGCGGTCGTCGCCGACAGCAGCATGGTCTCGTCATCGAGGTATGCGACGACGGAGCCCGCCGCCTGCTGGGCCAGCCGACCGGCCTCGAACCGGATGGTGCGGGTGCCGAAGCTCCCATTGTCGATCGTGGCGGTGGCTTCGAAAACGCCCTCGTCGATTTCAGCGACAGACATTCGTCCGTACAGCCTTTCTGCAGTTCACTGGTTTTAGCGTCGCCACAGTGAACTCGACCGATGCCGAGCGCAGAACCTGCCCGGATACGGCTGCGGCCGTCGATCGAAGCGGCCGGGGGGAGTCCTCCCGGCAGCCACTACCGAAGACCGCCCGATCGGGGCAAGCCTCGCTGGGAGACGCAGGTCATGTGCCGCGGCGCGGCCATGACCAAAATGATGTTACACGGCGGCCGGGACGCCCCGGCCCTACCGCACGGGTGCGATCAGCGGCGCAGGCCGAGGCGTTCGATCAGCGAACGGTAACGCTCGACGTCAACCTGGGCCACGTACTTGAGCAGACGCCGACGACGGCCGACGAGCAGCAGCAGGCCGCGCCGCGAGTGGTGATCGTGCTTGTGCATCTTCAGATGCTCGGTGAGGTCGGAGATGCGCTTGGTCAACATCGCCACCTGGGCCTCCGGCGAACCGGTGTCGGTGTCATGCAGACCGTAGCTGCCCAGGATTTCTTTCTTCTGCTCGGCGGTCAGCGCCATTGCAATACTCCATCTGTTTCAGTGCCGCGAAAAGAAAATGAGGCACGGCCGCCGCGGACCGCAGCACGTGCCGGACGGAGCTTACGGGTTCAGGCCTGGGCTGCCAAAATCGTCCGCGCCCGGCCCGTATCGCGGTGCATCGCCTCGATCAGGTCGTCGACCGACCCGAACTTGACCTGGCCGCGGAGCCGGGACACGAAATCCACGGCGACGTGCTGGCCGTAGAGGTCGGCGGAAGTGTCGAGAACAAAGGCCTCGACGGTGCGGGTACGCCCGGAGAACGTCGGGTTGGTGCCGACCGAGACCGCCGCGGGATACCGCTGCCCGGGGATCATGGAACCGGTTCCCGGACTCTCGGCGGCAGCAGGGCCGAGGACGGTGAACCACGCGGCGTAGACGCCATCGGCGGGAATCGCCGAATACAGCGGAGGCGCGATGTTGGCGGTCGGGTAGCCGAGGTTCCGACCCCTGCCGTCACCGCGAACCACCACGCCCTCAACCCGGTGCGGGCGGCCCAGCGCCTCCTCCGCGGCGACCACATCACCGGCGTCGACACAGGCCCGGATATAGGTCGATGAGTAGGTGACGGTTTCGGTGGGATGCCGTTCGACGACCAGCGACACCGACTCGACCGAGAATCCGAACCGCTCACCGGCAGTGCGCAGCGTGGCAACGGTCCCTGCGGCCTTCTTGCCGAAGGTGAAGTTCTCACCCACCACCACGTCAAGGACGTGCAACCGCTCGACCAGCAGTTCGTGGATGTAGCGGTCAGGGGTGAGCTTCATGAAGTCGGTGGTGAACGGCATCACCAGGAAGACGTCGATATCGAGATGCTCGGCAAGCTCGGCTCGTCGAGTCAACGTGGTCAGCTGGGCGGGATGGCTGCCCGGGAACACCACTTCCATCGGGTGCGGATCGAAGGTCATCAGCACCGTGGGAACACCGCGGGTCCGGCCGGCCTTGACAGCTCGCGCGATCAGTTCGGCGTGTCCGCGGTGGACACCGTCGAAGACCCCGATCGTCAGGACGCAGCGACCCCAGTCCGTGGGGATGTCGTCTTGCCCGCGCCAGCGCTGCACGTGCCCAAGCCTAATGGCGGGTCAGCACGTCAGAGTGCATGGTCGACGTCAGTGGCGTAGACGCCGAGCAGGTCGCGGCTGGAGACGATGCCGGCCAGCTCGCCGTCGCGCTCAACCAGCAGATGGCGGATCTCACGATCAGTCATCCGGATCGCGGCTTCCTCCACCGTGTCGTCAGCTTCGCACCACACCAGCGAGGTGCTGGCGATATCGCGGGCGAGCACCGCACCCGGGTCCCGCCCACCGGCGACGACACGGACGACGTCACGCTCACTGACCAGAGCAGTGGGACGCTCCTCGTCGCCGACAATGACGGCACCGATGTTCTTGTCCGCGATGGCCTTGGCGACGTCGGCCACAGACGCGTCCGTGGCCACCCGGACTACCCCGCCTCCGATGAGCGTGTCGATGGCAGTCGCGGCGGCGGGAACAGACTTCTTCTTCATGCCTCCATCGTCGCACCCTCCTCAGAGAACCCCACCCTGCATCGTCGCCGGGCCCACCCAACAGCCCGACTCCTCCTCAGAGAACCCCACCCTGCAT
>MTBK01156418.1_pt1 | contig 12376 bp, 13 predicted proteins | sample 1535981 | NCBI WGS metagenome assembly MTBK01 (sample SAMN06109225, study PRJNA356200) | anaerobic digester metagenome | isolation source: biogas reactors fed with pig manure or primary and secondary sludge | place: Spain | collected 2016-06-30 | reverse complement strand
TTCCGCGGCAACGGACCATGAGGCCCGGAGGAACGGTCTCCACTATCGCTAACGCAATCCCGTGGCGGAGCCAGATCCGGGTGGCTCCTCACCCACCCGGAGGGTGAAACCAGCTGGTTCTTCGTCATACCCTCCCCCTTCCCGCAGGTAGCAATACCGCAAAACCACCGCCTGTGGTATGATGGAGCTATCAAGACCCCCCCGGCCGCACATGAACCCCGTGTCCTGACGTCAGCACATATGGGGACGATCCCCCTCATCGGCTCACCCCGGGACATCACTCACAGAGATCTTCCAGTGGAGATGGCGCGCGGCGACCTCCTGCCCGGTAAGTTTACATCGCCTGCAGCCAGTCTTACCCCCCATGGACAGGTACCTGCACCTGCACCAGGGCGGTCATCATATGTTTGAGGGGTGGCCTGCACTCCCATCCCCGGGGTGGGGTATGATGCTCATCTGGCTGCCTATCTTCTTCGTCATCGCCTTCCTGGTCTACCGGGACGCAAACCGCCGGGGAATGAACGGCCTGCTCTGGTTCATCCTCGTCATCCTTCCCATGGTCGGATTCATCTTCCTCATCCTCTACCTGGTGATCCGGGAGCAGGGTGGGGTGCGGCCAGCCCCTGCCAGCGACACGGCGATGGATCTCCTCAGGGAACGCTACGCGCGGGGTGATATCGACGAAGAGGAGTTCCGGAAGCGCAGAGAGGAACTGGAGCGAAAAGGTTGATGGAAACCAGTGATCACAGCGGGGCGGGACAGAAGACCCATCACCACGCCCTTAAGGACTACCGGCAACGGTTTATTGCATCGATCATCCTCACGATCCCGATCCTCCTCCTCTCCGCCCCGGTCCAGACGCTCCTCGGGGTCGTCATCACCTTCCCGGGCTCCGACCTTCTCCTCCTCGCCCTCGCGACCACCGTGTACATCTACGGCGGCTGGCCGTTTCTTACCGGCATCGTAAGCGAGCTCCGGGCGCGGATGCCGGGAATGATGACACTCATCGCTGTGGCGATCACCGTCGCCTACATCTACAGCTCAGCGGTCACCCTCGGTGCCATCGCTGGAGATGACTTCTTCTGGGAACTCGCCACCTTGATCGACGTCATGCTCATCGGGCACTGGGTGGAGATGCGCTCGGTCCTCGGGGCATCAAGGGCGCTTGAGGAGCTCGTCAGGATCATGCCGTCAGAGGCGCACCTGATCGAGGGCGAGGGGGTTCGGGACGTATCCGTGGATCGGCTCACCCCGGGCGATCGGGTTCTCGTCCGGCCCGGAGAGAAAGTGCCGGTGGATGGCGTGGTGGTCGAGGGGGCGACGAGCGTCAACGAGGCTATGCTCACCGGGGAGTCGAGGCCGGTAGAGAAGCAACCCGGGGACGAGGTCATCGGCGGGGCGATCAGCGGCGAGGGCTCGATCGTCGTCGAGGTCCAGAAGACGGGTGCAGAGACCTACCTCGCCCGGGTGATCGACCTCGTGCGGAAGGCACAGGAGAGCAGATCCCGGACCCAGGATCTCGCAGACCGGGCGGCGTTCTTCCTTGTGGTGATCGCGCTCTCGGTCGGTGCGGTGACGTTTGCGGCGTGGTTCGTCCTCGGAGCGGGGGCCGGGTTTGCCGTGGAACGGGCCGCGACCGTGATGGTCATCACCTGCCCCCACGCGCTCGGTCTCGCCATCCCGCTCGTGGTCGCGGTCTCGACGGCACTTGCCGCACAGTCCGGGTTCCTGATACGGGATCGGTCCGCGTTTGAGCGGGCAAAGGATCTCCAGGCGGTCGTCTTCGACAAGACCGGGACCCTCACGCTGGGGAGATTCGGGGTCACCGATATACTCACCTTCGGCGGCGCCACGGAGGATGACGTTATCAGAAGAGCGGCATCGGTGGAAGCACACTCCGAGCACCCGATCGCCCGGGGCGTGGTCAGGGGTGCGGAGGAGCGGAGGCTCTCCCTCCTCCCACTCAAGGGTTTCCGGGCGATCCCGGGGGTCGGCGTCGAGGGGGAGATCGCCGGCCGATGGGTTCGGGTTGTCAGCCCCGGCTACCTTGCGGAGCGGGGGATGGAGATCGGGGATGCACGGGCCGGAGCGCTCCAGCAACAGGGCAAGACCGTCGTTTTTCTCCTTGAGGATGATCGACTCATCGGCGCCCTCGCTCTCGCCGATACCATCAGACCCGGGTCGGGGGAGGCCATCCACCGGCTCAGGGCGATGGGCATACGGTGCATGATGCTCACCGGCGACAGCCCTGATGTCGCCGCATGGGTGGCGGGGGAGCTGGGCCTCGATGAGTTCTTCGCCGGGGTCCTCCCCCACGAGAAGGCCGCGAAGATCCGGGAGGTGCAGAACCACCATCGGGTGGCGATGGTGGGGGATGGGATCAACGATGCCCCGGCACTCGTGCAGGCCGATCTGGGCATCGCCATCGGAGCAGGAACCGATGTGGCCGTGGAGAGCGCTGATATCGTGCTCGTGAGAAGCGATCCCCGGGATGCGGCGGCGGTCATCGATCTCTCGAAGAAGACCTACAGAAAGATGCTTGAGAACCTCCTCTGGGCGACGGGCTACAACGCCGCTGCAATCCCACTTGCCGCCGGCGTGCTCTTCAACGTCGGCGTCGTCCTCACCCCGGCGGCCGGGGCGGTCCTGATGAGCGTAAGCACCGTGATCGTTGCGATCAATGCTCAGACGCTCCGGGTATAGACTCACCTGTGCTCCCCTGGATGGGTGAGTGAGATATCGATGGACCGGGGAGCAATCAGCAAAAAAAGGGGTTAGTCGATTGCAATGAAGGCCTGCTTCCCGACTTTGGCGTAGGCACCGCAGACGGGGCAGGTGTAATTCTCGGGCAGGTCCACAAAAGCCGTCCCGGGAGGGTACCCATGTCTGGGCTCTCCCCGCCCCGGGTCATATATGTACCCGCAGGCTACGCAGAGGTATCGGCCTGTCCGCTCTGCCAGGGGGAGGAACGCTCTCGATCCCGCCCCGCAGACCGGGCAGACATAATCCGCCGGCAGATCTTCAAAGGTGGTCCCCGGGGGTATCTTCTGCCCCGGCTCCCCACGCGTGGGCTCGTAGACGTAGCCACAAACCCCGCACCGATATGGTTGTATGCTCTTTGCCATCAGTATCCCCTCGAGGAGAATGTGTACCGCTCTCACTGGTACTCTGCGCGATAATGATGAAACCCCAGATATAATCCTTTCCTCCCTTCGCGCTCCAGAGATGTGCGCCGACGATCCCTGGCATCCGGAAGCTGCATCGCGTACATGCAACCTGATGCAATCCGGCACAAAAGGTATTTCATGTATGACAACAGATTGAATGAGGTGAACGGGGCGCGAAAGCGCTATCGATGCACCTTGCACTCCGTTCCATGTTCACCACGCTCTTCCTCAGGCGAGGGTTGCCGAGCCAGGTCAAAGGCGCAAGGTTGAGGGCCTTGTCACGCAGGTGTTCGAGCGTTCGAATCGCTCCCCTCGCATCTGTTTTTCCAGCACCCGGGTGAGCGGTCAGCAGTTTTTTGTCCGGGAGATGCTGGCGATCCTCTGGAAGAATTCAGGTTCTCACTCTCCAGTTTCGTATGAAAACGCCCTCCCTCTTCTTCATCCGGTATGCATATGGCCCCATAGGCATCATGAAATTTTGCGGTATGCTCACGCGGTCGATGCGTACCACACAGGAGGCGGGGCTCACAGAGCTGATCTGGAACCGCCCACCCCATGCGGGCTAAAAGGAGATATGATATCAGCCGGGATAGACTCATGCGAGCGCCGCGTGGCGCCGCTGGCACCGTGCCCGCAATTCGTCCCACTCGTCAGGGTGCTCTGCAGCCCATGCAAGGATCGCCTGCGCGACCCTGTCCCGCGACTCTGAATCACCCTGGTAATTGACCAGGATGCAGTCCACGATCGCTCCAACCTCTTCCTCTGGCCTCTCGCCGTCCTCCACCATGCTCCACCCCCCGGATACACCTCCGGGTGCTCACACTGACTGAGAGATCTTAATACCATATAAACCCTGATCGTCACCGGGCCTGGATGATGGAGGAACCCGGATCGGCCCGAAAGGCGGTCGTCGCCCCACCCCCGATCGTCTTGCCCGCACCGCCGCAGGGGTTATCGTTCCTCCGGGAGAAGAGGTACGGTAACAGCGATGAAGCTCGGCGTGCTCTTCTCGGTCGGCAAGGACTCCCTCTTCGCCTGCTGGATGGCGATGCAGCATGAGGAGGTCACCTGCCTGATCACGGTTGTATCACAGAACCCCGAGAGCTACATGTTCCATACCCCAAACATCCACCTCGCCGGGCTGCAGGCAGAGGCGGCGAGGCTCCCTCTCGTGGAGGTCGAGACCGCCGGGGAGAAGGAGAAGGAGCTTGACGACCTGAGGCGGGGCCTCCTTGAGGCCAGGGATCGATTCGGGATCGACGGGATAGTCACCGGAGCAATCCTCTCAGTCTACCAGGCGACACGGATCCAGCGGATCTGCCGTGAGCTGGATCTCTGGTGCTTCAACCCACTCTGGCATGCAGACCAGGAGGCCTACATGGAGGAACTCATCAGCGCTGGATTTCGCGTCATCATCGCGGGCGTCTTCTCCTGCCCCTTCGATGCATCCTGGCTCGGGAGGGAGATCGACCACCGCACCCTCGGTGACCTCCGAAGGGCCGGCCGGGACTGGAAGGTCACCCTCACGGGGGAGGGGGGAGAGTTTGAGACCTTCGTCATCGACGCTCCCTTCTTCTCCCGGAGGATCGAGATTGAGGAGGTATCCCGTGTCTACCGGAACTACAACGGCGTCCTGGTGATCAAACGCGCAAGGCTGGTGGAGAAGTGATCCTGGCCATCGACCTCTGCTACCGGGACGGTTCACTCTCGCGGTCGGAGTTCGTCGGGCCGATCGAGCGGATCCTCCGGGAGGCAGGGGAAGAACCTATCATCCGCCACCATGCCGCCATGAGCCTACCCGACGACCTTGATGCCGCGGATGCGGTGATCCTCTGCGGGACGGCACTGAAGGATACCGGGTTCCTGGAGCACCCCGGGCTACGTACGTGGATCCCTGAGTTCGAGCGCCCGGTCCTCGGCATCTCCTCAGGCATGTTGGCCCTCGCGATAGCCTTCGGCGCCGCCATCGAACCCTGCCCCGGGATCGGCATGACCGACGTCCAGGTGATCGCACCTGATCCCCTCTTTGCCGGAAGAGAATCCTTTGCTGCGTATGAGCTCCACGAATACGCCGCGCAGCCTCCTCCGGGGTTCATACCCCTCGCCCTCTCAGACCGATGCATCCAGGCGATCCGGCACCGCTCGCTCCCGCTCTACGGTCTCCTCTTCCACCCCGAGGTCAGAAATGAGTGGATCATCGAACGCTTCCTCGGACTGGTGTAACAATCCGGGTCTGCGCGATGGAGATTGGGCGCCCGGGAGATGGAACTCCGGTTCTCCCATCACCGGCCGTACTGGTTGATCGTGTTGATCAGGGCTGCAAACCCTTCCATCTCTTTCTCAAGCACCCCCATCCGGGTCATACCCATGCTGGTCTCTGCATCGGCGGTCAGCATATCGGGGCCGCGCACCACCTCACGGTCGACACCATCGGCGGAGAGGATCTCGTGGGCCTCGGCATCATGGACGAACGCCCGGCCGGGGATGATCACGACATCCTCGAGCCTCTTTAAGTTCACCCCGGCAAGATCGTCGGCGGTGATGAGACAGGCGATCTCCTTCCTGACCCCCACAACCCTTGAGCGGCCGCCACGTATCGAGAGGATCCGCTGGATGGAGGGGGCCGCCACGCTCCCGGTGATCACCGTCGCGCGCTTCCGGACCCGGGGGAGTTTTCGCAGGAGGTCGGGTTCGTGGAGGATCGCAAACGGTGACCCTATCGAAGGATCCCAGAGCGGGGTCCCGCTGATCTTCATCGAGAACCGCTCGTTGAGGTCGGTGACGATATCGCGGAACTCATCGACGGTATGGATCTTCTGCCCCTCGAGGATCGGGGCGTTTCCAAGGATAAGACCCTGGTCGGTCTGGTTGGCGAACCGCATCAGGATCAACCCTTTTGCACCCCGCTCCTCGAGCCACGCACAGGTCTCCTCGAGGGCTTCACCGTCGTTGGCGCCGGGGATGACGACCGCGGCGGCGTAGACGTCGATCGCTGCGCAGAGGCGGTCAAGGACCGCGAGAGATGCCTCCGGCGTGGGATCGTTCATCCAGCGCCGCCGCAGGTCGGGGTCGGCGGCGAAGATGGTGTAGGAGACCTCGGAGAGGTAGTTATCTATGAGGAGATCGGCCACGCCCGGATCGTCGAACCCCTTCCCGCTGGTGTAGCCGATATGGAGCGGGACCTCCATGCTGCCGAGCAGTTCGATCAGGTCACGGAATTCCGGGTAGCAGCTCGGGTCGCCGCCGCCGCTGATGGTGATCCGGTCGACGTCATCGGTCATCAGCTGGAGGTTTGCGAGCGTCTCATCGGCGACTGTCCGGAGGGCCTTGAACCCGGCATACTGCTCCCGGACGCCCCGGGTGCAGTAGTCACACCCCCTCTGGAAGGGAAAACAATATTTGCAGCCAAACGACGTCGCTCCCTGGACACGTTTGAAGTAGCAGTACGAACAGAATCCCCGGCAGTCAAGACCGGGGCGGCCTCCGAGATCGACGGTGAGATGGGACATCCTGTGGTACACTCTGTGCTCCTCTGTTATGAATATTGCAGAACCGCCGGCGGCATCATGCATCTTTATGGCCCGGCGGGGCGATAAGTCCCCACGGAGGATGAGGTGGTGCGGACGAGTCGCCGGTTGCTGCTACGGTTCTTTCATGATCCCGGCTACGACTTCTCCCGGGTCCGGGTCGAGTACGTCAACCGTGGGGCCCCGGGGGATCGCTCAGCGGTGCAGGGGAGCCAGATCGTAGCGCTCGATGCCTGGTACATAGAGGTGGACGCCGGGGGCCGGGTCGCCTGCATCCCCTACCACCGTATCCTCCGCATCCTCTACGGCGATGAGGTTGCCTGGGAGCGCAAGGTGGTGTGAGGGGGATCGGCGCCACCTTTTTCACTCCAGACGATCCATGATATACGGTATGCCCCAGTGGCTCAGCTGGCAGAGCGGGTGACTTGTAATCACCAGGTCCCGTGTTCAAATCACGGCTGGGGCTCTAAAAACTAAAATTCTTAATCTATACTGAAAAAGAAGTCCAATTAAACGAGATCGAGAATCTCGATCATATCAAATCCCGGAGAATCGTGCGCGCGGTTATCATACGTCTGATACTTGCGCGATCCGGCTTAGCTCTAACTCAATGTACCCATATTCTGATACCTGCAATTGGGTTTGTAGGTGTTGGATCGGTGTTCTGATACCAATTTACCCGTTCTTTTTCAACTCAATATACTGCTGGAGAAGATCTGCGATATCGTCGCGGAACTTACTTCCTCCGGCCTTCAGTTTTTGCTGGACTTTCTGTGCAATCTGGTCATGTTGATTCGGGTAAAATTCGTAGAGGGTCTTAACAATCGGCGCGAATTCCCCGTCATCAGCTCGCACGAGTGCATCCAGGTAAGCAGCTCGGTGTTCCCGTCCAAGGTAGAGTGTCGGATATCCGGAACGTTCCAGGATGAAGTTCATTAGCGCTCTCCCCACTCGCCCGCTCCCATCAACGAAGGGGTGGATAATCTCGAATTTTGTATGGAGCAGGACCGCGAGTTCGAAGGGGTTGAGAGTCTTCCTGTTCTGCCGATACCATCTGATGAGGTTCTGCATTTCATCAGGCACGAGGATTGCGGGCGGCGGCTGATAATCGACGCTTGCTATACCAACCTGAATGTTCCGGTAGTTCCCTGGATCCCGAAGGATACGGTTCATCAAAATTTCATGGATCCTTTTGATAAACGCCTCAGTGATGTCTCCGGTATATCCGCTGAGGTACTTCCTGAGGGTACTATAGTTGAGGACCTCGTACACCTCGTCCATTCTCTTCCCGGCTGGCGAGATGTTGTGTTCTAGGAGTTCCTGCGCCTCTCGAAAGGTGATAGTGTTCCCCTCAATCGCGGTCGTACCCTGGACATACCGGACGTACATCGCATCCTGGTATCGTTCACTCTCGTCTGGATAGAGATCCTCGAACAGATCATAGAAGTAGCGCAAGCTCTCGAGGTTGGTGGCCTGGTTCCGATCAAGGACGGTGAGGGTATAGTGTTCCAGCCGATAGTCAAGATATTTGGTTAACCTCGATGAGAAGAGATCGAGCAGTTTCACTGAAAAGTCCTGTGGCTCGACTTTTTCGAGTCTACCCACGTATGTCTGAACTGAAATCGATTTGGAGTTAACTTTTACTCGATCTCGGAGATACAGGTATTTATTGCCCTTGATTATCTTAAGTGTCAGTTTTACCATGCTTCTTTTCATATCAGTCGCAATGGGTGAAAATAGTATTGCCAGGTTAACCCAGTCGACCCGGGTGAGCTACCCCGCGCTCGCGGGCGGGGTAGTTCACTCTCTGCTGGCTTCGGTTCTTTTGTGCAAAGCCTGATTTCTGAGGCAAAAAATGGAACAGCAGAAGGAACCCCTCGCCCGGGCGCAGGCCCGCGCCACCCACCATACACCTCACCAGAGGTCTGCAAAAATCCCTGGAGATCCTGACCTTTTGCCACCCCGCCGCCACAACTATGGTATCTCCCGCAGAGAAGATATCAAGTTGGACCGGAGGATCAACCACGAATATCAGAGTCATCCGATGTTTTTCAATAGAGGGTACCGCTCCACCCGCGGTATCACCGGCGGTCGTCGAGATCACGGTGGGTCAGGGGGATGTCCTCGCTGCAGACGAGTTCCTCTCGTTTGCATCCGCCCATGGGAACTTCGTCTGCATCCCGGACCGCATCTTCCGCCGGTTCGAGGTCGTCCTCCCCCCGGAGAGCCGCCTTGAGATCCTCAGAGACGCACTCCTCCAGATCGTGCACCAGGAGGACGGGAACGAGGGGATCACCCCCTACCAGGTCGAAGACCTCATCGATGCCCTCGAGAGGGCACGGCAGACGTCGATCAATGGAGACGATGCACCGGGGCCCGGGGCAGGGATGCAAGAGCGCACCCACGGGTGAGGGCATCAGCCCCACCAGACCAGAACCCCATTTGCTCACCTTTTTTGCGGAAGGCCTCAAACCTCTAGGTGATCCGGAGTGACAGAAGAGAAGGAAGAGGCGAGGAGGCTCGGCGGGCTGGCCATCAACACCATCCACACCATGGACTGTATGGAAGGTATGCAGTGCCTCCCGGCAGGTTCGGCCGATATCATCGTCACGTCGCCCCCCTACAACATAGGAAAGGACTACAATACCTACGACGACCAGAGGCCCCGGGAAGACTACCTCGACTGGATGGGGATGGTCGCCGCCGCGGCTGCACGGGTCCTCGCCGACGATGGGTCGTTCTTCCTCAATGTAGGCGGCAAACCCCGGGACCCCTGGATACCCTTCGACGTCGCCCAGCGGTTCCGCCCACACTTCACACTGCAGAACGTCATCCACTGGGTCAAGTCGATCGCCATCGAGAAAGAAGATGTGGGCAGCTACGAAAAGATCACCGATGATATCGCCGTCGGCCACTACCAGCCGGTGAACAGCCACCGCTACCTGAGCCAGTGCCACGAGCATATCTTCCACTTCACGAAGGGGGGAGATGTAGCCCTGGACAAACTCGGCGTCGGCGTCCCCTACCAGGACAAGAGCAACATAGGGCGGTGGAAGGCGGCAAAGCGCGACCTCCGCGACCGGGGGAACACCTGGTTCATCCCCTACCGGACCATCCGCTCCTCCCGGCCCCACCCGACAACGTTCCCGGTGAAGCTCCCGGAGATGTGCATCCGGCTGCATGGTCCATCCCCGGAGACACTCGTCATGGACCCCTTCATGGGCATCGGGAGCACGGCGCTTGCGGCGATAGCCCTCGGTGTGGACTATATCGGCTTTGAGATCGACCCGGCCTACCAGGAGATCGCGGAGGCAAGGATCGCCGAAGCACGCAATCAGGAACAATACGACCTGTCTTTATACCTCTAACCGCCAGAAATGATTTGATGGAGACGCTCATCGCTTTCGTCATCGCCCTCGTGGTGATCACCGTCGCATCGATCAGGTACCGCCTCCCCCCGTTCCTCACCCTCATCGGGACATCGGTCCTCTTCGGCCTCCTCGCCGGCATGCCGGCGGAGACGATCCTGCCAGCGATAACGAACGGTGCAGGCCGGATCTTCTCCATCCTCGGGATCGTCATCTTCTGCGGTGTCGGGATCGCCCAGGTTCTCCGCGAGAGCGGCCTTGTGGCGGATATCGTTGCAAGCATCCAGGGGCTGGTGCGCCGCCCCCTCACCACCGCAGGGGTGGCCGGCTACCTCCTCTCCGTCCCGTTGATGTGCGGCATAACGTCATTTGTCATCCTCGCCCCCATACTCACCCACCTGCACACCGACCGGCAGGCATCAAGAACCCTCCTCTACTGCGCTGGCGTCGCCGGCATCATATCATACGTGCTCCTCTACCCCACCCCCGTGGTCTACTCCATCATAACGACCCTTGACCTCTTCCCCGGCCATCCCTGGACGATCGACCTCATCGCCCTTCCGGTATCCCTCCTGCTCCTCATCGGATTCCTCCTTGCCCTGCGCATCCGCACGCCACCAGCAGCCCTGCCGGAGGAATCAGCCCCGGAGACTTCCGGGAGAAAGTTTCGCGCCTGGCTCCCGTTCGTCGTCATCCTGCTGATGCTCGTGATCGGATCCCTGGTCCCCACGCTCCACATCCTCGCCGATATCAACCTGGCGCTCCTCGCCGGGCTCTTTGCAGCCCTCGTCACCGTCCCGGGCGAAGTCCAGCAGAAGGCACTCGCACGGGGGACAAGAAACTCCGGGATCATCATATTCGATCTCGTCGGTGCCGGGGCGTTCGGCAGTGTCATCGCGGCAAGCACGTTTCCTGCTGATATTGCCGTGCTGGTCCAGGGCATACTCCCCATAACGCTCCTGCCGTTCGTCATCGCCGCCCTGCTACAGGCGGCACAGGGGTCACGGGTCGTCACCGCAGCCGTCACCTCCACAATCCTCGCCACCATCCCGGCCACTCTTGCGATCAACCCCCTCGCCCTGGTGCTCATGATCTCCGCGGGGGCGTTTATGTTCTCATACGTGAGCGACCCCTTCTTCTGGGTGCTCAAGAGGATGACCGGCGACGAATTCTCCGGGGTTATCCGGAACTATACCCTGCCGCTCTCGGTGGCGGGCCTCGTCACGCTCGTGGCGGCGCTGATCGTTGAAGCGGTGCTGTGAACTACCCCGCCACCCCGCAAGATAAAAAGAGGAACCCGGTCCGATCACAGGATCGTGCGCGTGAGCGCCGGGATGGTGCTCTGGCCGGAGAAGGTCTCCTCGTGGCCGTCCGGGAACCTGACCACAGCCTTCTTCGGCGAGAAATCGGCCTTCACAAGTGGTGCAAACCAGTAGCGGTCGAGCATCGCCTGCGCCCCGGTGAGATCGAGCGTCGGTGTAGAGTAGACGGCCCCGTCATCGGTGTTCTGGACCTTTGCAAAACCCAGGACCGAGAACTCGGCGATGTTGCTCCTGGCCGAAGTCACCGTTACAGGCGCTCCGGATGCCTCCTCGAGCGCGGACTTCAGTTCCTGCTCGGGCTCTGCGATCTTGAAGAAGACTGCGATCCTCTCGATCCATGAGAGGGTGTAGTCGAAGGTGATATCTGCGTCTCCATCCTCATCCACGAGTATCAGGAGCCCATCAGCACTGAAGGCACCTGCCGGAGCCACCATGAGTGTCAGGATCAGAAGGGAGGCGACCAGGATTCCGCGTTTCATCCTCTTACCTCACATTTTCTATGATTCTTTTCGGCTATAAAGGTTTGGAGCGGTCGATTATCCGGAATCTATCGACTCTTCGCGCTGATACATCGAGGCATGCGAAGCATGGGAGACGCACAACAGATCCTCGATGCCCCGAAGTAGAGCGGGCGCTATAGAAGGATAATGCGTGGACCCCGAAATCATCCCCGCGTACCTGGATAGTGGCCTTGTGCGAACACCTGGCATCACTATCAGTGTACCCGCAGCCAGAGGTGCAGGTCGCGGTAACTGGCATCGATGAGATCGCTGCCGTGAACCTCGGGAGGCGCCTCCTTGAAGAGGATGAACTCGATCCTGTTGGTATTCGGATCCATGATCCGGAAGGTATAGGGCTGCTCCGCGGTCTGGTTATGCGGCACTGTGACGGAGAACCGGTCAAGGAGTGTTGCGGAGGAGATCACCGTCTGGTTGGTCACATCATCAAACCTGCCTTGCACTGCAAACGTCTGCACCGTGTAGGTGATGTCC
>MTBK01157801.1_pt1 | contig 12403 bp, 19 predicted proteins | sample 1535981 | NCBI WGS metagenome assembly MTBK01 (sample SAMN06109225, study PRJNA356200) | anaerobic digester metagenome | isolation source: biogas reactors fed with pig manure or primary and secondary sludge | place: Spain | collected 2016-06-30 | reverse complement strand
GAACTTGTCAACCCCCCGAACAGGGGGCTACAAACGCACAACTTGGTACGCAGTTTCGCAAAAGTTTCGCAATTTCGCTAAAGTGTGGGGCTATTTGTAGAGCGCCGCCCCACAACGGGCGCGATTTCGCATGCTAAACTAGCGTTCGTTACGCTGGTTCCGCATATACTACACGTCAACCCGACGGTGGGCCTCATCGATGTTCTCTTTCATGCCTGCGAGTGAGTCCCGCAGTGCAGCCACTTGCGTTCGCATGACCGCCAGTTCTATCCTCATGGCGAGAAACCCGCCGACGAAAGACACCACCCCTCCGAGGATGGCAGATACGAACGGCACCACAAACGCACCTGCCTCGATCATTGCATCACCAGTTCAACGTTGAAGCCCTCCGAACCACCGAAGATGATCCGGGTGTATCCCAACGCATAGATGCGCTCGACATCACGCACGCTGAAATACTGACCACCCTCCCAAACGGGTGGATTGATCGCGCGGAAATCTTTCCCCGCCTCCCAATCCTTGACCGTCGGTTTGCGCCCATACGCACCGGATGCATACAACACATCCTTGTCATGCTGTCGGACGTACTCCGCCACCTGTTCGCTGTCGGGAAAACCAGGCCCCGGTTTCCGACCAACGTTCGCGCGACGTACTTTCTGAATGCGGGTCGCCATGACCATATCCCCTTTCGCATGCGAAACTCAGCTGTAGATGGAGTCGTACACCTTCGCCACGTAGTTGCGTGTCTCGTCCGGCCACTGGCTCTCCGCCTTCTTTGCCACGTTGCCGGTCCCGTAGTTGTATGCCGCGACCGCCAGACGCCACGAACCATGACGCCCGTACAACCACTTCAAGTAACGCCCGGCGCCGAGAATGGCATCTTCCGGGTTCAATGCGGCTTCGACGCTGCCGAGCCATTCCACCGCTGTCGCCGGCATGAACTGCGCGATCCCCATTGCGCCGACTGCGCTGCGGGTCCGGCCTTCGACGATATCCGCACGGAAGCGCGATTCTTGGTACAACAGCGACGCCAGCAGGCGCGGAGGAATGCCGTTCTGTTCCTCGGCTGCAACGATCACCCCGGCATACGGCTGTTCACCGGGGAACAAACTGGAGGCGGCATCAATCGCTGCGCGTGTGATCGATTCGCCGACTTGAGTCTTGGACAAGAGATAAACTCCCACCGCTGCGAACAGACCGAACACCAGCAGCGGATTGATGCGTTCAGCCACAACAATTCCCCTTACTTTCGCATGCGAAAGTTTTTACTTCTCGTCTTTTTGGTCGTTCGACGACTTCGACTGGTCCGGCATCACGGTTGCCGCACCACCCGCGAGCGCTGTCAGCAAAGCAATGACGCCAGCGGTCTTTGAGCCAGTCTGGAGAAACGTCAGCAGACCTGGCAGAGCAACGCCCGCCAGGATGCTGAGTCCAGCCCAGGTTGAAGGCTCGGCAGCGCGAGCACGAATCTTTCCAGGTTTCTTCGTCGCCATAAACATTCTCCTTTCAGGTGGTGGAAGGCCGAAGTTTCTCATGCGAAACTCAAGCGCTGGCGGGAATCGACGATGTGCAAGCCGCTCATCGGTTCATGCGGCTTCGATCGCGGTGTAGCCGGTGAGCGCGACGCCTGCGAAGTTTGTCGCGGCCGGCGCAGCGGTGCATTCCAAGGTCATATTCGTCGCCTCACTGCCAACGATGTTCAACCCCGAGACCACCAATCGATCGCTGGTGCCAGCCGGCAACGAGAAGCGCGCCGACCACAGCACCGGGCCGACTCCCGCCGCACCGTCGCGCAGCACGAAATCGATAATGCCTTGCGCACCGACCGCGACTAGGCTCACTGTGATCGAGCGGCAGACTTGGCGATAACCGACTCCGCTTGATACGCGGGTTACGGTGGCAACCGTCGCTGCGGCTGGTCGGTCCTCGATCGCCCACTCACCGGGACCGGCCGACATGATGGCGCCGCGCCCATCTTGCTGTGCCAGATTGGTCGTGCTGGCAGACCGCGCCCGGTCAAAGCCCGAACTGCCGTTGTACAACATGCCGCGCGCCTGCACCTGTAGGTAGCCGGCGCCGCCTATATCAACCCCATCACCATCCCCGCTGACGATCACACGGTTGAACTCCGAATTGTCGGGGTCGTAACCTTGCATGCGAGAAAGCACGCCAAGTAGGATGGATGGGTCGGCGCCGTCCGGCTGGTTGTCGCTGTCAGTTGGAAGACCCGCCATGCGGCCCCAAGCCCCACCCCCGCCGCCGTCAGGCAAAAAAATGAGGTTGCGCGGCATCGTATCCAGCATCGGATTGCCAGGCTCAGTGATGTCGCCATCTGGAGTCGTATCCAACGTGAAGTGCAGCGGCAGCGTTCCAGCACTGCTACCATTCGCCATCAGATAGACGGCGAGAATGCACCCGTTGTCCGAACCCGGAACCGCTTCGAGAACCCGGATCACATCGGTGCCCGGCACCCCCTGACTTACGGCTGACGCGGCGTAGAGGGGAACGCCGACTGGTGAATGCGAACTCTTGCTCATGTTCTACTCCTAGTTTCGCATGCGAAAAATCAGAGCGGCGCTGCCGCACCGACGGTGACAGGGGGTCCAGCGTACTCGCGCACGATGACCGGATCGGATGCGATTTCGACTTCGGGTGGCCGGCTCTTGCTCGGGATCAGCGTCCCCTCGAACGTTGCGGTAACCCACGCGAAGTCGTCGCCGACCGCGCTTGGGATTTCAAGATTGAGAGGTGCCGACACCTGAAGGCCGAACGATTCACGCATGCCGTAAACCTGGTGCGTGTCCCAGGTGAACATGCCGAGGGGACCACGCACCTCCTGCTTGTTGTGCGGGATTGGGGCGCCGTTGCGCAACAGACGCATCTCAAGCACGCGATCCGGGGTCACATCGTTTGCAACGAGCGAGGCCGCGACAGGCGGGTTGAACTCGACACGCACTGACCGCAAGACCAGGGTGTAGCCATCCGGTGCTTGACCCACCAGCACCAAGACTGGCGTCCCCGCCTCGGTGTTCACTTCCCACAACCCCGGCACCGGGATGGAAAAGTCGTAGGCGCCGATGGGGCGGGTGTCAAAATTCGACACCACGTTGCGCGGATCGGGAGGTGCAATTCCGATGGGTGCCGGCGGCTCGTTCGGCGGGACTGCCAACACCCGCGTCCCGCGATGTTGCACCTCGCCCCGCATGGGAGCGAATTCGTCGCGGCTCAATTCCTCAATGGTGCGTTCTTCGTTCATGACTGCCTCATCCTGTCGAAGTGTTTGACGCCGATCATGATGAGCCACAAGTGCCCATTGTCGAAGTCCGGACCCTGCTGCGCCGCAGGGGCGTAGAGAATCTGAGCCTGACCGCCGCGTTGGAAGAAGTGCGAGGTGGGCAGCACGAACGGAACACGCCCATCACCGAAAATCTCGCCCGTGTCGGCAAACCCGTTGAACAACGTCCGACCGGTGGCATTGTCACGGATGTTGAACATCACGCCTGTGGGGATGTTGCGCGTCGCTTCGGTCTGTGGCGCACCGCCCGGGTTCATGAAACATGCCAGCCTCTTGCACTCGAAATCGCCGTCACGGTCGATGGGTGTGAGGTCGAGCCGCTCGACGAACGCAACACCCAGGGCGCCCCGACCCTGGATGCTGTAGCACTGAAACGTCGGGTCAAAATCCATGACAGCCTCCGCTTAGTACGTGAAGATTTTCGCGCCGATCAGGGCGAGGCGGATGTTGTACTCCGTGGCAGCCGAGAAGTTCGCAACCTCGATGGCGACCGACGCATTGGCCGAGAAAATCTTCGGCACCGGCAGGATGAACGGAATGCGACCGTCACCCATGATCGCCGGGATCGGAAGCGGCGCGTTGAACAGCGCGCGACCCGTGCCGGTGTCGGTGATCTGAATCGTCACCAGAGGCAGCACGCGCGTGGCTTCGGTTTCGACCGCTTCCGCAATGTCTGCGAACATGGTGAACTTCGACAACTCGAAGTCGGAGTCCGCCTGAATCTGGATCGCACCCTGCGTCGCCGCGCCAGCCGCCAGATCGGAAAACTGGAGGGTGTAGACGAAGAAGTCGCGGCGCTTCTGCGGACCCACACGCATCGCCTGTGGCGCCGAGGGCTGCTGCGGCTGAACGGGGCGCGGTTGGCTCGGCTGCTGTGGCCGGGGACGCTGAACGAGGGATGCCTGTTGTGTCATGATGATCTACCTCTAAGCAAGGTGGGTGCCAAGTTTCAGGTTTCGCATGCGAAACTCGGCGGAAATCATGCCCCTTTATTTCAATCCTCGGGAGGGATTCGCCAGTGGGTTACTGGCTGCGGCGATACAGAATGCCGTCGAGGATCACGCCGATGCGGCCGGGGTTGGAGATCGCCTGCACGCCCTCGGGCCAGTTCAGCGACACCGAGAAGTTTTGGTTCTCGGGCAGCAGCAGCGGCGCCGGATCGAGCAGGTACGGGCGACCGCACCATTTGCCGTAGCCGACGCGGGACTGCAAGTTCGCCGCCGCCGTCGTCGCGTCCGCCAGCGCCGCGCTGACATCGAAGTACGCCTTCGACGGGAATCGCCCGAGCGGCGACTCTTGCAGGTACGGCTTCGCGCCGATCGTCAGCGTCAGGTTGCCGGCGCGGCCCACGATGTAGGAATCGTTGACCAGCACCGCGACCGCGCCCGCTCCGAACGCCGCCGGCATCGCGGCCGCGACGGTGGGCGTCGTCGGCACGAACCAGACTTCGATGGAGGTGACCAGGAACTCCTGGTTCTTCGGCAGTTGACCCGCCAGCGTCATGTTGGTGTCGCTGAGCGTGCGGGCGTTCTGGCCGACGGGCAGGGCGAAGAAGGTCAGCGTCGCTTGACCGGCAGCCGCGTAGGCCTGGTAGTCGTACAACGATTGCTTGATCGCTTCCCAGCCGGGACGGTTGACGCTGTACTTCGAGAGTTGGGCGCGAGTGGGGACGCCGCCAAGTGGTTGATTCATGTTGAAGCTCCGGTTTCGTTTCGAGCAGTGTGTCAGCGCGCGCCCGCTGACCAGGGTTGAGGGGAGGCGCGTCCCTTTCGCATGCGAAACTTGGTCCTAGCGGTACACCCCGCTTTCGTAGCCGGCCATGCTGCCGTCGTCGGACACGTACTCGCCGACCTGCATGCCCGAGTCCACGTAGGCCAGCGCCGGGATTTCACCACCCGACACGTACTCGCCAATCCCGTCCGGGTACATCGACAGACCCGGAATCTTGCCGCCGCCCACCTTGATGAGCATGCCCTTGGCAAAGTTGTAGAGCTGGATCGTGATCGCGCCGACGGCAACCTGCTCACCAACGCGACGGTTGACCATCTTGCTCGCCAGCATGCCGATGCCAACCGCGCCAGCGACCTTGACCAGCGGCGCCATCGGGCCGGTCTTGAACTGCGCGGGCAGCGGCAGCACGCCCAGGACCACATCGAGCGCCAACGCACCGCCGACACCGACAGCCGCCGGCACCACCGCGTTCGTCAGGAACCCGATGGGATTCGGACGACGGTAGCGCAACAGGCGGCCGGCGCGACTGGCTGCCCGGGGCGACGTGATCTTCCAGCCACCGCTGCGGCGGCGCGATGCACGACGCTTCGGGGCTGCGGGTGCTGCGCGGCGAGCCGCACGACGCTTGGTGGCGCGACGCTTCGGCGCAGCCGCTGCCGGCTTCGAGCGAGCGCGATTGAGGGCGACCAGCCGGCGAGTGGCTGCCTTCTGCTTGGCCGTGCGGGCCTTCTTGCGAGTTGCCATGATGCGTTTTCCTTTCCGTGGAGACGGATTGACGATGGTGACGAGAGGCATGGCTAACGATCCTCGATGCCATGTGAGGTGAACTCATACGCTCCGGCGAGCAAGTACAAGCGACGCCCGTCATGAGAAACAGCCAGTGCCGGCCGGGCGTTTGGGGAGAACTCGTGCTGGTAAGAGGCAGTCTCGCCATCGCGCGTGGCTTGATAGGCGATTGCCTCGCAGATGCCGACGATGACCATGACATCATCGACTGGTGGAACCTCGTGTTCTTCGGCAACGTCACCGCGCATGCCGGTGAAATCCTCGAAGAGCCGGGCAGCGCGTTTGACTTTTTCGCGACGGTTCATGGTTGTTCCCGGGCTACACGTTCGGAGGAAACTTCTGGTAGATCACGCTGCCATACTCCGGCATGTGACCACTGTACGTCGGGAGGAACTGCGCCTGGGCGAACGCAGGGAGACTCGCCCAAACGGACGCTGCGACTTGACCGCCGTTCGGGTGATCCAAGATGTACCGCGCGACGTATGGATCGCTGGTCATATTGGCGAGTGATGGCAGCCCGACGGTCTGTCCAGTCTCGTCAACCACGCCAGTAACGACTTCCTTGCCCACGGAAACCGCGCCGCGAGCAATGTCACCAGCAACCTTGGACGGCGTGCGTGTGATGATCCACAGCAGCAGGAGTCCGCCGCCGACCACGACGATGGTCGCCGTGTTGTCACGCACCCAGTTGTTCACGGTGGTCAGTCTCATGTCAGACCTTTCGCATGCGAAACTTGGTCAGATCACCTTGGCCGCACGCAGCCCAACGAGCGCCAACAGGCCGATGCCAGCGTAGATCATCATCTTCTTGGCCTGGTCCGTCGGTTCCAGGGCGACGCGCGCCGTGACCGGCTGGCTCGCCATGTATTGATCGGCACTCACCGGCGCCTTGCCGCTGTTGATGAGGGCGAGATTCATCTTGTTGAACTCGCGCTGCTGGTAGACGCTGGCGACGGCGGGCAGCACCTCCTTGAAGGCATCGACCCACGACGACGAATCATCTTCGCCGATGCCGGCCAGATAGCCCGACTCGGTGTTCCAGCGACTGGTGTCGTCCACGCTCTCCGTCCGGTTGACGTAGGAGAGTTCGTTCTCGTAGTTCATTTCGACCCCTTCATGAGGATGTAGACCAGGAACAAGCCGGCGCCAGCCATCAGCAGGCGTGGCAACATGGAGGCTTGTGCAGCCGCCGCCGTGTTTTGCGCGACAATCTCGGATGCCCGAAACGCCTCGCTGGGAGATTGACCAAGGTACATGAAAATCACCTCACTTTCGCATGCGAAACTACTGTTGACGACGCTGCATCAGCAGCACGAGCAGGAGTCCAGCGCCACCAATGAGCGCGGGGATCATCCAAGGGGGTGTGCCACTCGACAGTGGGACATTGAATTGTGGTTGCTGTCCCGGGCCGAGCGTTTGAACGAGGCTCGCAGGCGGAGCAATGGGCATCTGCTGCTGCGCCGACGCCTTTGCCAATTCCTCCTTGGCCTTCATATCCTGTTGTGCCTTGACGATGGGAATCACCGCCGTCGCCACCTTGGCGGCGGTTCCGACCGAAGGCAGTGCAGCGGCAATGGTGGACAACACGCCGCCACCGGCTGCCACGGTCGGCGCAACCGCCGCGGCAGCAGGCGCCACGGCAGCAGCGACGGGGGTCACGGCTGGAGCGGCCGAGGCAACAGGGGCGATGGTCTTTGCTGCCGACGCCACCTGTGACGCCGATGAGGCAGCGCCTGTTGGAGTTGCGCCTGCCGGAGCCGTTACCGCCTGCGCAGCCGCCTGAACCGCTTGGGCAGCGCCGGCGGCAATCATCGCAATTGCCACCACCTTGACGATCTTGCCGACGACAGCATCACCACCCGGCGGAAATTCAACAAGCGGGCCGACCTGCTTTCCGTTCAGATCAACGTAGCGGTAATAACGCATTCCGCCTCGATACGCCACCTGCTGAGTCAACCCTTTCGCCTTTTCGTACTGGATGACTGGTGTGGTGAACCATCCATATCCCTCGTTCACAGCATCAGTCAGGAGGTACAAGGCGCGCGGATCATCCGGCGGAGCTGGTCGCATCTGCGCCTGCTCACCATAGCCCTCCTGCACCATTTTCACAGGTAGAGGGATACGCTGTGTCGGATTCGATCCAGTGAAGCCGATTCCGGTGAGCCACGGACCAGAGGGTTCGACGTACGTCCTCGGCGCGGTAATGTCATCGACCCCACCGGTGATGACCTTGGCGCGATATGTCACGGGCATGAATTTAAGAGCGTCGGCGTCAGCTTTGCTCATTTCCAAACCGCCCAATCCACCTAGGTACATTGTATCCTCCTAGTTAAAAACAACCATTCGGGACACCGGCGCGCGCGGCGACCACCCGAACGGTTTGTCCACCGTCGCATCCATCGGAATCCACTTGGTTCCGAGCAGTGACTCCACGTAGACGTGCGAGAACGACTTCGGGGCGCGGTAGCCGGTCGCTACGAATCGCGTTGGATGGCCGATGGACTCCAACAGCGTCGCCAGCAGGACCGACTTGTCGTCGCAGTCTCCCGCTTCCAACTCCATCGTCACCGGTGGAGTCTGAAGCGTTTCGACGCCCGTGATGTCCCGCGTGTACCGAATGCGGTCCCGGACGTACTCAAAGATGACGCGGGCTTCGCCAGACCAGTCCCGAGGACGAAGTCCGGCTACCAGGGAAATCGACGTGTCCCGAATCATTGGATCACGCTTGAACTGACTGACGAGCCCGGCCATGAGCTTCAACGTCGTGTGCGTTCCCGGGGCGTCATTGGGCAGGCTGCCCAAGAACGACAGACGGCGTTGGGTCAACTGCATGCGTGTCTCCCGACGATTCGGTGTTGGTTTCCTCCGGCACATCCTGCGACAGCAGCTCGTTGATCTCTTTCAGGAGCGCAACGAACCACGCGCGATGATCGGCAACCGGCGGGTGAATGGCGATCAGATCGTCGATCAACGCATCGCCCCGGCCGAGCATGGGGGTGAGCTGTGCGTCGGGGACGTTGTCCAACACCAGTTCAGCGTAGAGGGATGGGTCGGAGCCGATCTTTGCCTTGCCGACCAGGAACCCGAGATAGTACGCCAACACCTGATTGCCCTCCTGTTGTGGAGCGGGTTGATCCGAAGGTTTCGCATGCGAAACTGGTGCTGGTTGGGGTGTGACGGCGGCCGGATTTGGCAGGCGAGCCGGTTGTGGTTGAGCTTGAGTCTGCACTGCCGACTGAACGGCCGCCGCCATGATTGGGGACTTCAGCACATCGCGCAACATGCCGCCAATGCTGTTGTCGCCCGGCGCGGAGTCCTCACGCAGTTCACGGGCCAGTTGCAGACCCTGCATGAACATGTCGATCGCCTTCGACGTGGACTCGCCTTGTACCACCGGAGGGGCTGGCGGACGCAGCGCGCTGACGGCGCCAGCAATCGCTGTGATGACAGCGGGGATGTCCATTCCTGCGAATGGCGACTGCACCGGACGCGACGCCGCCAGCGCCTCTCGCATGGCCGCAGCTTGTGCAGCGAATCCGTCTCGCATCACGGCAAGCACGTCGTTCAGACCGGAGCCGTTTTGCGATGCGGGCTCGATCTGCTTCGGCTCAACGACGACGCGCATGTTCTTGAACAAGCGACCGTCCTTCGTAACATACAAGCGAAACTCGCCGCCACGGTGTTTGTCTCGCAGATCGTCGAGCGAGAACGACGCGGGGTCGCACTCGAACACGTAGCTTTGCGGCTGGTTCTTGACGACGCGGTAGACCGTGATGCGGGAGTTCGTGGCGCCTTGCAGGCTTGCCAGCATTTCCGAGAGCGCATCGACCGGCGGAGGGCCGGCAGGAACTTCATCGGTGACTGCCGACGGATGGTCGTCGTCGTTGTCGTCATCGGGGTCCGGCGGCGCGGCTGGTTTCGCATGCGAAACTGCCGGGCGCTTGGCGCCATTCAACGACGTTCGTACCGCGGGGCGGGATGCCATGTTTGGGACTCCGGTTTAGCATGCGAAACTGTGAGGCCCAAGCATAGCACAACGCAGACAACTTGTCAAGTCATAACAATGTATACCTTATGGTTAATATGCACCACGTTGTGCATGTTGTTCGGATTGTTCGAGTTGTTTACTCGATCAGGTCAGCACCGCGGCGAATCACTACCGCCACACCATTGCGACGGTTCTCCATGATGCGCCGCGCAGTGATAACCATGCGATGCAACAGTTGATCCTCGGTGTCTCCAGGCCAGCGGTTGCGCAGCGCGTCAATCGCTTCGGTGATGTGCAAATGAATCTCGCCGTAGGTCAAAACTCTCTCGGCATGTATGGTCTTGCGAGCCTTCTTGTCGCTTCTGGCTGTAACGGTCTTGCTCACGTTGCTTCCTTCGCAGTTTATTGTTCCGGTCGATAATACGACGTGGAACGGGGGTTGGCCGAGGTGCATCTGGCTGGTTGTATCCCCACGTCCATAATGCGATACGCGTGCTGATGCGCTTCCCATCATGCGTCCACATTACGACGTAGATCAGCTTTCGATTCCGAAGCACACGCATGAACTTTGTCATGGTGGTGGCACTGACTCCGATCTGCTCTCGGAACCACGTTTGCGAATGCGGCGCTTTGGCGTTAAGAAGCTCACACAGATGTGCGAACGCAATTACACCGAGCGCGGGTCGTCTATTTGCCATCGGAGCGACCTTTCGCATGCGAAAGTGGAGGCATCAAATCCAAAGGCTTTTGAACTAGCTCGTCCTTGGCGTGCTTCCACCACATGCAGCGGTCGCGCTCCGTGGGAGTACAGTTGCGACCACAGATTGTGTTGAATGAGCAGAAGCGTCCGCGTTCATCCTCCTTACGCGCGCACTTCTGATCCTTGTAGCAGTCGTCGATGCAGAGATCGCATTTCCTGAACTCGCGTTCGGGATCGTCTGGAACGTCGGCTGGCTGGAACTCGCTGATCCTCATGATCGCCCCCAATAGATCGAAGCTACGATGTTGACCCGCACCAAATAGATGCAGGCAGAGAACGAGTGACGCGACCACGAGAGAGTCACGCCAAACTCTGGACACGCCGCTGGCAGTATCCAATGATTCCACTTCATTTCTTCCTCCGATTTTTCGCATGCGAAACTTTCAATGGCGGATGCACCGGCAACTCGCGCTCGACCTTAAGGTAGAACGTGCGATCAACGAAATCGTTTGGTGTTTCGCCCGACTTGACCGATGCACGCAGCCGGTTGACCTTTTTGGTCATGTACACACGCGTGTCCGTCGCGATCATGCGTTCAAGATCGAACACTGTACCTTGGAACCCATGCAGCGCGTACTTGAGAATGTACTTGTTCTTGAACGCCATTGATTTGGTTGGCTTGTCGGGATCATCCGGCGCATCCGCATACAGCACGTAGGTTTTGTTGCGCAGCATGAGAAGATCACCCTTTCCCTCAACGCTGAGACTGCCAAGACCCTTCTTGCCGAACTTGCGTGCGTCTACTCGATGCTGAGTATAGACGCCATCGGTTGCAGTATGGATGGTTTCGTACTCGTGTTCGACACCGTGTATGCGCGCACGAGTGTGTGCCGTTATCAGCGCGGCGATGAACGGATGGAACATGCCACCAGCCACCATGTCTGCTTCTTCGGCAGTCATGAGCAAAGACGTGTTGTCGTGATCGACGTTAATAACCTGCGCTTTGTTGTTCTTGCGCGTCTGGATGAACTTGCCGCTAATGCTGTTCAAGATGAATTTATACATCGCACGCATGGGTTTGTCAGTCGCGGACTCTTTGCGCTCATAAAAATCCTCGACGAACGCCTTCAATGGCGGAACGCTTTTGTCATGATCCTCGTCGTAGTACGTGCCGATGACACGCATGGGTTTGAACTCGCCAGAGGCGATTGCCTCATTCAGTTCGTATCCGGCGACGCACAGCCCCTCGACGCGGCCGCCGAGCAGTGGTTTGAAATCGTGCGTGAACAAGCACGGCCAGCGACACCCGATCACACGGCCTGAAGCCTGATACACGCCCAGGTCCGGCACTCGCTTAGGCTTGAGAGCGCGAAACGACTTATAGAGTTTCGCATGATAAAACGATGGGAAGCCATGCATGGCGTGAGGGTATGCCGACGAAATGTCGATCGACGTTGCCTGCTCATACCATCCCGGTTCGGATGACAGCAGGTTCTTTCCACCATGATACGCCGACATCGAGTCCTCGATGACTTGGCGATCTGGCTGTGGAATATCCTGCGTCATGAACTTGTGACGAAAGATGCGTGACGCCATATCGGCGACACTCACGGTTTGTCCGATGCCGAACTCGTCGTGCAGCTTCTCAAGCGACATTCCAATGTGGTATGCGATGATCGCGTCGCGCATCGCGTACTCGATGAATTGTTCGTCGGTACGTTTGAACAGTTTGTCACCTAACCCGTCCGGCGCCTTGAGCTTCGGAAGCGTTGGGCAGAACACATCGGCGGCCTTGGCTAGCGCCGCTCGATAGTACGAGAACGAATCAACGAACATCACAACACGATTGCCCGAGTTGTCCATGATTCGGCAGAACGTGGGCGCGCCATAGGCGCCTACGATG
>MTBK01018026.1_pt1 | contig 12417 bp, 5 predicted proteins | sample 1535981 | NCBI WGS metagenome assembly MTBK01 (sample SAMN06109225, study PRJNA356200) | anaerobic digester metagenome | isolation source: biogas reactors fed with pig manure or primary and secondary sludge | place: Spain | collected 2016-06-30 | reverse complement strand
GCAGCCGTTCGCCACGCTGCTGACGATGATCGAGGTCGACCCGAAGGACCCGGCCTTCCAGAACCCGACCAAGCCGATCGGTCCGGTCTACGACAAGGAGACCGCGGAGAAACTGGCCGCCGAAAACGGCTGGACCATCGCCCCGGACGGCGACAAGTTCCGCCGGGTGGTGCCCAGTCCGCGACCGAAGCGGATCTTCGAGATAAGGCCGATCAAGACCCTGGTCGAACAGGGCTGCATCGTGGTCTGCGCCGGAGGCGGCGGTATCCCGACCATGTACGGCGAGGACGGCAAGCTGCATGGCGTCGAGGTGGTGATCGACAAGGATCTCGCCGCCTCGCTGCTCGCGCAGCAACTCGAGGCGGACCTGCTGGTGATCGCCACCGACGTCGACGCCGTCTACACCGGCTGGGGCACACCGGAGCAGGCCAAGCTCGGGTCGGTCACCGTCGACGAGGTGATCGAGATGAAGCTGCCGGCCGGTTCGATGGGCCCCAAGGTTGCGGCGGCATGCGAGTTCGCCACCGCGACCGGCCACGAGGCCGTCATTGGTTCACTGGCCGACATCGACCAGATCGTGAAGGGCTCCGCGGGAACGCGCGTCCGCTCGGCCTGAGATCACACCACTTCGGGTGCGGTGCGGGTACGGCTGACGGGCTCGATCGGCAGGGAATTCCGCAGTGCCCCGAAGGCGTTCGGCGCGACCACCGGATTGGAAGCCCCGAAACGCGCGGCCTGCCTCCCAGGTGGGCGCCCGCCGAATCTCGGCCGAGAACAGACACCGCGGGCCGGAGGAAAGCCTGCAGGAACTGGAATAGAGCCCGTCAGGCCGCGTCATCGTCATCCCGGGGGAGCAGCCGCTCCGGGTGGTGATAGTCGTTGGTGCCGCCGTGGAACGGTAGGTCTGGTGGCGGTAGCCATTCGGTGATGCCGTCTTCTCGTTTTCGGGTGCGCCAGCCGCCGAGGGTGAGCATTTTGTGGTGGTGTCGGCAGGCGAGGGTCAGTTCGGTGATGTCGGTGCGACCGCCGCGGGACCAGTCGGTGTCGTGATGGACCTCGACGAGGTAGCCGGGCATGTCACAGCCGGGTGCGGTGCAGCCGCGTTGCAGACCGTGCAGCGCGATGCGCTGGTCCGGTGAGGCGATCCGCTTGGAGCGCCCCAGATACAACGGTCTCTGCGAGTGTTGGTCGTAGACGCACAGGTAGTGCCAGGCGTGGGAGGCCATCCGGATCAGATCCGGGATCGGCAGCAGCGTTCCGCCGGCGGTGACGGCCTGACCGGCGCCGGTCTGCAGCTGCTCCAATGTCGCCGACACGATGACGGTCACCGGTAAACCGTTGTGCTGGCCCAGACTCGGGTCGCCGAGCTGGCCGCGCACCAGGGCGGACAAGGCATCGTGCTGGCGTTGGGCATGCCCGCGGGTGTCCCGTTCGGCGACCTCGGGACTGGGCTCACCCTCGGTCACTGCGACGTCATCCTCGGGATTGCACATACCGGGAGCGGCGAACTTGGCGAACCAGGCATCCAGCATCGCGCGGAGTTCCGGAGTGGCGGTGAGCCGCCCGATGCTGGTGCCGTCCGCCCTCTGCCCGCACCACAGGAACCCGCGTTGCCGGGCGCGGTCGGCGTCGGTGAACTTCCCGTCCGGGTTCAACGTCAGGGATAGCCGCACCGCGAGCTTCTCGAGTTGGTCGGGGCGCAACTCCGCGGCCTTCTCCGCCAGGAACTCCTCGGCGGCAGCCACCGCCGGTACCGGGATGTCACCAGGCAGGTCGCGGATGAAGGACTGGATGACCCGCAGATGCTCGATATCGAGCACCCCGGCCTCCCAGGCCACCGCGGTGGCCGGCAACACCGGCGGCACCGGCTGCCCGGTCAACGTGATCCGCGGCGCCAACTGCTCGGCATCCCGGATCCGGCGGCGGGCCTCAGCCCGACTGATCCGCACCACATCCGATAACGCGACCGGCACCGGCGGACAGCCCGGAACCTGCTCAAGCCGGCACACCAACGCCGAACCCACCGCGATCTGGCGGCGCCGCGCAGTCTCCAACCGCTCCAACACCACATACCGCTCCGCAGCCCCGAGACAGTCCAGATCAGCAGCGGCCAGCACCTCGACCGCCTGGTCGAGCGCCTCCAACGCCACCGCTATCGAACTCATGTTCGAATGATATGCGAGGTCTACGACGAAAAAGCCGTCGTTCTCGCCCTGTTGTGGATGAATCCGCGACTGTGGATAAGCGACAAGAATGGCGAAGGTCCTGCCGGATCCCCTCCGCCCTCAGGAACTTCGCCTGAGCCAACGCTAGCACCGCTTCGGCAATTTACCGAAAAAAGGTCAACGGCGGGACAGGCTCAGCTGTCGGCCATGTCTCCGGAGATGTACTCGGCGTAGGCCGGCAGGTCCAACTGACCCGACCCGGACACGCCGATGACTATCACCGGCGAGGACCCGTCCTCGCCGGCCTTGCGGGCCTGCCGGATCGCCCCGGCGATGGCGTGGTTGGACTCCGATGCCGGAACGATGCCCTCAGCCCGCGCGAAGATCACGCCGGCTTCGAAGGCCTCGCGCTGCTTGACGGAGATGGCGTCGATCAGCCCCTCGGCGTAACAGTGGCTCACCAGCGGCGACATGCCGTGGTAGCGGAGGCCGCCGGCATGCACCGGGTCCGGCACGAAATCGGCACCGAGGGAATACATCTTCAGCAGTGGCGTCAGATTCGCCGTGTCGCCGAAGTCGTACTTGTACTCGCCCTCGGTGAGCGACGGCGCAGCCTTGGGTTCGCAGGCGACGATCTTCGTCTGCGCACGGCCCTCAAGGTTCTCCCGCAGGAACGGGAAGCTCAGGCCTGCCAGATTGGATCCGCCGCCCGCGCAGCCGAACACATAGTCAGCCGGCCCCTCACCGAACATCGTGAGCTGCTTGAGCGCCTCCAGTCCGATCACGGTCTGATGCAGCGCAACGTGATTCAGTACCGAGCCCAGCGAGTAGCTGGCGTTGGGATCCTTCGCGGCGGCTTCGACCGCCTCACTGATCGCCATACCGAGCGAACCGGTGGTACCGGGATAACGCTCCTGCAATGCCCGGCCCGCCTCGGTCAGATCCGACGGGCTCGGCACCGCGCTGGCACCGAAGGTCTCCATCAAATAGTGCCGGTACGGCTTGCCCTCGTAGCTGGCTCGAACCTGCCAGATGTCGCACTTCAGACCGAACACCTGGCACGCGAAGGCCAACGCGGAGCCCCACTGGCCGGCGCCGGTCTCGGTGGTCAGCCGGGTGCGTCCGGCGATCTTGTTGTAATAGGCCTGTGCCACAGCCGAATTCGTCTTATGGCTGCCGACCGGAGAGGCGCCCTCGTACTTGTAGTAGATCCGTGCCGTGGTGCCCAGCGCCTCCTCGAGACGGCGTGCGCGGTAGAACGGCGACGGCCGCCACAGCCGGTAGATGTCGTGGACTTCCTTGGGAATCTCGACCCAGCGCTCGGTGGAGGCCTCCTGCTCGATGAGGCCCATCGGGAACAGCGGCGCCAGGTCCTCGGGGTTGAGCGGCTGCCGGGTGCCCGGGTGCAGGTGCGGCGGTGGGGGAGTCGGCAGGTCGGCGACGATGTTGTACCAGTGGGTCGGCATCTCGCTTTCGTCGAGAACCACCTTGGTCTGCATCGGGTCGGCCACGTCACTACTCCTTCGATTTGTCTCGGCAGACTTTAGTCGGTCGGTCCGGACCGCACGCCGGGAAATAGCCGCGGCTGATAGTTTGCGCCGGGTGAGGTCTTTCGTCATCGCCATGCCGTCGGCGGCTATCACCGTGATGCTATTGGCGGTCTTCGGCCTGGTGTGTTTCGCAGCCAGGGGACTGGTGCTGCGACGCTGCGACGAGGAGGCCCGCGAGGAACTCGCCGATCAGGCAAAGAGTCTGCTGACCGGCGTCGCTGCCACCTTCGCCTTCTTCGTGGGATTCGCCATTTCCATCGGCTGGGGGGCGGTGTCCGCAGCGCAGGGTGCGGTCGAGCAGCAGGCGACGGCGATTCAGCAGATGGCCTGGGAACTGCGCAACATGCCCGACACGAATGCGTCCGGGGCGCTGCTGGGCAAGCTGACGACCTACGCGCAAACCGCGGCCGATCAGGACCCCGGCCAGCTGGCCAAAGGCGTCACGCTCGGCCTGCCGTCGGCTGCCCCGCTCGAAGAGTTCGAGACCGCGCTGTACGCGTATACCGACAAGCAGCCCGAGGGCCGTGCAACGACGCGAATGACCACGGCTCTGACGACACTCGTGTCCTCGTCAGCAGCAGTCGCATCGGTGGCGAATCGCGCACTGCCACAACCACTCGCGGCGCTGCTGTTTCTCGTCGCGGTTCTGGTCTCCGCAGCGATGGGCATCTCGACGGTCACCTACGGCCGTCGGTCGATGGTGTTCGTGTGCGTGTGGTGCCTGGTGCCGGCGCTCTCCCTCACGGTGGTTCTGGCTCTGGCGTATCCGTTCGCCCTGCGGACCGGCCTCACCGTGGCACCGCTGCGAGCGGTCGCTCAGCATCTGGCCCCCGCCTGATGCGCCGAAAAGCGCGGCCGGCGGGAATCTCGTCCCGGATCACCCGTTCCACATCCGAACCACGACACCCCTGGATCTCCGGTGGGGTGACCGTCGACCTGCCGGTGGTCGTGGACTGGGTCAACGTGGATCCGGAAACCGGAGCCGAACAGGTGCGGATCGAGGCGAGGATCGACCTCGTCGACGGTCAGCCGGAGATCGTGTCGATGTCACTGGTCAGTCCGATCGGGCTGAACCTGGTCACCCTGCAGCGCGACTTCCGGTGGTCCTCGCCGCTGGAAGTGGTGACCGGGCTGGTTCCCCGGCTGATCGCCGAGGGGACCGATCCGTTCGCGGTCAACCTCCCGGTCACCGATTTCCCCGCCGCCGCGATTCAGCCGGTCCGTTCGCGCAGGGCGCTCAGTGATGAGTTCCTGACGACGGTGGCGCGCGAGTATCTGGTCCGGGGGCGTGGCTATGCGGCCAGCCTGGCCGAGGAGTACTACGTTTCGCCGCGCACCGTGGTCAGCTGGGTGGAGAAGGCCCGCGCCCGCGGATTGCTCAGTGCGCCCCCTACGCGTGGCGCCGCCGGCGGCCGGTTGATGCAGTAGCGGTCACTCGGCTGGCAGCAAACCTTCCACCCACCATCCAACCTTCCATTTCGGAAGGTCATGAGGCTTCCTCGCTTCGTTTTCGCTTGGAAACCAAACATACTTTCAGCCGGAAGTGGAGCCGAACTCCGCTGTTTTCATTTTGAGGAGCAAACGATGTCCGTATCCGAGTCGAAGATGTCCGATCCCACCCGTTCGACGAAGGGTTGGGTGCGGGCGATCGAATTCGGACGGACGATGGTGACGACCGACCGGTCGGCTCCCAGCCATGCCCGTTATGTCGGCCGCGTCGGAGCACTCGCAGTGGCCCTCGGTATCGGATCCGGCATCGTCGCCATGCCGATGGCCTTCGCCGACACCGTGGGATCAGCCGGGGCGGAGGCCTCCGCTGGTCCGTCATCGAAGACCAGCACCCCGGTCCGGCGCTCGGGTGCCGGACGTCACGCCGACACCTCGGCGCCGAGGACCTCGACCAAGAACGATTCATCGGCAGTGCGCGGTGCCGCATCGGCCGTCAAGGCCCCGAGTCCGGTAAACAGCGACAGCATGCTTCCGTCACCCTCGGTCGACGTGACTGCCGCACAGCCCGCGGTCCATAACGACTCTGCTCCGGCCGCGGTTGTCGCGCCGGCTGCGACCGCTGAGGTTTCGGCTGCACCGGCACCGGGGATCGCCGCCGCGCGTTCGTCGGCCACTGCTGTCGGTTCAAACCTGTTGTCCTGGTTGCGAACTGGCTCCAACGGCGACGCTCCGGCGTTGGCCCCGTTGGCCTGGACCGCCTTGGCGGCCTCGCGCCGCGAACTCGGTGCCGCCGCCGGGACGGCGAGGGCTGCCGCAAGCACCTCGACGGCTCAGCCGCTGATCGGTTCGGCGGCGTCGCCGACCGCATCGGCCACGGCCTCCGCCGCCACCGACATCTGGCTCTTCGGCAACGGCACGTCCGATCACCCGAACGCCGGCATCATCTGGGGTAACGGCTACAACTGGACCGGGTACGAGGGCTCATGCCTCAGCGGCGCGTGCGCAGGCGGCAATTCCGGCATCTTCGGGAGCGGCGGTTCCGGCTACAACGGCGGTAACGGCGGATCGGCCGGCTGGTTCGGCAACGGCGGCGCCGGCGGCGAGTCGCTGACTGTGGGCGGTGCCGGCGGCGCGGGCGGCGCCGGTGGTGTGTTCATCGGCAACGGCGGCAAGGGCGGCGGCGGCTACGACGCATCCGGCGATGTGAGTGGCAACGGCGGCACCGGCGGTGTCGGCGGCAAAACCGGCTTGCTGTCGCTGTGGGGGAGTGCCGGCACCGGCGGTGCCGGCGGCGAAGGTAACCAGACCGACGGTGTCGGTGGCACCGGTGGTGCGGGCGGCAACGCCGGCATATTGGCGCTGATCGCCCGTGGCGGCTCCGGTGGCGTCGGCGGCAACGGCGCGATCGGCGGCGGCGTCGGCGGTAACGGTGGCACCGGCGGTCTGCTGCTGGGCAGCGGCGGCAACGGCGGCGCGGGCGGAGAGACGTCGCTCTTCAACGTCGGCGGCGTGGGCGGCAACGGCGGTAACGCCGGCCTGCTGTCAATCTGGGGCAATGGCGGCCGCGGCGGCGTTGGCGGCAACGGTTCCGAGGGTGGCGGCCAGGGCGGCAACGGCGGAACCGGCGGTCTGGTCCTCGGGGACGGCGGTCGCGGTGGCGATGGTGGCCGTGCGCTGTCCACCGGCGACGGCGGCGACGGCGGCAACGGCGGCGGAACCGGCCTGCTGTCGGTCTTCGGCGCGGGCGGCAACGGCGGCAACGGCGGACTCGGGCTGTTCGGTCTCGACGCCGGCGATGGTCCGAACCCGGGCGACTCGGGCGGCAACGGCACCGGTGGCGGGTTCGGCGGCAACGGCGGCAACGGCGGCGACGGCAGCTGGGTGCTCGGCCGTGGCGGCAGTGCCGGATATGGCGGAAACGGCGGCGACGGCGGCAACGGCGGAAACGGCGCCGACGGCGCCACTGCCGTGATCCCGGGGACTGACGGCGGCACCGGCGGTTCTGGCGGCGACGGCGGAGCCGGCGGCCTCGGCGGCGTGAAGGGCACCGCTGGCAGTGGCCGCGTCCTGTTCCTCTTCAACGTCAATGGCAGTGCTGCCGCCGACGGTGTCGGTGGCACCGGTGGCCGCGGCGGCGATGCCGGAATCGGTGGCGCCGGAGCGGCTGGTATCGACGGTGTCGACGGCACCGATCCGCTGACCGATGGAACCTCAGGCACCTCCGGCGGTAAGGGCGGCGCCGGCGGCGTCGGCGGCAATGGCGGCGCCGCGGGTACCGGGGGCGTGGCCGGACTCGGCGGCGCCGGCGGTGCGGGTGGCCTCGGTGGCAATGGCGGCTTCGGCGGCGACGGCTTCACCGGCACGGCCGGCACCGGCCAGAACGGCAGCAACGGCGGCAACGGCGGCAACGCCGGCGCGGGCGGCGTCGGTGGCGTCGGCGGCCAGGGCTCGGTGGCCGGAGCCGACGGCGTCGGCGGTGCCGGTGGTGAAGGCGGTTGGGCCGGTGCGGGCGGCAACGGTGGTTCAGGTGCTGCGGGTACTGCGGGATCGCTTGGTGTCGACGGTGGCGCGGGCGGAACCGGCGGCAATGCCGGAAACGGCGGCCGCGGTGGCAATGGCGCCGCCGGTGGTGCCGGCGGCGGCGCTGCGGCTGACGGCGCGGCGGGCAATGGCGGTACCGGCGGTGTAGCCGGTACCGGTGGCGCGGGCGGTGTCGGTGGCGCGGCCTTCAACGGAGCCAACGGTGCGACGGCCGGTGCCAGCGGTGAGAACGGTGGCGCCGGCGGTGCCGGCGGTCTCGGCGGCAACGGTGGCAAGGGCGGCACCGGTGGCGCGGCCGGTGGCAGCGGCGCCAAGGCAGGTGCCGACGCGGCCGGCGGTAACGGCGGCGCCGGCGGTGCCGGCTCGACCGGCGGCAACGGCGGCAACGGCGCGGCCGGCGCCTCGAGTGTCACCGTGGGCGTTGTTGGCCAAACCGGTGGTTCCGGCGGCAATGCCGGCAACGGCGGCGCCGGCGGTAAGGGTGGCGTTGCCGGTCTGGGCGGCGGCGCGGCGGCGGCCGGCAAGGCCGGCAGCGGCGGAAACGGCGGCGCCGGTGGCGCGGCAGGCAACGGCGCCAACGGTGGTGCAGGAATCACCGGCACCGATGGCGCTGCAGGTTCCGTCGTGGCGGTCGCGGGCAGCGATGGCGGCGCGGGCGGCAACGGTGGCACGGGCGGCGCCGGCGGCGCGGCAGGCACGGCCGGTGGAACTGGCGGGACCAACGGCACTCAGGGCAATGGCGGCAAGGGCGGCAATGCCGGCAGCGGCGGACTGGGCGGCAATGGCGGCAACGGGTTCAGCGCCGTCACCGTCGCGCTGGTCAGCCGTCCCGGCGCAATCGGCGGCAACGGCGGTAACGCCGGCGTCGAAGGCACGGGCGGAGCCGGAGCGGTGGCGGGTGCCAATGGTTCCTTCGGCAATGGCGGCAATGGTGGTAACGGCGGTAACGGCGGCAACCTGACCCAAAGCGCCAGTAACTACGGCGGCAACGGCGGTGCCGGCGGTAACGGCGGTACGGCGACCGGCGGTAACGCCGGTAATGGCGGGCTTGGCGGCAACGGCGGCCAGGGCGGACCGGGTGCGGCCGGATCAACAGGCGGCGGCGTCAACGGCGGAAACGGCGCCTCCGGTGGTGCCGGCGGCGCGGGTGGCAACGGCGGCGCGGCCACCACAGGTGTCGCGGGCGCCGGCGGCAATGGCGGTAGCGGTGGCCTCGCAGGCGCCGGTGGAGCCGGAATCGACGGCCAGGCGGCCGGGGTTGCCGGTGGCAACGGCGGTAACGGCGGTCTCGGTGGCGCCGGTGGCGTCGGCGGCAAGGGCGGCAACTCGGTCGCGGGCACCAACGGCAGTGGCGGCAATGGCGGCGCCGGTGGCAACGCCGGCACTGGCGGCGCAGGCGGCAACGGCTTCGCGGGTATCAGCGGCACGCCGGACGGCTCAGCCGGCGGTAACGGCGGCGATGCCGGCACTTCCGGTAGCGGTGGTACCGGGGGCGCCAAGGGCACCGGCGGTAACGGCGGCACGGCCGGCACAGCAGGCACAGCAGGTGCGAGCAACGTCAACGGCGGCAAGGGCGGTAACGGCGGGGCCGGATTCGCCTCGGCGACTGTCGGGGTTGCCGGCGGCAACGGTGGTGCCGGCGGTAACGGCGGCAAGGCCACCACGGGCACCGGTGGCGCGGGTGGCGCGGGCGGTATCGGCGGGGCCGGACTCGTCGGCCAGTCGGGTACCGACGGCACCGGCAACGACGGCTTCAGTGGCACAGCAGGCGGCAACGGCGGTGCCGGCGGTGTCGGTGGTAGCGCCACCGCGGCGACCGGCAACGGCGGCGCCGGCGGCACTGGTGGCGCCGGCGGTGCCGGCGGTACCGGCGGAAACGGCGGTACCGGCGTGTCCGCGGCGGCGATCAACATCTGGGGCGGCAACGGCGGCACTGGCGCCAAGGGCGGCAACGGCGGCGCTGGCGGTGCAGGCGGTAACGCCGGCGCCTCCGGTACCAACGGTGCCGGCGGCAAGGGCGGTAATGCGGGCGCCGCGGGCTCCGGCGGCAACGGTGGCGACGGCGGCGTTGGAGCCGGCGGCGGTGAGAACAACTTCGGCTGGTACGGCGGCAACGGCGGTGACGGCGGCAATACCGGAACCGCGGGCACCGGTGGCGCAGTTGGTTCGGGCGGCACTGGCGGAAGCGCCGGGGCGAACGGCGCCACTGCAGTCGGCGGCGGCAACGGCGGTAACGGCGGCAACGGCGGATCAGGCTTCCGCGGCATCGGCACCCAGTCCGGCGGTAACGGTGGTAATGGCGGCAACGCCGGATCCGTGGGCAACGGCGGCGCCGGCGGCGCTGGCGGTGCCGGCGGTAATGCCAGCAGCTCCTTCTCCGGCCCCGCCGGTGACGGTGGCAACGGTGGATCCGGTGGGTTGACGTCGGGTAACGGTGGTGCCGGTGGCGCCGGCGGTGCGGGGACGAGCCCACTCACCGGTGCGAGCGGCGGTAAGGGCGGTTCCGGCGGGTCCGCTACCAACGGCGCTGGCGGCGCCGGTGGCGCGGGTGGCGCGGCGACTTCTCTGGCCAGCAACGCGATCGCCCGAGGCGGTGCTGGCGGCGCGGGTGGCAACTCCACCAACGGAACTGCCGGTACCGGCGGTGACGGCGGAGCTGCGAACAGCAACCTGTACGTCGGCTTCGGAGGTGCCGGCGGAGCCGGCGGCACGTCCACCAACGCTACGGGCGGTAACGGCGGTAACGGCGGATCTGCGGTCTCCACAGAGGTTTCCAACGCAGACAGCCAGGCCGTCGCCGGTAATGGCGGCGACGGCGGTGCCGGCGGCGGCACCGGCGGCAACGGCGGGCAGGGCGGCGCCGGCTCCGCCTCGAGCGACGCCGCCGACCCCGGCGCCAAGGGCGGCAGGGGTGGTAACGGCGGTGCCGGCGGCACCGGTGCCGGTGGTAATGGCGGCACCGGTGGTACCGGATTCGCCGATGGCAGGGCCGTCGCCGGTTTGGGCGGAGCAGGCGGTGCCTCGACAGCGGGCAACGGCGGTAACGGTGGTGCCGGCGGTAAGGGGACCAGCTTGAACGCTCGCGCACTCGGCGGTAATGGCGGTTCCGGCGGCACTTCCACCAATGCCGTAGGAGGCGCCGGTGGTGTCGGCGGTGATGCCCTCTCGAAGGCGACGGTCGGTACCACCGGCCTCGAAGCCTTCGCCGGAGACGGCGGTGCCGGCGGTGGCGGCGGTACCAACGGTGGGGCTGGTGGTGCCGGCGGTAGTGCTACTGCGGCAATCACGGGTAGCGGCAGCGATGCGTCGGGCGGTACCGGCGGTGCCGGCGGTAATGGCCAATCCGGTAACGGTGGTGCCGGCGGCATCGGCGGCGATGCAACCGCCGACGCCACCGCCCAGAGCGGCTTCGGCGGCAATGGCGGCCTTGCATTCTTCGCCGGTAACGGCGGCGCCGGTGGTGCTGCGGGCAAGGCCGTCAGTACCTCCGGTCAGGCAATAGGCGCTGCCGGCGGTCAGGGCGGTGCCACCAACACCGGCACCGGCGGCGTCGGTGGCACCGGTGGCGCAGCCTCCACGTCGGGCAGCAACGGCGCGTCCGCAGACGGCGGACTCGGTGGCGCGGGTGGTAGCGCCAATTCGCCGGCGGGCAAGGGCGGTACCGGCGGCGCCGGTGGTGCTGCGAACACAACGGGCAACTTCGCCGACGCCACAGGCGGCAATGGCGGCAGCGGCGGCGCGACCGGCGGCCTGGGTGGCGCCGGTGGCATCGCGACCGCGACGGGTTCCGGTTCTGTTGCCACCAACGGCCAACCAGGTACGCCCGGCTGACGAAACCAGGAATTCGCCTGCAACGGAATTGGCCCCGCGAGGGGTGGGGGCCAATTCCGTTGCAGGAGAGATGCTTTCAGCGTCCAATCACCCCTGGGGTCTATTCGTCACTGTGACGTTTTGATGACCAATCATCGGGGGACGGGGTAGCGGTTCGGTCGAACCATACGGCCAGACCCCACAGGGATTGGGCAGCGACAGCGCCGACAAGGCCGACGACGAGGATCCACACCGCATGATCCCGTAGGTCTAGCCTGACGTCGGGATCGCCGAGGTTGAAACCAAGCAATGCGAAACCGGCTGCGACTGAAGCGATTACGCCTTCGACGGCGGCGACCGGAACGCGCCGTCCTTGCGATCGTGCGATCAACCGGGACAGCACCCGAAAATAGACACCGGTGGCGAGAATCGCGAGAAGCGCTTCGAGCCAAAGGAATCCAGACGGCGGCGGCCAGTCGGCTCCGGCTAGTGCGAGCAACGATGCGCCGCCGAATGCGACGATCGCGCACAGCAGAGCGGTTCGATGAAACCCGGCACGCATGGTCATTTCGTCACAGTGACGTTTTAACCCCGCTGGGGCGGGAGTGGGGGCGACAAGGCTTGGGTCCGATCTGAACCCAGCCACCCGGACGGTTCAGGCCGCCATACAAAAGCGTCGCTCGCACTCTGGCTCACTCACAAGGGGATCGAGTTCCTGTCAGATATCAATCGTAGGGGCGACGTCGCGGATCATGGGTTGCGAATGAATCCGTCGGACTCAATGGCGCCGGCTGGGGTTGGCCGCATTCGTCCAGGTTAGGTTTGTGCCGATAAGCCACATTATGTCAACTGAAGTCGATCCCGTCGTTCTCTCACTACGCCCCCGCTGACCTGCGGATAGC
>MTBK01202070.1_pt1 | contig 12424 bp, 5 predicted proteins | sample 1535981 | NCBI WGS metagenome assembly MTBK01 (sample SAMN06109225, study PRJNA356200) | anaerobic digester metagenome | isolation source: biogas reactors fed with pig manure or primary and secondary sludge | place: Spain | collected 2016-06-30 | reverse complement strand
ATTGGGATTTGAGAGATGTACATTGGCTTGTACTCGTAGTAACCTCCCCGCTTCGTCGAAGAAATAAGATGGACAACGAAATCAGCGACTTTTGAATTGAGTATTCCAAGCAAGTAGATGTCAGAGCATGGAATTATGGATGTTTTATCATTGGAGTAAGCTGACCTCTCATCATAGGCATAAGATCCCTTTCGGACTATCGCGGGAACAATGATCTTCGGTTTCTCAAACTCCTGGTAGTAGTCACACGCCCGCAACTCCCACCAATAATCGCCCTTATCGTATCTTTTTTCACCACTCTCTGTGAAAGGCTCAAGATGCGATGCGATCGCCGGATAAGTACTTTTTAACCAGTTCCACTTATCAGGTGTACTCCCTGAGTTCCGATTCGTCCACCCTTTTTCGAACAGTATCAGGTATCTGGTGGGAGATGGTGTAAGATACCTCTTGACCTCCCTCCCCGCCAGGAACGGCCTGATGACCTCCGCGCTCTTCGGGTCCTCGGCGATCAACCGCGCCCTCGTCTCCTCATCGATCACGAAGGCCTTGTTCAACCCGGTCTTTATACCGTAGTAGATCTTTCCACCCACATACTCCCCCAGGGGCACCCCGGCGGCCTTAACCTTCTCAAGGAGCGCCTGCGTCCTCTCATCGACCAGGGGCCACCCCCCATCATCGAGGTAGGTCTGGTTCACCGGGTATGAGTGCGCCTTCACGTAATCCGTGAGGTCGGTGTAGTCGAGGGTCTCCACCTGCACGGCGTCGAACCGCTCACGGGGAGGCCCCGTCCCGATCCGGAGGATGCAGGGGTAGGTCGTCGCGCTCGTGAAGACCGGGAGGTCGCCGAAGTCGATGATCTCCTCGATGCGCTGCTCTTTGAGCCACGCCCGCAGGGGTCTCCCATAGTTTGCCCGCATCCACTTGTTCGGCAGGATGTAGGTGAACACCCCGCCGGATGCGAGCAGGCTCACCCCCCGCTCAACGAAGTACACATACAGGTCAGCGGTGCCCTGGTACACGCGGTAATGGTCCTTGAAATAGGCCTTCTGCTCCTTGATGCTCTCCTGGCGCACATACGGCGGATTTGCGATCACCACATCGAACCCGGGGTTCGGGTGCAGGAAGGCCTCCGAGAAGTAGAGCTTCCAGAGGAAGAACGGCTTTGCCCTGTTCTTCCGGTACAGGGCAAGGTCCCTGCAGGCATCGGTGTTGCCCGCCTCTTTCAGGGTCTCCTCGATGAGGTCCCACTCCAATCGCTCGATGGCATCCCGGTACTCGTTCTTCCTCGCACGGCTCTGCTCGTTGAAGAAGAGCCGCTGGTACCGCTTCAGCTCCCGGAGCTTTCGCCGCGACTCCCTGACGCGGAGGGATGCCGCCTGGTCAAACGTCATCTGCCGTGCGGTGGACCTCGGACCTGCGAGAACCTCTTTTCGTTTCCTCTCCAGCCGCGCGATCTCACGCCGTATCCGCGCCGAATCCCCCTCCCCGGCACCTGTGAGAATCCGGTGCAGCTCCTCCCCGAGCTCCTCTATCCGGGCATCGATAGGCGCCGTCAGGATCTCCGGATCGTCCCCGGGATCGCCGAGCAACCCCTCATCAAAGAGACGGACCCCCTCAAACTCGTCCACAAGGCTGTCCCCGCACATGATCCGGTGATCGAGGTTCGGGAGCGGTCGGATCGTCTCGATATTCTCCTCATCCACGATCAGGGAGAGCCAGAACCGGAGTTTGGTGATATCCACCGCTGATGAGTCGATATCCACACCGTAGAGGGAATGCTCGATCGCCTGCCGCTTCAGCTCATACACCGACCGATCCCCACCCTCCCCGGCGAAGAACGGCGTCAGGATCGAGCGGGCCTTCACGATCTCGTTCATCATACCCACCGGGAACGCACCTGAACCCACCGCCGGGTCAACCACCCTGATCGAGCAGAGCAATCCATCGATCTCAGCATAATGGTTCCGGATAGACTCAGGCAGGGTAAACCGTGCATCACGGGCCCACGCTTCATCCCGGCCTCCGTTCTCCTGCATGTGGATGGTCATACCGAGGGCGACATCACCGCGCCTGATGAACCGTTCCAGATCCTCGCGGGGGATGCTCGTGTGGTTCGCAAGGTAGCCGATCAGGCTCTGCTGACACATATAGTGCACAATATCACGCGGGGTGTAGAACGCTCCCTTTGACTTACGGTCGGTCACATCGAGGAGGTTCTCAAAGACCTTCCCGAGCATCTCCGGGTCGACCGCCACCTCCCGCTCCAGGGGCTCATCCTCTTTGATGGTGAAGTTGAACTCATCAAACGCCTCCAGGATACCTCCGAAGACGTCGTTTTCTATCCGCAGATCGGTGCTGACCCAGTTGTAGTTCTGGATGGGTTCAAAGAGACCACCGTTCAAGAACGGGATCTTGCACCTGAACCTGCTGTAATAATCCTCGTTTACGGAACGATCCTCAGCCAGCGCCTCGTAGAAGAGCGGTTCAAGTATATCGTTGAAGAAGTTCTCGTAGGGCACAATCTTCCCGTCATACAGGCGGCGCATGAAGTCCTTCGGCCCCGTGCCCCACTCCTGGAACCGCCCGGTCCCGGGATCCCGCTTCACCCCGAGCCACCCCTTCTTCTGGAGGAAGTAGAGGAAGACTATCTGGCCGAGGAGTTTCTTTGAGAAATCGATCCTGGATATACCCTTCTCCTCAAACTCCGTCCTGGAGACAGGATCCGCTTCAAGCGCCCGCTCAAGCGACTCCTTCAGGGTGAGGTAGCAGTCCTCGTACTTCGCGAAGAACTCGTCGGTGACGTTCTCGACGCTGAAACAGTCCTCGATATCTGCAAGGACCGGGTGTCCGCCCTTCTCCCTGATGAGGTTGAGGAGCCGCTTGCGGCAGGTATGGTTCGGCTCGTTCTTCCCCACAAGGTATGAGAACCGGCGTGCAGGCGTCAGCTTCACGCTCGTACGTATCCTCCCGTCGTCATCGGTCTCGAGCGCATACTCGAGCCTGACAAACGAGAAACGCCAGTCTTCGTGATCATCGCCATAAAACGCGACCAGGGCCGCATCTCTTCCTTCATTGTTGAGGAACTTTGCGATGTAGTTCCGTTGCATCGTCCTTGCACGGTCACGGGAGGTCGACCGGATCAGCCCGACATAGAGCACCGCGACGGTATGCCTCCCGTCAAAATAGGTCCCGACGCTGTAGGCTTCATCGATGTAATCTTTGAACTCCCGCCAGATCGGCAGCCGCTGGGGGAACACCTGAAACTCGCTGAAGATCTCCTGAATAAACCCCATGTACCGGCCCGGGTTGAAGGCGCTCTTGAAGACCCCATCTATGGTTCTGACGATCTCCTCTTCATTCATGCGGAATCACCTCCTGCAAAATACCCGGAGAGGATGACCTCTCTCGGCCCGGCGATCTCGACCGGCCCGAACGCCGGGCGGAAGAACTCTTCGGATATACCAGATCGCAACCTTGCGAGTATCCCGAGAGGCTCCGGCGTATACTCGATCTCCTTGAGAACTCTCCCGATGGTCGCCTTCGGGAGCGCCCCGTCATCGATCAGGTCGAGGATCCCCCTCACATACTCCTCATCCTCATCCGTAAACTCCGGTGCGTGCTGGATTGCCCTGAGTATCCGGGTGAGTCTGGCCTCGCCCCCCCTCCTGCCGGACGAGGCTGCGATGGTCCTTTCGATCTCAAACAGATCCTCGAAGGCGGCCTTGTTGGACTCCAGCAACCGGTAGAAATCAGGCCCGATGGCATGCTTCACCGCCGATGCATCCGCCCTCAGGACCTCTGCGGCCTGCAGGAAATCCACCTCCTCAGCACCGGCCCCATAGCCACCGCCTCTGGTCCGAAAGATCTTCCGGAGTTTGCCCCGCCTGAAGAAGGTGACCAGGCTGCTCCCGGACCCCCCAGATACCCGGCCACACCTCGCCTTCTTCGGGAGCCGCTTAATCCTTTCAAAGAGAGACGGATCGGAGTCGCGTATCTCCCGGAGGAGCGTCAGGTAGCCGAGTTCGAGATCCTCCTCCGCGTCCTCGCCCGTGATCGTCTCCCTCGATGTCAGCTTCACAAAGAGGTCATGGGACTTCACCTCCTCATCCGTCAGGAGGGGGGCATCGTTTCCGAGCATCTCGATGAACGCTGCAATCTTTGCCTCGGCAGCCTCCTGGAGACTTATCAACTCGTTGATCTGCCCTGCGGGGAAGAAGTTGAAGATGTGGATCGTATCAAACTTCGTATCCACCCGGTTGATGCGACCGACCCGCTGCATCATCCGCGTCGGGTTCCAGGGGATGTCGTAGTTGATCACCACGTTGGAGCGGTGAAGGTTCACCCCTTCAGAGAGGACCTCCGTCGTCACCAGAATCCGGTAGTCGTCCCGGGGATGCCTGGCCTTCGCATCGAAGTTCTCGATGATAGCGCGCCGGTCAGCCTCCGAAGACGACCCGTGGTACTCGATGACACAATCGCCAAACCGCTCCTGTAGCGCACCGGTGATATAGTCCGCTGTCTCCTTCGCTTCGGTGAATATGATACACTTTCTGTCCACCAGTCTGGGATCAGCCGCGAGCAGCTCGATGAACGCATCGAGCTTCGGATCTTCGTCGACGGTCCTCCAGAGCGACCGTAAACGCTTGAGGATCTTCAGGTCATACTCGAGATCCTCCAGATACTCCCCGGTAAAATCAGATGCTGGCAGGCAGTAAGCCTTTTTGTCCTCGATGAGAGAGGCGACCCTCTCCACGTTATCCTGTTCGAGGAGGTCAAAGATCTTGTTCATGTGCATCTTGCTCATGTAGACGTTCCCCTTCCTGACCTCCCTGATGAAGACCTCATAATACCCGATAAACCGCTCAACAGACATCCGGAATGCGAAAAAGCTGCTCTCCAGCCTCTTCAGGAGGAGGATCTTCATGAACTTCATCATGTTCTTCTGGGCGAGCTCCACAGGCTGCTCGACGCCCTTCTTCAGGTAGAGGAGCGGCGTATAGCGGGAGTACTTGAATCTGTTCACGATGAGATCGATCGACTCCAAAAAGACCGAGTCCGTCTGTGCGTCGAAGTGGTAGTACACCGCCTGAGGATCCTCAACCTCGGGAAACCTGAGGTTCTGCCGCCTGAGGTCCCCGGCATAGTATGCGGCGATGCTCGCCCGCGTGCGCCGGACCATCAGGTACTGGAGCACGTTCTCCCGAATATCCTCGGCGTTCTCCTTCACGACCCTCATGTACTCCTCACGATCCCGCTGCCGGTCCAGCCCGTCGAGCCGCTTCTGGAGGGCACCAAAGTACCTCTGGAGATTGCGGACCTTCGGGTTCGGGAGGGTGGACTTTCTAGCGTTCTGGAAGAGTTTTATCTGGCTCAAAATGTCGTCCGGCGAGTTGTTGAGGGGTGTCGCCGTCACAAGGACGACCCGCTTCCCCCTGCAGATCCGGTAGAGGCTCTCGTAGCTCTGCGTCATCTCGTTTCGGAACCGGTGCGCCTCGTCGATGATCACGTTCTTGTACCTCTCAGTCCCCCTCTCAAGGATGCGATCCAGTTTTCCGATCGATTCAAAATCTGCCTGGCGAACACCGAAGTCGAGGAAGACGTTCGGCCATGAGCCCGGGTTATCCCGGTCGATCAGGACAGGGGGCGCAAGAACGAGCGTCCTTCCGTCGAGCTGCTGCGCGAGGAGGGTTGCTATGTACGTCTTCCCGAGGCCGACCACGTCGGATATGAAGACGCCGCCGTACTCCTCGAGCTTGATCTTCGCATCCTGCACGGCATCCCTCTGGTACTGCAGGTCCATGAACCCCTCAGGGATGTACTCATCCCCGGTCTCCAGCCTATCGAGGTTGATCTTCTCCTTGAGGTACTCGTAGAGGAACTTCAGGTAGAGTTCGTACGGGGTGATGGAGTCGTTGATCCACGTCCGGGTCTGTATCGTCTCCACATACTCTTCAGAGACGTCGACCGCATCCGCCCAGAGTTCGTTGAACTTGCTGAGCGCATATCTGTAATCCCCATCCCTCTGGAGCTCAACGTTAAATTCAAGGTTATCCTCCAGTCCCGACCGGGAGAAGTTGCTCGAACCGGTGATGACACGCCCCGTATCCCGGTCATCCTCGTGGAACGTCATGATGTAGAGTTTTGCGTGGATCTTCCTGGAGGGATAGACGCGGATCTCAAGCCTCCCGCTCCTCAGCCACTCGATGAACGTCCGGACACCCCTCTCGGTGTCAGGGGTGTCTTCTGACTGCTCAAGTTCCTCCTGGACCAGCTCCGAGTACTGGCTTTTGATGTCTCTGCTGGAGAAGAGAGGCTCCTGGAGCCCCTTGAACGATGCAGTCTGGATGAGGTCGTATGTCGCCCTGTCCGTGCTGATCCCGATGAGGATCCTGATCTTCTCAGTCTTCTCCAGGGCACCCGAGAGGGCGTAAAACCCACTTGAGTAAAAATATCCTGCCAGGCAGTCAAAGGACGCGGTGCCCCTGATGAGCTTCTTGAAGCGATCGAGCAGGGTATGCCCCTCCTCGTTCAAGATAAAAGTCAGATCGGAAGACATCGAACCCACCTGGAACAAAAATGGCAGGTCCTGTATGATATAGTTAGTGAAACCATCGCGGGGCTGCTGCTCACCCCTGGCCCAGATTGCGTCTTATATCCGGCTCTTTCTCGTAACAGTCCCTTCGTATGAGGTCCGGACAGCATCACCCCCCCTCCGCAAGGTGCTCCCGCACACCGGCGAGGTAGTGATCCAGACGCCGTCGAAATTCCCGGCGGTCGAGCGCCCCGGTCTCGTGATCGGAGAGGCGCATGATCCGGTCCGCCTGGGCGATGAGCACATCGAGCGACGAGGCAGCAAAGAGGATCGTCGTCTCCCCGAGGGCCTCGCGCCGTGTGGCAAGCAGGGTTGCAAGCGGCGTCACCTCGTCGCCCTGGAGGCAGCCCGGCACCAGGAGGTTGGTCGCGGCCCGGTCTTCATCGAGTATGAGGAGCGGCGCCCTGGCCCGGAGCGCGGTCTGGATCTCGTGGGCCATGACAAGCGATCCGCTTCCCTGGCCGAAGGCCGCTGCCGGATCCCCTCCGACGCCGGGAGGGAGGCGGGAGAAGAAGAGGCTGACATCCGCCCCGAAGAGGCCCCGCTCACCCGCATCCGCCCGGGCAACCCCGTTGACGCTGACCAGGAGCTCCCGTCCGTCCCCGGCGGCGTGGTCATCCTGCCCGGCGATGACCGCGTGGAGGAGGGTGCTCTTCCCCTCGGCGTTTGAGCCCGCTATGGCGAAGACCTCCCGCCGCCGGATCCCGAGACCGGTCACGACCCTGCCGCTCCCGGCGAGCTCGACCTCGACCGGATCGAGATCTTGCGGGCACCGGAACGGCACATGCACCCCCTCCTTCGGCCCGGCGATGCGGTGGTGGCACCGGAGATGGGTGAACCGGCGGGCCGGTCGCGTGCCATCGGCTATGAACGAGACGAGCCCGATGCCGGGAAGGGCGCACCGGAGTTCCTTCTGGTCGATGGAGAGGGCCCGCGCCGCGGCGATATCCCGGGCAGGCACCCGGCTCACGACGCGGTCCAGCGCACCGAGGAGAGCCTGGAAATCCTCCTCAATACCACGGGTGCGTGCCGGTGTGGGCGCGCCCGGGTACGGGAGGGCGCCCCTGACGGTGAGATGGACGCCACCACCATCCACCCGGTTTCCGTGGTCCGGCCGCCAGAGATCGGTGCCGATGGCGCTCCTCGACGCTATCAGCGTGACCGGTTCGATGTTCTGCAGGCAGTGGCGGGGGTGCTCGGTCCCGATCCCCGCTATCGGGCCGAGACCCCGTTCACCGTGAACCGCCGCCTTGATCGCGTCGATGACGACACCGACCGCCCCATCACTGCCGGGACCGGGCGCGATCACCGGCGCCGCGAGCAGGACCGGTATGCTGAACCGGAGCGCCGTCCCGTCAAGCGACCTGACGAGGTAGGTATTGACAAGATCCCGGATCACCGGATGATCGATGCGTGCCCGGCCATCCCCGAGACCGGGGAGGATCCGGTAGATCTCATCCTTCCAGGAGCCGCTCTTTTCGCTCATGCCCACTCACCAGGTACTGGTATCCCGATCCACAAGGCTTTTCCCCGCGATGACCCCTTCCCCGGTCTTATATATCCACAGCACCCACCATTTCTACCATGAAGCTGACAGCCCTCGCCAGCGGGAGCAGGGGAAACTGCACCTGCATCCGGGGGGGGAGGGGCTCGCTCCTCATCGACGCGGGGCTCTCCAGGCGGGAGATCCTCCGCCGCCTCGCAGGCGTCGGTGAGGATCCATCGATGATCGAGGCGATCCTCGTCACACACGAGCACACCGACCACATAAAGGGGGTCGATGTCCTGGCACGTCACCTCAACGTCCCTGTCTACGCGACGGCGGGGACGGCCGAGGAACTTCTAAAAAAATGCGGGCGCAAACCGATCGATATCCGGCGGTGCAGGTATGATGAACCGTTCCCTGTGGGTGACTTCCTGGTCGAACCCTTTGCAACCTCCCACGATGCCCGGGAACCCTGCGGATTCTGCGTCGCTGAGGGTGATCTCCGCGTCGGGTACTGCACCGATACCGGCACCATCACGGCGACCATATTCGACAGACTCGCATCCTGCGACGCCGTCCTCCTGGAGAGCAACCACTGCCCCCGCATGCTTGAAGACGGCCCCTACCCGGCATTCCTGAAGAGCAGGATACGCTCAAACCGCGGGCACCTCTCAAACCCGGATGCCGCCCGGTGCCTGCAGAGGCTCACCGGACACATCCATATGGCGATGCTTGCCCACTTAAGCGAGACGAACAACACCGGGGAGAGAGCACTCTTCTCCGCACTTGAGGGTCTCGGGCTCTACTCAGACCAGATCGAGGTCACCGTGGCAGAACAGGACCCGGGCCCGGAGCACCCCGGGCTATGCGGTTTCCAGCTCTGACCGGCACACCCTCCCCCACCCCCTCAAGAACAGAAGGATTGATTCACCCTGCCGGGCATACGCTCTAAGCGAATATGGGTATGCAGTTTCTGGAGTTCGCCCGCATATGCGAGCGCCTGGAGGGGATCAGCGGGCGCCTGGATCTCATCGAAGAGGTCAGCACCGTCCTGCCCCGGCTCGATGACGAAGAACTCCCGGTATTTGTCCGCTTCATCATGGGTCGGGTCTTCCCCGACTGGAGCCCGAAGAAGCTCGGTGTGGGCCCAAACCTCCTCTACGACGCCGTCGCCTACGTCGTCGGCACGAAGAGGAGCGCCGTCCGTGAGGCGATCAACGTGACCGGTGATGCGGGCCTGGCCATCGAGGACCTCCTCGCAAACAAGGAGCAGACATCCTTCTTCACCCGGGAGATGGACCTCCTCGAGGTCCACCGTGACTTCGAGCGGATGGCGGCCACCGAAGGGACGCGGTCCCGGCGCGAGAAGCTCCTGGTGATGCGGCGGCTCTTCGCCAACGCAAAGCCCCTTGAGGGGCGATACCTTGCCCGCCTCATGCTTGAAGAGCTCAGGATAGGCATGGGCGAAGGAAACGTCCGCGACGCCGTCGCCCGCGCGTCCGATATCGACGTCCACCTGATCGAGCATGCCCACCAGGCGATGAACGACCTCGGGGAGGTGGCCCTCCTCGCCCGGCGGGATCCGGCCGCCCTCTCAGGGGTGACGATCGAGCCTTTCCGGCCGGTGAAGATGATGCTTGCACAGGCGGGCACCATAGCCGCCCAACTCGAGGACCACGGCGAGGTGGCGGTCGAGTACAAGTACGACGGGAGCAGGTTTCAGTTCCATAAGGTGGGCAGCGCCTGTCGGATCTACTCACGGAGGCTTGAGGAGGTCACAGAAAGCCTCCCTGACATCATCACGCACCTGAGGGATGCCACCGATCACGACGTGATCCTGGATGGAGAGGTTGTCGCCGTCCGGGACGGTCGGCCGATGCCGTTTCAGTACGTGATCAGGCGGTTCCGGCGGAAGCACCAGGTGAACGCGATGATGGAGAAGATCGAGGTCGTGCCGCGGATATTCGATATACTCTACCTTGACGGCGAGACCCTGATGGACCGGCCCCTCACCGAGCGGCGCAGGATACTCGAGGGGGTGCTCGATACACACGTCGCCCCGCAGTTCATGGTCACCGACGCCTCTGATGCAGAGACGATCTACGCCGGGGCCCTGGATCTCGGGCACGAGGGCGTGATGGTGAAGGTGCCCTCCTCGCCCTACACCCCGGGGGTCCGGGGGCGCCTCTGGGTGAAGGTGAAGCCCGGTGTGGAGACGCTCGATCTCGCCGTGATCGGGGCGGAGTGGGGTGAAGGGCGGCGGGCGAAGATGTTCGGCTCGTTCCTGCTCGCGGTCCAGGACCAGGGCAGGCTCCTTCCCGTGGGCAAGGTTGCAACCGGGATCACGGATGAGATGCTCGCCGATCTCTACGCACTCCTGAAAGACAGTGTGATCGCGCACTCCGGAAAAGAGGTCACGGTAGAGCCGCTGGTGGTCTTTGAGGTGGGTTACTCCGAGATCCAGGCAAGCCCCAACTACGAGAGCGGCTACGCGCTCCGGTTCCCGAGGTTTGTCGGTGTGCGCGACGACAAAAGCGTGGATGAGGCCGAGAGCCTGGACGCCCTGATCGAGCGTTACCAGAAACAGAGGCCAGAGAATCTCTAGAAGTCAAAGAGGGTCTTCTGGGTCATAAGCTCCGGTATGAGCCGGCTGTGGGGGAGCCAGCGGGAGAACCCTATGAGGCGGGAGGCTGTATCGACCCCCTCCTGCAGGGTTGCGCACCTGATCGCCGGGCCATCCATGGCGTTTCGTGTCGCCTCCCGCACCACCCAGGTGCCGAGCGGCGCCCAGTACTCGCCGGAGACGTTCCGGAGCACAAGCACCCGTGCGGAACGCCGTATGCTCTCCAGGTGCTCGGCGATCGCCAGGCGGGCCGAGTAGTAGGCCCCCGCAAGCGGTGAGTAGCCGGATTTAGTGAGGGCTTCGCCGTCCTGCATGATCGTCTCACCCTCACCGCCCCATAGCGAGCGCTGCCCCCAGACCTCGATCATCTCAAATCTCCAGTCGCCCGGTATGAGGAGGCAGACGATGTGGTTCCCGTAGAGAGAAGCCGCAAAGACCTCGAACCCTCCCAGGGGCGGGTGACGCGCTATCTTCTTCTTGAGCCGCGTCGATACCGAGTCATCAACCGCCGTGATCGCCCACCGGGTCGGGACGACACGCCGCCTCCGCCCGAGGAGGCCGGCGGTGAGGAGCCGGGTGATCTGGTAGACATCGGTGCCTGAGGCGTGGAGGAACTCGAACGCATCCGTGGCGGAGAGATCGGTATCAGACGCGGCCCGGTCCACCGCCCGGTCCACCAGGGCGTTGTCGAGGACATCCATCGTGCGGATGGCGCCGGTGAGGCCGATGGGCGCTATCGTGCCGTCGAACCGGAGGTCGAGAGCGACGGGCTTTGCGAACCGGACCTCCACATCGAGTGGCCTGCTCGAGAGCGCTATCTCCTGGAGGTTGTCCGTAAGCCGCCCGGGCCCGGCGGTGCCGCGTATCGTCCGGGCCCGTATCCCCACGATATCCTCCATCCCGAGCCCCCGGGCGATCCAGTCCGGCGGACTGTCGGCATCGTCGATCATCAGCGGGCCCCCCGAGACCTTCGGGTAGCCGTAGCTCCCGACGAAGACCGACGGGGCCGAACCCTGGTAGTGGTCAGTCGATCTCATCGTGGCCTGGGCGTAGAACCGGCTCATGATCGGACAGCGCGGGCGCCCGCAGAACCCCCTCCCCTTACACTCGGCGCATCGCATGCTTCACCGGCGGTCGATGACGATCCGGGCCTTCCCCTCGAGGGAGAGGAGGGTCTCCCTGACCCACTCCCCCCAGGTGACCGCATCGAGGTCCCGGGCGGCTGCAACCTCGAGCCCGATATCATCATCCCGCCCGCAGGTCACCTCGACCACGACCGATCCGGGCGCAAAACCCGGCTCGACGATACCATCCCCATCCCCGTCGATCACCCCGAAGACCGGTATCCCTGCGTGGGAACATATGTGGCCGCAGACGGCGGTTGTATCGTCCCCTATGGCGAGGACGCCGCAGATTTCCTCGTCTTCGATCTCCTGGTAGAGGGTATGGCCGCAGTGATCGATGACCGCAACCCGGCCAGAGCGGGGAGCGGTGCGGGCTCCTGCTGGCCGGGGCGGGGCTGAGCGTATCATCCCGCTCTTGCACCAGGCCTCGTTGAGGTCGAACGGACCCTTTCGGAGGAGCTTTTCAATCCCGTGGGGCTTCACATCAAGCCCGGATATCACCCTGATCGCTCCACCCCGGCCTGCTATGACGACCGTCTCAGCCGTCGCTGTCCCGATGACGATACCCTCGACAAAGACGGCCTCGCCCGGTATGCACC
>MTBK01008376.1_pt2 | contig 12426 bp, 9 predicted proteins | sample 1535981 | NCBI WGS metagenome assembly MTBK01 (sample SAMN06109225, study PRJNA356200) | anaerobic digester metagenome | isolation source: biogas reactors fed with pig manure or primary and secondary sludge | place: Spain | collected 2016-06-30 | reverse complement strand
CAACAAATGCTTTGCAGTTTACAAGTGAAGGCGAAATTATAATAGGTCTGGAAGTAAATAAAGATAATTTGATGTTTTATGTGGAAGATACTGGGTGCGGAATTTCGCAGGAAATGATGCCACATATTTTTGATAGATTTTATAGATTGGAAAGAATAAAGGATAGCCGACATGGTGGAACAGGCTTGGGACTTACAATTTGTAAAAGCTTGGTGGAAATGATGGGCGGGAAAATATGGATAGAGTCTGAAGTAGATGTAGGTACTAAGGTGTTTTTTACTTTGCCAAATTTCGATTGTGGAAGCACGCTTGAAGCCAATAATGTTTTGGAAAGAAGTCTAGATTTTTCAAAATATTCGGTGCTAGTGGTTGAAGATGACAAAAATAGTATGGAGTTTTGGCTGCAAATTCTTAAAAAAATTGGATTTAAAAGTATTAAATGTGTAGTAGATGGCGAGGAAGCTGTGAAAATGGCATTGAAAAAAGATTTTGATATTATTTTAATGGACATTCAAATTCCTGGAATAAATGGGATAGAAGCTGTTAAAATTATTAAAAAGGAAAAACCATATTCTAAGATAATTGCACAAACTGCTTTTACAATGCAAAATAATAAAGAATCGTGTATTACTGCTGGCTTCGACGATTATATAATGAAGCCTATTATTGTGAAAGATTTAATCAATATTCTTGAAACAAATTTGAAACTTTAAGAAATTTCGTTGTTAAAATCGTCTAAATCTAAGCAAGCTTGTTCCCAGTTAATTAGTTTGTTATCAAGTTTGTCTTGAAGTTTTTTATAATCTAAAAATAAACTTTCTGAATATTCTCCACTATTTTGAATATCGCTCATTTCTGTTTCTAAAACTCCAAGTTTGTCTTCTAATTCGCTAATCTCTTTTTCTAAATTTTCTACATTTCTGCGAAGTCTTCTAAGTTGACGTTCGTTTTCTTTTCTTTCTAAATAATTTGTTTTAGAATCAGAGATTGTCTTTGTTGGTTTATCAGATTTATTGCCTTGTTGCAATTCAACTAATATTTGTTCTCTATATCTTGAAACATAATGGTTTATCCCTCCAGTTTCTTCTTTCAATTTATGGTCGATTACTTCATAAACCTTATTTACTAAACCATTCAAAAAATATCTATCGTGAGATACAATTATTAGTGAACCGTCATAATTTATAAGAGCTTCCCGCAAAATATCTTTCGATCTTATATCTAAATGATTTGTTGGCTCATCAAGAATAAGTAAATTGCAGGGTTCTAAAATTAATTTAGCCAAAGCAAGCCTCGATTTCTCTCCTCCCGACAAAACTTTAACTTTTTTGTCAATATCTTCTCCCGAGAACAAAAACGAGCCCAAAATCTCTCTCAATCTTTGTCTAATATCGCCTACTGCAACCCTATCTAATGTTTCAAAAACGCTCAATTCCTCGTCTAAAAGTTCTTCTTGATTTTGGGCATAATATCCAATTTTTACATTATGTCCAATTTTTAAATCTCCTTCATAATCAAGCACTCCAGCAATAATTTTTGAAAATGTAGATTTCCCTTCACCATTTTTACCTACCAGCGCAATTTTGTCGCCTCGTTCGGCAATAAAATCAATATCTTTTAAAACTTGATTTTTATCGTATGCTTTGCTTAAATTATTTGCTTCAAGAATTATTGTTCCCGACCTTGGTGCAGGCTGAAAACGAAAATGTATGCTTCTTGTATCTATCTCATCGAATGCAACTGGTTCAATTTTTTCTAATTGCTTAATTCTAGATTGCACTTGATTTGCTTTTGTGGCTTTGTATCTAAATCGTTCAATAAACCTTTCGGTATCGGCAATTAGCTTCTGCTGATTTTCCCATGCTGCTTTTTGTTGAACAAGTCTTTCTTCTCTGGCAGTAATAAATTTAGAGTAAGGAAGTTTGTAATCGTATATTGTTCCAAGCGAAATTTCTATTGTTCGGTTTGTTATATTATCAAGAAAAGTACGGTCGTGTGATATTAGTACAACTGCTCCTTTATACTCTTTTAAAAATTCTTCTAACCATTGAATTGCAACTATATCTAAGTGGTTTGTGGGCTCGTCTAATAGGAGTACTTCTGGAGTTTTTAGCAAAAGTTTTGCTAGTTCAATTCTCATTCTCCAGCCACCGCTAAACTCGCTTAATTGTCTGTTTAAATCTTCGTCTTTAAAGCCTAAGCCTTTTAGTGTTTTGGCTATATCGGCTTCGACATTATCGCTATTGAAAATATTAAATCTGTCGCTTGTGTGTGCTAATCTGCTCAGTAGCTTTATATAATCTTCTGATTCATAATCAGTTCGTTGTGAAATTTCTTCGTTTAGACTTTTTATCTTTTTTTCTAATTGCAATATTTCACTAAATGCAGTTTTCGCTTCTTCGTAAACACTAATGTTTTTTTCTTTTATCCGCAAATGTTGTGGTAAATAGCCGATGCTTACATCGTTTGGAATACTTATATTTCCAGAACTTGGAGTAATTTCTCCAGTAATAATTTTAAGCAATGTGGTTTTTCCAGCTCCATTCCTTCCAACTAAACCAATTCTGTCGCGCTCATTAATCATAAAGCCTATATCGCTGAATAGCTCAAAGCTTCCAAATCTTAAACTTATATTATTGAGTGCAATCATATATTTGCAAAATACTGCGATGGCAAATATAAATAATTTAACTTAGGGACAATAATGTTCTAAACTATGCTTTAATTTTTGTTTAATTACTGTTTAAAACTTCGTGTAAAATTTGTAAGGACTTTAAATTACCGAAACTTTCTATGTGAATATTATAATAATTCAACATTTTTTGTGTTAGTTCTGCTCTTTGAGAATTTTGTATTTTTATATTTTGATAATTCGATATGTTTGCTTGCATAAGTTGAAATAAAATATGAGAACTATTTTGTGAGCAAGTATCATAATCGGTGGTATAAACTGGCATAAATACACCTTCTCTAATATTGAAAAATGGAGTTTCGCTAGAATAATTTTCTCCCGGTTTGAAGCCTAAATATGGCAATAGTTTAAGCATGAAAAACAGGGGGAAGTTTGCAATATTATTTTCAGTATCGTCAATATGTGTAAAACTTTGATGTATGAATTGAAATACGTCTATTTGTGGTTCTTCTTCTTTAATTGAGCGTGTAATTAATTCACATAAAAATACAGCAACGCTAGTTTTACTTATATCCGAATACAAAAACTTATAGGCTGTATCTATATTTACTTCTTGCAATGGGTGGAGTTTGTTTTTTTCTTTAAAACTAAATTCGCATTTCAGAAGAGTAGATGGTTGAAACAATGCAACTTTTGCTTTAGTTTTTTGGGATCTACACCCTTTAATTATAACTGATTGTCTGCCAAGTTGTTCTGTAAATAGTTGTACTATTAATGAAGAATCTCCGTAGGGAATTTTCTTTAATACTATAGCTTTAGTTTTAACAATCACTTATTTTTAATTTAAAAACAATATTTTAGTTACGTTCTTTTTCGTGCCGTCTTCATTACTTGAAAACACCAAATACACTCCTGATGCTACTCTGTTTCCGTTTAAGTCTTGTCCGTTCCATGTAGCTTGCCCACCAAGTGATTTCATTTCAGTAACTAAGTTTCCTGATATATCTGTAACTTTTACTATTGAGCCAGCAACCAATCCACTTATTGTAACCAATCCGCTATAATTTGGTGGCACTGGATTTGGAAATGCATAAACATCGGTAAAATCTTCTTGTCCTTGGGTTGCTTCGGCCCTAAAGGATATTAGTCCATTTTCCGTGCCAAAAAATACTTCTCCAGTTGTTGGATTTATTGTAATGCTATAAATATTGTTTGATAATAATGGGCTGTTGTCTGTATTGAAATGATAAATTTCGTTTACTCCATCGGGTGAGGTTAAAAACACTCCGCCACTTTGTGTTCCAAACCATTTTCTGTTTGCTCCATCTACTGCAATTGCTGTAACAGTTTCGGCACCAAGCAGTAAGTCGGCTTCGTTTGTTCCGTCGTTTCTAGGAATTTTTATTTGATATCCCGGAAAATGTTGGTTTGTAAAAACTTTATCAGGATTATGATAAACCACAACTCCTTTGTTTGTTCCCACCCAAATTGATCCGTTTAAGTCTTCGGCAATTGAAAATATTTCGTTACTTATAATTTGTCCATTGTCATCTATTATGCTCAATTTTCTGTAGTCGTCGTCGCTTTTGTTTTCGGGTGTGCCTTTGTCGTCGAAAATAAAAAGCCCACCGCCTCTTGGCAACACTACCCATTTTTTATTCGATTTAGTAACAATAATTTGTCTAACATTTTGTGCATTCATCTCATTAGTGTAATTTATGCCATGCCAGTCTCCATTAGCCATTTTTACAACTATCGGCATAGCATTATTCGATGAGGTTATCCACAAATTATTGCTTTTGTCGAATGCTAATCCTCCAACTCTTAAATATTTAGAACCGGGTATTGTTTCAATAGGGCTATTTAGGTTATTGTATAACTTTGCAAACTTGAAATCATTAAATTCGAGTAAGCCTTTTCCCCATGAGCCAGCAAATACTTGCGATGGATTTGATGGGTTTACTGCCACACAAACCAAGTCGGAAATTGAGCTCATTTCAGATTCATTTCCGCTGTATCTTGTTTCCCATTTATCCTTTAATCTGTGTAGCATACTGCCTCTATACGTGCCTGTTAGCGATGCAGTGAACCCTCCACCAACACCATAAACAGAATTTCCTATGCTTGCCATCTCAAAAAACACATAGTTCATTGGTCCGTTTAAGGCTTTTTGCTGAAAATACCATAAATCTTTACTTGTTACCAATCCTTGTACTCTATCTGCTATCCAAATTATATCGTTTTTACCCCAAATCGCATAATTCGGACGCATGGATTCAGAATCTGCACCCCCGTACTTATAAATATGATGATAATTCTCAAGCTCTGTATTGTAAAGTTTTATGTAATATCTTGTGGTTAATAATAAGATATTGTCTGTAGAATTTAAAGAAATGCAATCTATTATTTCTGTATTTAAATAGTTCCAAGTATTTGTAGCAATATCATAAATTAAAACTGTATCAGCATTGCTTTGGTCTGTGTTGTTAAAGTTTACAAATATTTTGTTTGCAAAATATTCTATTGTGTTAAAACTCTTTTCTTTTAACCAATAAAATTGATCTCCGTAATTTAGATTGGTTATAATTTCCCAGTTAGAAAAGTCAACCAAAGCCTTGCTTAAATCGCCCACATAAATTCCTTCTTCAGTAGCAGCATAAATATGTGTTTCGCTTGAAGTAATCTCATTTACATACACATAAGCACCATTGTTTCCAATAAAGTAAGTATTGTATATTTCTTGTTTTTCCATGTCGAATACTACAATACCAAATCCAGTTGCGATATAAGCATATTTGCCAATAAACATGTAGTCGTTTATATTTTTTGAGGCGGTAATTTGCTTTCGCTTGATATCTGAAATATTTGTGATAATATTATCTTCGATTATGTCGATATTTCCATTGCTGTAGCCAATAAATAAAATATCGTAATCTTCGCTATATCCTACCGACAAAACTCCTGCATCTGATAGTCCGTTTACTTTTGAGTGTTTTTCTAGCTCGCCATTGTTTTTGTCGTAGCTAAACAACCCCATATTTGTTACTACAAAAATTTTGTTTTTGGTTTCAGTTAATCTTTCTCCATTATGATAGGGTAGATGGTCGCGCCACTGCCCAACAGCCACTTGTCCAGTAGTGAGAATTGAAATTACCAGAAGTGCTATTAATGTAATGTATTTTTGCCAAATATTCATAATTTACAATGCTAATAAATATAATAACATAATTATTAGAGTTTTATTTTATTCTATCAACAGATTGTAGGTGATTAAGCAGTTTTTTTATTGCAATTGCTCTATGGCTAATTTTGTTTTTCTCTATATCACTCATTTCTGCGAATGTTTTTCTGTATCCTTCTGGAATAAAAATTGGGTCGTAGCCGAAGCCTTTTTGCCCTCTTTTTTCAAAAATTATGTTTCCGTTTACTATTCCTTCAAAATTAAGATACCCAAATTTACCAACTAAAGTAATTATTGTTCGGAATCTTGCTTTCGTATTTTCTTTTCCTTTAAGTTCTTGCCATAATTTTTGAATGTTCTTTTCTGAATCATTTGTTTCATTAGCATATCTTGCTGAATGAACTCCCGGAAGCATGTTTAGTGCTTCTACTTCAAGCCCTGTGTCGTCTGCGAAGCACGAAATATTATATTTTTTGAAAACGTATTCGGCTTTTTGTAAAGCATTTTCTTCTAAGTTTTGTCCTGTTTCAGGAATATCTTCAAAACAATTTATGTCTGATAAACCACGCACTTGAGCATAATCAGCTAAAATTTGTTGTATTTCCTTTAGTTTATTCTTGTTATGAGTTGCAAAAATCAATGTTTTCATTTAATACTTAAAGTCGATATTATATATAATTTGCCTTATTGCGGGTGGGAAATAATTGTTCACAATTTCTTCTCTATCATACAAATAAAAAGGAATTTCAACATGAGAATAACCGCCATGCACTAAGTCGCCATAGGAATCAAAAATGCTGAAATGCACTTTGAAATAGCGTTGTAAATCTGCTTGCCCACTTGCATACGGATCTGAGTAATCGCCTCTTATTTCAAAGTAGTTTATAAATAAAAATAAGTCTATATTTCGTCTGAATGCTAAATCGCTCAAAAAATTTTTATTACTAAAAACTATATGCGCAAATTTTTCTCTGCTTGATTGTCTATTGCTTATAATTTCTCCATGTTCGGTTCTTGTTTCCCAAGGAATTTTCTCTACCTTCTTCTCTTTTTTAGGAAATATGCTTCTAAAAAGACTTCTAAAAAAGTTAGGCTCTTCTTCTAGTTCAGGATAATTCTGCATTTTGTCTTCCATTGTGTATGAAATGCAAGTATATAACCCGTCGATATCATCTCTAGCTTCTTTGGTATTGTCTGATAATAAGTCTATTGTGTAGCATGAGTCGATAAATGCCATGTGCATATTTCTATTCCATTGTACTCTGAAATAATTCATTAATTCTTCGTGAGACTTATCATATATTTTTTCCATTTCAGGACTTGCATCATTATAATAAATTCTCGGATCGAAAGGCACAATTAACATACGCAAATCGTGTTCAGGTCTGCTTCTTAAAACAGGTTCAATTTGTGCTTGCGATAAATTTATACTTAGAATTATTAGAAAAACAGTCGATATCCAATATCTCATCACCTAAATAAATTAAAAATATCATTTCCAATTACAAATACCATTAAGCTTAATACAATAATTAGACCAATGTATTGTACAATCTCCATAAATTTGTCGGAGAATTTTCTTCTTGTAATAATTTCTATAATTAAGAAAAGCGCATGACCACCGTCTAATGCTGGAATTGGAAGTATGTTTATAAATGCCAATACCATTGAAAGTAGTCCGGTAATATGCCAGAATTTTTGCCAATTCCATTGCGCTCCATATATTTTTGCAATTCCTATTGGTCCAGCTAAGTCTTTTGTTTTTTCTACTCCTTTAAACACCATTTTAAAGCCTTTTATATTGGAGTAAATTGCCTCGAAAGCATCACTGGTAGCGTATTTTAACGCTGTGCCAAATGTATATGATTTAGTCTGATAGTCTGGAGTTTTTACCAATATACCTACTCTGCCCGACGAATCAACAGGAATTTGTAAGAAAAACTTTTCGTTATTTCTGATAGCGGTGCAGTTTATGGTATCGCCAAGTTTATCGTATAAAATTTCTCTAAAATTTCCAAAAGTGCTAATGGGTAAATTGTCAATAATTAAAAGCTGATCGCCAGTTTCTAAGCCTGCTAAGCCTGCATTGTACTCGGGCAAAACGCTGTCGATTTTAAGTTCGTAATTATCGAAACCTATAAAAAAGTTGCCTCTACTTACGTGTTTATAAACTGTGTCGGGAACGTCTAAAATTACAACATCGTTGTTGCGTTTTAACTTTATTTCTCCACCAAAAAACAAACGTGTTGACATTAAATCTTCGGCTCTGTTAACAGCTTTTCCGTTAATTTCAAAAATATTATCACCCGATTTAAAACCTATTGATCTAGCATATTCGTAGGCGTGAATTCCGTCTGTTACATTGTCTATTGGAAGATATTCTTTTGTGTAAACTAAATGCGACATCGTAAAAATTATAATTCCAAGAATTACGTTCATCACAACTCCTCCAATCATTACAATAAAACGTTGCCATGCCGGTTTTGATCTAAATTCCCATGGTTTTGGCTCTTCTTTCATTTGCTCCTTGTCCATCGACTCATCAATCATTCCAGCTATCTTACAATATCCGCCAAAAGGCAACCAGCCAATACCAAATTCGGTATCTCCAATTTTCTTACTCCAAATTCTAAAATTTCCTGCATCGAAGAAAATGTAAAATTTGTCAACTCTAATTTTAAACATTCTGGCTGTTATGTAATGTCCAAATTCGTGTACCAACACTAAAATTGCTAGTGCGGTAATAAGTTGGGCTGCCATTATTAGTCCGTCCATATTATTTTTGTTTAATTATTTCTAATGCTATATTTCTCGAACGCTCGTTGGTGGCTATATATTCTTCTAATTCAGGGCTTTCGATGAAGTCTGTACGTAATATTGTTTCTTCTATTACTTCTGAAATTTGTAGAAATCCTAGGTTTTTATTTAAAAAGCTGTTTACTGCAATTTCGTTTGCCGCATTCATAGCACAGGGTATGTTTCCGCCTTGTTTCAAAGCTTCGTAAGCTAAGTCGAGATTCTTAAAGGTTTGTTTGTCAGGCTTTTCAAAGCTTAAATTCAAATTGTCGGTAAAGTCTAATTTTGGGATGTCTAATGAAATTCTGTTGGGGAAAGCAAATGCATAATGAATTGGCAACTTCATGTCGGGTAAGCTAAGTTGAGCTTTTACCGAGCCATCGTTAAATTGCACCATCGAGTGTATTATTGATTGTGGATGTACCACTACGTCGATATTGTCGGGTTCAATTCCAAACAGCCAATGTGCCTCAATTACTTCTAGTCCTTTATTCATTAAGCTTGCCGAATCTATTGTAACTTTTTGACCCATATTCCATTGTGGATGTTTTAATGCTTGCTCTGGACTAACATTTTTAAGCATTTCTTTTGTCATTCCTCTAAAAGGACCTCCCGAGGCAGTTAAAATCAGTTTTTCAATTGTATTTACATTTTCACCAACTATACACTGAAACACAGCCGAATGCTCAGAGTCAACAGGTATAATTGGAGATTTATACATTTTTGATAATCTGGTGATTAAATCGCCTGCTACTACAAGAGTTTCTTTATTTGCCAGAGCAATTACTTTACCAGCTTCTATCGCTGAAATTGTTGGTTCGAATCCCGCAAATCCAACCATAGCTGTTAAAACAATATCAACCGAACCGCATGAAGCTGCATATTTAACTGACTCTTTGCCTGTAAAAACTTTTATTGGAAAACTTGCAAGTGCTTCTTTTACAGTAGAGTACTTTGATTCGTCGGCAATTACTACCATGTTTGGCTCTAATTCTTTTGCTTGTTGAATTAAGAGTTCAGTATTTGTGTTTGCAACCAAAACTTCTGCCACAAAATAATCTTTGTTTTTTTTGATTACTTCTATAGCTTGAGTTCCGATCGAGCCAGTTGAACCTAATATTGCTATTCTTTTTGGTTGCATGTTTAAAAATTAGTGTAGTTTTCAGGATTTACTGGATTTCCGTCTATCCAAACTTCAAAATGTAAATGTTCGCCAGTGCTATTTTCTCCAGAATTTCCCATAACAGCAATTGCCTGACCTGCTACAACTTTTTCGCTAGTTTTAACTCTGAGGCTTTTATTGTGTCTATATATTGTAATTATACCCATATCATGTTGGAGAATCAGGGTATAGCCTGTTTCTACTGTATAATTGGCTGCAATAACTGTACCTTTTCTAGCTGCTTTTACTATCATATCATTTTGAGCTACTATGTCTGTGCCAAAATGATTTATGCTCGGATTAAACTTGTTGGTAATTACTCCTTTAAGTGGTGGATAAAGTTGAATAACTGGTCTTTGCGGAAAAGCAATATTAAAGGATTGATTTACCCAAATTCCTTTCGATCTATCTGAGCCACTGATGTTTAATAAGCTATCAGCGGGTTTCACTTGGCTAAAATATGAATGTCCAGTTTCAATAGTGTCTAATTCAAATAATATTGTTGTAATAGCTTTAAGATAAGTGTCTCTATACTCTAATTCTTTTTCTATACTGTCAACTTTTAATTTGTTGGCGTACATATATTGAATTGTTTTGGCATCAGGAAAATCGGGAAGTTTTGTTTTTAAATTTGTTTTTCCAATCAAAACCCAAAATCCCCAAAATAGCATTGATAAAATGAAAAGATTAAATATTATAAACCCAATTCTTGAAAATTTAAAAGTATTTTTGGCTTCCAAACTTTCGGTTAGATATAATACTAGTTTAAACTTTTTGTTAAACCATTTTAATATTTTCCTTTTTCTTTTTGCCATATGTCAGATATTAGAACCAAAAAGCTTAAAAAAAATTGTATTAAATTTTATCTAAAGCATTTTTTAAATCTTCTAATAAGTCTTCAACATCTTCAATTCCAACAGAATATCTTACCAAGCCGTCTGTAATTCCTGCTTCTAATCTGTTTTCTCTGCTTACTCCTGCGTGTGTCATTGATGCTGGATGCTGAATAAGGCTTTCAACTCCACCAAGCGAAACAGCTAGCATTGCAATACTTACATTATCCATTAAAATTTCTCCTGCTTTTATTCCGCCTTTTAGCTCAAAGCTTATCATTGAGCCAAATCCGTCCATTTGTTTTTTTGCTAACTCATATTGTGGATGAGACTTTAAGCCAGGATATTTTACCCATTCTACTTTTGGATGTTTTTCAAGAAATTCTGCAATTAATTTTGCTGATTGTTCTGAACGCTCCATTCTTAATGACAATGTTTTTAATCCTCTTGACACTAAAAATGCCTGATGTGGATCCATATTTCCACCCATATAAACCATGGTTTGTCTCAATTTTTTATAAACATCATGGTTTGCAGCAATTAGAGCACCTCCAACAATATCGGCATGACCGTTTATGAATTTTGTAAGTGAATGTAAAACTATATCGGCACCATGCTCTATTGGACGTTGTAAATAGGGCGAACAGAAGGTATTATCAACACAAACTAAGATATTGTGCTTATGTGCCAATTCGCAAGCTTTCTGCAAATCTGTGAGTTGCATTGTTGGATTTGTTGGCGTTTCTAAATACAATAATTTAGTGTTTGGCTTTATGTGTTTTTCTATATTTTTGATGTCGGAAGTGTCGATAAAATCGTAAGAAACTCCGAATCTAGAAAAATCTCTTTCCATGATTCCTCTGCTTGGACCATATATTGCGTTGGTTCCAATTATATGTGCATCTTTATCCAATAATGCCATATATACTGTTGAAACAGCCGCCATGCCCGATGCTAAGGCTATGCAACCAACTCCACCTTCAAGAGAGTTAATTTTGTCTTCTAGTGCATTAATTGTTGGATTTCCAATTCTGGTGTAAATATATCCCGGGTCTCTTCCTGCAAAACAGTCTGCTCCGTGTTGGGCATTTTTAAATCTAAATGTTGATGTTTGATAAATAGGTGTAACTGCGCTTCCAAAAGCGTCGTCAATGTCTCCGGCATGTATAAGCCTTGTGTTGAATCCTTTTTTTGATGTATCCATAATATAATAATCTTTAAATTAAAAAGGAGTTCATTCGAACTCCTTGTCGTTATTTTGTGGAGCATAGCGGGGTCGAACCGCTGACCTCGTGACTGCCAGTCACGCGCTCTAGCCAACTGAGCTAATGCCCCTTATTTATAAGAACTATCTTATAACCTGCAAGCGACCTGCTTCTATTCTTGTATCAGCATTGCTGCTAATTTTATACAAGTATAATCCTTGCGGGATATTTTGGGTGTCAAAGATATAAATATCTGACGAAAAATCATCATTAAATATAAGTTTTCCGTCTATGCTGAATATCTTTATATTCGATTCTTGTGATTTATTTGATTTAAACTGTACAATTCCGTTTGTAGGATTAGGATAAATAGACCATGAAAAATCGGAAATTGGATTTATATTCAAAAAATCTTCATTAAAAATTTGAACGCTTCTTGCAATTTCATACTCACTATCAGTAACAACTGAAACAATTGGAATACCAAGACTATAAGCCCAATAGTTAATTGAAAAAGAGCTGTCTAACATTGGCAGTTCAATTGGAATTTGCTCTCCAATCATAGGTGCTTCGTTTAGTGGCGTATAATTGCCAGAGAATTTAGACCTGATATAAAC
>MTBK01206762.1_pt1 | contig 12447 bp, 10 predicted proteins | sample 1535981 | NCBI WGS metagenome assembly MTBK01 (sample SAMN06109225, study PRJNA356200) | anaerobic digester metagenome | isolation source: biogas reactors fed with pig manure or primary and secondary sludge | place: Spain | collected 2016-06-30 | reverse complement strand
GCGCAAGCGCCTCGTCGAGGGCGTTGGTGTGCAGCGACTGGGTGTGTCCCTGGGTCGCCGCCATCGCTTCGATACAGGTGCGTGCGACGTTGTTGAACGGGTCCTGCGCCGTCAGCGACCAGCCGGAGGTCTGCGAATGGGTGCGCAATGACCTGGACTTGGGACTGTCGGTCCCGAACTGACCGACAAGCTCGCTCCACAACAGCCGGCCCGCCCGCAGTTTGGCGACCTCCATGAAGAAGTTCATCCCGATGCCCCAGAAGAACGACAGCCGCGGGGCGAACGCGTCGATGTCCAGACCGGCCTCGAGCCCGGCCCTGATGTAGTCGACGCCGTCTGCCAGCGTGTAGGCCAACTCGAGATCGGCTGTGGCACCGGCTTCTTGGATGTGATAGCCGGAAATCGAGATGGAGTTGAATTTCGGCATCTTGGCACTGGTGTAGGCGAAGATGTCGGAGATGATCCGCATCGAGGGCTTCGGCGGGTAGATGTAGGTGTTGCGGACCATGAACTCTTTGAGGATGTCGTTCTGGATGGTCCCGGCCAGTTTCTCCGGCGGCACACCCTGCTCCTCGGCGGCAACCACGTAGAGCGCGAGGATCGGCAGCACCGCCCCGTTCATGGTCATGGACACCGACACCTCGCCGAGGTCGATACCGTCGAAAAGTTGCCGCATGTCCAGAATCGAGTCGATCGCCACACCGGCCATGCCGACATCGCCCTGCACCCGCGGGTGATCGGAGTCGTAACCGCGGTGGGTGGCCAAGTCGAAGGCCACCGACAGGCCCTTCTGTCCGGCGGCCAGGTTCCGCCGGTAGAACGCGTTGGAATCGGCGGCCGTGGAGAATCCGGCGTACTGGCGGATGGTCCAGGGCTGGTTGACGTACATCGTGGGATAGGGGCCCCGGATGAACGGGGGCTCGCCGGGAAAGCTGTTCAGCGGGTAGCCCGCTGCCACCGCCTGGTCACGGTCCGCACCGGTGTAGATCGGCTTGACGAGGATGCCCTCGGGCGTGGTCCAGTCGAGGTGCTCGGCGGAGTAGCCGTGCGCGGCCGCGGCGCGGTCGATCCACCGGCGCGCGGCACCCGGATCGGGCACAACCGCGACGGTGTCGCCCTGAAACGGAACATCGGCAAAGTTGGGAATCAGGTCCACATCAGGTTCGGACTGCGTCATGTCCGTCATGCCCCCAATCGGGTGAGCAGCTCCGAAAGCTCCTGAACCGCATCGATGTTCGCGGCCAGGAAACCATCCGGTCGTTGATCGGCCGGCAGGTCGTCCACCGTACTGGCCGGGCCCGCCAGGTACGTCGACTCGCACCCGGCGGCGCGGGCGGCGGCGAGGACGGCGGCCGTCTCGGTGCGGTAGCGGACGTCGGCACCGCACACGACGGCGATCGTGGTCCCCGCCTGCTCGACGGCGGTTGCGACCGTGGCGGACTCGACCGTCCCCGGATTGACGGCCTCAATTCCGCCGGAGGCGAGCAGATTCGCGGCGAAGGTGGTCCGGATGTTGTGCTCGGCGAGTGGCCCCAGTGGCAGCAGCAGCACCTTCGGCCGGGCCCCGGTGCGGCGCAGGTGCGCATCGGAGCGGTTTCGCAGATCCTCGAAGGCCGCTGCGTACCGCATCGTTCCGGATGCCGAAATCGCCTCGGACAGGGGTTGTTCGGCGATGTTCGGGAACTCGCTGACCCCGGTGATCGCGGTTCGCCGGTGCGCGATGTCATCGGCGCGTCGCGCGGCCACCCCGTCGATCTGCTCGGTGATGTGGCCGAGGGCCTTCCGGAAGCCGCCCGCTGCCTCGACCGACTGGAAATGCGACCACGCTTGCCGGGCCAGGGTTTCGGTGAGGTCCTCGACATACCAGGAGCCGCCGGCCGGGTCGATGACACGACCGACGTGGGACTCCTCGAGGAGGAGCAGCTGGGTGTTCCGGGCGATCCGCCGGGAGAACCCGGAGCGGATCCCCGGGTAGCCGCCCGGAATGGCGTCGTCGAAACCGCGCACCTCGACGGTGTCCGCGCCGCCGACACCCGCTGCGAATGCGGCGACGGTGGTGCGCAGCATGTTCACCCATGGGTCGCGCTGGGTCATCATCGGCGCGGAAGTGACGGCGTGGATCCGGACCCCCGCGGCGTCGGAGCAGTTCAGCACGTCGGCGACCCGGGCCCACAGCCGCCGGGCCGCCCGGACTTTCGCGATCGTCATGAACTGGTCGTCGTCGGCGACCAGGCGGAAGCTGATCTGGCGCAGGGCATCGGCGGCTCCCATTCCAGCCCTCGTCAGCTCCCTCAGGTAGTCCACCCCCGCCGCGATCACCCCGGCTAGCTCCCAGCCGGCATTCGCACCCCGGTTGTGGAAGCCTGGGCCGTCGACTGTCACGGTGCGTACACCGTGCCGCCCGCTGAGTCTTCCGGAGACGGCGGCAGCGACGGCGACCACGTCGTCCAGCGATGGGGCGGGTGTCCCGCTGAGCTCAGCGGTCAGCGGATCGGCACCCAGGTCGATCGACACCCCGGACCGTTCCCCGGCGTCCGGTTCACCGACCAGATCGAGCAGTGCCTGGGCGGCGGGCCGCAACTCCGATCCGGCGACCACGATGACCGGAGCGAGTTCCAGATACACGCCACGCAGGACGCGATCCAGATCCGCCGCGGGAATCCCGTCTGGGCCGACCCGCAGTACCAGTGCGCTCACACCATCGACGAGACCGGCCAGGATCGCCGCGTTGGTCTCCTCGACAGTCGTGCACCCCGGGGCCGGAAACTGCTCGGCGACCTTCCATCCGGCGAGCACATCGCGGTGGGCGTCGGCGCCGCGCACGAACGGCCATTCCCCGGGGAGCGACTGTTCTGCCAGGCCGTCGAGGCCCGTATAGAGCGGCCGGATGGCAAAACCCTCGTAGGTCGGGGTGTCCAGCGCCCGTTCCGGTTCGCCGGAGTCACAGGCACGCTGACCACTCCGCGCCAGAACCGCGGCCACCGCCGCACGCCACCGGACGCGGGCCTGCTCGAGGTCGTCCTCCTGCAGAGGCGGCACCGGCGACTCCTGTCCTGTAAGGGCCCGATCGGTGGCACGTGACCGTGGGAAGATCCGGACCACCCGTTCCTCAGGCTAAAGGATCGGCGCCCGCGCAACGGCGCTGCACTCAGTGACTCGGCTCACGGGCCGGGGACCTGGGCGGCACTGCCCGTAACCTGAACACCCGTGACGAGACCGGCCTTCAGCCGCGCCCGCGGCGCGCTGCGAACCGTCTCCGCCACGCTGCTCACCACCGCCCGGCAAGTCGGCCGGACCCGGTTGTTGGTCACAGCGCTGGCCGCCGTGGTCCTGGTCGGTGTGGTCCTGCTGGTGCCGTTTCCCAGCGCGGTGCAATTGCGCGACTGGGCCGCCTCGATGGGACCCTGGCTTCCACTGGCGTTCTTCGGTGTGCACACGCTGGTAACCGTGCTCCCGTTTCCCCGCACTGCGTTCACGCTCGCCGCGGGCCTGCTGTTCGGCCCGGCACTCGGCATCGCGCTGGCGGTGGCCGCCAGCGCGTGCAGTGCATTGGTTGCCCTTCTGCTGGTACGGGCGGCGGGCTGGCAGCTCAGTCGGCTGGTCGAGCACCCCCACATCGACGCCATCGACCTGCGACTACGGGAGCGCGGATGGCCCGCGGTGCTGGCACTGCGGTTGATCCCGGCGCTGCCGTTCTCCGTGCTCAACTACGCAGTGGGAGCATCGTCGGTGCGACCGGCCCCCTACCTGCTGGCGACCGTGGCCGGCCTGTTGCCGGGCACCTCGGCGGTCGTCATCCTGGGCGACGCCATGACCGGCGAAGTCAGCCCGCTACTGATGCTGGTGTCCTTGTGCACCGGTGCGATCGGCGTCTCCGGCCTCCTCTACGAGGCCCGGGTGGCTCGCCGGGAGGGTTAGCGGTCGAGCGGACCGGTCGGTGCCGGCTGATCTCCGCCGATTGCGTGGCGGGGCGGACCGGCGAGCGCGTCGGGTACGACGGGCAGACCGGCGAGGGGCGCTGAGGCCCGCGCCTCGGCCTCGGCCCGCGCCACCGCGGCGGCGATCTCCGGATCGGTCTTGGTGGTGAACCAGTCGGCAACCTCGGCGGAATCATCCTCGGGCTTGGGCAGGTCCTCGTCGACCGGCGACGGCTCGTACCGGAACACACCGTCGGAGCCGGGAGCGCCCAGCATCTTGGTGAAACCCTGCAGCGCTGCGCCGAAGTCGCTGGGCACCAGCCACACTTTGTTGGCCTCGCCCTGAGCCATCTGAGGGAGGGTCTGAAGGTACTGATAGGCCAGCATCTCGGGGGTGGGCCGACCCGCTTTGATCGCGGCGAAGGTCTTCTCGATAGCCTTCGCCTCACCCTGGGCGCGCAGGTACTGGGCAGCACGTTCACCCTGAGCCCGCAGAATCCGGGACTGCCGATCGGCCTCGGCGGCCAGGATCGCCGCCTGCTTGGCCCCCTCGGCGGCCAGGATCTGGGACTGCTTCTGCCCTTCGGCCTGCTTGATCGAGGCCTCCCGGGTGCCCTCCGCCGTGAGGATCATGGCCCGCTTCTCGCGGTCGGCGCGCATCTGCTTCTCCATCGAATCCTGGATGGACGGCGGTGGGTCGATACTGCGCAGCTCGACCCGAGCCACCCGCAGACCCCACCTTCCGGTGGCCTCGTCGAGCACACCGCGCAGTTGCGCGTTGATCTGGTCACGGCTGGTCAGGGTCTGCTCGAGAGTCATCCCGCCCACCACGTTGCGCAGCGTCGTCGTGGTGAGCTGCTCGACGCCGACGATGTAGTTGCTGATCTGGTAGACCGCGGCCTGGGGACTGGTGACCTGGAAGTAGACGACGGTGTCGATGTTGACCGTCAGGTTGTCCTCGGTGATCACCGGCTGGGGCGGAAAGGACACCACCCGCTCCCGGAGGTCGACCCGGGCCCGGATCTTGTCGATGAACGGAATCAGCAGGGTGAGCTGCCCCGATACCGTCTTGCTGTACCGTCCCAGTCGCTCGATGACGGCAGCCTCGGCCTGCGGAATCAGGGCGATGGACTTGGCGACGACGATGACCGCGAAGATCACCAGCGCCGCGAACAACACCAAACCCGCTAGGGCACCATCCATGTCAGGTCCTCCTCCTGCCCAACTCGGCCTATGACTCTCACGGGCCGCGCCATACCACCGCGGTCGCTCCGTCGATATGCATGACGGTCACCTGATCACCGGGCTGATAGACATCGTCGTCGTTAAGCGGACGGGCGGTCCAGACCTCGCCGTCCAGTTTGACCTGACCGCGCTGCCGGTCAACCCGGTCGAGCACCAGAGCGTGCTTGCCTTCCAGCGCCTTCACCGGCTCGGGAAGGCCTCCGCCGGCGGAGAGCTTGCGCCGCAGTGGCGGCCGCACCAGCGTGAGCAACAGCAGCGAAACGACCAGGAACACCGCGCCATCCGCCCACAGCGGCCAGCCGAGCAGCCAGTTCGAACCGGCGGCAGCGAGCGCACCCCCGCTGAGCATCAGCAGGAACATGTCGCCGGTCAGCGCCTCGGCGGCAGCAAGACCCACGGCGACCACGAACCAGATCAGCGCCACTCTGCAACCATACCCACACGCGCTGACCCGCGATGTCAACCGCGCACGTCGCCCTCAAACAACTACACTCACGGCCATCATGTGGTGCCCGAGCGTCTCGCTATCGGTGTGGGCCAATGCCTGGTTGGCCGGTCATGCCGCGCCGGACGATGTTCTCGACGCGCTAAGCGCTTGGGCCCCAACGCATTCGGTTGTCGCCTACGACGCGGTCGCAGCGGGCCGGACCGGTTTGCCCTGGCCCGACGTCGACGCGGCAGGGCCGATATCCCTGCTGCAGACACTGCGCTCCGCCGCGGTTTCGCGCTCCGACGACGTCATACCGGCACCGCCGTCCATCGCCGTGCTGCAACCAGTGCCCGGGGATGTCCGCGGCCTCCCGGCCGGCACCACTTTCGCGGCGGACGCACTGGACGCCGGCGAGGCGGTCGTTGTGGGTGATGCCGACGGCGCAATCGGGCTGGTACCGGTGTTCGAGTACGACGGCGAGACGCCCGAAGCGGAAGCGTCACCGACTACCGGGGTGCTGATCTGGTCGGTGTACTCACTGCCGGGCGTGTCCCGCGCGCCCAGTACAGATCTGGGGGAAGCCGAGTACGCTCTGCGTTCCGCGGTGCGCTCAGCCGCCGAGGCCCTGACCAGTCTCCGACTGCTGGGCAGCGCCGATGACCCGAGGACACTGGTAGAGGAATTACGCCAGGCGGCAAGCCACCACCGGATCCCCGACCACGCCCCCACCCGGGCGGTCAGGGTGCTGGAAACCGCGGCGCATATCGACGCGATCATCACGGTGAGCACTGGAACGACGCCGATCGGCATCCAGAGCGCCTCGGAGGCCCGGATCGCCGACACTGCGATGCGCCCACTGATGTCGGTCGTCCGCGAAGCCCGCGCTGCCGCTGTCAGCGCAATCCTGCAGTCGGCCTGGGGTTAGCGGCTGCCGCCGGCCCCGGGGCGGCCGGAGGGCGCAGCGGCCGCAGCCGCCGCTCCCGCCTCGCACACCGACGTGCAATACCGCCCGTTGACGCTGGATCCGTAGCCCGGAACCGGCTCTGGCCCAATGACTCTTGCGGGTTCACGTCCGTCGCGCACCTCATCGAGCAGTTCGAGGGCAAGGCGGGCGAAGCGCGGTTGCGCGTTCGGGGTGGTGGCCCGCGCGAGAGCGACGCCCAGCGCCTGAGCCTGCTCGGCGAGTTCGCTGTCGAGGTCCCAGATCACCTCGATGTGGTCGGCGACGAATCCGATCGGACAGACGATGACGGCCTTGACGCCATCCTGGGCGAGCACCGAAAGATGATCTCCCACATCAGGTTCCAGCCACGGGACCTGAGGCGGTCCGGAGCGCGACTGCCACACCACGTCGTAGTCCGAATAGCCTGCCGCCGCGGCGACCAGTGCCGAGGTGTACTGGACCTGGCGGGGATACAGGCTGGGTCCGCAACGGTCGACGGCCCGCAGCGGAATGGAGTGCGCGGTGAACACCAACCGGGCCTCGGTCCGCAGCGACTCCGGCAGGCCTGCCGCGGCCGCGGCAATGCCGTCGGCGAACATCCCCACCAGTAGTGGATGGTCGAAGTACTGACGGAGCTTGACGAGCTCCGGTGCGCCGTCGCCGGACGCGGCTCGCGCCCGAACGATGTCCTCCTGATACTGCGCGCAACCGGAGTAGCCACCCCAGGCCGACGTGCTGAACACCGCGGCGCGGGTGATCCCGTCGGCTTTCATCGCCGCCACCGCGTCTTCGGCGAATGGCCCCCAGTTCCGGTTGCCGAAGTACACCGGCAGGCGTTCACCGCGGTCGGCCAACTCGATACGGATCTGCTCGATGAGCGCCCGGTTGATGCCGTTGATCGGCGACACCCCGCCGAAGTGCAGGTAGTGCTCGGCCACCGACTCGAGACGTTCCCGGGGGATGCCGCGTCCCCGGGTGACGTTCTCCAAGAACGGCATCACCTCGTCGGGCCCCTCGGGGCCCCCGAAGGAGAGCAGCAGCAAGGCGTCGAACTGTTCTTGTTCGGACATCATCGCTCAGGACTGTCGGCTCTTCGCGACTGTCGACTCATCGCGCAAGCACTCATCACAACAGCTGGGTGCTGGCGCCGCCGTCGGCGTAGATGACGGTTCCGGTGGTGGCGGGCAACCAGTCGGAGATCAGCGCGCACACCGTCTTGGCAACCGGGGTGGGGTCTTTCATGTCCCAGCCCAGCGGCGCACGCTGGTCCCAGCCCTCTTCCAGTAACTTCATCTGGGCGCCGGCCTCGTCACCGAGTGCTCCGCCGACGATCGCGCTCATCGCCAGGGTCCGGATCGGCCCGGCTGCAACGAGATTCGACCGCACGCCGACCTTCCCAGCCTCCCGAGCCACGAACCGGTTCACCGACTCCAACGCGCTCTTGGCCACCGTCATCCAGTTGTAGGCGGGCATGGCGCGGGTCGGGTCGAAGTCCATGCCGACGATACCGCCGCCGGGGTTGATGATCGGCAGCGTCGCTTTGGCGAGCGAGGCGTACGAATACGCCGAGATGTGGATCCCTTTGGCGACATCCTCGTAGGGAGCATCGAAGAACGGGTTGATTCCCATCCCGGTCTGCGGCATGAACCCGATCGAGTGCACCACACCGTCGAGTTTGTTTCCGGCACCGATGACCTCGGCGATCCGGTCAGCCAGGGAGTCGAGATGCTCCTCGTTCTGCACGTCGAGCTCCAATAGGGGCGGCGCGCTGGGAAGTCGCTTCAGGATCCGCTCGATCAGCCGCATCTTGTTGAACCCGGTGCAGACGATCTCCGCACCCTGCTCCTGGGCGACCCTGGCGATGTGGAATGCGATCGACGAGTCCGTGATGATTCCTGTGACGAGGACACGCTTGCCCTCGAGAAGCCCTGCCATGTAAGTCCTTTCGTTGTGGTGAGTCAGTGACCCATGCCCATGCCGCCGTCGACGGGGATCACCGCGCCGGCGATGTAGCCCGCATCCTCGGATGCCAGGAAGCTGACCGCGCCGGCAACCTCGTCGGCGGTGCCGATCCGCTTGGCCGGGATGAACTCCAGGGCACCCTTCTGAATTCGCTCGTCCATCGCGCGGGTCATATCGGTGTCGATAAGCCCGGGCGCCACCACATTCGCGGTAACGCCCGCCTTGGACAACTCGCGGGAGATTGAGCGGGCCATGCCGATCAGGCCGGCTTTGGATGCGGCGTAGTTCGCCTGGTTGCCGATACCCCACAGACCCGAAACGGACCCGACGAAGATCATCCGGCCGAACCGGTTCTTCTGCATGCTGCGCGAGGCTCGCTGAGCGACGCGGAACGCCCCGGTCAGGTTAGCGTCGATGACCTTCTCGAACCGCTCCTCAGTCATCCGCATGAGGAATGCGTCAGCGGTGATGCCGGCGTTGGACACCAGCACCTCGACCGGGCCCTGGTGCTGCTCGACCTCGGTGAAAGCGCGATCCACGGCCTCGTTGTCGGTGATATCGCATTCGACGCCGAACAATCCTTCGGGTGCCCCGGATCCGCGGTGGGTCACGGCCACCTTGTGCCCGTCGGCGGCCAACCGCCGCGCGATGGCCAACCCGATTCCCCGGTTTCCACCGGTGACCAGCACAGACCGCGAAATGAATGCGGGTTTGCCACCCGAACCGCCGTGGGCGGCGTCCGTGGTTTCGGAATCAGCTGAGGGCTCGCTCATGTCCGCCAACTTAGTGCCTAGTGCTGTCGACGCCGAAATCGACACCACGGCTGGGCCTGGCGGCGAATCGACGACCCAGGTGTCGGTTTCGGTGTCGGGTCAGCCCGGCAGGCGCCGGTTGATCAGCAGTGCGGCCAGGGCGGCCAACGCCAATGTCAGTGCACCGAGCCGCAACCAGCCGACGCTGGCATCGCCCTTGACCGTCTCGTAGCCGATCTGGTCCTGCAGCGAGCTGAACACCTCTTTGAGCTGTTCCAGACTGGCGGCGCTGTAGTGGTTCCCGTCCGACAATTCGGCGATCTTCTTGAGCATCACCTCGTCGACCGGCACCGGCTGACGCTGGTCGTTGATCTCGACATAGCCGTAGGGGGTACCGAAGGACACCGTGGAGATCGGCACGCCCTGATCTTTCGCGGTACGCGCGGCGGTGTAGGCGCCCTTGGGGTTGTCCGGGTTGGACGGCACCGTCTCTTTACCGTCCGACATCAGCACGATCCGGGCGGGCGGCGGACCGTCGCCGCCACCGATGACCGCGCCGACGGTCGCGATCGCCTGCAAGGCGGTGAAGATCGCCTCACCGGTCGCGGTGCGGTCCGCGAGTTGCAGCTTGTCTATCGCCAACTTGGTCGGCTCGCGGTTGACCGTCGGGGACACCAGCACGGTGGCGGTCCCGGCATAGGAGATCAGGCCGAGGTTGATACCCGGGGTCAGCTGATCGGCGAACTGTTTGGCGGCCTCCTGGGCGGCCGCCAGACGGCTGGGCTCGACATCGGTCGCACGCATGGACTGCGACACGTCGATGACCAACATCACCACCGCCCGGTTTCGGGGCGTGCGGACGTCATTCTGCGGGCCGGCCATCGCAACGGTCAGCAGCACCAGCGACGCCACCAGCAGAATCGCGGGTACATGTCGCCAGCGACTCGGGCGTTTGGGGGCGACGCTTTCCAACAGCTCCATGTTGGCGAAGCGCAGAATGCGTTGCTGTCGGGCGACCTGCACCACCACATAGAGGCCGACCAGCCCGGCAACCACCAGCAGGAACAGGAAAAACCACGGGTGGGCGAAGTCGCCCAGCGAAATCGGCCCGATCAGCGGCAGTGTCATCGGTCGTCCTTGCTCTCGCTCACCGGGCTCCCGCTCAGCGGGCTCTCGCTCACCGGCTTCTCTCCCCTGAGCCGGCTCACTGGCTGCCTGCGAAGGCGCCGCGGCGCCGTGACGCCACGAAGCGGACGATGTCGGCAATCCAATCCCGGTCGGTACGCAGTGTCATCAGTGGCGCTCCGCACCGGCGCAGCGTGCGGGCCACCTCCGCCCGGTGCGCGGCGGCCGCGCGGGCGAAGTCGTCGCGCAACTGGGCGTCGATGGTGAACTCACGGGTGACGCCGGACTCGGTGTCCTGGAGGATGACGTCGCCGACGTCGGGCAACTCCACGTCTCGTGGATCGAGCACCTCGATACCGAGCACCTCGTGTCGGGCGGCGATGGCCCGCAGTGGGCGCATCCAGGTGATCGGGCCGAGGAAGTCGCTGATGATGACGGCCATCCCGCGGCGGCGCTCCGGGCGGCGCAACGCATCGATGGCACCGGCCAGGTCGCCGCGGACGCCCAGTGGCGCCCGGGGCGAGGTGGCGATCGCCCGCAGCAGCGTCTGCTCGTGCTGCCGGCCACCGCGGGCCGGCACTCTGACGATGCTCTGCCCGTTGGCGATCAATGCACCGATCCGGTTTCCGCCACCGCTGTTGAGGTAGGTGATAGCCGCAGCGGCCGCCACCGCCAAATCACGCTTCTCACAGCCCGCGGTCCCGAAGTCCAGGCTGGCGGACATATCGACGACCATCCACGTCTCCAGCTCGCGATCGGCGATCATCTGCCGAACGTGCGGATGGGTGGTGCGGGCGGTCACCGACCAGTCCATCCGGCGAACGTCGTCACCGGGCTGGTACATCCGCGACTCCCCCGGCTCCGACCCGGGCCCGGGGATGAGACCGAGGTGATTGCCTTGCAGAACGCCGTCGAGCTTGCGCTTGACGGTCAGTTCCAGCGTCCGCAGGGCCGCCGACAGCTTGGGGTCACCGATCTCACCGCGCCCGAACGAGGGCGGGTGAACGGGATCGGGCGGACTCACCGAGAGTGGGCGCCGGCCGCGGGTGCGACGGCCGGTCCGGGCGGGCCGGCCTGAACCGGCATACCCATCGGCGGAACCGAATGCCCCTGCTGCGGAACAGCATTGACCTGCGGCAGCCCCACTGTCTGGAGAATCCGGCTGATCACTGTTTCCGCCTTGACATCATCGGCCAACGCGTCGTAGGTCAGCACCAGGCGGTGCCGCAGCACGTCCGGAATCACATCGACCACGTCCTGCGGGATCACATAATCCCGCCCCCGGACCAGTGCCAGCGCCCGGGACGCGGCAATGATGCCCAGTGACGCACGCGGTGACGCGCCGAAGGCGATCCAAGCCTTCACGTCGGGCATTCCGAACTGCTCCGGCACTCGGGTGGCCGTGACGACCCGCACGACATAGTCCACCAGTGCGTGATGGACGAAGTTGTTCGCCGCGACCTCCTGCAAGCGCAGCAGATCACCGGTGTCGAGCACCTGCTTGGGCTCCGGCGGAGTCACGCCCATCCGGTAGATGATCTCGCGTTCCTCCTCCGGGGAGGGATAGCCCACGTTGATCTTGAACAGGAACCGGTCCCGTTGGGCTTCGGGAAGCGGGTAGACGCCCTCATTCTCGATCGGGTTCTGGGTCGCCATGACCAGGAACGGCTTAGGCAGCGGGTAGGACTTCCCGCCGATTGAGATCTTGCGCTCTGCCATCACCTCGAGCAGCGCCGACTGAACCTTCGCCGGGGCGCGGTTGATCTCGTCGGCCAGCAGGAAGTTGCACACCACCGGGCCGAGTTCGATGTCGAACTCCTCGCGACCCTGGCGGTAGATCCGGGTGCCGATGATGTCGGTAGGCACCAGGTCGGGGGTGAACTGGATGCGCGAGAAGGTGCCGCCGACGACCTTGGCGAACGTCTCCACGGCCAGGGTCTTTGCCACTCCCGGCACGCCCTCGAGCAGCACGTGGCCCTTGGCCAGCAGGCCTACCAGAATGCGTTCCACCAGTTGGTCCTGGCCCACGATGATGCGCTTGACCTCGAAGATCGCCCGTTCCAGGGTGTGCAC
>MTBK01076070.1_pt1 | contig 12469 bp, 13 predicted proteins | sample 1535981 | NCBI WGS metagenome assembly MTBK01 (sample SAMN06109225, study PRJNA356200) | anaerobic digester metagenome | isolation source: biogas reactors fed with pig manure or primary and secondary sludge | place: Spain | collected 2016-06-30 | reverse complement strand
CCACCCGCCGACCACGCCACCACCGGCGGTACCGCCCTGCCCCGGACCCACCGGCGAACGCGCCGACTGGTGGTGGTACGACCCCTTCCAACCACAACCCCCACCAACCAACAACTAGGGCGGCCCGTTCACCATCGCGGGGTGCGGGCTAGGGCTGAGCCGTTGATGCCGGCGGTTTCGACCAGACGCGGCCTGCGCGGCGGATCGTGTGGAGATCACCGCACTGTGATGGCGGCGATCACCGTGCGATCATCTGGCGGTATCCGACGGGGTCGACGTGGCTGGATATGCCGACGAATTCGCTTCCGGCAACGCTCGCTTAGCGCCGCCATGGCCCAGTTGCGGGGCCCGCATCAGACCGATTGAGAGCAGGCTGCCATAAGGGTGTCATGTGCGGTGTTGACCGCAGCAAGTGCGGGGCGAAGATCCTCGGCCTCGGATTCGTTCCGGATCATCCACTCAAGCAGCATGGAAACCTGCCGGAGGCGCATATCGGTGAGCTTGAGAGCAAAGTCTTGAGTCATAGTTAGCATGTCTCCTTACCTCTACAAAGTACCGTCGTGGCAATGGAATAGCCAATTCGCGCCGACCTAGCTGGGCGAATGCGGCTACGGTGCCGGGCGGTGCCAGGTCAGGCGATGACGGCTATTCCAGCCGCAGTCACCGACAGCAGGCCCACCGCGGCGAAAAGTGCGCCGTTCACTGGCCCCCCGGACTTGCGCTGGCGGGCGCTGCCGATACCGAGCACCGCCCCCAAGGCCACCACGATGGCCAACTTCACGCTGATCTTGGCGTAGTTGAGTTCGACCCCTGCAGGCCAGGGGGCGGCGAGTGCCAGGCCGGTGAGCAGCGATACCAGCAGTCCGTAATCCATCAGTCGGGTGAATCGAAACTCTCGCGCCGCGGCCTGAACGGCCCAAGCGCCGAACGTCAGGGCGAACCCGACGATGTGCACGAGAACAACGACATCACGCAAGAATTCCACGCGAGCAGGCTACCTCAGCTGAGTTGGGCGCTCAGCAACCCGCGGTCAGCGGGCCGTCGCTCTGAAAAGGCCTCGCTGCACTAAGCTAGCAAACCTGTGCGGCTGGTGAGGATGCCGCGGTTACCCATGTGGAGAAGGTCGGAAATGCGCTGGAAGCGGCCCCATCACGCCCGGTGGCTCGCGGCCTGCGTGCTGGCATTCCTGCTTGCCGGCTACTTCGGAGGATTCAGCTTCCCGGTGGGGACAGTGTTTTTCCTCATCTTTCTGGTTGGCGCGGTGCTGCTGAGTTCGGACACATCCGAGTGCGGCGCCGGGAACCTTGTGCAGCCTTCCGATCGCGGGCCGGGAGAGTTGGTTGCCGACCCGCCCAACGGCGGTGCCCCGGATACCGACGTCGATAACGAAGCTGCCGCCGAGGGCACTTACGTCGCAGATTCAGAGGCGGTCGCAGATTCAGAGGCAGTCGCAGATTCAGAAGCCGGCACAGAATTAGAGGCCGGCACTCGGTTCGACGACTCCGCTGGGTCCGACGACTCGGCTTCTCCCGACGACTCGGCTTCTCCCGACGACTCGGCCTCTCCCGACGACTCGGCCTCTCCGACGACCGAGCGAATCCCGGTGACGAGCCCCGGTCGCCAGACGCCCGCGGAAACCCCTAGGCCGTCCGGCGGCGGATGCCCCCCTTGAGTAGCACCTCGCGCTCCGATTCGCTGAGCCCACCCCAGATGCCGTAGGGCTCACCCACCCGCAGCGCGTGGGCACGGCACTGGGTGATCACCGGGCACTGCCGGCACAGCTGCTTGGCATTCATCTCGCGCTGGGCGCGTGCCCGGCCCCGCTCGCCGTCGGGGTGGAAGAACACCGAGGAGTCGACGCCCCGGCACAGGCCGTGCATTTGCCAATCCCACAGATCCGCGTTCGGGCCGGGTAGTTGATGCGGCTGAAGCATGTTCAAAGCCTTTCTCTCCGTGCATATCTCGCACTTCTGAGGAATCGTTGTGCGTTGAGCGCTGTCGCCGGTGACCACTCGTGGCACTACGCTAGGAGGGCGGTTGAAAGACCGTCAACAAGGTCAAGTGTGGGCAATCACATCGCCGTCGCGTGCAAATTAACGTCCTGTTCATCTTTGTGACTGTCGCGTGCTGAATACCCGCAGGCGAACGTCCCGAAGTCGGCGGCGAAGCGGGAACCACGAGCCCGCAGTTGACGTGTCCGTAACACTGCAACCACGAAGATTTAATGCGGGGAATCGGCGATTGGTAGCGTCGCGCCTCTATGAGTCCGATCGTCCTGGCTGCCGCCGCCTTCGGCGACGACCCCGGCCGCTGGCCACTGCCCGCCGCGCGCAGTGTCCCGGACCACTGGCGGCGCGCGGTGGCCGCCGGCGGACAGGGCCGGTACGCCACTGCCCGCACGGATCTCCAAGCGGTGCTTCGTGGCCCCTCGGAGACTCGCTGGGCATCACTTGCGCTCAGCGCCCAAGCGTCTTTTCTGCGGCAACTGGGCTGGCACCGGCGCGCGGCAGGGTTCGACGGGAGGGCCTGGGCACAGGCCGGCGACGACGCGGAGGCGGGCGTCGACGCACTGGCCGGACTGGCCGCTGACGCTTTGGGTCTCAGCCGGCTCGACACCTCGGCGGCACTGCTGGAGCGGGCGCGATTTGTCCATGAGCGCGCCGTCGACCCCCCGCCCCGGCTGGCGATCAGGCTGGCCTGGGTCGGCGCCGAACTGGCGATGGCGGCCGGTGACGGACAACTCGCGTGCGAGGAGGCCAACCGGTCCGTTGAGCTGAGCCGGGCGGCGGCGCCGGCGCTACGCCGACACCGGGTCAAGAGCGACATCGTGCTGGCGGCCGCACTGTGTTGCGCCGGTGACCCGGCCGCATCACAGCGGACGGCCGATGCCGCACTGAACGACACTGGCGCCTGCGGGTTGGTGCCGCTGCGCTGGGCCGTGGCGTGCCTGCTGGCCGGAATTGGCAGCGCTCGGCACAATCCTGCGGAGGTCGCCGAGATCCGTGACCGAAGCGCGGCCTTCGTGACGCGGCACGGCGGTCAGTGGAGTGTGAGGTGACCGCGCTAGCCGGGTCGTCGCCGTATTGTCTCTAGCTGAGCCAGAATCCGCCGCATCCTGCCTGCGTAACGTTGGAGAAGCCGTCGTCGATGACCATTCCAGGAGAGCGTCTCGACGCGGCTGTTGCTGAGGCAGTGGCCGGCAGCCGGGATGCCCTCCGGGAAGTAGTGGAGATCATCCGTCCCATCGTGGTGCGTTACATCCGGGCCCGCCTGGGGACCGCGGAACGCGTTGGTCTCTCCGCCGACGATGTTGCTCAGGAGGTTTGCTTGGCCGCCATCCAGGCGCTGCCGCGCTACCAGGATCAGGGACGCCCCTTCCTGGCCTTCGTGTACGGCATCGCGTCACACAAGGTCGCCGACGCCCACCGGGCGGCGGGCCGCAACCGTTCTGAGCCCACTGACTCGGTGCCGGAGCGGCTCTCTCTGGATGCCGGCCCCGAGCAGATGGCCATTCAGGCCGATTCCGCCGCGCGGATGAAGCAGCTCCTGGCAGTGCTTCCGGAGAAGCAACGCGAGATCCTCACCCTGCGAATCGTGGTCGGGCTGTCCGCGGAAGAGACCGCCGAGGCGGTGGGCAGTACCCCCGGAGCGGTCCGGGTGGCACAGCACCGAGCCCTCGCGCGGCTGAAGTCCGAGATCGCCGGAGCGGGGCGCGACTATGTCTGATTTCGCGCGTCCTGCTCCCGAGCCGTCGTTGGACGAGATTCACCGCACTGATGACTTCATCGAGGCACTGTCTTCCGGCCGGCCCGTCGTGCCGCAGGATCACGCCGACGCCGCACTGGCCGCGTTGCTCGGCGGCTGGCGAAACGAAAGCCGCTGGCCACCGGACGTCGGCCTGATCTCCGAACCGCAGGCGATTGCGGCACTCAACGCCGGTTTGGCCGAAAAGCCGGCCCGCGAACCCCGGAACCGACGCACGACCCCGGGGCGGAACCGCCGCGGTCTGAGCGTGGTGGGTGCGGCGGCCGCCGCGGTGCTGTGCATCGGTGGCTTCGGGGCGGTCGTGAACGGTGCCGGGCCGGGCGATTCGCTGTACGGCTTGCGGACGATGCTGTTCGGCACGCCGCGTGAGGTTCGCGACGATCAGGTCGCGTTGGCCGCACGTAGCGAACTTGTGAAGGTCCAGGAACTGATCTCTCAGGGCGATTGGCAGCAGGCGCAGGCCAGGCTGGTCGCGGTGAGCACCCAGGTCTCCGCGGTGGGTGACGAGCAGCAGAAACAGGAACTGCTCACCCGGTTCAACGATCTCTCGGCCAAGGTGGTGGAGCGCAACCCGGAAGCCACGGCACCCCCCGGGATCGTCTACACCGTGCCCCCGTCGGCCACCGAGTTGGTGCCGGCCCCGGCTCCGCTGACCGACAGCGCGACGACCGGCGAGACGACGACATCTGTCCCGACGTCTCCGACGACGTCCGGGGAAGCCGCCAGCGGTACGGAGACATCCGGTGCCAGTTCGGCGTCGAGCCCGGCGCCGTCTTCTGCAGCGCCGTCTTCTGCAGCGCCGTCTTCTGCGGCGCCGTCTTCTGTAGTGCCGTCCTCGTCAGCTGCTTCGTCGGCCCCGTCCTCGCCGGGCAGTTCGGCCGCCACCTCGGCCCCGGCATCCTCCCCGGCATCCTCCGCGGCGTCCGCCGCCACTTCGGCCTCGCAATCGGCGGCTGCGACATCGGCCCCGGCCCCCACTTCGGCATCGGGCTCGTCGGCGACGTCTGCTTCGCCGGCTACCTCGGCGTCGCCATCCGCCGCGGCGGCCACGACGACCCCGACCAGCGCGGCGCCGAAATCCGCCAGCACCACGGCTGAGTCCACTTCGTCCACTTCGCCGGCATCGGCGGCGACCGAAGCCGAGACGGAAACCACCACCGCTCGGACCGCTACCGCGGAGGCGACCACAGCCGCTCCGGCAATCACCACCACGATGGTCCCGGAGTCCGCCGGCTGATCAGCGCCTTCGGTCAGCCCGAACTAGTGGTATTTGTCGAAGTCTGACGTCGCCTCGTTGAGGGCGGCATCGGCATAACCACGGCAGTAGTCCCACGTGACGTAGGCGTCTGGTTCGGGATCGTAGGCCGGCTCGTGCGGGCGTACCGTCCCATCAGCCAGCAGCTGAAGCAGGTTGGCGCGCAACATGTCCCAGTCGTGGTAGTGGTCCTGCTGGCAGTCGTCGCAGCACACCACGAGTCCGCGGATCCCCCGGTGGGCCAACAGCGCCTCATAGATGGCGAGGTCGGCCAGATCGGCCTCCACCGCCGCGCGTTCCTGTGGATCCAGCGGCTGACCCGGCTCAAGCTCGTCCAGTGCGGCCGACGGATCGTTGGGATCGTCGGCGAAGGGATCTGGCGGCAGGCCAGGTGGCAAGTGGTCGCGCACGAGATAACCCTACCGCGAGCCGATAGGATGAGCGCTTCCAATCTTCCCGCTGATGGAGGCCGCGCTGATGTCCCTTGCCGAAGGCAGCCCTGCAGTGCGCACCGGCGGTGACGACCCGCGCAAGATCGCCATGCTGGGGCTGACCTTCGACGACGTGTTGCTGCTGCCCGCCGCCTCCGATGTGGTGCCCGCCACCGCCGACACCTCCAGTCAGTTGACCCGGAAGATCAGGCTCAAGGTGCCGTTGGTCAGTTCAGCCATGGATACCGTGACCGAGGCCCGGATGGCCATCGCGATGGCCCGGTCCGGCGGGATGGGGGTTCTGCACCGCAACCTGTCCGTCATCGACCAGGCGGGGCAGGTCGAGACGGTCAAGCGCTCGGAGGCCGGCATGGTGACCGACCCGGTGACCTGCTCGCCGGACAACACGTTGGCCGAAGTCGATGCGATGTGCGCCAGATTCCGGATCTCCGGGCTCCCCGTTGTCGACGCCGCCGGGGCCCTGGTCGGCATCATCACCAACCGCGATATGCGCTTCGAAGTAGATCTGTCCAAGCGGGTTGCCGAGGTCATGACCAAGACGCCGTTGATCACCGCGCAGGAGGGTGTCACGGCCGATGCCGCGTTGGGTTTGCTGCGGCGCAACAAGATTGAGAAGCTCCCGATCGTCGACGGCCATGGTCGGCTGACCGGCCTGATCACCGTCAAGGACTTCGTCAAGACCGAACAGCACCCCGATGCCACCAAGGACAGCGACGGCCGACTACTGGTCGGAGCGGCCGTCGGTGTCGGTGACGATTCCTGGGAGCGCGCCATGACACTGGTCGATGCGGGTGTCGACGTGCTGGTTGTCGACACGGCTCACGCGCACAACCGCCGGGTGCTCGACATGGTGAGCAAGGTCAAGTCCGAGGTGGGCGACAGGGTCGAGGTGGTGGGCGGCAACGTCGCCACCCGCGGTGCGGCCGCCGCTCTCGTTGAGGCCGGCGCCGATGCCGTCAAGGTCGGCGTGGGGCCGGGTTCCATCTGCACGACGCGCGTGGTGGCCGGTGTCGGGGCCCCGCAGATCACCGCGATCCTGGAGGCGCACGCCGTATGCGCCCCGGCCGGGGTGCCGGTGATCGCCGACGGGGGATTGCAGTTCTCCGGCGACATCGCCAAGGCGCTGGCCGCCGGCGCCTCGACGGCGATGCTGGGGTCGCTGCTGGCCGGCACTGCCGAAGCCCCCGGGGACCTCATCTTCGTCAACGGCAAGCAGTTCAAGAGCTACCGCGGGATGGGGTCGTTGGGCGCGATGCAGGGCCGGGGCGCGGCGGGCGCCACGAAGTCCTACTCCAAGGACCGGTACTTCCAGGACGACGTGCTCTCCGAGGACAAACTGGTACCCGAGGGCATCGAGGGCCGGGTGCCGTTCCGCGGCCCACTGGCCACCGTGATCCACCAGTTGACCGGGGGGCTGCGCGCTGCGATGGGCTACACCGGCGCCGCCACCATCGCCGCCCTGCAGCAGGCGCAGTTCGTGCAGATCACTGCCGCCGGGCTCAAGGAAAGCCACCCCCACGACATTCAGATGACCGTCGAGGCTCCTAACTACTACGCGCGATGAGCGCGGGCCAACTACTACGCGCGATGAGCGCGGGCCAACTACTACGCGCGATGAGCGCGAGCGAACTACTACGCGCGATGAGCGCCTGCGGGACCGTGAAAAGGGGACAGTAGAACCATGCGCGATCTGGTGGAAATCGGCATGGGCAAAACCGCCCGCCGCACGTATGAACTCAGCGATATCAACATCGTCCCGTCTCGGCGGACGCGGTCGTCCAAGGACGTCTCGACCGCCTGGCAGCTCGATGCCTACCGATTCGAGATTCCGGTCGTCGCCCATCCGACCGACGCCATCGTGTCCCCCGAGTTCGCCATCGAACTCGGTCGGCTCGGCGGACTGGGCATCCTCAACGGCGAGGGCCTGATCGGCCGGCACGCCGACGTCGAGGACAAGATCGCCCAGGTGATCGCCGCCGCCGCGCAGGACGACGATCCCAGCGCCCCGATCCGGCTGCTGCAGCAGTTGCACTCCGCGCCGCTGGACCCCGAGTTGCTCGGTGCGGCGGTGTCCCGGGTCCGCGACGCCGGTGTCACCACCGCGGTGCGGGTGAGCCCGCAGAACGTCCGCGCGCTCACCCCGACCTTGCTGGCCGCCGGAATCGACCTGCTGATCATCCAGGGCACGATCATCTCGGCCGAACGGGTCGCCTCCGACGGTGAGCCGTTGAACCTCAAGACCTTCATCTCCGAACTCGACATCCCGGTGGTCGCCGGCGGGGTCCTCGACCACCGCACCGCACTTCACCTGATGCGCACCGGCGCGGCCGGCGTCATCGTCGGCTATGGATCTACCGCGGGAGTGACCACCAGCGCGGAGGTGCTGGGTATCAGCGTCCCGATGGCCACCGCGATCGCCGACGCGGCCGCCGCCCGACGCGAGTACCTCGACGAGACCGGCGGCCGCTACGTGCACGTGCTCGCCGACGGCGATATTCACACCTCCGGGGACCTGGCCAAGGCGATCGCCTGCGGTGCGGACGCCGTCGTCCTGGGCACTCCGTTGGCGGCGGCCGCCGAGTCGATGGGTCAGGGCTGGTTCTGGCCGCCCGCGGCGGCCCACCCGTCGTTGCCGCGCGGTGCGTTGCTGCAGGTGTCCTACGAGGAGCGGCCGACGTTGGCGCAGGTGCTCGACGGGCCGTCCGACGACCCCTTCGGCTCGCTGAATCTGGTCGGCGGGTTGCGCCGGGCGATGGCCAAGGCGGGGTACTGCGATTTGAAGGAATTTCAGAAAGTCGGGCTGACTGTCGGCGCGTAGCCTGACCTGATGGCCGACTACGACGTTCTCATCATCGGATCCGGTTTCGGCGGCAGCGTCAGCGCGCTGCGGCTCACTGAGAAGGGATACCGGGTCGGTGTCCTGGAAGCGGGACGCAGATTCGCCGACGACGAGTTCGCCAAGACCTCGTGGCGGTTGCGGGAGTTCCTCTGGGCGCCCCGGCTCGGTTGCTACGGGATTCAGCGAATTCACCTGCTGCGCAATGTGATGATCCTGGCCGGCGCCGGTGTCGGCGGCGGTTCACTGAATTACGCCAACACTCTCTACGTCCCGCCGGACCCGTTTTTCAGCGATCAGCAGTGGGCGCACATCACCGACTGGCGCGCTGAGTTGATGCCGCACTACGACCAGGCGCAGCGGATGCTGGGCGTGGTGAAGAACCCCACCCTCACCGACGCCGACCGCATCATGAAGGAGGTGGCCGACGAGATGGGCGTCGGCGACACCTTCACCCCGACCCCGGTCGGGGTGTTCTTCGGTCCCGATGGGGAGAAAGCACCCGGCAAGACGGTGCCCGATCCCTACTTCGGCGGGGCCGGTCCGGCACGCACCGGCTGTATCGAGTGTGGCGAGTGCATGACCGGCTGCCGGCACGGAGCCAAGAACACCCTCGTCAAGAACTACCTGGCGCTCGCGGAAAGGGCTGGCGCACAGGTCATTCCGATGACGACGGTGACCGGTGTGCAGCAGCGTGCCGACGGGGTCTGGAATGTCGAGACGGTCCGGACCGGTCGCTGGGTGCGCAAGCACACATCAACCTTCACCGCCGATCACGTCATCCTGGCCGCCGGCACCTGGGGTACCCAGAAGTTGCTGTTCGCCATGCGCGACACCGGCCGGTTGCCGAAGCTCTCCGACCGACTGGGCTTGCTGACCCGCACCAACTCCGAGTCGATCGTCGGTGCCGCGCGGTATCAGGCGTCGCCCGATCTCGATCTCACCCACGGGGTGGCGATCACCTCGTCGATCCACCCGACTCCGGACACCCACATCGAACCGGTGCGTTACGGGAAGGGCTCCAACGCGATGGGTCTGCTGCAGACCCTGATGACCGACGGTTCCGGTCCGGCCGGCACTGACGTGCCGCGCTGGAAACAGTTGTTGCGCGCCGCCGTCACCAGACCCCGTGACACCGTACGCATGCTGGTGGTGCGGCGCTGGAGCGAGCGGACGGTGATCTCGCTGGTCATGCAGCATCTGGACAACTCGATCACCACGTTCACCAAGAAGGGTCCGCTGGGGTGGCGGATGACCAGCAAGCAGGGCCACGGCGAGCCCAACCCGACCTGGATCCCGGCCGGCAACCAGGTCACCCGGCGGATCGCCGAGAAGATCGACGGGGTGGCCGGGGGCACCTGGGGCGAACTGTTCAACATCCCGCTGACCGCGCACTTCCTCGGCGGCGCTGCCATCGGCGACAGCCCGCAGACCGGTGTCATCGACCCCTATCAGCGGGTGTACGGCTACCCGACGTTGTATGTCGCCGACGGGGCGGCGATCTCGGCCAACCTCGGCGTCAACCCGTCGTTGTCGATCACCGCGCAGGCCGAACGTGCCGCGGCGCTGTGGCCGAACAAGGGTGAGGCCGACCAGCGCCCCGCGCAGGGCGAGCCCTACCGGCGGCTGGATCCGGTGACGCCGCAGGACCCGGTGGTGCCGGCGTCGGCACCGGGAGCGCTGCGCAGCATTCCGATCGAGCCCGTACGAAGTCACGGTTGAACCGCGACGGAGTCGCCGTCGAACCCCGCGACGTCGCCGCCATTAAACTATGCCGGTGAAGTCTCCTGACTCCCGTTCTCCGCGCCCCGTCCTGGTGGTGGACTTCGGTGCCCAGTACGCCCAGCTGATCGCCCGCCGTGTACGGGAGGCGCGGGTGTTCTCCGAGGTCATCCCGCACACCGCGACGGTCGAGGAGATCAAGTCCCGGGATCCGCAGGCCATCGTGCTCTCCGGTGGACCGGCCAGCGTGTACGCCGAGGGCGCTCCCCAGCTCGATCCCGGGGTGTTCGACCTGGGTGTTCCGGTGTTCGGTATCTGCTACGGATTCCAGGCCATGGCGGCGGCTCTCGGCGGAACGGTCGAACGCACCGGCACCAGCGAGTACGGCCGCACCGATCTCAGCGTTCTGGGCGGCGACCTGCATTCGGGGCTTCCCGGAACGCAGCCGGTGTGGATGAGCCACGGCGACGCGGTGACCGCCGCCCCGGCCGGCTTCGACGTGGTGGCCACCAGCTCCGGCGCGCCCGTCGCCGCCTTCGAGGACCGTTCCCGTGGACTGGCGGGGGTGCAGTACCACCCGGAGGTGATCCACAGCCCGCACGGTCAGCAGGTGCTCAGCCGGTTCCTGCACGATTTCGCCGGTATCGCCCCGACCTGGACACCGGCCGGGATCGCCGAGTCCCTGATCGAGTCGGTGCGCGAGCAGATCGGCGACGGCCACGCGATCTGCGGACTGTCCGGGGGAGTGGACTCGGCGGTGGCCGCAGCCCTGGTGCAGCGGGCCATCGGGGACCGGCTGACGTGCGTGTTCGTCGATCACGGCCTGCTGCGCGCGGGCGAGCGCGAACAGGTCCAGCGGGACTTCGTGGCCGCCACCGGGGCCCGGCTGGTGACCATCGATGCAGCCGACCGATTCTTGGAGGCGCTGTCGGGGGTCAGCAATCCCGAAGGTAAGCGCAAGATCATCGGCCGGGAGTTCATCCGGGCTTTCGAGGCGGCCGTCCGAGATCTGGTGACCGGCGAGCAGATCGAGTTCCTGGTGCAGGGCACGCTGTACCCCGATGTCGTCGAGTCCGGCGGTGGTGCGGGGGCGGCCAACATCAAGAGCCACCACAACGTCGGCGGACTGCCCCCGGACCTGAAGTTCAGCCTTGTCGAGCCGTTGCGGATGCTGTTCAAGGACGAGGTCCGCGCGGTCGGGCGCGAACTCGGTCTGCCCGAGGACATCGTTGCGCGCCAACCCTTTCCGGGCCCCGGCCTGGGTATCCGGATCGTCGGGGAGGTTGACGCCGTCCGACTGGACATCCTGCGTCGGGCTGATCTGATCGCCCGGGAGGAACTGACCTCGGCCGGACTGGACCGCCAGATCTGGCAGTGTCCGGTGGTGCTGCTGGCCGATGTCCGCTCAGTCGGGGTGCAGGGTGACGGCCGTACCTACGGCCACCCGATCGTGTTGCGTCCGGTCTCCAGCCAGGACGCCATGACCGCGGACTGGACCCGGGTGCCCTACGAGGTGCTCGAACGGATCTCGACCCGGATCACCAACGAGGTGCCCGAGGTCAACCGGGTGGTGCTGGACGTCACCAGCAAGCCGCCCGGCACCATCGAATGGGAGTGACCTGTTCTGGTTCGTCGGGTTCGGATTCCGTTCGAAAACTCTTGACTGCTGTCGGTAGTCCGGTGTTTACTCCTTGTATCGAACATATATTCGAAAACAGGGGATCTCGATGGTGGTCGGAGACGGGCGATGAGGGCGGCGGTTGCCTCCGGCGAAAGTTTTCCCGACCGCTCTGAACAGCTACGACAGTTACGTCGTCAGATGGCGGCCGTTTCCGGCAAGGTCGGCTCCAACTGGGCGCCGCCAGATCCGTCAGCGGCTGTCGCGGCGCGTTCGGAAAGTTTGCTACCTGTACCCGAATCGCTGGCCGGACTGCTTCCCGGCGGATTGCCCAGGGGCACGGTGGCGGTGCTGTCGGGAGCCAGGTCGCTGGCGGTGGGGGTGGTCGCATCGGTGACTGCGTCCGGCGGGAACGTGTCCATCGTCGGGTTGCCGGATTTCGGGCTGCTGGCGGCCGCGGAGATGGGTGCCGACCTGAGCCGGCTGGCGGTGATCCCCAACCCGGGAACCGATCCGGTCGAGGTTGCCGCGGTGCTGACCGACGGGATGGACCTGGTGGTGCTCGGACTGGCCGGCCGGTCGGTACCCGCGACCCGCGCGCGTGCAGTGGTGGCACGAGCCCGTCAGCGCGGCTGCACCCTGTTGGTGACCCATGGGGACTGGCAGGGTGCGTCGTTACGGATGCATGCGCGGGTCTGCGGCTATGAGATCGCCGGCGGGTGTGCGGGCGGGTCCGGACATCACGGTGGCCGGATCAGCAAGGTGCGGGTCTCGGTTCGGGCTCGATGACCGCGCGGGTACTGGCGCTGTGGTGCATGGAC
>MTBK01014063.1_pt1 | contig 12480 bp, 7 predicted proteins | sample 1535981 | NCBI WGS metagenome assembly MTBK01 (sample SAMN06109225, study PRJNA356200) | anaerobic digester metagenome | isolation source: biogas reactors fed with pig manure or primary and secondary sludge | place: Spain | collected 2016-06-30 | reverse complement strand
GCTCAGGGTGACAGTGTGGAAGGCGCAGGGTGACAGTGTGGGAGGCGCAGGGCGGCAGGAAGGGGGAAAAGCGGTCCGGCCGCTTTTGAAGGGGTGCGTTTATTCGAGGTAGTCTTTGAGCCGCTTGCTGCGCATGGGGTGGCGCAGCTTGCGCAGCGCTTTAGCCTCGATCTGGCGGATCCGTTCGCGGGTCACGCCAAAGAACTGGCCCACCTCTTCCAGGGTGCGGGAGCGGCCGTCATCGAGGCCGAAACGAAGCCGCAAGACTTTTTCTTCCCTCGAGGTGAGCGTATCGAGCACGTCTTCAAGCTGCTCCTTGAGCAGCTCAAAGGCGGCGGCGTCCACGGGAGCCTGGGCTTCCTGGTCTTCGATAAAATCGCCCAGGTGGCTGTCGTCTTCTTCGCCGATGGGCGTCTCCAGGGAGACCGGTTCCTGGGATATCTTTAGAATTTCACGGACCCGGTCTTCGCTGACGTTCATTTCCCGGGCAATCTCTTCGGGGGTCGGCTCACGCCCCAGTTCCTGGACCAGCTGACGCTGAATGCGGATCAGCTTGTTGATCGTTTCCACCATGTGCACCGGGATGCGAATGGTGCGGGCTTGATCGGCGATGGCCCGGGTGATCGCCTGGCGGATCCACCAGGTGGCGTAGGTGCTGAACTTGTAACCCTTGCGGTAGTCAAATTTCTCCACCGCTTTGATCAGCCCCAGGTTTCCTTCCTGGATCAGATCCAAAAAGAGCATCCCCCGGCCCACATATTTTTTAGCGATGCTTACCACCAGGCGCAGGTTGGCCTCGGCGAGGCTGCGCCTGGCTTCTTCGCTGTTGTTTTCGATAGCCTTGGCCAGCTCCACCTCTTCATCGGGAGTGAGCAGCGAGATCTTGCCGATCTCTTTGAGATACATCCGTACCGGGTCGTTGATCGCAACGCCGCCGGGCAAAGGGATTTCCCCTTTCCCGGCCTTGGCCTTACCCTCTGCTTTGGCGGTTTTTCCGGCCGCCCCGGACTTGGAGCCTTTGTCGTCACCGGCAGTTTCATCGGTTATTTCAATACCCTGTTCCGCAATCTGATCGTAGAAACGCTCCAGCGCTTCCTCGGAAAGCTCATAAGACTGCAGGGTATCCATGATCTCTTTATAAGTAAGAGAGCCCTTATTCTTCCCGCGTCCAATTAAATCCTGCTGGACTTCTTCAAGGGTGGCAACTTTTTCTATTTCTTTAGCCATGCAATTTCTCCCCTCCTCCGGAACAATAAGGAGTACGCTTCAGTCGTTTAATCACCTGCAACTGCTCCCGAAGTATTTTCTTGTCATCGTCGTTGTACTGTTTCTTCTGGTCAATCTCTTTCAATACCTGCTGCTGCATTTCCTGTTGCCTGGCTAGCTTTTCCTGATTTATTCTTTCAATACAGTCGCCGGTCATCCGCAGCAGCATTTCAAGGTCCAGCCCCTGCAGGCTCGGATCTGTGGCCGCCGCGGTAATCATTTGGTGAACGCCGCTGTCTGCAAAATAATCGATTAACAGCTTGCCGGTGACCGGGCTTCCATCTCCTTTTAATTTCAAAATTGTTTCAATAACCTGCCGGAGCGGCCCTTCCGGGAAATCCACGGCTTCCAGGGAACTGCAAACCTTTTCGATAACCTCTTCGTCCTGCATCATCAAAGAGAGCAGCATTTTTTCGGCCGGGTGGACCTGGATCCGGTTAGCATTTTTAGTCTGATCTTTTCTCGCCAGATTATAACCGCCGCTTTTTCCCCGGTTTTTGATCCGCCGCTGCAGCTCCCGCCGGACCGCTGCTTCGGGCACCCCCAGCTCCCCGGCAACCCGCTGAAGGTAAAGATCGCGCTCCACATGATTGGGCATCTGCATGAGCATTGCGAGCGCCCCTTCAAGAAAACGCAACCGGCTTTCTTCAGAAGAAGGGTCGAGGTGCCTCTTTAAAATCTCCAGGCGGTACTCTGAAAGAGGCTTGGCCCCGCCGATGATCTTTTCAAAAAAAGGTGCCCCCTGCTGCCGGATCAAGCCGTCGGGATCGCTGCCCTCGGGCAGATCGGCCACTTCCACCAGGCAGCCGGAGTCCTGTAATATTTTCAGCCCCCGCAGCGTGGCCGCCTCGCCGGCGCTGTCGGCATCGTAGGCGATGATCACCTTTTTTACCTGTGAACGGATCAACCGCCCCTGGGCCGGGGTCAGCGCCGTCCCCAGCGAGGCGACAACATTCTTTATGCCGGCCTGGTAAGCGGTGATCACATCGGTATAGCCTTCCACGATCACAGCAACCTGCCGCTTTCGGATCTGCTGCCGGGCCAGGTGCAGGCCGTAGAGGGAGGACCCTTTTTTGAAAACCGGGGTCTCCGGTGAGTTCAGGTACTTGGGACCGCTTTTCTCTCCTTTTCCCAGGGCTCTGGCACCAAAACCGACTACCTTCCCGTTAAGATCGAGGATAGGGAAAACCAGCCGGTCTCGAAACCGGTCGTAGAAGCCGCCGTCCCGGCCGGTTGAAACCAGCCCCGCTTTCAGCAAACGTCCGGCATCAATCCCTTTTTTTTGCGCAAAGTCCAGCAAACCCTGCCATCCCGGCGGTGCATATCCCAGGCCAAACAGTTCGCTGGATTCCCGGTCAATACCCCTGGCCAAAAGATAGTCCGCTACTTTTTTGCCGGCCGGGGTGCGCAGCTGGGCGCTAAAAAAATCGGCCGCCATCCGGTTCAGGGAAAAGATTTCCTCCTTCAACCGGCTTGCCTTTCCGCCGGCGGCCCCGGTTTCAGGAATTTTAACCCCGGTCTTCCGGGCGATAAAGCGAACCGCCTCCGGAAACTCGAGATTTTCCATCTTCATGATAAAGTTGAAAACATTGCCCGAGGCACCGCACCCAAAGCAGTGAAACAGCTGCTTTTCCGGTGAGACCGTGAACGAGGGCGTTTTTTCGCTGTGAAAAGGGCAGAGGCCGATCATGCTCTTACCCCTTTTCTCCAGGGCAAGGTACTCCCCTACCAGGTCAGCCATATCACAGCGCTGCCTGATTTCGTCTATGACCTGTTCTGGGATACCCCGCGCCAAAACCTCACCGCCCGTCGATTGCAAATTGGCCCCGGCTTGTCTTTCCGGCGCTTGAAAGATAGAAAAACCCCATCCCGATGCAAAGAGACGAGGCAACCCTGGACAAACGATTTATCAGCGTCGATCCGACAATGACCGGGACGCTCCTCCCTGCGTGAATATATAAGCGCTCTTTACTGTTACACTATATTCTACGCTCCGGGAGATAATCCTGCTTTACCCGGGAATTTCCACAAAGATGCCTGAGCCTATTATTGCCATAATGTGACATTATAATTCTTCCGCGTGAAAAACTGGTGGGGCCGCCTTCTCAGGACAGCCCCACTTGTTGCTGCTTTTTTTGTCCAACCCCTCTTTAACGTAACGGTGACGGGCTCAGCTCTTTAAACTGCTCCGCGGCCTCATCCAGAACCTTGCCAAAACCATCTGCTTCTGAAAAAGAGAGCTCCCGGTAAGCCACCCGGTTATCGCCCAGACCCAGCTCTTCCAAAAGCGCGTTGAGATGGCCGATCCGCTTCTCAATCCAGCCGGCGGTATCTTTGTGGGGGCAGGAAGCCTGTTCCTCTTCTTTGCAACCGAGCACAACAATACCGTCCACGCCCATCTCGATTGCCTTGAGCAGATCAGTTGAGTCAACCTTGGCAACACAGGGATAACGGACCAGGGCCACGTGATCGGCCTTGTATCCTGCTACCGCAGGAAGCGCAAAGGGACCGTAGCTGCAGGCAACGGCCAGCACCGCCGGTGCGCTGTTGGCATTTTTAAGCAGTTCCGTTACCGCGGGCTCGATCGCCCCGGCGGCGTCATCGATCATCGGCGTCATGAACTCAATCGCATAGGCGGGGCAAATGGAGATGCAGAGACCGCAGGCCTGGCATTGTTCACTGCGAATGCTGACCGTTCCATCCACGTTGACCACGGGAACATCATAGGGACAGACGCGCACGCAGGTAAGGCAGTTGACACAGAGTTCTTCGATCCGTTCCGCCCCGGCCAGGCAGGTGAGGCAGCGGCGGGCTTCATTGATCGCGTCAGCGGCGCTGTAAGCATATTCGGCTTGCTTGAAATGCTTGATCCGCTCCGCCGGATCGATCATCGGAAGAGCATGCCGGTCGATCCGGGTGATCTTTTCGGCCACATCGGGCTCGAGTTTCTCCAGCGCGGTGGGCTCTTCCAGCAGGCCGCTGTCAAAGGTTTCACCGCGGAGATGGGCCAGAATAGCCTGCGCGGCAACGCGCCCGTTTTTCATCGACTCCACCGCTGTCCCCGGCCCGGTAACCATCTCGCCGCAGGCAAAAACCCCGGGAGGGCTTGCAGTCATGGTGCGGCGGTCAAAGACGACACGGCCGCGTTCGTCGAGGTCAACCTGGCCCTTCAGCGGTTCCGGATCGCCGCCCTGCCCGATGGCAAAGATGATCAGGTCGCCGGAGATAAATTTTTTGCTTTCCTTATTGTAAGCCGGGTTAAACCGCCCGCTTTCATCAAAAACACGGGTACACTCGATGAGCTCAAGGCCGTTAATTTTACCCTCTTCACGGATGATCTCGTGCGGCCCCCAGGAGTTGTTGAACTCCACTCCCTCTTCCTTGGCTTCTTCTATTTCCCAGGGGAAGGCGGGCATCTCGTCGCTGCACTCGAGGCAAACCACCTTCACCTTGGCGGCGCCGCAGCGAACCGCCGAACGGGCCACGTCCATGGCCACGTTGCCGCCGCCGACAACGATAACCGTGGGGCTGCCTGCAAATGTGTAGTTGTCCCGCTTGACCTCTTTGAGGAAGTTGAGAGCATAAAGAATCCCCTCACCTTCCGCCCCGGGTATGTTCAGGCCGTGGCTGACCGGCAAACCCAAGGCGATCAAAACCGCCTGGTAGCCTTCCTTCTGCAACTGCTCCACCGAAAGATTGCGGCCGAGCTCCATGCCGGTCTTGAATTCCACTCCCTGTTCGCCGATCTCGGCGATATCCTGATCGATCGCCCCGTCGGGGAGGCGGTAGAACGGGATGTAGTGGCGCACGGCACCGCCCATAAAGGGCTCCCGGTCAAAAACGGTAACAGCGCAGCCCTGGCGGGCCAGGTCGTAAGCGGCAGTGAGCCCGCTGGGCCCGCCGCCGATAACGGCCACTTTTCCCGCAGATCCGGGCTCTATCTCGGAAAGAGGCGCCTTTACTGTGCTGTTTTCCACAGCGAAGCGCTTCAGGGCGCGAATAGAGGGCGGCTGGTCAACATCATGACGGCGGCATTCATCTTCGCAGTGATGCGCACAGATAGTGCCGCAGATTGAAGGCAGGGGATTACTTTCCTTGATCAGCGCCAGCGCCCGGTCAAAATCGCCCGTGGCGATGGCTAAAAGATAATCACGTACATCTTGATGAATAGGACAGGCTACCTGACAGGGTGGAAGAATGTTTTCCGCCGGTTCCTGGATTTTATGCTCGGCCAAGAATAATCACTCCTAATTATATTTTTATCCCAATACTTATATTTCGCGGTTAAATTCTGTATTCCTTTCAACAGCAGTTTAAATTCTCTCTATTCTTTCAGCTTTTCTATTATTTCCAGGGATTTTTTTCATGAAGGAATTAATTTTTTGTTCGCGAAATAAAAAACAACTTAAATATAAGATCTGCCCCGGCGTAATACGGAGGTGGCCCGGGCAGCTTCGATCACCCGGCGGGCCGGGATCTCCGCCCGCCTGACGGCATTTTCATCATCGGAGGCGGGAGACTGTGCGCAGCAGCCATGGTGACCGGCATCGGCGGCGCCGTGACCGTCGCCGACGAGGATCATTCCCTGGACCAGCATCAGATCATGCAAGGCCCTGAGCGCTGTTTCCTGTCCGCCGAAACGGGTTCCGCCGGTGGTCACTGCAGTTATTTGACCAATCCTGGGAGGTTGCATTGAAATGCATATGCTCAAGAAACAGTTTGCTTGCTTTTTGGCCGCGCTGATTGTACTGCAAATTTTTGTTTTCACCATCCAGGCGGCACCCTCAAGCGCTGAACTGAAGCTAAATTCCGAAGCCGCTCTGCTCATCGATGCAGAAAATGAAACCGTGCTCTACGAGAAGAATGCCCATAAAAAAATGGCTCCGGCCAGCCTGACCAAGCTGATGATCCTGCTGCTGGCCATGGAAGACCTGGAAGCAGGCCGGGTGGACCAAGACAGTACGGTCACCATAAGTGAAAGAGCCTGGCGAACCGGCGCCGATGAATCGCAGATGTTCCTCAATGCCGGGCAGCATGTTTCTTTCAAGGAGCTGATTGACGGCATCGCCGTCGTCTCGGCCAATGACGCCTGCATCGCTGTAGCCGAGCATCTGAACGGTTCTGTCGAGGTCTTTGTTCAGCGGATGAACTCCCGGGCGGCCGAACTGGGCCTGAAAAACAGCCATTTTGCCAATGTTCACGGCCTGGACGACCCCGCTCACCATATGAGCGCGGCCGATGTAGCCCATCTCACATCTTACCTGATCCGCTCCCATCCGGAAGCGCTGGCGATATCTTCTAAAAAGGAGCTTACTTTCAATGAGATTCTCCAGTTTAACTACAATACCCTTCTTGGTAAGTACCCCGGCACCGACGGCATGAAAACAGGGAATACGCCCAAAGCCGGCTACTGCCTGGCCTCGACCGCCGAACAGCAGGGGATGCGCCTGATTGGCGTGACCATGCACGCGGATACCAAGGGCAAGCGCCACAACGACAGCGTGGCGCTGCTCGATTACGGTTTCTGCAACTATGAACTGAAAACACTTTACGAAGAGGGTAAGGTTGTCACCACCATACCGGTGAAACGGGGACAGAAAAAGGAAGCCGCCCTGGTCAGCCCCGATCCGGTGCGGGCCGTGGTTCCCCGCAATAACAAGAGCTACAAAATCACCGAAGAGCTTGACCTCCCCCGGTCCTTGAACGCCCCGGTGGAAAAGGGCGACGTCGTCGGCACGTTGCGGCTGAAAGATGCTCGGGGTAAAACGATCACCGAGGTGGAGTTGAAGGCAAAAGAAAGTTTAAGCCGGCTGGGCTTCTTCCCCCATATCTGGCGCCAGGCGGGTGACCTTTTCAGCGGGCTCTGGAAGCGGATCCGGCGGTGATCGTTTGATCAAGCGAAAAAGAGCGGCGGGGCGGGCGGGAACAGGCCCGGCCCCGCCTCATTTTCAAAGCGGTTATTTACCCTTCAGCGCTGCTTGTGCAGCCGCCAGCCGGGCTACCGGTACCCGGTAAGGGGAGCAGCTGACATAATCAAGCCCGGTTTTTTCAAAGAACTCTATCGAGGCCGGATTTCCGCCGTGCTCGCCGCAAACCCCCAGTTTGAGCGCCGGCCTCACCCGGCGCCCCTGTGCAGTCGCTTCAGCCAGCAGCCGCCCCACGCCCTCCCGGTCCAGCTCGATGAAGGGGTTTTCCTTCAAAATCCCTTCCCGCACATAAACAGGTAAAAAACTCCTCTCGGCGTCATCACGGCTGAATCCCAGCGTGGTTTGGGTCAGATCGTTGGTCCCAAAGGAGAAAAATTCGGCATCTTCGGCCAGCTCTCCAGCCAGCAGGCAGGCTCGCGGCAGCTCGATCATCGTGCCCACCAGGTAAGATAACCGGCGTCCGGACCGGCTGAGCAGCTCTTCCGCTACCGCCGTAATCTCCCCGGCGATCCGCTTCATCTCAGCGGCATGGCTCACCAGGGGAATCATCAGCTCCAGTTTGATCTGCTCCGGGGAAAAACCTTCCTGCATCAGCTCCAGGGCGGCTGTGATCACCGCCTCTGCCTGCATGCGGCAGATTTCGGGATAAAGCAACCCCAGGCGGCAGCCGCGCAGGCCCAGCATGGGGTTCAGCTCCAAAAGGTCGTTTACTTTTTGCAGGAGTATTTCTTTCTCTTTCAGCTGTTCACCGCCGTTTTCCTCACGGCGCAGCCGATCCACTTCGATGAGCAGCGTTTCCCGGTTCGGCAGAAATTCGTGCAGCGGCGGATCCAGCAGGCGAATTGTAACCGGGTAACCGGCCATCGCACTGAGCATTCCTTTAAAATCATTTATTTGCAGCGGCAGCAGCCCCCGCAGGGCCCTTTCGCGTTCGCCGGCGCTACCGGCCAAAATCATCTGCCGCACCAGGGGCAGCCTTTCTTTTTCCATGAACATGTGCTCGGTCCGGCAAAGACCGATCCCTTCTGCGCCCAGTTCCAGGGCCCGGAGGGCATCTTCGGGCCTGTCGGCATTGGCCCGCACCCCCAGGCGCCTGGCCTCATCGGCCCACTGAAGAAGCTTTTTAAATTCCGGCGTAAGCGCGGGCTTGATCCGGGGAGGCTGCCCTAAAATTACCTCTCCGGTAGTCCCGTCAATAGAGAAAATGGTTCCCTCGGGGTAGCCCTGACCGCCCACCGCCAGCCGGCGCGCTTCCAGATCGATCTTCAACTCCTTGCACCCGCAAACACAGGGTTTGCCGGCTCCCCGGGCGATAACGGCGGCATGGCTGGTCATGCCTCCCCTGCTGGTGAGAATCCCCTGGGCGCCGTAAAACCCATGCACATCATCGGGAGTGGTTTCCGGGCGCACAAGAATCACTTTTTCCCCGGCGCCGGCCTCATCCCGGGCCCTATCGGCATCAAAAATAATCTTTCCCGATGCCGCACCCGGTGAGGCCGGCAGGCCGCGGGCCACTGCATTAATCTTGCCGTTAGGATCAAACCGGGGATGCAGCAGCTGCTCCAGCCCGGCGGGGTTAATTCTCTGCAGCGCTTTTGCTGTGCTGATCTTGCCTTCTTCAACCAGGTCCACGGCGATTTTTACTGCGGCGGCGGCGGTCCGTTTACCCTCACGGGTCTGTAAAAGATAGAGCTTGCCTTTTTCAATGGTGAACTCAATATCCTGCATATCACAGTAATGATCCTCTAACAGCTGACACAGTTCCATAAACTGCCGGTAAACCCGGGGCAGGGTGCCGCTTAAATCCTTCAAAGGGCGGGGTGTGCGCACACCGGCAACCACGTCTTCGCCCTGCGCATTGAGCAGGTACTCGCCGTACACCCCTTTTTCACCGCTGGCCGGGTTTCGGGTGAAAGCAACCCCGGTCCCGCTGTCACAGCCCAGGTTTCCGAAAACCATGGCCTGCACGGTAACCGCAGTGCCGAGATGCTGCGGAATCGCGTTGACCCGGCGATAAACCAGGGCCCGCTCCGTATTCCAGGAATCAAAAACTGCTCCTACGGCCTGAAACAGCTGTTCCCGCGGATCATGGGGAAACCGCTCCCCGGTGGCTTCAGCAACCACCCCAAAAAAACGATCGATCACCGCTTCCAGTTCAGTTTCACTCAACCCGGCGTCGTCCTCAACCCCGTTCTCTTCCCTGGCCTTTTCCAAAACCGACTCAAAAAGCTGGTGGTCTACGCCGAGAACAACGTTGCTGAACATCTGGATAAAGCGGCGGTAGCAATCCAGGGCAAACCGGTGATCCCCTGTTTCAGCCGCCAGTTCCCTCGTGGTAAGCCGGTTAAGGCCGAGGTTGAGAATGGTATCCATCATCCCCGGCATGGAGACCGCGGCGCCGGAACGAACTGAAAGAAGCAGGGGCTTCGTTCCACCGAAACATCTCCCGGTGTCCTCCTCCAGCCGGGAGAGCTCCTGCTCGATTTCTTGCTTCAGCTCCGGCCAGAGCACCCGCTCTGCTGAAAAATACCTGTTACAGGCTTTCGTGCTGATAGTAAAACCGGGCGGCACCGGAAGACCAATTTGCATCATTTCCGCCAGGTTGGCTCCTTTACCGCCCAGCAAAGCTTTCATCTCCGCACCGCCCCGGGAAAAGCGGTATACCGTTCGCCCCTTCAATTTCCCCAGCCCTCCTTGACCACCTGCATGATTTGATTGGCCACTTCTTCAACAGCCTTGTTGGAAACATCGAAAACGGTACATCTGATCTGCTCCATGATCCGGCGGGCGTAGTCAAGTTCCGCCGTGATTCGCTCCATGGAAGCATAGTCAGCCTGGGCGTTGAGCCCCAGGCTGTTCAAGCGCTCCTGCCTGATAGAGCGGAGCTGCCCCGGATCGATCATCAAGCCGATTACCCTTTCAGAAGGCACCCAAAATAGCTCTTCCGGGGGCTCCACCTCGGGGACCAGGGGCAGGTTCGCCACCATCACTCTCCGGTGGGCCAAGTACATGCTTAAAGGTGTCTTCGAGGTTCGGGAGATCCCGATGAGGACCACTTCCGCCAGGCGCAGCCCCCGGGGATCTTTGCCGTCATCGTACTTCACGGCAAACTCAACGGCGGCAATGCGCCGGAAGTAGTCCTCATCCAGCCGGCGGACCCGGCCGGGCTCCAGGTGAGGCTCCTTCTCCATGATCCTGGAAAAAGCGCTCATCGCCGGTCCCATGATATCGGCCGTGGGGATATTGCGCTTTGCCGCCTCCGATTCCACCACCCGGCGCAGCTCCGGTAAAACCAGGGTGTAGGCAACCGCACTGTTGCCCAGGGCGGCCTCCTCCAGGATCTCGATTATTCTGGCGCTGTCGCTGACAAAGGGAATCCGGCGCACCTCCACCTCTTCCGAATCGTACTGGCTGGCCGCCGCCTTGACCACAAACTCTGCGGTTTCACCGATGGAGTCGGATATAATGTAGACTACCGGTTTTTTGGAAGATACGCTCATCCGCCTTTTCCTCCCTAGCTGCACACCTCCGCCAGCAAACGGGCCAGCGTGGTTTTTGTTATTTTACCGATCACCTTAAGCTTATTTTCTTCCACCACCCGCACCACCGGAAGGGCGTCAACCTGGTGATCGGCAATCTTTTTTGCCGCCGCCACAATATCCAGGTCCGGTTCCACGGTAACGAGGTGGGGCATGCGGGTCATAATCACCGCCACCGGGATCCGCAAAAGATCGCTGCCCCCGATGGCTGTTTTCAAAAGATCCTTGCGCGAAAGGATCCCCTGCAGGTAACCCTCTTCGTCGATCACAAAAAGGGTGCCCACATCCTCCACGAAAAGAGAAACGATGGCATCGTACACCGAGGTCTCCTCGCGTATCACCGCGGGCACCGCTTTAACTTCGCCGACGGTAAAGCGTTTCAGGTAGTCGGCAAAAAGATTCCGGGCCTCCTTGCCGGCATAGGTATAGCCGACTCGCGGCCTGGCTTCCAGCAGGCCGGACATGGTCAAAACCGCCAGGCAGGGGCGTAAGGCGGCGCGGGAAACACTTAACCGGGAGGCGATCTCTTCACCGGATATGGGTCCGGATTTTTTGACGATCTCGAGAATTTTTTTCTGTCTGTGGCTCAGGTTCATTTTTTCCACTCCCGCATCATGCCGCAAGATGAGAGCGCTATTCCGCCAGCTGCAGCAGGGCAAAGTCGGCCATGCGGTTGAACAGCGCTTTTACCGCCGCCAGCAAGCTCAAGCGGTTCCGGCGCAGCGGTTCATCTTCAACCATAACCATAACCCCGTCAAAAAACGAATCCACCGGCTCTTTAAGCGAGCCCAGCAGTTCCAGGCAGGAGCTGTAATCGCGCCGCTGCAGGGCCTGCGCCAGCACGGGCTCGATCTGGAGCGAGCACCGGTAGAGCTCTTTTTCAGCCGGCTCGCCGAGGAGACCGCGTTTGATCGTTCCCTCCCCGGCGCCGCGGGAGAGGTTGGCCACGCGGATGTAGGCGGCGCTGACATTTTTTAAAAGATCTGTGCGCAGGTGTTCTTCCAGGGCGGCGGCCCGCTCGTAAAGCTCCGCCACGGAGCGGTAGGGAACCCCGAGAACCGCCTCGATAACATCGTAGCTCAGCCCCTTCTCCTGCAGGGCAAAGCGAAGCCGGTGGGTCATAAAATCGTGAAGGGCACCGCGCAACTGGTTCCGGCGCTGCAGGGACAGCGGCACCGCCGGCGAATGCTGCTCCAGGGCGCTGTCCAGCAGGGCCGCCGGGGTCAGCTCAAATGCATGGGCGGCCAGGACAGCGATGATCCCCTGTCCCTGGCGGCGCAGGGCATAGGGATCCTGGGACCCGGTGGGCTCGATCCCCGCCAGAAAACAACCGCTCAGCGTGTCGGCACGGTCGGCCAGCGAGAGGAGGGCTCCTTCAACCGTGTCCGGCAGGGAATCTCCAAAGTGCCGCGGCAGGTAGTGCTCGTAGATCGCCGCCGCCGTCCGCGGATCTTCTCCGCCGAGCAAAGCATATTCGCGACCCATAACCCCCTGCAGCTCCGGTAGTTCCCGAACCATGCGCGTGATCAGGTCGGCTTTGCAGAGCTGCGCGGCGCGCTTTGCCCTCCCGATGAGGGCGGCATCCCCGCCCAGGCGCTCACCGGTCAGCTCCACCAGTTTTACCAGGCGCTCCTGTTTCTCGGCCAGGGTGCCCAGCTCTTCATGAAAAATAACACCGCCGAGACGGCCGGCGTATATTTCCAGGTTTTCTTTGCGATCCTCGTTGTGAAAAAAACGGGCGTCGGCCA
>MTBK01198113.1_pt1 | contig 12488 bp, 11 predicted proteins | sample 1535981 | NCBI WGS metagenome assembly MTBK01 (sample SAMN06109225, study PRJNA356200) | anaerobic digester metagenome | isolation source: biogas reactors fed with pig manure or primary and secondary sludge | place: Spain | collected 2016-06-30 | reverse complement strand
CGGCATTGCACCCCGAGCAGACCCTCCAGAAGTCCCGGATACTGGCCACGTATTCCTTGCCCGGCATAACTCGTTCAAAACTATGGGCCAACAAAGGTTCGGATTCAATGCCACGGGCAGCAAAGGCTTTTTTCATTATGGGCCAGGCAACAAATTCGGTCGTTCCCGGAGCCACGGTAGTTTCAATAAGCGTGAGACAATGCGGTTGAATTCTTTCTCCGATGGTACGGATGGTTGCTTCCAGGGCTGCCATATCGGCTTCCCCGGTAACCATCATGCCCAGATCCTGTTTGACAAAGTCACACTGCACATCCACCACCACACAATCTGCCAACGACAAACAATCGCTGTTGAACGTTGCCACCAGCGTTTTTTCATCCTTCACACATTTTGAAATCAGGGTGTCTACTTCCGGGTCTTCTGCCTTTACGGGAGATTCTCCGCGGTTGATCATGGGGATCTTCCAGTAACTGCGCGTACTGGGACGCTGGCAGACGATTACAAACTTGGAATATTTCCCCTGTTTGTCTGTAGATCCTGCCACCACAGCAGCCATAACAGCTCCCACAAAACCTGCCCCCATCACCACCACCACCTCTTGTCCTTTCTGGTGTGCCTGTTTTGTTAATTTTGTTAAACGTTCAAATTCAATTTGATAATCTTTTTCCTCCGGAAGCGGGAACTTTTCTCCTGCGGGGTTGATGGAGTATTGGGGTTTGGTTGTTGATGTCATGAGACAAGGTTAAGTATTACGTTTACAACTCTATTGATATCCTCCGAAGTAAGAGCAGGTCCTGATGGCAGACACAGTCCTTTTTCAAATAGTGTTTCAGATGTGTTATTCCCATAAAAAGGGCAATCAGCAAATACCGGTTGCAGATGCATGGGTTTCCATAATGGGCGCGTTTCAATGTTGGCTTCTTCCATCTTTAAGCGAAGCTCTTCTCGCGTAAAGCCTGTTATTGAAGGATCTATGATAATACAAGTCAGCCAATGATTGGATTGATAATCAGGTGTGGAATCCACTAAAAAAGATATGCCTTTTACATTTTTTAGTTGTTCTCTGTATAAGGCATGATTACGCCTTCTGGCATTAATATGTTCTTCCAGCACATACATTTGACCGCGTCCAATTCCGGCACAAATATTACTCATGCGGTAATTATAACCTACTTTCGAATGCTGGTAGTGCGGTGCATTGTCCCGTGCCTGTGTGGCCAGATGCTTCGTAAAATCAGCCTCTTCTTTGGTGGAGCAGACCAGTGCCCCCCCACCCGAGGTGGTGATCATCTTATTGCCGTTGAAGGAGAGGCAGGCAAACGTCCCGAAGGTGCCGCATTTCTGCCCCTTGTAGGTTGCACCCAGCGCTTCGGCCGCATCCTCCAGCACCGGGATCTCAAACTTGTTGGCAACCGCCATGATCTCATCCATCTTAGCCGGCATCCCGTAGAGATGCACCGGGATGATCGCCTTCGGCTTTCTGCCGTTCACCCTGATGCGAACCAAAATCGCTTCCCGCAACAGTTCCGGATCCATGTTCCAGGTCTCCGGCTCGCTGTCTACGAAAACCGGTTTTGCTCCCAGATACATGATCGGGTTGGCACTCGCGCTGAAGGTGAAGCTCTGGCAGATCACCTCATCACTAGGTCCCACCCCAAGCTGAATGAGTGCAAGGTGAATCGCTGCCGTGCCGGCACTCAGTGCCACAATATGTTTGTTTTCACCCAGAAAACCCTCTAGGTCTTTCTCAAATCCATCCACGTTGGGTCCCAGTGGCACCACCCAGTTGGTGTCAAACGCCTCCTGTATAAACTGTTGCTCCTGCCCTCCCATATGGGCGAGCGAGAGCCATATTCTTTTGTTCATTGTAAATTGTGTTACTTTTCTATTGTAGTTTTAATAATGCAAACAATCCTTTATATTTTAAATTATTTGATTGAACAAAATCATAAGTCTAGAATACCATAATCTAATTTGAATGCTGTGCCACTTTAAACTTTACGCACGATATAATGGGAAAAAAGATGAATTTTCGTCAAAATCTACATCTTTCTTTTTCCTTATTTCAACCAGTTTGTTGTAAATCTCTGGTATAATAATCTGTTTCCCTATTGAGAACTGTAATCCGGAATATCTATTGAATGCCTGCTTGAATTTGAATAAACCATCTTCACCTGAACCGAGCCCCCCTCCCAAATGAAAACTTTTAAAACCCTGTTTACTACCCCAGAGGGCAGCCTGGTATAAAAGAAGATTAGTAGGTGCTAATTTTCTAAACTCAAATTTAGCACCGGACAAATGGTAGTGCATTCTATTATTAGCAAACAAAATAATTGACATTGCAATTATATCGCCTTCGTATTCAGCATAAAAAATCTCAAAATTATCATAAAGATCAGTATAGATCGATTCATAGAACTCCTTTCCAAAATAGTAGTAAGCGTCTGCTTTGTCATGCTCCATTGTTTTGGTATATATTTCTATAAACTTTTCAAACAAAATCTTATCTCTCCCATGTTTAATTGTTACTCCATTTTTTGTTGATTTGCGAATATGTGTTCTATTCTTTGGTGACATGTTGTTCCAGATGTCATCTTCTGATTTTAAATTTATTTCAATGGTTTTTCCTAAATCAACTATGTCTGTAACAGGTCTAAAAAGTTCTGCATTCTGTAATTGAGGATGATAGCGCACCAATACCGAAATAATATTTTCTTCTTCTAATTTTCTCCTTAGTAAATCATTGAATCTATTTAGTGAATCACCAACCATATCACCCTCAAATAAAAAACCACCATATCCATAAGGAGTTACAATATCAAACCATTTGTTATTTCCAAATCTTTGCTCATAAAAAACGGTTCTGGTAATATCTCTTTTCATCATTACACAAATACCCCGTTCATTGTTATCGTGATAATATAATAAAAAAGGGGTTCCATCACCATGTTTAAAAAAACCTTTAGAATATCCACTAAGATAATAGACGTCATATTGAGTAAAGGACTTGATTATTTCATCCCAGTATAAAGGGTTCTCTAATGTGACAATTTCTAACATTTTATACAAGTTACTTTGGATTTAGCTACTATAAATGAAAATTCAAATAAAGTTTTGACATTTGCCATTCAAAACCATCAAAAAGAAAATAAAATTGAAAATTATCTAACCTATTTCTTGTTGTATAAAGGGAAAAAAGTATTATCAGATAATAACAAAGGCTCTTTACCATTTGAAACTCTGTAATCGGAAGCCAATTTGATTAAATTTCTATATATCTCCTCATTGATAATTTTCCGTCCCGTGTAGTAAGTAACGATGTCATTGGGAAAAAATGCTTTTTTGTATTTGAAAATTCCATCTTCAAAACCATAACCTCCCCCTAAAACAAAATACTTTTTATTAATTTCTCTAGCCCAATTTATTAATTGAAATTTGAGAAAATCATTAGGCCTTTTATCAAAGTAAGATTCATTCGTTCCACCTAAAAAAGAAAATATTGAATCCTCAGATATTAGTACCAGTTCTGATGAAATTGAAATGCCTTGATCATACACTGTACAAATTGCACATGTATCAACATTGTTCTTTATGAATTTTTTAAAATTATAGATTGAATACATGAAACTCTCACTCGCATTCGTTCTAATCATTGTGTCGATATAAATCTCGTGAAATTCTTCAATATATTTATCATCAATTTCTTTGTAATAAATCGTATATGTTAGATTTTCACGGCTAGCCTTATTTACGTTCTTTCGAACCTTTCGATCAAAAGATTTCCATTGATTATCAGCTTCAATTATTTCACCTTTGACGTTTAACTTTGTCGGAAATAAATCCCCAGAATAATTTAAATAATTGTTATGAAGACTAAAACGAATAAATTCAGAAACAACATTATTCTTCTTATACCACTTATCTACATTTATCCAGAACTTATTTAAATCTTCTTCATTTGAGGAACTTGTATAATATGGTCCACTGTATCCGTAAGGTGAAATAAAATCAAAGTAAGGTGTTATAACTTCTCCTATAACCACATTTCGAAGAAAGCCGGGCATTATGATTATGGAATTATTCGTCGAATATTTAAAACAAAACAGATTGTTTAATCCACCACCAAAAACGTCTATGAAATCTATAAGATAATAAGGATTTTTATTTTGCAATGATGATAATAAAGAAATATACTCCTGTTTATCATGGGGTTCATTCAATTGTAAGGTCTCAAACATTTAATATAAATTTTAGTCTTAGAATCATTTCATCCATATCTTTTATTGATATATCTTGATGAACAGGGAAGTTTATTATTTTCTTTGATAATATATCAACAGCATCACACGAGACTTCACTTAATTCATTTATCATAGTATGATATAAACTTACCATACCAAAACCAGCATCATTCATTTCTTGATAAAGTTTATCTCTATTATAGTTATTAACTATAACTGGTAAAGTTTGCGGACAAATTCCTTCTTCAATTTCTTCATGTAAAAATGTAAACTCATTACCAAACTCTTTCAGAAGATTGGTCAAATATTTATAATTAAAGATGCGTATTGTGAAAATAGATTGCAAATCAAATGTCAAATCAAAATATGGAACATTGCTCTCCTCAAAATAATTGGGTTTATTATCAACTAATAAACCACCATTATTTATTGGTAATAATTTATGTAATGAATAGAATGAATAATCACCAGCTCTTCCACATCTACCTCCAATAAGATCTGTCAACCATGCATGAGCACAATCTTCAACAAAAGTAATTTTGTTCAGTTTTAACCATTTGATGATTTCATCATATCTTTTATCTGGGAAACCAAAATAATGTACCAATAATACAAGTTGAGTTGTATCTTCTAGTATTAGTTTCTTGAGTTTTTCAAAATCGATTTCTAATTGCAAATTTAAATCGTAGAATGAATAATTAAGTCCCGAATTGTAAACAGAATCAAAAATTCCACTTCCTTCATTTGGTGACCAACCAATGTAAGCAGGTAATAATATTTTGCCTTCAGGATGAAATGATCTATATTTTAAAAGTATTTTATACCATGCTTCACGGGCAGAAATAGTGTTAATCCACTTTCTTCTGAAATTATCAGTTTTGACTGCTATCTTTGTAATCATCTTTTAATTTTAATTCCATTCGAATTATATTATTCATAAAAATTAACTCCGAACGATTAGTCATATTATCTTTACCAATAAAATAAATGTTTTTGAAATATAAACTGTCATGTAATATTTTTGCTATAATTTTAGTTGTGTCTCTATATTCTCCTCTAAAAATCAAATCATCCCCAATAACACCAATACGCATAGACTCGTTGTGAGACACAACATCAATATAGTTAAAACCATAACTATCTTTATTTATCTTATACTGTGGATAATTTTGAATGTAAATTCTTTGTTCCTCTAATTTATAGCTTTTTGTATTTACCTTATACAATGATTTGTATTCCATCTGTTTAAAGCCTAAAGTTAAATACCAATTTAATGCTACATTATTATCTTGATAAACATCCAATTGAAAATTTTCATATCCTAATCTTACGAAAAAGTCTACAGCAAAATTCAAAATAGACTTTCCAATACCTTTACCCTTGAATTCTTTTTCAGAAGCAATCATGTTTAAAAAAAAGGTATTTGAACCATCAAATACCTTGAATTCAGCACTCCCGACTACTTGATTATTATGATATGCAACAAAATATTTATATGGAGAGAAAATATTATCCATCTCATTTATAATAAATTGTTCTACCCCCTTACCTCTATATATTGAAGGAACTAAATGGTGAGATTGAAAGGACTCTCTTATAATTCTAACAAAGTCTTTGACATCGTCTATTTCTAACTGTTTAATTTTGTAGTTTTCTTTCATCATCGAAATTTTTCATTATTGATTCGGGATCTACCACAACATTTTTTCTATAAAAAACATTTCTGATTGTTTCAAAAATAATCTTGACATCTAAAGAAAAAGATATATTCTGAACGTAATAAACATCCATTTCTATTCTGTCATTCCAATTGACGGTATTTCTTCCATTAACTTGAGCCCAACCAGTAATACCAGGCTTAACAGAGTGACGCAATCGTTCTCTTTCATTGTAATATGGTAAATAACGAATTAATAAAGGTCGTGGTCCAATTAGCGACATATCCCCTTTTATGACGTTTAATAATTGTGGAATTTCATCGAGGGAGGTAGACCGTACAAACTTTCCCACATTTGTTAATCTCAGCGCATCCGGCAGTAAATTACCGGAATCGTCTCGCTGGTCGTTCATTGTTTTAAACTTTATTACTTTGAACAATTTCTCATTTTTGCCAGGTCGTTCTTGAAAGAAAAAAGCACCCGCACCTTTATTGGCAATAGATAACCATATCCATAGAAAAAGAAAAAGGGGACTTATTATAATAAAACCAATAAAAGACACGAAGAAATCAATTATTCGTTTAAAAAATAATCTGTACATATATTTTATTCAAAATGTTTCATAATAATATCATAACTTTTGTCTACCGTATACATTTTAGTCAAATAACTGTACCCTTTCTCACCCATTTTCATCCTTAATTGTGAATTTTGAAGATTCTCCATCAATGAATTAAACTTTTTTAAATCACCGTTTTCGCACCAAAACCCATAACTATTCTCCTCTGCAATACTACCAATATCTGTATTTTTATCTGTAGCCATTAAAACAGGCATTTTATTCTCCATATATGTTAATAAGCGAGAAGGGTAATTGGGTATTGTAAAACGTGGATCAAGAAATATTAGGCCAACATCGCATGATTTAACCAATTGGTCATATTCATTTTTTGGTAATGAAGATATAAGCTGAGCATTCATTGGTTTATGTTCTTTAAACCACTCAGCAATCTTATTATATTCTGTTCCACTGCCAACAATTAAAAAAAAACGATCTGTTTTATTTTTATTTGCTTCTATTATCTTTATCAAAAAATCTAAACCTTGTGGTTTTCCTAAATTACCACCGTAAATATAAGTGGTAATCTCAAATGGAATTCCATATTTCTCTCTTACTTTGTTTTTATCTAATTTTTTGAAAACTATTTTCAACTCCACCGAGTTAGGACACACCTCTACTTTTTTAGGGTCTACTTCTGGATTATGTAGCAATAAAAACTTTTCGTTTGCAGGAGACATACAACCAATTATGTCGGATACTTTATATAGTTTTTTTTCTTTTCTTCTAAAATAATTATAGACAAGTCCTTTTTTTGAAAACATATCAAGGTCCACCGCATTTTGAGGAAAAATATCTTTTAATAATAAATAAGAAAAGGCATTATCTTTATTTTTTATGTATTGAATAACTTTTGTAAATGTTATAGGAGGAGTAGAATAAAGGATTAAATCAAATTTGATTTCTGAAAAATATTTCTTGATTGCAAAAAGAAATTGATATTCAATTGAAAGTGTTGCAAACCCTTTTTCAATTATATTTGTTTTGAGAATATTTAGGGTCTTAACATGTAAAATATGAGTTTCATCTGTATCTCTATAAAATGTCTTCCCCTTTTTCCTCCTTTCCACAGGTTTGACGATATATACATTATGACCTTTATTGACGAATTTGCGCAATAAATCAGGATAAATACCTCTCTCTTCGAGAGAGCTAATATCAACCAAAGTTAGAAACAGGATATTCATCTTACTCACTCCAAACTACCCGTTTAATGTAATCTGTATAGGAGATGATGATGCGTACCACCTTCTCACTCACGTTGGGCATGCTATAGTCAGCTACAGGTCTGAAATTGCGTTCCTCTCCCAACGATTGAGATTGCAACTGCACCAGTCCCTGCATCACACGCTCAGGGTTCAGTCCCACCATCATCACCGATGCTTCTTCCATCGCTTCCGGACGCTCGTGTGCTTCACGAATATTCAGTGCCCTGAAATTCAAAATAGATGATTCCTCAGAAATCGTACCACTGTCCGATAAAACTGCAAATGCATTCATCTGCAACTTATTGTAGTCGCTTAATGCCATCGGCTTCATCAACTGAACGTTCTTGTGAAAAGTGATTCCCTTCTTCTCGATCATGTTACGGGTACGTGGATGGGTTGAGACAATCACCGGATAATCATATTTCTCGCCGATCCCGTTCAATATCTCCACCAGGTTGAAGAAATTCTTCTCAGAAGAGATGTTCTCTTCTCTGTGGGCAGACACCACAAAAAACTTACCCTTCTCGAGGTTCAGCGTTTCAAGTATATTCGAAGCCTCAATCTTAGGCAGATATTGCATCAATACCTCGTACATGGGACTACCTGTCTTGATGATTCTGTCGGGACGTAATCCTTCCGCTAAAAGGTATTCACGGGCAATATCACTATAAGTGAGGTTGATGTCCGCAGTATGATCTACAATCTTGCGATTGCTCTCTTCCGGTACCCGCTGATCGAAACAACGATTCCCGGCTTCCATATGGAAGATGGGAATATGTCTTTTCTTGGCTGCAATGGCACACAAACAGGAATTGGTATCACCCAATACCAGGAATGCATCCGGTTGTTCCTTTTCCAATACAGGGTCAATATTGATCAGGATCTGCCCGGCAGTCTCTGTGGCGTTTTTACCCGCTGCATTTAGAAAATGATCCGGTTTGCGTAAACCAAGGTCCTCAAAGAAGACCTCGTTCAATTCATAATCATAATTCTGTCCCGTATGCACCAAGACATGCTCAACGGCTTCCGATGCATCCAGCTTTTGCAGCACGCACGCCAAGCGGATGATCTCCGGTCGTGTACCCACTACGGTCAATACTTTTAATTTCTTCATCTCTTTATCTTTATCTTCTAAACCGGTAAAAAATAGGTATCGGGCCTCTCCGGAACGAATACTTCGTTCACCCACATCACTGTGACCATATCTGTCTCACCCAGATTTTCAATATTGTGTGTATATCCAACAGGAATATCAACCACCTCTAATTTTTCACCCGATACAAAATATTCATGGACCTTCTCTTCATCAATTTTTCTGAAACGAATCACACCTTTTCCACTAACCACCAGGAACTTTTCGTTCTTGGTATGATGCCAATGCTGACCTTTCGTGATGCCCGGCTTGGAGATATTGACAGATACCTGTCCTCTATCATTAGATTTCAGAAACTCTGTAAAAGAACCTCTTTCATCCACATTCATCTTTAGGGAATAGGAAAACTGGTCTTCGGGTAGATAACTCAAATAGGTCGAATAAAGTTTCTTTGTAAGAGGATCGGACAAATCCGATACAAGAAGGTTCTTCCTGCTTTCCTTGAAAGAATAGATCAAATCCACGATTTCACCCAATGTGATCTTATGCTCTACCGGTACTTTGCAAAGCTCACCTGACTTGTTGGGATTGCCTTCCAATGCCGATATCAGCTCTTTCACCACATCATCGATATAGACAAGCGTCATGTTCACAGATTGGTCGTTCACCTGTATGGGAAGATCATGAGCCACGTTGTGACAGAAAGTTGCCACAGCGCTGTTATAGTTTGGCCGACACCATTTACCAAATACATTCGGGAAACGGTATATCAATACATTTGAACCTGTCTCGCGACCGTAATCAAGCAGTAAATCCTCACCCGCCTTCTTGGAGATCCCATAGGGGTTGTCCAATTCAGCCTGAATAGAAGAGGATATCATCACGGAACAATTGTTTCCATGTTTCTTTAACCTGTCCAACAACAGAGAAGTGAATCCGAAGTTACCCTCCATAAATTCACTTTGCTCCTTGGGTCTGTTTACTCCGGCTAGGTGGAATACAAAATCCGCATCCTTGCAATATCCATCCAGAAGAGAGGGATCGGTATCCATGTCATATTCAAACAGAGTAAGCTCGGGCTTTAAATTGTACCCCTTGGCTTTGCCCTCTTTGATATTGTTTAGTTCGGCAATCAGATTCTTCCCGATAAATCCTCTTGCTCCTGTAATCAGTATATTCATTGCACCAATTGATTTATATCTTCTCTTATTTCAGGAAGTTTAAGAAGCAATTGTTTCATCCCCTCTTTATCCAAGCGAAAAGTATTGTGTGAATGATAATCTTCCACTTTTGAAATATCTTCCTGACCCTCCACGAAGAACTTATCATAGTTCAAATCGCGAGCATCAGCCGGGATACGGAAATAATCACCCATATCTTCAGAGCGGAACATCTCTTCTCGTGTCACCAAAGTCTCGTACAGTTTCTCACCATGCCGTGTACCGATTACCTTTACTTCTGTATCAGCGTGATACAACTCTTTCAATGATTCCGCCAACACAGTCAACGTTGCAGCAGGTGCTTTCTGTACAAACAGATCGCCCTGGTTCCCATGCTCAAAAGCATAGAGCACCAAGTCCACCGCATCATCCAGTGTCATCATATAGCGTGTCATTCTCGGATCGGTAATCGTGATTGGCTTTCCTGCTTTAATCTGATCAACCCACAAGGGAATCACCGAACCGCGACTCGCCATCACATTTCCGTAACGTGTACAACATATGGTCGTTGTGGCATCATTCTCCAAAGAACGTGCTTTTGCGATTGCAACCTTTTCCATCATCGCCTTACTGATTCCCATGGCATTGATCGGATAGGCAGCTTTATCGGTGCTCAGCACTACCACGTTTTTCACTCCATGCTCAACAGCTGAATCCAATACGTTCTCAGTACCTATCACGTTTGTACGTACCGCCTGCATCGGGAAAAACTCGCATGAAGGCACCTGCTTCAGGGCAGCTGCATGAAACACATAATCTACCCCACGCATTGCAGTATCCACAGAGCGTTTGTCACGTACATCTCCAATGTAGAACTTCACTTTCGGACTCTGTATTTGGTGACGCATATCGTCCTGCTTCTTCTCATCGCGGCTGAAGATTCGAATCTCTTTGATATCTGTATCTAAAAAACGCTTCAATACAGCGTTCCCAAACGAACCGGTACCACCGGTAATAAGGAGGGTTTTATTTGTAAAATGTGTCATATTATGTTATTGCAATACTTTTATCCAATTATCAACATTACTGTAAACATCAAACTCCAATGCAAGTTTATATGCATTCTCTCTAACTTGAAGGTACTCTTCTTCATCCATTGCTATTACCTTATCAATGCTTTTAGCTACTTCATTTTCATTATTTTCTATCCATAGCCCGGCTTTACAATCAACAAGTTTATGCCAAGGAGTACCATGCGAAGCGATGACTGGCGTACTTTGAGACAATGCCTCAATAACCACATTGCCAAAATTCTCAGAATGCGAAACAAGTAAAGAATAATACGCATCGGCATATAACTGAAATTTCTGATCTCCTTCGACATTTCCAAGAAAAACCACCTTTTCTTTAAGAGCAGCGTTCTCCGATAAGATCTGAAAAAGTTTATTGTAATAGCCTTCAAACTGCTTTTCAACACCACCCGCAATTAATAACTTATAATCAGATTTCATAAAAACATCAGATTTTAATAAACCTAATAATAAATTATCTAAAGCCTTTATTGGAGCTATCCTACCAACATAAAGAAAATATTTACTTTCACTTCCTAACCTATCTTTCTTTTCATGTAACTCCATATAGTTAGGTATAACAATAGTTCTAACAGAACTACCAAAATGTTTTTCAATTTCTCTTTGTTCAATAGATGAAGTAGCATGTAAAATTACCCTCTTTGAAAATAAAAACCTTAGAAGCCTAACATATAATAGCTTAGTCTTTGAACCATTAATTGCTGAATTAAACAACTCACCACGTGGAGACCATATGATTTTTTTAGAGGTCAGTGCAGCAAATAAAGCTATAAAAAATGAAGGTATATAAAAAATAGAACTGATTAAAACAACATCATTTTTGAATAACTCTTGTATTGAATGAAAGAATACTCTGGAAGACAGTTTTGATTTTGCTGTACAGTATCTAACCCTTATATTATCTATCTCAGTCCATTCATCAAATGCTACTAATCCTTTATCAATATGATTAGAGGTAGAGACAACGGTCACACTCACATTTTTAGATACCAATGCTTTTGCCAACCAGTGTAGAGTATTTGCTGGACCTCCCAGTTTTGAAGGATAAAATAATCCTGCTGAAATTAACACACGTATTCTGTTCAAGTGCTTATTTATTTAGGGTTTGCTTATTAAATCCCAATCAGGCACACAATTTCATTTGTGGCTTGACTGGATAAATGTTTATATTTCTCACTTTCATCAGTTTCGATAGAAACGAGACAAAATAAGGAAGGGGAATATCCCTCATGTACCAGATCAGGTTCATCACAAAAATGATAGCCCCTATCCAACTGTTTGATGTCGTGGCCAATCTGGCGCGGATATCATTTAAACCATATCCACGTTTCCCCTGACCAAACTTTCCTTCAACCTGATTGCGTTCCGCCGCCTCTCGTCGCTCTTTACGTTTTTGGTATCTGCTCTTGATCTCTTTT
>MTBK01284204.1_pt1 | contig 12493 bp, 7 predicted proteins | sample 1535981 | NCBI WGS metagenome assembly MTBK01 (sample SAMN06109225, study PRJNA356200) | anaerobic digester metagenome | isolation source: biogas reactors fed with pig manure or primary and secondary sludge | place: Spain | collected 2016-06-30 | reverse complement strand
GCGATTCAATCGCATCCATGCGATTCTTTCGCCTCGCGAGAGAGCGCGAAGGCGGTTATACCGCCCACCTCTTCGCGCACTCCCGCGTGCGGTTGATCGACCCATCGGGATAGAGCCCATACCCGGCGGGGCACGGTCTGCAGGGATACGGCTATTTTTTGTTGCGGGGGTTTTTTCATGGGCACGCCGCATTAGCATTCTTTGCTCCCTGCACCGGGAAACGGGTGGGGTGATCTCAATCGATGGGCTTTTTGCCGGACAACATCTCCAGGTAAGATATATAGATCGGCGGACCATCCACGCCCAGATCTCCTGCGATCGCTTCTATCCGCCGGGCGGCATCCTCCCCACCTTCTTCGGTCAGGATCTCAATCTCGATGAACGTCCCGAGGCCCTCGACGTCGTCGAGCGTGACCGTTGCACCCCCGATCTCGTAGAACTCCCGGACCTTCGAGACCACGGCAGCACGCAGGAAGCCGGCCCGGGAGAGGATCGCTTCAAGCGTCTCGCCAGAGACCACCCCCAGGTTGAACTCCTCGCGGGCCTTTGCGCTCCCTACGCGGATCTTCGGTCCCTTATATGTCAGGGTAACCCCGGTATCGTCGTACCTGACCCGCAGCGCCTCGTCGGTCTCCCTGAAATCGCGGTTGGGGGCGTTGTAATAGACGTCCCGCTCCTGCTGCTTCGCGGTCATCCGCACCCCCTGCCGACTGAGTCGGGCCCGGAGCCTCTCCGGGTCCAGAACAGCAAACTTTGCCTCTACCTCAAGCATGAGACCCCTCACCGCGCTGTCTCGTCTGGATCTGCCATCTCCTGCCGGATCAGGTCTCTCTCTCTCACCGCGGCGGCGAGTAGGGCGCCGTTTCCCAGGTGTTCCGCGGATGTGATCGCCTGCCCGGTAAGCATCAGGGCCGCATCATAATCCCCCCGGTGGTGGTACCGGATCCCGAGCTCCAGGCTCAGGTCCGCGGCCCTCGCGTAGTCCTGAGCGTTGAAGTAGTGGCAGACGAGCGATAGGAGGGCGTGCGGCCTTATGAGGAGGCGGTGCATGAGCCTCTCAAAACATTCCGCGGCCCTGGCGTTGAGGGAGACCTTCTCGTCTGCGGAGAGTTTTTGCCGGCAGTGTTCCTGCAGGAGAGAGTGGGCGAAGGCGTACCCTCCTCCGGGGAGCCTCCGGAATATGGTGCTCCCCTGCATCTGTTCTATCACCGACGCCTCATCCAGCCCCTGGATGCCGGGTATGCACGCCATGACCGGCACCGGGAACGGGGGGATCAGCACAGAGAACGCCTCCGCCCACGCCCGCCGGAACTCAGGGATCGCGGCAAAAGCCATCTCCGCCGGGTCACCGCCACCGGCGAGCAGATCCCGTATGTTATCAGGAGAGGGATCGAGGCCGCGGTTTCGCAGCGTGTTGAAGCAGGCCACAAGGCTGAACGGATCTCCCCGGGCCTCCGCGAGGAGGGCCGCGGTCGCTTCATCAAGGGGGAGATCAAACCGCTTCAGTCCCATCTCCTGGATCTCATGGCCCCGCATCCCGGAGAGCGGCACGAGAGGGGCGCCGCGATCGCGGATCTCTTCATACCCGCTCTCGTCCCGGCAGGTGAAGGCGAGGAGGATGCCGGGCGGGAGGTCGCGCGCGATATCCAGGAGGAGACGGCGGTCAGGACGCGAGGCCAGGTGGGCATCATCCAGCAGGATCGCCGCAATGCGGCCGAACCCGGCCATCAGCCACCCGAGCTCGCGGAGTAGCTCTAAATGCGCCTCGCGCACCCGATCATACTCGACCTCGGGCGACCGGGCGAAGACGCCGATGATCTCCTCACCGGTCTTCGGGAGCAGACCGACCGGCTCCACCGGGGCGGCATACTTCTCGAGCAGATCATTGGCATACCTGACCGCCTCCTTCATACCCTCACTCACGAAGAGATCCTGGAACCAGCCCGATGCGGCATGCAACTGCAGGTCATAGAGCAGTTTGCGAAACGCGGAGAATATCATCCTCGGGGGTTCGAAGATCTCCGCCCTGATAACGAGAGACCCGGGACCGCCGGGGCGGTCCTGCAGGTCGTACTTGAGCCAGTTTAAGAGAGAACTCTTCCCTATGCCAGGCGGGCCGGAGATCATAACCGCCTGCCCATGCTTCTCTGCCCGATTGAGAAGAGCCAGGATGCGTTCGCGCTCCTCGTGCCGGCCGCAGAACTCCTCAGGGGGACAGGGGGCGTAAGGAACGCCCTCCACCCACCGCCACATCCCATCCATAATCTCGCCCATTCACCATCGAGCTCGATCATACTTAAGATTTGGGCAGGGTGTAAACCCGGTTTCCCGGGCATACGACGCTGCCGGCAGCCCCGCAGGGTAAATACCGCCCCGTCCCGGGAAACCTGTGCTCCCTAAGACGGCGTACATCCCACCGGCAACCCCGCAGAGATAAATACCATTCCATCCAACCTGAATGGAGCAACAGGTATGTGTTCTGGAGGTGCGCAAAGACGCACCGGCACAATCCTGCAATCTTTGGGTGAACGGTATGGCACTTCAGGAAGGAGATTTTATCAGGCTAAGTTACACCGGTCGCGCCGGTGAGAAGATCTTCGACACCACAGACGAGGAGACCGCGAAGAAGGGGGAGATCTATGAACCGATGGCGGAGTATGGTCCGGTCATCATCCGTCTGGGGAGCCACCACATAATCCTCGGTCTCGAGGACGAGCTTATAGGAAAAGAGGTTGGCGCCGAGGGGGAGGTCGAAGTCCCGCCCGAGAAGGCATTCGGGGCGCACGACGATCAGCACGTGAGTTCAGTCCGCACCACGCAGTTCCGCGAGAAACCGAGGCGCGGGATGCGGGTGAAGGTCGAAGGTCATGAAGGGCTGGTCGTCAATGTCGTCGGGAGGCGCGCGGTCGTCGACTTCAACCACCCGCTCGCTGGAAAGACACTGCATTACTCTTACAGGATCCTCGATAAGATCGAAGACCCTATCGAGCAGATCCAGGGCCTGACTAAACTCTACTCCGGCAGGATCGATATCGGCATAACAATCACCGATGGTACGCTTGAATTTGCGCTCCCTCCCGCTATAATATACGATCGGCGCTGGACAAACTGGCGGGGCACGCTCATCCGCGAGATGTTTGAGTACTATCCTGATATCGAGAACGTCGTTATGAAAGAGGCGTTCCCGCGCCCGGAAGAGATGAAAACAGCTCAAAAAACCCCTGAGGCTGAGGAGTAGACCCTGTTTTTTTCATCGGGCTCTTCCCTGAGGCATCCGGTTCCGGACCTGCCCATCGGTGCTGCAGCCTGGAGCAGGAATGCCGGGAGCATGGATTCAACGCTGTTTTTGCAGATGATAGTAGAGAGCAAAGACTGAGTGCGCTGACCTATCGAATTTATACCTCGTGCTGGAATAAAGAGGGTTAGATGATTCAGGTCAGTGAACCTATTGTATAGACGAAGGGGCTCCGCTTTCATCCCGGGCCTAAAGACAGGGGACTTCCTGCTTCGCCCCTTCAACCCCAAAAGTTAAATAAAGTATTTAATTTTTAGACGTCTAAGCTTCAGTATGTCTGTCCGGGATCCGGAGATCTCCCTGAGCGGACTCCATGTTGATTTTGCGGCTGGAAGCGGTGGCACGAGAGGATCTGGGGGCGGTCTCAAGCACTCCGGGGTGTGCGTGGCCCTCTGTGCTGCATGCCTCCTTCTCCTCATACTCTGCATGAGATCCGGGGGTATGCCGGCACCTGAGGGCCTGTATCCCATCGTGGGCCTTGCCGGGCTCTTCGGGCCAGAGAGGTTCTCATTCTTCAGGCGCTTGAGGAGGAAGGACGCCCCCGGTGACGATGAGCCCTCCCCACCGGGTGCAGAAGAAGAGCCCGTGGAGGTGCCTCCGGAGGGGGACTCCCTGGATGATATAAACATCCTCGAGCAGATCGATGACATCCCTGAGGTATCCAATTTACCCGGGGAGACAACTCCTTCTCCACCAGAACCTGACCCTCGGCCCGGGCCCCTGAGTGACGAGGAACTCATGGAGTTGCTCGGGCTCATGGATGGGGATGAAGAACCGCCTCCCGCGATCATCGTGGAGGGCGAACCGGAGCCTGCAGTCGAAGACCGCCCGACGGAGATGCTCATAGATGACCTCGGTAGCGATGATGCCGGGGTCAGGGAGCGTGCCGCCGATACCATCGTCGAACGTGGATCGGAAGCCGTCGCCCCCCTGATCGCGGCTCTATCTCTTGCGGAGGGGCGGAGGCGGTGGTACGTCGCCGAGATCCTCACCGCGCTCGGTGACGAAGCCATCCCTGCGCTCATCGCCGCGCTCGGGGATGAGACAGCACAGGCGGGGGCGGCTGCAACGCTCGTCCGCATCGGCAGACCCGCCGTGCCGCCGCTCATCGAGATGCTTGCCGGCGGCGACGGCGAGGTTCAGTTCGGCTCCCGTTATGCTCTCCAGGAGATCGGTGACGAGGCGATCCCCTTCCTCGTCGAGGCGCTCGATGCGCCTGACGGAGCCATCCGGAGATCTGCCGCGGAGATCCTCGGAAATCTCAGATGGAGGGCACCCGATGACGCTGGATCTATCCGGCTCCTAATCGCCGGCGAGGCATGGCTCGACGTGGCCGGGTACGGCGCGGCCGCAATCGATCCCCTCATCCGCACCCTGAGATCTCCGGACAGGGAGACCAGGTGGAACGCTGCCCGAACCCTCGGCGAGATCGGGGAGCCGGCGATAGAACCCCTGATCGACCTGCTGCACGAGGCTGATGATGAGATCGGTCCATTGACGGTCATGGCGCTCGGCGAGATCGGGGAGCCGGCGGTTGCTCCCCTCATCGGTCTGCTCTCTGATCCGGCCCTCCGGGATACGGCTGCGGAGGCCCTGGCAAAGATCGGGGAGCCGGCGGTTGAGGGGTGCATCCAGGCCCTGGACCACGCGGATGCGGATACACTGGAATCAGTCAGTATGATACTGACCGCGATCGGGGAGCCCGCGATCCCTGCCCTGATCCAGGCACTTACCGGACGTTCTGCTCTCCGTGGCCATGCCGCCGATATCCTTGAGGGTATGGGCTGGGAGCCCTGGAGCGATACAGAACATGCGTGGTACCTGATCGCCCGGGAACAGTGGATGGAACTTGCCCTGATGGGCGCGCCGGCCGTTGGACCGCTGATCAAGACGCTCGGCGGCGATGACGACCGCATAAAGAGTGAGGCTGCAGGAACACTCGGTGAGATCGGCGACCCTGCGGCTGTGGGGTCGCTCGTGGGCGCCCTCGCGGATGAAGGCATCGCGCCGGCGGCGGCGGAGGCGCTTATCGCCATCGGGGAGGCTGCCGTGGCTCCGGTCCTCGGGCTGCTCGAGGAAGGAGGTGCCGCACGGGAGAGCGCCGTCGAGGTTCTGGGCAGGCTCGGGGCGCATGAGGCGGTTCCGGCCATAGTCGACCTCGTCAGGAGCGGGGGCGACCGCCTCCACCGCAAGGCCGTCGATGCCCTTATCAGCATAGGGGCGCCTGCAATAGATTCCCTCATCCCCCTCCTCGGCGAGGAGGAGGATGGGCACGCGGGGGCGGTGGCCGCGCTCACAGGGATCGGGGATGATGCGCGGGAGCCGCTCGTCGCGGTGCTCGGCGATAGGAGCGCCCGGACTCGCATGGGAGCCGCCATGGTCCTTGAGAGGCTCGGCTGGACACCAGCGGGGGTGGAAGAGGAGGCCGCATACCTGGTCGCACTGCAGCGCTGGCCTGACGCCGCAGGCCTAGGGGGCCCGGCCGCCGAACCCCTGGCTGCACTGCTCGGTGATCTTGATGAGGGCGTGCAGGCAGGAGCGGCGGAGGCACTTCTCAGGATCGGGCCCCCGGCGGTTCCCCCGCTGATCCGTCTGCTCGGTGAGGAGGGGGGCCGGGTGGCTGCGGGGGATACGCTGGTGCAGATCGGGGACGCGGCCGTCGAACCCCTGATCCATGCCCTGGATGATAGTGAGATCTCTCGGGCAGCCGCCGGGGTTCTGGCCCGGATCGGGGAGCCCGCCGCTGCTACACTCATCCCGGCCCTCGGGCGCCCCGGTTCCGGGGATATTGCGGCAGAAATCCTCACGGATATGGGCGAAGCCTCTATCGAACCGCTCCTTGAGGCGCTCGGGAGCGATGATGTGCGCGTCAGGCGGAGGGCCGGGGATCTGCTCATCGACATGGGGGATGCGGCCATCGGGCCCCTCATCTCGGCGCTCAACCACCCGGACGATGACCTCAGGCTCGGGGCGATCGAGACCCTCGTGCGGGCCGGTGAACCGGTCATCCCAGCTCTCGTGGAGGCGCTCCTGAACGAACACTACCGCGTGCGGCTGGGCGCGGCCGAGGTTCTCGGGAGGGTCGGATGGAAGCCTGAGACCGAGAGGGAGATGATCAGCTACCTTATCGCAAAGGAGCAGTGGACGTCTGCCGCGGAGCTCGGTCCCGGTGCGGTCGAGTCGCTGGTCCGGGCGCTCGGCGACCCTGACAGCACAATCCAGATGGGGGCGGCGCGGGCGCTCGGTATGATCGGGGAGCCGGCGGTCGCTGAACTGATAAAGGCGCTCCGCGATGAGCGGGAAGGGGGGCAGAGAAAGGCTGTCGAGGCGCTCAAGCTGGTCGGGGAGCCGGCTATAGGGCCGCTCATCGATGCCCTCCAGGACCGTGACTGGCACATACGGCTCGGAGCGGCGAGGGCGCTCATATCTATCGGGGATCCGGCGGTCGAGCCGCTGATCCGGTCCCTCCGCAGCGGGCCTCCGGCGGTCCAGATGGGCGTGGCCGCGGTGCTCGGGAAGACCGGGAACCCGGCCGCCATCGACCCGCTCACCGATACGCTCCTGCACGGGGACTGGCGTGTGGGGCGCGTCGTGGTGCGGGCGCTCGGCATGATGGGAGAGGCGGCGGTAAAACCGCTCCTCCGGGTCATCAGGGAAGGGGATGATCCTGCCCGGAAGAGCGCCGGGGCCGCCCTTGTGCTGATCGGGGATGAGGCAGTACGGCTGCTCCCAGATGCGCTCACCGACAGGCATTTCCGTGTCCGCGCGGGGGCTGCAGATGCCCTCGACCGCCTGGGCTGGTCCCCGGAACCCGGGGAGGAGGAGGTCTGCTACCTGATCGCAAAGGAGCAGTGGAGCGATCTAATCACCCGGGGCGCGATCGCTGTCGGGCCCCTGGTACAGGTACTCGATGACCGCGATGACAGCATACGCCGGCGGGCGGCAAAGATCCTCGGCGAACTGCGGGATCCACGGGCGATAGAGCCCCTTATGGCCCTCCTCCACGATGATTTCTACAGCATACGGCGGGAGGCCGCGGCGGCGCTCGTCACCATGGGTGCCCCGGCCATGGAACCGGTCATGGCTGCGCTCGGGGATGAGGACGACGACGTCAGGAAGCGTGCGGCGGATATCCTGGCTGAGATCGGGGATCTGCGAGCGGTAGGGCCCCTTGAGAGGGTCTTCGGTGATGAGGACTGGTACGTCCGGAGGGCCGCGATGGAGGCGGCAAAGAGGATCCGGGAGCGCGATCAACCCGCGCTGCCCTGAGTGGCAGGCCCGGTGTAGATGCCGGATCCCAGCCACCAGTCATCATCAACCTGTACCGCGTATGTCAGTTTCGACTCAAGCGTCCGGCTATGCGTGGGGTTGATGTATTCGATCCGGTGGAAGTTCTCCCCGTTCCGTATGGCCTCGTTCATCGCCACAAGGAACGCCCCCACCCCATCCTCGGTCTCATTCAGCCGGTTGATGCCGATCTTCTCCGGGTTGATCGGATGTGCGAGGGTGGTGCCGTTGAAGTCGTAGGCATATATGTAGAGTTCACCCTGTGTGAACAACCCCTCAGGATTGCTGAATTCTTCAAGGGCTCTCTCTTTGCCGTTCTCCTCCACGTAGGCAACCGCGCTCTCAACGAAGGCGACGAGCGTCTCGTTTGAGGTGTGCTGTACCGGTGTTGTCGTTCCAGACTCGCTCTGTATGCAGCCAGCCGATATAAGGGAGAGGCTGAGAGCAAGCACTACCGGGAGCAGGGTAAAGAAAGATCTCATTATATCACGTGGATACTGCTAAATTATATAATTTGCCTGCAGATCCATACCGGATCCTCTCCCTGGAGCCGGGATATGTCCCGCTCCAGGAAATTTGCATCCGGCGTGGCGGGTTAACATCATCGCCCCTGGCAGCACGTAAGACCGGCGGGATGGCCTGACAGCCTCAAAGAGGCAAAACGCCGGGGGCAGGAGAGGATTCTCGCCGGGCCTGGTGCGGCCCCGCTCCTCCTCACGAGTAGTGCTTCATCAGGAACTCCTTCACTTTCCTTGAGAGCAACCACCCCTGGTCCAGCTGGTCGATGATCGCATCGATCTCCCAGGCTACACTGATGATCTTCCGGTCGATCTCCGTATCCGCCATCTCCGCAAGAGCGATTATGACCGTAAGGGGGTTTCGGATGGAGTCGTTCAGGATAGCGAGCTGCTCGACGTTCTCCTCGATCTGGATGAGTGCCTTCTTCTTGAGGTCTTCCATCCGGTACCGCTCCGATATGTCACGGTCGGTCGCGAGCGCCATCTGCCGGCCGTCGATCGTCACCGGAAACGCCCTTGCCTCCACGGGGGTGCGGGTGCCATCCCTGCGGGCCAGTGTCAGCTCAGTCGGACCGGCGGCGTTGCCGGCCCTGAGCTGATCGAATATGCCCTCGATCTTTGCCATGTCTCCTGGCAGCAGGCGTACGACCTCATCAAATCTCCTGCCGATGAACTCCTTCCTCGAACAGCCGAACAACCTCTCGGCAGCCCGGTTTCCATCGACCAGAGCCCTATCCATATCGATTAGGTAGACGGCATCGGGGGCATACTCGAATATGATCTTCAGGCGCTCCTCCGAGCTCTTAAGCGCCTCATTCATCTGCTTCCGCTCTGTAACATCCACAATGTTGCCGATGACCGCCGGACGCCCCTCGAACCAGAGGCGGGTTGCGAAGTTCTCGAGGTGTATGATCCGCCCGTCTCTGTGAACGCCGCAAAACTCGTGGTGCTCCGATTCGGTATCGCCGGAGAGGAGAGAGTGGTACAGCTTCCGCACCTCATCCCGGCATTCCGGGACGATCAGGGCATCCTGTACGTCGAGATTGTTCAGTTCGCCGCGCGAGTACCCGAAGATCTCGGCAAACCGCGCATTGAAGTACCGCAGGCGTCCGTCCTGCATCAGGTAGACGCCGAGCGGGGATCGTTCAACGGGGTTTCGGTAGACTTCCTCGTTCATCCTCCGGAGGATCGCTGCGCCGATTATGCTCGCCGCTGCCTGGAGCGCGTCGATCTCCGCCGGGGACCAGGTGTGTTCCCGCTGACACTCGTCAAACCCGATGAATCCCCACCACTGATCGTGAACAGAGATCGGAACAACCACAACAGACCGGCTCCCGAAAGGCTCGAGGTACCTCTGCTCGGGTTCCGGGAACTCCCGCACCGGTCCGGCGATAGGCCTCCCGGCCGCAAGTTCCTCATGCCAGCGGGGAATCGCATCGTAGTGGACGGTCGGGAGTCCGTGGTCATTGACCCCGGCGATCCCCTCTGCGTGCCATCTCCACCACGGGTTGCTGATGAGGCTGCCGGTCTCGGGATCCATGCTGTTCTCAAAGGCGTAGACCCTGCTGACGCCGGTCGCCCTGCCGAGCCTCTCAAGAACCTCGTACATCTGCGCCTTCCAGTTCGATTCCTTGAGGAACCTGTCCGCCGCAAAGCTCACTGCGTTCATGATCTCGTCGTGCCGGCGGAGGGCCTTTGATGCATTCTTCCGCTCCGTGATATCCTCAAGGAGGTGGAGTCTCCCGAGGTAGCGATCATCCGTATCGCGGATCTGGGCGGAGAACCTCCTTATGTACCGGCCGTCGACCAGCCTGATCTCATCCTCTACGACCGACCGGTTCGCTTCATCCTGGAGCAATGCCCAGGTTGCGGCAAATGCCTCCGGATCGCTGAAGAGCGGGGTTAAGAGGGAGATCACATCACCGTTCTTGATCTTCCCCGCCCACATATCATCCTCAAGGTCTGAGAGGCCCCAGATATCGGAGAACCTCCTATTGAAATAGAGGATCTTGTCCGTCCGGTTGTCGACGACATAGTAGGCGAGCGGGGAGGCCTGGGCCATCTGTGTGAGCAGCGCTTCGCTCCACCGGAGCCTCTCTTCCACCCTTCGCTCCTCGGTCACGTCGCGGCCGCACCCCACGGTCCCGATGATCTCTCCATCCTCATCCCGGAACGGGGCTTTGTTGACGTCGAGGAAGAGGAATTTGCCTCGTACATTCCCGTACTCATCGAACCTCTCCGGCCTCCTGCTCTCAAGGACTATCGTATCGGAGTCCCGGCAGATCTCGCCGAAGGTGTGCCAGGCGGGGTTCTCGGGATGGACCCGCCGTTCTCGCTCGGCGAAGAACATATCCGTCCTGCCCACCGGCTCATCGGTATCGGCGGCGCCCAGGAGTTTCTCGCAGAGGGCCTTATTCGCGAATAGGTACCTGTTCTTCGTGTCTTTTGCCCATATGAGATCGGGGACGTTATCGCACATCATCCGGACGAGACGGTAGAGGTCGTGGAACCGTCGGCTGGTCCGGGCGAGCTCATCCTCCGCTATCTTCCTCTCCGTGATGTCACGAAACATGATTAAGTTTGCTCTCCGCCCCCTGAAAGTGATCGCCGTGCCGAGCCCTTCGATCCACCTCTTATCCCCGTGGAGATCCCGTATAGGGTAGCGGGCGAGGTAGCCGCCGCGCCCGGATTGTATGTTCTCTATGTCAGATACAAGGGACTCTATGTGATCAGGGCGGATGAACTCCAGAATGTTCCGACCAGCGAGATCGGCCGGAGAGGAGGCGCCGCCGAGAGCAACAATCGCGGTGTTGGCAAACAGGATGATGCCGTCCGGATCAAATATGAGGATAGCGTCCATGAGGGAGTCGAGAGTCTGCAGGTGTTCCTCAATCTCAGTGAACTCCCGTGCGCCGTTACGGCGGGAGAAGACGATGCAGGTGATCTCCGTATCCAGTGAGGCGGCTGTGATCATCACGGGCAGGGGCGCGCCGTCTCGGGGGACAAGGTTTGCGGGATAGTCCCTGACCGCCCCCTCTTCACCGACTGAGTGGATGAACCTCTCCCGCTCCGCCACATCTGGCCATATACCGGAGAGGGTGGAGGAGGCGAGTTCTTCCGGTGTGTAGCCGAGCATTCCGGAGAGGGCGGCGGTGGCGCGGGTGATCCTGAGTGTTTGCGGACTGAAGGCAAAAAAACCCGTCGCCCTGCCTTCCTGACCATCCCCGGGCGGATCTGAACTCCTGATTCTCTCCATCATTGCCTGTAGAGAGGTTTTCGTTTATTCTCTTATATAAGAATTGTGTATTTCAAAATCAGCTATCCTGCCCTAAAAATGCGGAATCTGCAACTATAACCGGCGAACCAGAGCCGAAATTCAATCTCGGGGCCTACAGGGCACATGACTGTTGATTGACTCCCGGGGATCCAGGCAAATTACAAAAACCCCTGTTATCGGTCGTCTTATAGAAGGCTACCGTCTGCTACAGTTTTGAAGGCCTGCCGGCAGATTATGTCTGCCCGGTCTGGGGGGCAGGGCCAGGGTCGTTTCTACTTGTGGTTGAGCGGGCAGGTCGATACCTCTGTGTAGCCCGCGGCTATATCTACGCACCAGAACGCGGAGAGCCAGAGAATGGCATACCTCCCGGGACAGCGTTTGAGAACCTGCCCGAGAGCTACACGTGTCCAGTCTGCGGCGCCTACGCCAAAATCGGGAAACAGGCTTTCATAGTCATCGATTAACCCATCCCTTTTTGAGCGGTAAAGAGGCCTCACCCGAGGTTGTCATTCCTGCACCCCGGATCACAGAGCAGTAAAGGTATTACCCGGTCCTCCCGATACCTGCCCGGACCCGAAACCAGCAGACGGTGGTTGGTGCGCGGCAAACCCTGAGTTACAGCCAGGTGATTTGTGGGGTGATCTTCTTGGTGATGCCGGTTCGCTTTGCGATCCTGGGGAGGTACCCATAGATGGTGGCGTGCTGGAGCGGCCGCTCCTGGTGCGTGATGAAGACCGGGGCGTCGCCGGCGGGTTCAAAGGGGTGATCGTTCCTCCAGGCCGCGAGGTACGGCGTGGCCATGATCGGCCGCACGTAGCGCTGAGTATGGCACCTGGTATCCTCGACGGGGATCGCCGTGCCGTAGGCGTCGAAATTCACGTTCGCGGGAGGATCGACAGGCCCGCAGGAGTGCTCCGACCTCTTCATGCGAGAGCATCTGGTCATGGCAAAAGCCCCTGTTATCGGTCGTCTCATAGAAGGCTACCGTCTGCTGCAGAAGTCTAGGCGGGCTAACCCGAAAACGGCCAATCACCGCATTTGGCAACCTCAGGTTCCATCACGCAATCCTGGCCGGCAATGGTACCCATCCCGTGCTCCAGCCATGCGGGCGTGGGA
>MTBK01268231.1_pt1 | contig 12494 bp, 8 predicted proteins | sample 1535981 | NCBI WGS metagenome assembly MTBK01 (sample SAMN06109225, study PRJNA356200) | anaerobic digester metagenome | isolation source: biogas reactors fed with pig manure or primary and secondary sludge | place: Spain | collected 2016-06-30 | reverse complement strand
AACAACGGGTTGGTTTCCTACTGCATACTGGCCTCCCATAACTTTTTTCTCTCTTGTATACCCTAACGGTATATGGGTTGTAGAACAACACGAACATTATACCAAACAAACCGTTCGCAACCGGTGCTCCATTTGCGGTGCCAACGGACCGCAGGATCTGATTATTCCGGTTAAACGTAAAAGAGGAAGCAAGACGATGATTCAAGATGTCATGCTGGATCTGTCACAGGATTGGCAGCGCATCCACTGGCTGGCGCTGGAATCTGCCTACAGTTCATCTCCTTTTTATGAGTATTACCGAGAGGAAATAAGGCAGTTTTATACATGCACCGGACAGGTTTCACTTTTTGAATACAATTTGTCTATTCTTACATGGTGTCTGGATGTCTTGCAAGCAGATATTTCCATACATGTTACAGACAGGTACCTCCCGGACTACGGAGAAAGAGATTACCGCTACCGGCTTCCTTCGGTAAATACGAAACCTTATTATCAGGTTTTCTCCTACAAGCAGGGATTTGTACCGGGACAGAGTATTCTGGATCTTATTCTGAATGAAGGTCCGGAAGCCTGGAAAGGATTCCGGACCGAATGACACGTTTAAAAACGAAAGCCTAAGGTCAGGGCTACCCGTAAGCGTGATAAGGTGTTGATTCCCGGAGCCGGCTGGCCTTCAATATCGTACAGTGAAAAATATTCACTCTGCTTAAGGCGGTATGAAGCACCCAGGTCTGCAAAGAATTGTTTTCCTCGTATGCCCAGTCCGCCGGATACCATATGGGTGTCGGGCAACCCCTCTTCTCCGGCACTGTAAAAACTGTAACCGCCCCGGAGGGCTATTAAAGAAGCTATTCTGACTTCTGCTCCTGCTCTGAAAATATGGGACATTTTAAATTGGTACGCACTGGAACCGTTACGAATATCCCGGTTTTCATCTTCAAAAACCGTTCTGTCGTGATACGCCGCCATGTGCATGGTTGTATAATCGACACCTTCGTAATCGAGTGTAATCAGTCCCACGTTGCCAAATACGTAGGACAAACCTGCGTTGTAACGCCATGGGGTACGTACTTTATAGGAATACGTTCCGTAAGGGCTATCTGCATACTCTTTGCCATCCAGGAATTGGGCACTCATTTTTTCCTGCCACTCATCTGTAAGTGAAGTCCATGTTGGCGTTGTAACACTTAGTCCAAGACGCAGGTTGTCTACAAGGAGGGCAATGACCCCCAGCTTTACGTTGAATCCGGATCCTGTTGTAATCTGGCTGTACGTATGGGAGAAACTTGAAAAACCTGTTTGGAATTCCCGGGCGTTTTGGGCTGTTTCCGTAAATTTTTCGTACGTACGGTAGTAAATGTTACGAAACGTCAGGCTGGTCCCGACAAAAATACGGTCATTGAAATTAAACCCCATGTTCAGCAGGTAATCCCCCATACTTCCTTTTGATTCTTTTAGAAAGCGCTGGTCCAGAAGTCCACCCACATAAATTTCTTTTTGTTCCTCGTCCAGGTTTTCTGTTCCTGCAATATACTGGTCATCCGTTCCGGGAACCAGGTCCAGCAGGTAGGTGTTCCAGGCCAGAATTGACCTCCAGGGAGCATTGGAATCGTAGTACGGGTTGTACCCATCTGTTGTTTGTTCCAGCTTATGGGAAGGAATTCCGTCAGTTAGGGTGGCAACGGGAGTGAGCCAGCTTGTGTTGGAACCGTTGTACCGTACAGAGGTAAGCTGTGTAAAGTCTTGTACCTTGTTGTATCCCAAAGCATAAGAAAAGGAAACCAGCCCACGGCTGTTGGACGTATTCCGGGAACCAACGAACCCCAATTCCGACACACCCAACTTGTTGTACTTTTCACTGTCCGGTTGTCCAAAATAATCTACCTGAGAAAATTTGGTAGTCAGTGCCGGAGTAAAAGTGATTTCGGCATAGGGGTAAAGGGCAGATGCTGCCGGGTTCAGACTGAGGGAGCCAAAATCTCCCCCCAGAGCTGTTCCTGCATTTCCAAAAGCCATGGACCTGGCAGTTCCCTGGTAACTTAGTTGTGAATACCTAAAAGCATCCCACGCGTTTTGTCCAAACAAGGAACAGGGAACAAGCAAAACTATAAGAATCAGGTGTTTTCTCATTGTAATTGGAGTAAGTAAAAATAGTATACCCGGGTTCTTTGTTATTCCCGGTTACCTTCTGTGGTAAGAACTTCCGGAGCGCGAGCTTGTAGTACCGGTACTACCCGAGGTGCTGCCGGAATACGAAGACCGCGAACCTGAACTTACACTGCTACGCGTTCCCGAGACAGCAGCATTGCCGGAAGACGTATTGCTTCTGTAAGAGGAAGACCTGCTTTCTGTGGTAGAAGTATTGCTTCTGGTAGTAGAAGTACTGCTTCTGGATGTGCCCGAATTGCTTCTTACACCGGATTCGGAATTGTTCCGTTGGTTGACGGTTGTGGAAGAACGTTGTCCTTCCCGGTAAAAGCTACGGCTGTTGCCGGGGTTTGTTGTAGTAGTTGTAGTATTTTTTGAGGCATTGGAAGACCTGCGGTAGAACGTGTTTTCACCGGCAGATTGCTCAGTACGTGATACCGCCCCATCAGTTCCTTCTCTGTATACGGCTCCCGATCCGGTAGCCTGGTTTGTGGTTCTGTTTACCCTGCTGTATTCTGTAGCCTTGCCGGTTTCACGAACGCTTTCTTCTCTGGCTCCCGATACCTGATTGATTTGTGGGTTAACCCTTCTGTAGGATCCGCCGGAACGTGATGTGGCTGATGCTGTACCCGAAGATGTGCCTGCTGGGTTCATCTTGTCACCGGGAGTTACGCGACGTGCGTTTCTGTTGTCTGTTCCGTAGGTAGGTTTATTATGGCGGTTTGCCTGGTATGGCGGGTATGGATTGTGATAGGGATTGTATGGATTGTAATAGGAAAACCCGTAGCCCCATCCGGGGTAATACCAGTCATAATACCAATACGGTAGGTACCAGTAACTAGAGAACCTGTACGGAGAATACCACCAGGGATTATGCCAATGAGGAGAATACCACCAGGGGTTATGCCAATAAGGCGAATACCAATGGGAATAGTATCCCCAATAGTTGTAAGGTCCGTAACCATACCAGGAGCCGTAATACCAGTCATCCATTGCAAAGTTCATGTTGATAGTCAGGGAGAAATTATCTTCCGGATTATCGTTGAACATTTCCAGTTTTCGTTCGTAAGAATCATCCTGCGTATTCATAATCAGGTAGGTGGTACCCGATTTTACATCTATATCAACAGTACCCTCCGGGTCTGTGTAAACAGTTTCTACACGTGTGCCTTCCCTGCCGGCCTGCTCAAGTGTCTTGTTCTTCAACTCTTCAGCTTCCTGAGCTGTAGCAAACAGGTGTACACGGGCCGTCACCCCCGGCCTGAGATACGTAGCGTCATCGTATGCAGAAGAAGCTGTGTGGTAACTTGTTCCGCATGAAACTACCAACAGTCCGGCGAACATTATCCAAATGGAAAATAATTTTTTCATTTTGCACCTCCTGTAATTAATTGTTTCAAATTATGTACTTTTGCATCAAATATACAAAAAAGCCGGTAAATGCCAGGTTTTTTAATAAAAAATGTTACAAATTTTGTACCAATAAACAGAGGGGAAATGGCAAAAGAAATCAGAAACAGAGAAGAAAATTATTCAGAATGGTATAACAACCTGGTGATTAAAGCAGATTTGGCTGAAAATTCTGCAGTCAGGGGATGTATGGTTATCAAACCGTACGGGTATGCCATATGGGAAAAAATGCAAGCAGAATTGGACAGGCGTTTTAAAGAAACAGGGCATGTCAATGCGTATTTTCCTTTATTTATACCTAAATCGTTTCTGAGCAAAGAAGCAGAACATGTGGAAGGGTTTGCCAAAGAATGTGCCGTGGTGACACACCACCGACTGAAAGCCGATCCGGATGGGAAGGGATTGATTGTAGATCCCGATGCCCGTCTGGAAGAAGAGCTGGTGGTAAGGCCAACGAGTGAAACCATTATTTGGAACACCTATAAGAGCTGGATTAAGTCCTACAGGGATCTGCCCATATTATGTAATCAGTGGGCCAATGTGGTTCGCTGGGAAATGCGCACGCGTCTTTTTTTAAGAACCACGGAGTTTTTATGGCAGGAGGGACATACAGCTCATGCTACAGAACAGGAAGCTGTGGAGGAAACAAATAAGATGGTAGGAGTTTATGCAGATTTTGCCAGAGAAATTATGGCGCTGCCCGTATGGGTGGGACCCAAAACAGCGTCTGAACGGTTTGCCGGTGCGGTAGATACACTTTGTATAGAAGCCCTTATGCAGGATGGAAAAGCCCTTCAGGCAGGAACGTCGCATTTTTTGGGACAAAATTTTGCCAAGGCTTTTGATGTGCAGTTTGCCAACAAAGAAGGACAACTGGAGTATGTCTGGGCTACAAGCTGGGGAGTTTCTACCCGGTTGATGGGTGCTTTGGTGATGGCTCATTCGGATAACCACGGGCTGGTCCTTCCTCCGTTGCTGGCTCCCATTCAGGTTGTCCTGGTTCCCATTTATAAAGGTGAAGAAGAAAGGGTAGCCAGTTGCTCCCATCTTGAACAATTAAAAGAAAAGCTTGAGGCCAAGGGGTTGAAGGTAAAACTGGATGACAGGGATAACGTCCGCTCCGGTTTTAAATTTACAGAATGGGAAGTAAAAGGCGTTCCGTTGCGCCTGGCTGTTGGTCCCCGGGATCTGGCAAACGGCACCGTGGAACTGGCGCGCAGGGATACACTTACAAAAGAGGTGGTTCCGTTGGAAGGTGTAGAGGATAAGGCAGTTCAGCTTATGAAAGAGATTCAGGATAATATTTACAGGAAGGCGCTGGATTTCAGGGAAAAAAACACATTTGAAATAGACAGTTACAGTGAATTCTGCAATAGAATAGAAGAAGGAGGGTTTTTCCTTTGCCATTGGGACGGTACAGCAGAAACAGAAGCCCGGATTAAGGAAGAAACAAAGGCAACCATACGGTTGATTCCCTATGAAGAGAACCCCATACCCGGAAAGTGTATGGTCACCGGAAAGCCTTCCCGCCAAAGGGTTGTTTTTGCACGGGCTTATTAATTACAGGTAGTATGAAACGAACATATTTTATACGTACTTTAGTTGTACTTTTTGTAATGATTCTTCCTATAACTGCTTTGTTTGCTCAGGAGGAAGTGGCAGGGGATACAATAAAAATCCCTACGTATGAAGAACTTGCCAGGATGTATACCCGCCTGGTTTCACAAGTTGACTCGGCAAGGCAACGGGCTGTAGAAGATTCTATCCTGATTGCTCGTTTTGTTGAAGAAAGCAGGCAGGCGGCACTGGCCAGCATGCCTCCTCCAAAGAAGCCGACGTTTTGGACAAACTCCCTGCTTTCGCAGGTAAACTTTTCTCAGACATCCCTCACCAATTGGGCGGCCGGAGGAAACAGTTCTGTTTCTTTGGGAGGATATATAGATGCCAAGGCAAACTATGCAAAAAACGACATCATCTTTCAAAACCGCTTTCAGGCCGGGTACGGGTTTGTTAAAACGATTGGTGATATTCTGAAGAAAACAGATGACCGCCTGTTCTTTGATTCCAAATTTGGGTACAAAGCGACGGATAAATTGTATATATCGGCCTCGTTTGGGGTGAAAACGCAGATAGCCAAAGGATACAAATATACGGCCAAAGACACCACCCTGGTTTCTCAGTTTGCTGCTCCGCTCAACTCCACGCTGGCGCTGGGTATGGATTACAATCCTCTGCCGTGGCTTTCCGTTACGTTTGCTCCGCTTACAGGAGGAATTGTAGTAGTGAGTGTACCGGAGCTGAGGGAAAACTACGGGAACAAACCGGATGAGAAAGTTCGTATGGAGTTTGGAACGCAGCTGAAAGTCAAAATGGATAAAGAGGTGTTTAAAAACGTAAAAGTTGACACGGAACTGATTCTCTTTTCCGATTACCTGAACAAACCGCAAAACATTCAGGTATATTGGGATTTGTCCATTTCTATGCAAATCAATAAGTTTATGAACGCCAACATCAGGACCAACCTGATTTACGACGACAACATTAAAATTGCCGATAAATACGGCAACAAAGCACCCAGGGTACAATTCCGGGAAATACTCTCCATAGGTTTTTCCTATACCCTCTCTAACAAATAAAAAAGCGTATGCCGGTTGAACGTATGTTTAAGAAATCGGCAGAAAAACTGCTGGGCAATACTTCCGGCGGCCTGTTGCTGGCTGTCAGCGGAGGGGCAGACTCTATGGTTATGCTCCATCTTTTTGCTCAGTGGATTCAATCCTATGGGGGCAGGAAGGCTTGCACGCCGTTGCTGGTTGCCCACATGAATTTTTCATTACGTGGGGCCGAGAGTGATGAAGATCAGCGTTTTGTTGAGCTGCGGGCCCAGGAGTACGGAATACCTGTAGTCGTTAAGAAAGTGGATGCTGCGGCAGTTGCCCGCGAGCGCGGGGTGTCTGTAGAGGTGGCTGCCCGGGATTTGAGGTACGGGTGGTTTGAATCGTTGGCCACTTCCCGCGGTTTGTCCCATGTGGCCGTTGCACACAATGCTAACGACAGGGCAGAGACTATGCTGTTGAACCTGATACGCGGTACAGGACTCAGGGGGCTGTGCGGGATGCGGGAACAGCGGGGAAATATTGTTCGTCCGCTGTTGGAAATTCCTTCGGAAGCCATTCTGGAATATGCCCGCCGGCATGATATACCGTTCCGGATAGATTCCACAAACCTGAGCACGGATTTTTCCCGTAATAAAATCAGGCACCGGGTAATGCCGGTTCTGGAAGACATGGTTCCGGGTGTTGTTTCCCGTATGGGAAAAAACGCTGATAACTTGTTGCAGGCCATGTTGTTGCTCGATGACTTGACGGAACAAAAGCGCACGGAGTGCGCCTCGGCAAGGGGTTTTTCCATTCCGTGCCTGTTGGGTGGGGGACATGTGCCGTTTTGGATGCATGCCCTGCTTTCGGAGTATGGTTTTCATCCCGGGCAGACAGCGGCGGTGGCACGTTCCCTGGAAGGGCAGAGCGGCAAGCAATTTCTGTCTCCTACCCACGTGTTGTGGATTGACCGTGACGAGCTTGTAATCAGAGAATTGGTGCAACAAGAAGAGGTACAGCAAATTACATTTGAGCGTTTGGAGAGAAAGCCCGGATTCGTTATTCCGCAGGAACGGAACGTGGCTGCCTTGGATGCCGACACCCTGAAATTCCCGCTGACTGTACGTAAACCCAAACCGGGTGATAAGTTTATGCCGCTGGGTATGAAAGGTTTTAAAAAAATCAGCGATTTTCTTACCGATGAAAAAGTGCCTATGTACGAAAAGTCAACCATCCGGTTGCTCTGCTCCGGTCAGGATGTTGTATGGGTGGCAGGCCGGCGGATTGATGAACGTTTTAAGGTAACGGATGCGACTACCAGCATAATGCTTTTTCGTCAAATGGAAGGCGAGCCCGGATTCCCCGTTCTTTCAGAAGGGTAAGTACCGGCTCCTCCAGCAAGGGGTTTACCAGGCCTGCTGCTCCTGTACTCACTTTTTTCCCGCCAAGCCCTATCATGTCTGTAATCTTCAACGGCCTGGGGTACGACACCAGCCTGTATTGGGTTATGCCGGCCAGTTGGGCAGCTCTCTCAATGGCTTCTGTAAGTCCTCCTATAGTATCAGCCAATCCGTTTTCAACCGCCCCGGCACCTGACCAGATGCGTCCGTCAGCCAACGCTTCCACTTCCTCTTTGCTCATATTTCTGTTCTGTGCCACTACGTCTGTGAACTTGTTGTAAATCCCGTCAATCGAACGTTGTACAACCTGCAGCTCGTCTTTGCTTTTGCTGTGGTATAAGGAAAAATGGTTGCCAAAAGGATGGGTGGTAATGGTTTGGGTGTAAATGCCCAACTTGTCTTTCATGGCACTTTCTACGTTAAAATACAGGCTGTACACGCCTATGGAACCCGTCATGGTAAAAGGTTGCACAAAGATTTCATGGGAAGCCGAGGCAACCCAGTACCCGCCGGATGCGGCCATATCTCCCATGGAAACCACCACCGGTTTCACTTCTTTTATCAGTTCCAGTTGGCGGGCAATCATATCAGAGGCAATGGGATCTCCTCCGGGACTTTCAATGCGTACCACAACGGCCTTTATGGAGCTGTCACGCCGGAATTTATCAAGCTGCTCTGTGCAGGCGTCTGCTGCAAAGACTCCGGCTCCTTTCTTGGGAGCAATTTCTCCTTTTATATAAACAATGGCAATTTTTTCTCTGACAGGTTTCTGTTTTGCATACTCCAGATACCGGATGTATTGTTTAACAGGGAGGAATGGAATTTTATGTTCTGCAAGACCGTCATACACTCCCGATAAATAAGAAAGCATGTCGTCCCGGTACCACAGCTCATCTGCCAGACCTGCCTCGCGGGCATGTGTGGCATCTAGTAAGAATGTAGTATTACACAGGTTATCAATAGTTCCTTTTTCCAAGTGGCGCATGGTTTCCATGTTGGTTTCCCAATGCTCCCAGGCTGTGGTCATGTAGGCGTGCAGTTGTTTCTTTTCTTCCCGGCTCATAGAAGCCGAGGTGAACGGTTCTCCGGCTGTTTTATAATTGCCGTGGCGTACCAGTTGTGCTTCAAGGCCCAGTTTGTCAAAAAAATCTTTGTAATAATTAACTTCCATACTGAATCCTTGCAGCATCAGCGTTCCAAAGGGATTGATTACAATTTTATCGGCGGCGGTTGCCAGGTAGTATGCTTGCTGGGAATAAGTACCTGCATAACTGATTACCGGCTTTCCGCTTTGACGAAAAGCCAGCAGGGCGTTTCGGATTTCTTCTATATGCGACATTTGAGCGTTGAGTGCCTGTGGATCCAGGTATATCATACGTATGGACGGGTCAGTAGCTGCCTGCCTGATGGCTTGTGCTATGCTCAGAAATCCTTTGCCGCCCCGGGCGATATCCAGTTGATCGGGTAAAAAACCCAGTACGGGAAGGTCCGAATCCTGTGTGGATATCCCTTCTTCAAAAGAAATATGCAGAACAGCTCTCTCGGGAATGGAAGTAAGGGAACTGTCCGCTCCTATTCTGATAAGGCTGGAAAGGGATCCCAAAATCAGGAAAAAGCCGGCCAACAGTACCAGAGCCGTTCCTAAAACAACGGCAGCAAAGGTTTTTAGAAATTCTTTCATAATGACATTGTTCTTGTGATTTGCAAAAATAACTATATTTGCAGACTAGAATGAGAAAAGTTTTTAATATCCTATGTTGTACTTTGGTTACTGTTTTGTTTCTTACAGCTACCATGGGTTTTTCGGTACATTATTGCGTACGTGAAAAAACACCGCACGTGTTGCTGCTGTATGCCGGATCGCCTTGTACTTTTGTACATAATCACGTTGCCGGGGAAGACCAGAAAGAAGCAGCGGAAGAAGTTCCGGAACACGACGACAGGTGTTGCAGTACACAGGTTTTCTCTATTCACGATCCCTCTCTGAAAGGCACCGGCGCGCGGGTTTGTAGTGCAGTAGAAACAGTTACGCCGCCTCATTTGTTTCCGGCTGTGCCGGCACAAATTACTGCAACCATTCCGGAACAATCTTTTGTAATAACCTATGTGCCCGGCAAAGTACCGGAACGTTCCGTGTATCCGGGAAACCATCTTGTTCCTTTGCGTTTATGAACCGTTGCATTATCCTTCTGTAAGGCAATCGATTCATTATTTTTTTTAAACGCAATTTTATGAAAAAGGTTATTTTCTGTTTGTTTATTTTATTTCCATTAGTAACAAACGCACAATATTTTAAAGGAAAAGTTTTTATAACCAACGAACACGGCCACCTGGAACCGGCGGTGGCGGCGGCCGTTTTCTGGGCACCTGCCACGCAGGCAGAGGCCGTTGCAAACGTTGTATATACCGGAGAAGACGGATCGTTCCGTATTGCTGCCGGAAAATCGGACAGGCTGGTGGCTTCTTATTTGGGATATGCTCAGGATACAATTCATGTACACGATCCTTCCCTGTTTGTTGAATTTATCCTGTCGGAAACTGCCGGTTCCCTGGATGCCCTGGAAATACTGGGGCGGCAAAAAGGAAATTTTATTTCACGTCTGACACCCGTTAAAACAGAAGTTATAACGGCGGCAGGGCTTTGTAAAATGGCTTGCTGCAACCTGGCGGAAAGCTTTGAAAACTCGGCCAGTGTGACCGTGGGGTACGCAGATGCCGTAACCGGAGCACGTCAAATCCGTTTGCTGGGCCTGAGCGGAAATTATACCCAGATGCTGGAAGAGAACCGGCCTGCCATGCGCGGGGTTCAGGTTCCTTTTGCGTTTTCCTTCGTGCCCGGGCAATGGCTGGAAAGTATCCAGATAGCCAAGGGTACGGGGTCTGTGGTAAACGGGTACGAAGCGATAACAGGTCAGATTAATATGGAATACCGCAAGCCAACGGCCCAGTTGCCGCTCTATATAAACCTGTTCCTGAACGATGCGTTGCGGACCGAGGCAAACGTCATCTCGGTACTTCAACTTAATGACCGCTGGAGTACCGTTACGTTGGCGCACGTGGCCGCAGATTTTCTGCCGCATGACTCGGACAAAGACGGTTTTCTGGACGAGCCGCTTACCAACAGGTACGAGCTGGCCAACCGGTGGTTGTACGAACATCCTTCCGGAGCGCAAGTACGTTTTGGGTTGAGGGGTTTGTACGAAGACCGCAAAGGCGGACAAAAAGACCATGTGTGGACGGTGCCGGGGCAACAGCTCAACGCAACGCACTGGGGATCACGTATTATGAACCGGGGGCTCAATGCTTTCTTTAAGCTGGGGGTACCGCTGGTGGCGCATGACCACGATCACGACCACGATCATGACCATGAAGGAGACCTTCATGAGCATGACCATGAAGGAGACCTTCATGAGCATGATGAGCATGATCACGACGCCCATGACGATCACGACCACGACCACATTGACCCCAACATTGCGCTGGTGGTGGATTACAACCTGCACCGGCAAGATGCGTATTTTGGATGGAAAGATTTCTCTGCCCTGGAGCACGATTTTTTTGCCAATGCACTATTTATGTCAAGTTTGGGAGCGCACCATAAAATTACCGTGGGATTGTCTGCCAGGTTGGAGCGGTTGCAGCAGGAATTGTGGGACAGGTGGTGGGACGGTGGAGAAACATTTTTTGATTTGAGCCGCCATGAAGATGTCTATGGAGGGTTTGGAGAATATACGTACAATTTTGACGATAAGTTTGTATTTATTGCAGGAGCCAGAGCAGATTATAACACGTTGTTTGGCTGGCTGTTTACGCCCAAGGCCAACGTGCGGTACAATTTTACCGACCATATGGTATTGCGGGCTTCTGCCGGCAGGGGATACCGATCGCCTTATGTCATTACAGATAACATTGGTATGCTTTCCACCGGACGCAGGCTGCTCTTTGAGGGAACGCCCCAAATTGAAGAAGCCTGGACATACGGGCTTAATCTGACCTTTGATCTGCCGTTTGGTTATGAAGATGCCTCTACGTTTAGTGTGGAATATTTTCGTACAGATTTTAAAAGCCAGCTTATTGCAGACCAGGAATTTATGTGGAATGATCCCGTGCCTTCCATTTTGTTCTACAACCTGGACGGGCGGTCTTATACCAATACGTACCAGGCAGACCTGACTACGGAATTGTTCCGGGGATTTACTTTGTTGGCCACGTTCCGGTACAACCAATCCAAAGTGGAACTGAAAGGGAAAGGGCTGGTGGACCGTCCGTTGACCAGCAAGTACAAGGGTGTACTGAATTTGCAATATACTACGCCTTCCGGGAATTGGGTATTTGATGTAACAGGGCAGTTGAACGGACCGGCCAGAATTCCTTCTTCTATATTGGATTTGGAAGGTACCTATTCACCTGTTTTCCCCATGTTTTACGCTCAGATAACACGCAAGATCAAGAAGGTAGAAATTTATGCCGGCGGAGAAAACCTGTCGAATTACCGGCAGCCCCATCCCATTATTTCTGCTGACGATCCGTTTTCACCGGGTTTCAATGCCAGTATGGTCTGGGGACCGCTCATGGGTATACGTGTATATGGCGGTATGAGGTTTACTTTGTAAATCAAAAATAGGCTTATCTTTGTAAAGAAGCTTAAAACATGATACTATGAAACGTTTTTTTACAAGGATGCTGGCCTGTATGCTGTTGTTGGTACCTGCAATTGCCGGCGCAACGCATGCCCACGAAGCAACAACCTGGATACGCATTAATCAGGCAGGTTACCTGCCCTCAGATAGTAAAACAGCCGTCCTGATTTCCTCTGAGGAAGTATATCCGGACGGCTTTCGTGTTGTAGACAACAGGTCAGGGGATGTGGTATATTCCGGTACTGTTGCTAACGGCAAGATGAAAGAAGCCCGTGCGGAGCATTGGGGTATGGCAACGG
>MTBK01186565.1_pt2 | contig 12536 bp, 15 predicted proteins | sample 1535981 | NCBI WGS metagenome assembly MTBK01 (sample SAMN06109225, study PRJNA356200) | anaerobic digester metagenome | isolation source: biogas reactors fed with pig manure or primary and secondary sludge | place: Spain | collected 2016-06-30 | reverse complement strand
CCGAATTAGTATTCTCGATAATTCGCTCGCGTGCGGACGTGGCGGAACTGGTAGACGCGCAGGTCTCAGAAGCCTGTTCCCGCAAGGGAGTGGAAGTTCGATTCTTCTCGTCCGCACCAATTTCCTAACAAGCCTATCCATAATACTTACAGCCGTAAATTATCACGATTGAAGGACTAGAAATAGTCCTTTTATTTTGTTCGTTTTAAGATTTCGGGTAGATTTTCGGGTAGATTCCCGCCCGTGAGTACAACCTTTTGTTTACGCTGTGTCTGGGACCCTAAGAACTCAAGAGTTCATTTTCCCTCTTAATCTGCCTCTTTCTTAGATATCCATTTCCAAAGTGACGGGTTGGTTTCCAAAGCGGAAACAGAACATATGCGAAATTTCGCAGATGCTTTTGTAACTCGGTATATACAGGGATTTCGATTGGAGTAACAACCTTGGGTAGTTTTTAAAACGGATTTCCGTTTTGGAAATCTCGTCGGCATAGGTTTTGCACTGCACGGCTTGAGAAATGACTTTGGAGAGCCCTATGAGCCAAGATATCCTCGATAATTTTCAGTTGGCAGAAAGATGGAGATTGAGCGGGACACCTGATGCGATAGCCAAGAGATTTCAGCGACTTCGAGCACTGCCTAAATCACACACCTTGCATCTAAGAGCATTTAGAATCGGAAACCAGGCGCGCTATCGGCTCGCGGACATCTTGGAATATGAGGATCGAAACGCGAAGCGCTCTCGGTGAGAGCTCGAAGGTGAAGTATAAGGTCTGCTCTGTCCGGTTTGTCTGCCCGAGCATTTTTGCACCATCGGCTAATTTTTTCGCCAAGGTTTAAGTTGGAAGTATTACTTATGCTCTCATCCGGAGCATCCCAGCCCTTAACCTCCAATTAAGCGCTGATTACGCGACCCACGATATTCTCCTGCCCCGTCTCGCATTTCACTGATGAAGGGGCCATCGATCAGCAGATCGATATGGGTGAGGATATAGTCTATCGCAGGGATTTTTCGATTAATCAGTTGTTCGAGCGTGAATCCGGAATAGACCGTAATGTGCAACCCCTGGTTCTTCAGAATTGATACCAGTTCGGCAACGGCTTCTGGCTGATCGAAGGGCTCGCCTCCGAGGATCGTGACACCGTCATGTTCTTGAAGATGGGCAAGGACCTCGGTAACGATAGAGGAGATCGATACTTGCTTTCCGTTCTCGAACCGATGAGTCTGGACGAACGCACAACCTTTACAGCGTAAAGAACATCCGGAGGTCTGGATAACGCTCCGCCTGCCTGGACCGTCAACGACCGAGTTGTGATAAATGCGGTAAAGCCAGATCGACAAGGCGTCGGAATCGGGACATACCTGTTTCGTTGACCCGGCATGCAAGACGGGTAAGTATCTTTCTTTTTCGGCCGGTTTAGCGCAATTCAGATTTACTCTGATGCCAAGATCATCCGCGAGTTCATCGACTAATTGCTTCGATGCCTGCGAGATTTCAACCGTGACGCGTCCGACATCCGGTTCTTGCACAAAGACCAGTTCTTTATTCATTTGATCCTACTAGCCTCTTGGGTGTTGGCCGCGCATGATAGTCGGCAGTTTTCCGGTCAGTCGTCGGTGCGCCGAGAACCTGCTTCAACTGTTGGGCGGTCTTTTCGCAGGCGGGCCCCTGAATACCGTTGATCTTCGTCTCGCAGTTACCGGTCTCGGTATCGATGGTAAACTCAATTTCAGCCATAATCGCTCCTTCAGAATTTGACCCGGATCTTGATCGTCTTGCCGATACGCTCCTTGACGAGCGTCCCACCGAGTTTCTTCGCCATCTTTCGAGCGGCCGCTTCGTGGTAATGATTCTGCAGTCTGACAACAAAGTCCTTGCCAAGACGATAGTCAAGATCCATATCGTCGACCACCGCAACGTAACCGGATACTGTTTTCTGAAAACCGATATCGGAAAGGAGCTGATGTCTTTTCACGTCTCCTCGGCGAATGATAATGTCCGCAGTCCGAGCATTTCGTTTGTCCCAACCGTCAAGCGGTAGATCCTTGCCCTGGGTGACGGTATCGAATCCGATGTCAGCCAGTGCTTCGAGCAGCAGTTCTCCATTCGCGAACGACTGTGACTCAAATGTCATGTACTTACTCATTGATGAAAAACCTCCTCGCATCAAAACTCGTAGATCCTGTCACCTCGATTCCCGGTGATCCCAGAGTTGTCTATCCGACCTCCCGCTCCTTTGATATTGTTGCGTGCCCATTTGCGGATCTCTTCGATCTTCTCGCTCATCATTTGCGCGGTCGGCGTTATGCTTTCAACTGCCTTGAGAACGTCTTTAGTCTCGGCCCGACGATTGCCGTCGATGAATGCTTCAAGAACCCCGTCCTTTACCGCTCCCTCGATCTCTGCTCCGGAGAAGTCCTTGCTCCTATCGACGAGCTTTTCGAGATCGAATTGATCAGGATTCAATTCGCGTTTCTTCAGATGAACTTTGAAGATCTCCGTCCTGTCCTCCGACCCGGGCAGATCGACGAAGTGTATATAGGAGAACCGGCCGATCCGGAACTGTTCGGACTCAAGCTCTCTAACGTCATTGGCAGTTGCGAACACAAGAACATCTTTGTTGTCCTGCATCCAATTGAGAAGATAGGAGATCGTTCTAGCCGTCTCTCCGCCGTCAGTCTTGTTCGAGGACTTCATACCGGAAACCGCCTTTTCGAACTCGCTGATGCCGAGAATTCCTTTTATGGTTCCCGCGATGGACAATGCTCTCTTGATTGACATTGCCGACGAGCCGATAACGCCGCCGCCCTCACCCATGATGGAGCCGAAATCGAGATCCAAAAGGGCTCGGTTTGTAATGCTCGAAGCAACCCGCTTGCAGAGGTCTTTGCCGCATCCGGGCAGGCCGACAAGCAGAATTCCTTTACACGGTTCGACATGCCGGATCTTTGCCCGTGGGCTAAAGGTGTACGCGGCGCGCTCAAGGATCGCTCTCAATGCTTTGTAGCCGCCGAGGTTGCTTGCCGACTCGGGATGAACATAAGTCAGTGAGCCACTGCCGCGGATCACGTTCTTCTTTTCTTCGAGGATGACGTTGATCGATTCCTGATTGAGGCCGTTGCAGCTTATGACCGCCTTCGCGATCACGTTGCTGATCTCGCCGGCCGTTAGGCCAAGTAACGATTGCAGCAACGCTGTCTGCGTTTCTTTTTCGAGATCGATAGCAAGACCGCTCGATCGTAAGTTTTCAAGCTGCAGTTCGATCGACTCTTCGATCTCGTTCTCCTTCGGGAGTTCGAGATCGATCTGGGTGATCTCCTTTTCAAGGGTCTTCAGATCGGGAAAGTTTGGGCCGACGAACAGAACAGTAGCCTTTGTGGATTTCAGCTTCCAGGCGATCTCTCGAAGCCTACGAACCAATAGCGGATCTTCCTGACCGTATGGAGAGATGTAGGGAGCGTAGTCGCACAACAAAAAGATCCCCGCCTTCTGTTCCGAGATGAACCCGAGAACGCCCTCCGGGTCCTCCGTGTCACCGACTGATGCCGGATTCTGAAGGATGCCTTCTTTCGGATCGAAGATCTTCTGCAGTCCGCTAGGCCGGCTCCAGAAATACAGAGGTTTTTCCTTGTGCCTCTCCTGGAAAACCAGATCGATCAGAGCTTCGCGGACGCGATCTTCCTCATAGGTGTTGATCGCGATCAGCGGATAACGGGCTCTAATCCTTACGTCCAGTTCGCGCAGGAATCTATCGACGCTCTTTGCGCCGGGTTCGGATGTGGTCATGTTGGTTTTATTAGTCGATCAGAACTCGACGCGGAACTCGGACTCCCTGAGTTGCCGCGATTCGATCTCGTCTGCCGCGGTTATGCGAAGGCTGCGTCTTAGCTGCTGATTTTCATCAGTATAGGAATCGTAGTCCTCGTACCCACTCCGATCGTCACGCCACCTGAAGTAATTCACCTTCTCGGGCGATAACGATACGCGCCGTCTCGATTCTTGGTCGTGCATAGTAACCCGTCAAGATCAGAGCTCGAGGGCCGATAGCCGGTCTTCGTCCAGGAGTTTTCTGGATTGAACGGTGGTCGCACGCAGGATATCGTTGAGAGCATTTCGCATCTCTTCCGGTGATCGCTGCTTTGCCTCCCGGCCCGCAGCCTCCTGAAGTTTCGTAAGAACGTCCTCGAGCGAATCATCCCCCGTGAAGTTCATCAGGCTGTACCACTCGCACATTTGTCTTGCCCGCTTTGCCAAGCTCCCGGGTACGAACTTGGCGTCCTGAAGCCGCTCTGACATCTCCTGAGCCGCTTCACATATCCGCGCGGTGATCTGAGCGAGCCCTTCTTTTATCGGCGAGACTGCTTCTTCCGCCTCTCGGCGAGCCGCTTCGATCTTCATCAGGCGAATGCGTTCCTTAACTTCTCGTTCGCGTCGCTGATCTTTCTCAAATCCGGTTACTTTCAGCCGCTCGATACTCGCCTTAGCCTCAACCTCGATCTCGATAGTTCGCGTCTCCGCGTCGGCCCGCGCCGCTTCAAGCCGCAGCTCGCGCGTCAACTTCTGTTCGGCCGCCATCTCCGAACCCAGAACGATTACCTTAGGCTTCATCTCGATCGTCAATCCGTCGCGGATCATCTCCGGTGTCGGGACCATCCCGATCGCTTGTGCCGCGACGGCGTTGACGAACTCGGGTCTGTCGAACGGTTCGTCCGTGGTCGCCTGGAAGCGGTCGGCGGAGTCTTGTGCGAGCGTGTAGAAGCTGTCTTGCAGAACAGCGATAATCTCATCGTACTTCTCAAGAACCTCCGCCTTCGCTTTTGCGAGAGTTTCGCAGGCATGCAGATAGGCTCCCTCAAACTGCTCGAATGCGGTCCACGGGATCCACTTGTATTCACTGGTTCCCCAAACCGTCTCGCAGAGGGTGAACCGGAAGCCGTATCTGTTAAGGGCGTTGTGAGCTTGTGCCGCACCGCGCATAAGCTTGTTTCGATAAACATCAGGAAGCAGTCCTGCTCTCGGCGGGCTGACCCGCACTGCAGCATCTTCAGGAAGTTTCACGCCGAGCGTCTTCCATTCGAGCTGTCGAATCAGGCTGCCGAAACCGCGGCAGTCGATGTTCATGAAGATCCCTTCGCTCTCAAGGGTGGAGAGATCGAACGGGATTGTCTCGACTTCGCCGGCATTGATGCCCAACGCAACTGAAGCTTTTTCCTTGCGGCTCTCCAACCGGGCGATTATCTCCTTCGCATCGACGGGCTCCGGCCCGTCCGTCAACTGCAAGTCAGTATCCGGTCGGCTGGTACCATCGTGCCCGTTTCCATTCCCAAATACGTTTCGCAATATCGACGCAGCGAACCCGTTAGGCGGCGATCCTTGTGCGATAGAAACTGTATCTTGATGCATTTCCATGATCTATCTTTTATCCACAACCTGCCTGCCGCTCGTTTTTTCGCGCTCGAGACTCGGTTGAGAATAAGCAGCTGAATAAACACGGTTCGAAGTTCTGGCGGATATTGAAAAACAATTTGGTGACGGCTAAATCCGCGTATTATCATTGGAGTCTGGTGTTAACAAGCAGTCGGGTGGCATGATACGTACTTTCACAATGTTGCTCTTAGTCGGGATCGCAGCGACGCCTTATGCAGCGGCGCAATGTCTGAAGATCGAACCTAATATGGTTACATTGGACGGAGTCATCTACTCAAAGGATTTCCCTGGCCCGCCAAACTATGAAAGCATTCTTCGTGGCGACGAACGAATGCGCTATTGGATTCTGCGCCTTAACAAATCTGTTTGTGTGGAGGATGACGATTTCAATCCTGCTCGCGCCTCAAACGTACGCGATTTACAACTCGTCTTTGCCGACGACTCGTTTTATAACGGGTATCGTGCTTTTGTGCGGCGTCGGGCGCCGTTTCGAGTCGCTGGGTCTTTGTATCACCAACAGACGGGCCACCACGTTACGAAGATCCTAATCAACGTGACGAGCCTCGTTCCGCTGCGCAAATGAACGTATTGCTCGCGACCTTTTTCCGTTGCCACCCAAGCAAATCGTGGACGCATGCGATAGCGTGTTTCTCGTGATGATTTATAGATCGCGATTGGCACTTTCAGTGCGGCCGCACTAACTAAACCGTATTTCCACCCATGGCGATCGAAGCCGTTAATCCATCAGAGGTGCTACGCGAGGGACAGGAGTTGTTCTTCGCAGAACCGCCCAACCACCGCAGCGCCGCAGAGCTCTTCGAGCAGGTCGTCGCTCTGTCACCGACTTGGGCGGAAGGACATCAGTGGCTCGGATCGGCATACGAGGCGCTCGGGGACGAAGATCGTGCGGCAAGGGCTTGGCAGACTGCGCGCAAGCTCGATCGGAACGACAGCCGGTGCCTTATCTCGCTCGGCGTTCTTCGAACGCGACAGCGGCGATTCAAGGAAGCGATCCAACTTCTCAAGCAGGGCATCGCGTTGAAGCCACACTACGGCTTTGCCGATGCGAAACTGTTCTTGGCCGAAGCGTTGGAAGGGGCGAATCGTATGAAGCAAGCCAAGCAACAGTGGCGGGAGGTGCTCGAACTGGAGCCGATGTACCCGTCGTATGATGAGCCCATGAAGGAAGCTCGGCGGAAGCTGCGGCTACACCGCGAGACAGGATAAGCCGTAGGAATAGATGGCCCGGATAAGTAGTTAAGACGCTCTTTTCTAAATCGCAACGAATCGATTTTGCAGTCCTTCTTGCAACGATAATGGGACATTCAAACAACAAAGCAGTATGAAGTTCAAGGCTTGTTTTATCTTCTGTTTATTGCTTGTGGCTTTGGGCGAGATTGCGTATGCCCAAGAGAATAAACCTCTCTTGCCCGTAGAGCAAAACGGTAGGTGCGGATACATTGACAGAGAGGGCAACGTCGTTATTGCACTGAAATTTGATTTCTGTTGGAAATTTTCCGAAGGTTTTGCGAGTGTTACCGTGGGCGGCAAACATGGTTTCATTGACACAAAAGGCAATTATTTAATTAAACCCAAATTTGACGGTTTCTGGCGTTTCTCGCGGTTCCGCAAAGGACTCGCGCCCGTTTTTCTGGGAGATCATTGGCGGGATAAAGACAAAGGAAAATGGGGATTCATTGATACTAAAGGGCAAGTTACTTATCTGCCCGGCGTAACTTTGTTGGGCGACTTCCACGACGGTTTCGCTTTTTTTAAGAAAGGCGAACGCGCCGGGTATTTTGATACAAATTTGAAAGTTACCATTGAACCGAACTTTAAAAGCGTAGGACATTTTTACTTCGGACGTGCGAGGGCAACCGCAATTGACAACTCTGAATTTTACATAGACAAATCGGGACGGAAAGTTTTTGACAACCGCGAAGGTAGCGACTTCCAGGACGAACGAGCGTTCTTCAGTGTTAATGGTAAATACGGCTTTATCAATATAAACGGCGAAACGATCATCGAGCCTCAATTCGATGCAGCTAATCATTTCGGTGACGGTTTGGCTGCGGTAAAAGTCAAAAAGAAATGGGGCTTTATCGACACAGCCGGTAAATTCATTATTGAACCGCAATTTGACGAAACCGGAGTATTTTCTGAAGGGTTGGCAAGCGTAGCAATCAACGGTAAATGGGGGTTTATAGACACAAGCGGAAAGGTTGTTATTCCCTTACAGTTTGATAAATGGACATATTGGTTTGAGGACGGAGTTTGTGAAGTACATATTGACGGAAAGACTGGTTATATTGATAAGTCCGGCAAATACATCTGGATTCCTACTAAATGACCGTTCTGCGAAAAATTCTCCCGCTACGGGCAGCATATGTGGGTATCCACATTTTCAATGATCCATAAGGCGGATATGATACAGGAGCAATGAAGGTCTCCGTTGTTTTCTTATACTGCATAGTCACATCGGTCGTTCTATTGACTTCGCGTACTTATTCCCAAGAAAAACCGCCCCTTCCTAAGGACTATCCAGTGCGAAAAACCGAGATATTCAAAGGCACGCCTGCACGTCCTTTGCTGGACAGCAAACGCGCCAGGTTGTATCGAACAGTACTGAGGCGGGGCGCCAAAGAAGGACCTAATTTCGCCGGCCGCTATACGATTGTCACCTGGGGTTCCGGCCTCGGCGTTTTTTCAATGGCTGTCGTCGATGCTAAGAGCGGCAAGGTATATTTCCCTCCCTTCAAGACCGTCGGCAACACCCCTTATGGCCTGCCATTCCTCGACAAGGGCGAGAATCCAGCGTGGAAAGTGGATAGCAGGCTTTTTGCGTTTGTCGGGCGTCCCGATTCCAACGACCAAGGCATGGGCTTGTATGTTTATTTGTTCGATCGGGGCCGCTTTCGGTTGAAGTATTTTGAGAAAGAGGATGAAGAAGAAAGGAAGAAAAGTCAGGAGGCATGGGAGAAGGAGATAGATAGGCGTTTAGTTTCTATGTCCGAGATATCTGGATCCTTTCGGAAACGCATCATTGAGAGTTACGCTGATGTATGGTGCTACCAGGGCCCGCCCAAAGTAAGATACCCATGGCCGTCTCTCGACATGACATGCACCGAGGACGATCTTATCGTCGGCATTAATATGGACTACCTCTCAACGCCTGACGACGCCGCTGAACGGATCAAATCTGAGCTGCAATTCTCCACCCTTCCCAAGTGGCGTCCCGTCGACGGGTTGGGAGAACAAGGAATCGAAACTGATGAATGCAGCCGCGCATGGGTCAGATTCCGAAAAGGGAGTTTCTACGTTTGGATAAATGCCAATCTAAACAAAGAACAAATGGACGATCCTAGTTGCTCGAATGAACAAAATGTGGAAAGTAAGAGATTGGCCGAATTTGCGAGGCGGCTCGCACTCATGCTTGCGGATGTACTAAATAGTAAATTAAACTAGCGGCCACCGGACCCGGCTGTTTAACTCTGGTGGGTGCGGACACTTGCTCACCGGCATCGCCATGAAGAGCGTGCAACAGGGCGGTGTGCGCGAGCTAGTTTACGCGCAAGAAGCTGAGATACGCGAAAGTCATTGCAAGTTCAAGTCGAACAAACACGCGCTGAGTTTGCTGGGTTCGAAATAGCAGTCTCTTTCAATCGTAAGGCCTTTGACATTTACTCCGTCCAGCTCGCTCAAGGCGAAATATCCCCACTCCGCTTCGAATCCGATCACATAACCGAAAAATGTAAAGTCATCGCCTTCGGGCTGGCCCTCGGTGACAAACCAAGTCCACGCGCTGCCAGGAAAGAAAAACTTCAGGTGAACAATCGGGTCTGATACATCTTGTTGTGTGTAGAGCCGTGGAAGACTATTTTTAAGGTCATCCGGCAGAAGTTCGTTCATGTCAATTTGCGTGAGCACGCTTCACCGTCGAGCGGCTTCGGACGGGAGGCGCGAGCGCTGATTCTATACTCGACGGTGTGCAGTAGAGCGAGCGGGTGGTTCCACTTTCGAGATCGAAGTAGGTTGCAAAGCGCCTGAGATTGCGCGTTAGAAACATTGCTGTCAGCATCTCGGCGATCTCGACCGCGACCCGCTGATTTACGTTCAGGCTCTGCTCCCCTAATCGGATGCGGTCGGGACAAGAAATCGGCCCAAGCGGCCTTGTTTCCTTTTCCAGGTCGGTCAATAGTTCCGGGTGAACCAGAGACGGGGCAGGCAGCGATTTGCAGATGCTCGATCCGACAAAGAGTTTTGCAGCCTTGAGCGGCTTCGCATTCGAGCCGATAAGGACCTGTCCCGAAAACTTTCCGTTCCCGCCGTCGATCCACCAGATGTTCGCGGCGTCGTCCGACCGATAGCCCTGATGCTTTTCTACGCCTCGGTGCATCTCTTGCCTCGCTAGATGATTGTCCACACAGCCGACGATCACCGTCAGAGTGCGGTAGTCCGAAGATTGCTTAAGGTGAGATTCAGCGTCGAACGCTTCGTTCGCGTACCGGCAATCGAGCCCCCATGCGAGAGTTATCCGTTTCGCGAGTGTTTGGGCCTTGAAACTTCCTATCTCCGCCGCACAGAAATTGCTCCGGGGGATATTTCCGCTTTCGACCCTATCGGGATCGACGATCAGCAGTTCAGATACCTTTCCCGCCTCCTTCAGCTCATACATAAACCGGGCAATGGCGAGTGCGGCGAAAGAACCTGTGCCGCCCGCGCCGACCTGGATGACCTGCAGCCTGTTGTGCTCCTTCGGCATTACAACGGCGGCTTGTGCGAAGCTGAGATCGATCTCTTTCACGACAACATCTCCACCAGTGCATCTATCTCGTTGAGGTCAATGATGCCGTCCGGCATCTCCCCAACCCAGATGGCCGGGATCGGGATAAGATGCTCGTAAACTCCACATCGGAAACGGATTTTCGGCTTATCGTGTACATCTATAAGGATCGCGAAAATGCGAAACTTGCCGAGTTCGTCTCGATCATCCGCCCGGCTGAAATGCAAAGCTCCGGGCGGGTGGGTGTGCAGTTCAATGCAGCACTCCGCATATTCCGGCAAGGTGTCGTCGGCAATGGTCGATGCCCAATTGCTTTCGCGACCTGATGCACGCCACCGCCAGGCGCCGAGAAGCCTGTCCCAATAAATCAGGTAGACTTCTTCCTTAAAGCTCGAAGATGTGTGAGTTTGCTGAGCGTGCGGAAGGATCTCCCGCCACAGCGACGCGGGTATTCTCGGTTTTGTCCACGAGATACCGATCGGGCCGTTCGGAAGTCCAGATATCTTCTGCATACTGAGCGGCAAGGATACGGCAAACTCCCTTCTTTTTGCCCGAACGAATAGACCATTCCCGGCGAGGAGATATTCGAACAGAGCCGCATCTATCGGGTCATTTTCAGTCGCAGCGATGCGATGCCCGACCAGTTTTGGTGAAGCAAGTAGATTCGATGACATATAAGAAGAATTGAAACTAAAAGCGGCTGTCGTATCGGGTACGTTCGACTATGCTCTCCCAGGCGTCCTCGACTGTACTGGACGACATGATCAACTGGGTGGCCGGGAACTTCTTAAGATCGCCCGCCGCGAGTTTTGCAAGGAGATCGCGAACATCATTCTCCGTCTGGCATCTGCCCGTCGAATGATCGCCGTTGAACGGTGCGTCGAAGATAAGTTTCCAGATGGCCTGTAGCGACGAAGGATGTGTCTCCGGGACCTCATTCTTCCCAAAGCAAATCTTTCCCGAACCGATGTTCGGCAAGGGAGCCACAGCGAGACGAGAACTAGGTGTGACTTTCGATGTCGAAGTGGCCCACAAATAGTAGTCTTTCCCTTTCCCGAGAAGGATCAAGGCCGGAAGAGGCAAGGTTAGGGTCTCAATGCGATCGCCGGGAAACGCAACCGTGATAGTTCTCAAACCGGCTGGCAGATACGAGAGTATCGCGTTTCCGTCAGTAGCCTCTCGATACCTTAAGACCCTTCGATCTATCCATCCCGTATCCGTTTGAAGATCGCGAAAAGCCCTCGTCACTTGTACGCTCGACAAAGCCTTCAGGCCTTGCCTGGTCTCGCCGAAGGTCTCGAACAGGTATTGTCCCGGGAGAAAATAGAGAGCGGCGTCCGCATCCGGCGGTACTGTGTGATTTCGCATGACACCTGGCCTTAACGGACCGGGACGGAACCGCGAGTAGGCTGATTGACGGAAACGGGACGCCGGTTCTGGGGCGGCTGATTCTGCGGCATAGGCCGAACATGTCCGTTACCGTTCTTGGCAGATGCCGCATTTCCGTCGTCATCGTCGTCGGCGACTATCCCGACGATGGCCGCCAAGCCGTAACGCCTGCCGTACGTGATGGCCGAACCGACTCCCTGCGGATCGTTCTTCGCGAGAGGCATACAGAGTTCGCTTTGTATCCATTGTCCGGATTCGTGGGCTAGGATGGTCTCGACAACAACCGTATTGTTCGCCCCGATGCTGTTACCCTGGATCACACTGAGCCCGTGCTTCGCCAAAAGCTCACGACAGCTCTCCCATACCGAGCTGAGATCGGCATACGTCGAGTTGAAGAACGGGTTCGTGGAATCGCGCTTCGCGGGCGCGAGGCTAGCCTGCACCAGGGCCAAAGATTTTGCGAGATTACCGATGCTTTCGCTCTTGTTCATACATCTTTCTCCACAGAGGCTGGCAACATAAGTCCCAGATGCTCTCCCTTGTTCCAAAAGTCGATGAGTGCCCGCAGCATCTTTTTCGGATCGGCCTCGATCATTTCGTCGAGGATATTCAATCGTTCGAAGACGTCATTTGCCGCCTTGTATTCCGCCGTGAGCCCAATGATCGTTTCCCGGTCCCAGCTGAACCAGTCGGCACTTTGGCAATAGTTGCTGTCGAGCCACGGATTACCGGTCGAGTGATCGACTAATCGCAGAAGTTCCCCAAATAGAGAACCGTTCTTTCGATCCCAGACGTTTGGATGGGGATCAGAATCTATCTCGGGAAAATCACTTCTTGACAACTTGAATCGCTGGTTTAGGAAATCCCAGGCGTCATCGGGGATGTAAAAGATCAACGCCGCGGCGTAACTGATCTTCAGATTTTCGAAGTAGATAT
>MTBK01062131.1_pt1 | contig 12543 bp, 11 predicted proteins | sample 1535981 | NCBI WGS metagenome assembly MTBK01 (sample SAMN06109225, study PRJNA356200) | anaerobic digester metagenome | isolation source: biogas reactors fed with pig manure or primary and secondary sludge | place: Spain | collected 2016-06-30 | reverse complement strand
CAGTACACCGGGCGCATGCCTCCACTGCAGGGGTGGCTGAGTATATCCCCGCCGTGGCGGGCCTTTTAATGATTAAGGAAATCGATCTTCTGTCAAGATGCATCAAACAGCCGGCCCGGCCCCTGGTGGCTATTCTGGGAGGAGCCAAAGTTTCTGATAAACTTAATGTAATCCACCGCTTCCTGGAGCTCACGGATACTCTTCTTATAGGTGGTGGCATGGCCAACACTTTTCTTATGGCCATGAATTATCCCATGGGGAATTCTTTTTTCGAGGAGGGCCTGGTAGATGAGGCCAGAAAAATCATCGAGGCGGGCGAAAAAAGCCGCTGCTGCCTGCATCTGCCTGTGGATCTAACGGTCACCCGGGAGTTAAAACCGCAGAGTGACTTCAATATTGTCCCTGTCGGGAATGTAGAGGAGGGCTGGAAAGCAGTTGATATCGGACCTGAGACAGCAGCGTTTTTCGAAGAAACAGTTGCGTCAGCAGGGACAATCATCTGGAATGGTCCGCTGGGGGTTTTTGAAACAGCACCTTTCCACCGCGGTACCGAGACAGTGGCCCGCGCTGTGGCTAGAAGCAGAGCCTTCTCCATTGTTGGAGGTGGGGATATCGTGGCTGCTATCGAGAGTTTCGGTCTGTCGGAAGAGATCAGCTTCATCTCTACAGGGGGGGGAGCGACTCTGGAATTCTGGGAGGGGAAAAATCTTCCAGGGATTGCTGTTTTGCAAGAGAGCTAAAATTTCTCCGGGGTACTGCCTGAAATCATAACAGAATGGAGGGATACATTTATGAGATTAATTATTGCTGCAAATTGGAAGATGCACAAGACAGCTGCGGAGACAGCGGTCTTCTGCAGCGAATTAAGGAAAAGGGAAAAAAAGTTTCAGGGAGTTGAGCTCCTGATCTGTCCTCCTTTTACTGCGCTGGCCGCTGCTGCAGCTGTACTCGAGGGCAGCAGTATCAAACTGGGTGCTCAGGACTTGTTTTGGGAGCCGAAAGGTGCTTTTACCGGTGAGATCGCTCCGCCAATGTTGAAAGAATTTGGGGTTACCCACGTTATCATCGGCCATTCCGAACGGCGCCATATCCTTGGCGAAGATGATAACGTTGTCCGTAAAAAACTAGAGGCAGCATTGGACCACAATTTTACGCCGCTGCTCTGTATCGGAGAAAAGGAAGAGCAGCGCAACCGGGGTGAAACCGGCGCAGTTCTCGAGCGACAGCTCCGTTCAGCTTTGGAAGGGTTCGAACCGGGGGCCCTTAAGGATCTGGTAGTGGCCTATGAGCCTGTCTGGGCAATCGGGACGGGAAGGGCTGCTTCACCCGATGATGCGGCTGCTGCTGCAGATCGGGCACGGCAGGTTGTGGAGAGTGTTTTGGATCATGAAGTTGCTGCCACCCTGCGGGTACAATATGGAGGCAGCGTCAATGCCGGTAATATCAGCAGCTTTACTTCTCTCGAACCTGTCAACGGAGCGCTTGTCGGCGGTGCCAGTCTAGATGTTGATTCTTTTACTGCACTCACCATTGCAGCGAAGGAGGCGGCAGGTTGCTGAAGCCGGTTGCCCTGGTAATCCTCGACGGCTGGGGGCATTGCAACGATATTGCCGGGAACGCCATCCTGCAGGCTCACACCCCGCGGATGGATTATCTGACTGAAAATCATCCCTGCTGTCTTCTCGATGCTGCCGGAGAGGCGGTGGGGCTTCCTGCCGGGCAGATGGGCAACTCCGAGGTGGGACACCTTAACCTGGGAGCCGGCCGAACTGTCTACCAGGATCTTACCAGAATTTCTCATGCTATCGACGAGGGAGTTTTCTTTAAAAACCCCGTTTTGCTGAAGGCGATGCAGAGGTCACATCAACACAGCAGCAGTGTCCATCTCATGGGATTGCTCTCCGACGGAGGAGTGCACAGCCATACCGATCACCTTTATGCCCTTCTGGAAATGGCGGAGCAGCAGCAGGTGGAACGTGTTTTTATCCATGCCATTCTTGATGGAAGAGATACGCCGCCCGCTTCAGCCCGACCCTATATCGAGCGGTTTCATGAACGCAGTATGAAATGTCGCAAAGGCTTCATTGCCACCATTTGCGGACGTTACTATGCCATGGACCGGGACAGACGCTGGGATCGTACAGAAAAAGCCTACCGCGCCTATATTTATGGGGAAGGTCATCAATTCATCCATCCTCTACAGGCTCTTGAGGAGGCATACAACCGGGGCGAAACTGACGAATTTGTCCAGCCCCTGGTCTTCACCGGTCCTGATGGGATTCCGCCCGGCAAAGTGCAGGAAAATGACAGTGTTATCCTTTTCAATTTCCGCCCGGACCGGGTCCGCCAGATCAGCCATGCCCTGACTGACGATGAATTTACATTTTTCGATCGCGGCCCGGCGTCTCCGCAGCCCTATTGTGTGACCATGACTGAATATGAGCGTAGTCTTCCTTTGCCTGTGGCTTTTCCGCCCGAATACCTGGAAAAAACTCTGGGTCAGCTCTACGGAGATGCCGGCTGTAAACAGCTGCGTATTGGGGAGACTGAAAAATATGCTCATGTCACGTTCTTTTTTAATGGAGGGAGCGAAAAAGCATTTCCGGGAGAAGAGCGTTTGTTGATTCCCTCTCCAAAGGTGGCCACCTATGATTTGCAGCCTGAAATGAGCGCTGCCGGTGTGGCAGAGGCGGCTGTGCGGGCGATCACTGAAAATCGCCACCGCCTGATGGTGGTTAACTTTGCCAATGCGGACATGGTAGGACATACCGGCATTTTTGAGGCAGCGGTGAAGGGGGTTGAGGCGGTAGACGGGCAACTCGGTTTAATTGCAGAGGCTGCACTGAAGCAGGGATGGCGGGTGATTGTCTGCGGCGATCACGGCAATGCAGAGAAAATGATCGACGCTGCAGGCGGACCGCACACTGCTCATACTGCAAACCCCGTTCCATGCATTATACTTGGATGCGGCCATGCAGAGCTTCGCAGGGATGGATGCCTTGCTGATATTGCCCCTACTATCCTGGAGCTTTCGGGTCTTCCCCAGCCGCCGGAGATGACGGGGCGGAGCCTCATCGCAAAGAAATAAAGTACAGGATTTTTAGAGTAGTATTTAAAGGGGCCGGTGCGCTAAGTATAAAATGCCTGGACTGGGTGCAGGCTTTTAGGGCAAATGAACATGATGATTTTGGGTAAACCAAAGAGGATAAAGGAGAGTATGATGATGGAAGAACGGATCACAGAGATCAAGGCGCGGGAAATCCTTGACTCGCGGGGCAATCCCACCCTGGAAGCGGAAATTTTACTGCAAGGCGGCTGGCGGGGTTGGGCGGCCGTCCCTTCGGGTGCTTCTACCGGTGCTTTTGAAGCAGTGGAGCTGCGGGACGGCGATGAAAAGCGCTACCTTGGCAGGGGCGTGCTCCAGGCAGTATCCAATGTCAACGAAACAATCGCTCCTGCTCTCCGCGGGTTGAGTGTTCTGGAGCAGCGTAAACTTGATGGGATCATGAGCGAACTTGACGGAACGCCCAATAAGGAGAAGCTCGGCGCAAATGCCATTTTAGGCGTTTCACTGGCAGCGGCGCGTGCTGCGGCAGCGATGCTTGACCTGCCTCTGTACCGCTATTTGGGCGGTCTGCAGGGGGTTTTACTTCCGGTGCCTTTTATGAACATTCTCAATGGAGGTGAACATGCTGATAACAATATGGATATTCAGGAATTTATGATTGTTCCTGCCGGAGCGGAAAGCTTCACTTCTGCTTTGCAGATGGGGACTGAGGTGTTCCACCATTTAAAGAAAATCCTTGCATCGCGGAACTTGAACACCGCTGTTGGCGACGAAGGCGGTTTTGCTCCCAATCTTGAATCAAATTCAGCGGCACTGGATCTTATCATTGAAGCAATTATTGCTGCAGATTACCGTCCGGGAGAAGATATCTATTTGGCGCTTGATGTGGCGGCAACGGAATTTTTACAAAATGGCCGTTACCAATTCGAAGGAGAACCCTATGCGGGGGAGGAGCTTATCGAATACTATTACAGTCTTGAACAGCGCTATCCCATCATCAGCATTGAAGACGGACTTGGCGAAGAAGACTGGGAGGGCTGGAGGAAGCTCACTAAGGCTTTGGGAGAGAAAGTGAAACTTGTCGGTGACGATCTTTTTGTGACTAATCCACGACGTTTTGCTGAAGGTATAGAAAAAGGGGTGGGCAATGCCATCCTCATTAAATTGAACCAGATCGGCACTCTCAGCGAGACCCTTGAAACTGTGTCTCTGGCTCATCGTTCAGGTTACGAAACCATCATCTCGCATCGTTCCGGTGAAACCGACGACAGCTTTATCGCCGATCTGGCGGTGGCTGTGGGGGCGGGAATGATCAAAACTGGTGCTCCTTCCCGGGTGGATCGCGTGGCCAAGTACAATCAGCTGCTGCGTATCGAGGAGTCGCTCAGTGAAAGCGGCCGCTTCGCCGGCCGGAGCATCCTGAAGAAGCAGCAATAAAAGAAAACCCGGTTTGCCGGGGTTCATCTTTTGTGGTAGAATAAGTCTGCGTTAGCCTTGGAGCGGGGGTGGCAAATGTATGCTGATGAATATATTGATTGCGCTTTACATGATAATCTGTATCGGTTTGATAGTATCTGTTTTGCTGCAATCGGGACGCAGTGCCAGTCTGGGAGTAATTGAAGGAGGCGCACAAAGTCTTTTCGGTAAGAAAAAAGGCCTCGACGACATCCTCGCCCGGGTAACGACAGGGCTGGCTATTGCATTCATGCTTTTTACAATTGTGTTAACAATTCTGCAGTAAAAGATTTTTATATTGCATTGATACGGGGGTGGGAATTGCTCTGCCCCTGCATTTAATTCGAGGCAGCAGCCCAGTCTCTTTATCCAGGATCTAACGACTTACAGGTGCAGGCACCGCCCGGTTCGTACATGCTGGCGGTATTGGCTGCTCCTTTTATTTTTACAGGGCTAGGGGTATAATGTAAATAAGTTTGTATAATGGTAAAATTTTGGAGGAGAAACAGATGGAACGTGAAGAGGCTTTAAGCCTGGTAAAAAAAGAGGTTAAAACAAGGAACCTGATCAAACATATGCTGGCGGTGGAAGCGGTAATGCGCCGTCTGGCCAGAGAACTGGGCCAGGATGAAGATCTCTGGGCGCTAGCCGGTTTGCTGCATGATCTTGACTATGACAAAACAGTGGATCAGCCGGCGCAACATGGACTTTTGGGGGCGCGGATGCTGGAGGAGGAAGGATTGCCTGCAGAGCTGATCCAGGCGGTCAAAGCACATAATGAAATGCTCGGGGTGGAACGTCAAACACTACTTGATAAAGCACTTTTTGCCGCCGATCCTGTTACAGGGCTGCTCGTTGCCGCAGCTCTGATCCATCCGCAGAAAAAACTGGCGGCTATTGATCTTGATTTTGTGCTGAATCGTTTTAAAGAGAAGAGTTTTGCCCGTGGTGCAGATCGGGGTCAGATCGAAAGCTGTCGTGAGATAGACTTCACCCTGGAGCAGTTTATCGCTCTAAGCCTTGAAGCAATGCAGTCAATTGCCGCAGATCTGGGGTTGTAGCTGTTCTGATGGGAAAAAAGAAGAAAAACACCTTACCCAGGCGGGGTAACTGTATCAACGGGACCCTTGAGGGAAACCGGCGCGGCTATGCTTTTCTCCGCCCTGACTCCGGTGATGATGACATCTTTATCCGTCCCGGTGCTCTTAAGGGTGCCGTTCATGGAGATCGCGTTGCAGTCCGCCTTACCTCTCCGGGTAATCGCCGCCGCAAGGCTGAAGGCGAGGTGGCTGCCATACTGGAGCGCGGATGTGAACAGCTTATCGGCACTCTGGAACGACGTGGTAAAAAATATTTTGTCATTCCTGATGACAGCCGCTTCGGCAGGGCAGTGACCCTTTCTTCGCGCAGCCTGAAAGAGGCCCGGCGCGGGGAGAAGGTCATGGTCAAAATCGACTCGTGGCAAAAAGGGGATAGCCTGTCTCACGGCCATCTCGTAGAACGAATTGGAATGCCGGGTGACCCCGAGGCAGAGAGGCTTTTATTTGACCGACAACACGAGTTGCCGGGTGATTTTCCGCCACGGGTCTTTAAAGAACTTGAACTGCTGCCTGGGGAAGATACGATCCCCCGGATAGCCTCCGGGGAAGGGCGATCTGATCTGCGCAGCCTTTTTATGGTAACCATAGATGGGGCGGAGGCGAAAGATTTTGATGATGCTGTTTCACTGGAAAGTCTTTCTGATGGCGGTTTTCGTCTGGGCGTTCATATCGCCGATGTCTCTTATTATATCCGCGAAAGGAAGGCTCTGGATCGTGAGGCGCTAAAAAGGAGCAGCAGCATATACCTTGTTGACCGGGCTGTGCATATGCTTCCGCCGCTGCTTTCGGAAAAACTCTGCAGCCTGAAAGAGGGCGCAGATCGTCTTGCGATGAGTGTGCTCATCGATCTCAATGCCAGAGGGGATCTGCAGAGCTACCGTTTTTACTCAAGCATTGTGAGGGTGGCGAGGAGGTTGACCTATGCCGATGTGGAGGCCTATCTTGAGAATGAAGAAATAACTGATAGTGTTGGAGCTATCCCGGGCGAGATGCTGAAACAGATGGACCGGCTGGCTTCACTGCTGCGCCGCAGGCGCCTTCAGCGGGGAGCACTCGATCTTGACATCCCCGAACCGCAGTTTATTCTTGACGAATGGGGGGGCGTTACAGATATTGAGCAGCGCCGGACAGGCCGGGCTGAATCGATCATCGAAGAGTTTATGATTCTGGCCAATGAAGTTGTGGCCTCTCATTTTGCGAGTGAGAAACTGCCCCTGATCTATCGGATCCATGCCGTGCCTTCGGAGGAAAAACTGGCAGTCTTGCGTGACACCCTATTGCTGCTGGGTGATGAAACTGCTGCTGCAGTGCGCCAATTCAAGCCCAATCACCTGAGGATGCTGCTGGAGAGATCGCGTGGGCAGGCTGCGGAGGTCTTAATTCGCTACCTGGTTCTGCGTTCTCTGCCGCAGGCCCGTTACAGCGCCGTGAACGAAGGTCACTTCGGGTTGGCTTCACGCTGTTACTGCCACTTTACCGCTCCTATTCGGCGCTATCCTGACCTGGTTGTTCACCGGATATTGAAGGAATCGCTGGCTGGAGAGCTTACTGAAGAGAGATGCTCCGTTTTACAGTCAAGCCTGCCGGCAATCGCCGGGCATGCCTCGGAAAGAGAGCGGGTGGCGATGGAGGTGGAGCGGGCTTCGGAGGACATTAAAAAGGCCGAATACATGGAGGGAAAGCTGGGTGAAGTATTCCCAGGGATCATCAACGGCGTAACCAATTTTGGCCTTTTCGTTGAGCTGGAAAATACCGTGGAGGGAATGATCCCCCTGAGCGACCTGGCCGATGATTACTATGTTTACCAGGAACGATGGGCTGCCGTAATCGGGGAGCGCACCCGCAAATCTTACCGGCTCGGCGACCCCATTCATGTCAGGGTTATCCGCGTGGACAGCGCTGCGGGAAAGATCACCTTTGCTTTGGATAGCGGGGATGAATCTGGAAATTAGTGCCGGGGTCCCCGCCCGGAGGGCGGTGATGCCTAAAAAAATAAAAACCCTTCATGTGCTTAACAATATCTTTGCGGCTCTGGGGGAAGTGAGATTGTTATACCATGGTGTTGTTAACCTGAGGATTAATTCTTGCTGCATTATTATACAAGGAGGTTTATTTTGAGAATGGAACTATATGAAGTGCTAAAAGGAAGGCGGAGCATTCGCAAATACACTGAAGATTCAGTTTCCGGTGAGGTGCTGCAGAAACTTTTAAATGCTGCTCGTATCGCCCCCTCGTGGAGCAACAGGCAGTGCTGGCGCTTTATCATTGTGCGCGAACAGTCTATTAAAGATAAGTTGTCCACCTCCATGCCCGAGGGAAACCCTTGCAAAAAGGCGGTTGCCGGAGCTCCTGTTGTGATCGTTCTATGTGCTGATCCGGGAGAGTCGGGCGTGCAGGACGGCAAAGAATACTATCTCCTTGACGCCGGCCTGGCCATGCAGCAGCTCATGCTGGCTGCCCATACCGAAGGCCTTGGCACTTGCTGGGTGGCCTTGTTTGAAGAGGCTGTTGCCCGTGCCGCCTGCGGGGTTCCCGAGCCTTATCGTATTGTCGCCATGACCCCCCTGGGCGTACCGGCACGCCATCCTTCTCCCCGCCCTCGCAAAGAGTTGAGTGAAATTGTCTATGCCGAAAAATGGGGAGCTCCATTGGAAACGGTCTGAAAGGGAGGCAGTACTATCATGGATGAGGTTCTTAAATTTTTAGAAAAAAATGCTCCATTTTACCTGGCCACCATTGATGGTAACAGGCCAAAGATTCGGCCCTTCGGTTTTGTCATGGACCACGAGGGCAAACTCTGGTTTTGCACGAATAACCGGAAAGAGGTTTACAGGCAGTTGCAGGCCAACCCCTGCTTGGAGATAAGCGCCACATCCCCTGACAAAGAATGGGTCCGCTTGCGGGGGAAAGCCCGGTTCCAGACCACACCGGTTGTTAAGGCCAGAGCCCTGGAGTTAATGCCCGGCCTAAAGAAGATCTACTCGGTGGATGATCATATCTTTGAGCTATTTTACATCGAAGAGGGGGAAGCTGTTTTCAGCAAGATGACGGGCGAACCCATCAAAACTGTCAGGTTTTAGGAAGCCCATTCTCTCCGTGTCTGTTGATCAACCAGTTGTGAGCCCATTTCCACATCTCCCCCAGGAAAAGGGGGCTGGCTGAAAGAACAGCCACTTCGAACCATGCCTCCGCATTCAGCGGGACGACGTGGAAAATAGCGGCGGCAGCGGGGATCAGAAGAACTGCCATCTGCAGCAACGCCGAGAGAAGCACCGCTCCCAGCAAAGGGCGGTTGGCAAAAAAACTGCGGCCGACGACGGAGTGGTGCAGGGAGCGGAAGTTAAAAACGTGAACCAGTTGGCTTAGAGCGAGAGTGGCAAAAGCCATGGTTCTCCCCTTTTCAACTGATTCACCTGCACCCAGTGAAAATGCAATCAGCGTGATCAGGCCGATAAGTAATCCGTAAGCGGCCAATGTGCGCAGTGATGGGGCATCAAAAAGGCCGCTTTGGGGGTTGCGTGGCGGACGGCGCATCATGTCGCTTTCCTTGGGGTCGACCCCCAGGGCCAGTGCAGGCAGGCTGTCGGTGATCAGGTTGATCCAGAGAATCTGTATGGGCAGCAGGGGCAGAGGCCAGCCCAGAAGGATTGCGGCAAAGATGGTGATGATCTCGCCGGCGTTACAGGAGAGTAGAAAATAAATTGCTTTCCTGATATTCTCGTAGATCACCCGCCCCTCTTCAACGGCGTGCACGATAGTGGCGAAATTATCATCGGCCAGGACCATCTCAGCGGCCTCTTTGGCCACAGCGGTGCCGCTCCGGCCCATGGCAGTACCAATATCGGCCCCTTTTAAAGCCGGGGCATCGTTGACCCCGTCGCCGGTCATGGCAGCGATTTCTCCTTGAGATTTTAACGCATCGACAATGCGCACCTTGTGTTCCGGCGCCACCCGGGCGAAAACCTTCAGAACATGCACCCTGGTGGCCAGCTCTTCATCACTGAGCTGTTCTATCTCCCGGCCGGTGATAATCTCCTCTTTCTTTGAAGCCAGACCCAGTTCCATGGCAATAGCCAGGGCTGTCTCCGCATGGTCGCCAGTGATCATTTTCACATCGATCCCCGCGCCCCGGCAGGTTTTAATAGCCTCCCTGGCCTCGGGGCGGGGAGGATCGATCATCCCCAAGAATCCTGCGAAGATCAATTCCTGCTCTGCTTCTCCGGCCGGCAGATCCGGATCGCCGGGCAAAGGGCGGAAGGCAAATCCCAACACCCGCAAAGCCCCCCTGGCCATCTCCTGATTGAGAGTAAGCAGCTCCTCTTTTTTGGGGGCAGTCAACTCCTGCAGCCCTCCGGGGGTTAACTGGTAACGGCATCGCTCCAGGACCAGATCGGGTGCTCCCTTTGTCAGAAGCCAGCTCTTTTTCTCCTTTAGCTCCTCCCAGGGGAGATCAAACTCACCCTGGTGCACTGTGCTCATCAATTTGCGCACTGAATCAAAGGGATATTCATAAATTCGAGGCAGCGCCGCCGTCAACTGTCTGTGGTTCAAGCCGGCTTTTACAGCGGCTGTGATCAGTGCCCCTTCGGTGGGATCGCCCATTACCCTGAGCAGCCGGTCCTCTTCAATAAGGCGGGCGTTATTGTTCAGCATGCCGATGGCGAGAAGAAGGCGCAGGTTCTGATCCTGCAGAAGGTCGATGGGCTGTCCATCGCGCATAAATTCACCCATATTCTTATAGCCCTCACCGGTAACCCTGATCATCCCACTGCCGTAATTGGCCTGGCGGACGGTCATTTCATTTTGAGTCAGAGTCCCCGTTTTATCCGAACAGATCACTGTAGCTGCACCCAGTGTCTCCACTGCGGGCAGCTTGCGGATGATGGCCTGCTGCCTGGCCATGCGCTGCACTCCCAGGGCTAAAACGATGGTGATGATCGCCGGTAGCCCCTCGGGGATGGCGGCTACGGCCAGGCTGACAGAAGTAAGAAACATGGGCATGATGTCATGTCCCCGCAGAAGGCCGAGGATAAAAATCAGGGCGCAAAGCAAGAGAGCGAGCAGTCCCAGCCGCCTGCCAAACTGGTCCAGCTTTTTCTGCAGCGGGGTTTTTTCCAGAGGTGCAGCCTGGATCATCCCGGCGATATGACCGATTTCAGTGTTCATTCCCGTGGCGGTGACCAGGGCCCGTCCCCGCCCACCCGTTGCCAGTGTTCCCATATGGACCATATTTTGCTGCTCGGCCAGCGGAAGCGTCTCCGCGGGGACAAAGGCAGCCTCTTTTTCCACAGGAACAGATTCGCCTGTCAAGGCTGACTCGTCCACAGAGAGATTGGCTGCCTCAACAAGGCGTCCGTCGGCCGGGATATAATCCCCGGCCTCCAGCACAACCAGATCACCGGGAACAAGCTCACGGGCTGGAACCTCAAAAACAGCGTTTTCACGGATTACCCTTGCGGTAGGCGCACTCAACGTTTTTAGCGCAGCCAGCGATCTTTCGGCTTTGAACTCCTGGATTACCCCCAAAACGGCATTGAGTATAACTATAGCCAGTATAACTACGGCGTCAGTTGTTTCCCTGATGACCAGAGAAACCAGTGCAGCAGCTAAAAGCAATAAAACAAGGAATTCCTTGAACTGAGCAAGGAACATTCCCCAGATAGTCATTCCTTTCTGTTCTTGAAGTTCGTTAAATCCGTACTCTTTTTGTCTCTGATCTACCTGAATATGGACAAGTCCCCGGTCAATATCGGATTCCAAAGTATCGGCCGTTTTTTCTATACTATAAGTATGCCATTTTGATTCCAAGGGTTTGTCCCCTCTCCATCAAATTTTATCCTTATATGAAAAAGACCTTTAACATGAGATCATGTTAAAGGTCTGGCTGCTTGCCTGGTGGCAAGAGATGGACCAGGTATCGCTACCGGGATTGTTGATCCATCTAACAGGAAAACCCTGCCAGTTACTCCCCTTTGCCACGATTATATCCTCCGGAGAGCTGCCGGTCAAGCCTAAAATGAGCCATAATAATAGCCTGGTGCCTGGTGCCTGGTGCCTGGTGATCCTGCTTCACTCTGTCAACTGGTTTGCTGTCAATCACTCATAGCGAAAAACAGAGAACGATGGCAGAGCTGAACTATCTCCGTTCAATATCAACACTACATTATAAATCCGAGCCACACACCATATATTATACCCATCTGACCGAGAACGTAGGTCAGCCAGATCCAGAGATAGGGTCTTTTCATTGACACCTTGCCGATATCAGTGATTCCGATAATCGTATCCGAAATGTAGAAAAGCAGGGCTCCGAAGAAAGTGCTCCACCACCAATCTCCCAGCCTTAGACCTACAATACAGGTGAAAGTGACCATCGCACCGATAAGAAGAGCGTATAGCAGAGAACCGGTGTTTAAAAAAGGTATCCTTTTAGGGTTGAAAATGAACAATCGCCAAAAAATTGCTGTAACCAGCCAAATTGCAGCCAAAATGGGCCAAAAAAACACGTGATTTAAGCTGTCAGCGGGTTCAAGTAAGAAGCAGAACGCGGAAATATAGCAGATATGAGCTGCACTAAAGGCAATCATCCCACCGGTTAGTGGAACCGGCAGCGGAATGACACCGGCATTGAACAGGTCGCCTAAGAAAGAAAAAGACATTCCCAGGAGCACCAGCCAGCTGACGGTGTTTTGAAGAGACAAAGAAATCAGAAAGGCTGCCAGGACCAGAGATAGACTCAGGATTACCCTGATAGCTAAAGGAAGCCGTATCTTATTGGGATCGTCGGAATCAATCTGCATGCCCGCTCCAAGACCCCATCCCAGTAATAACAATTGTCCAAAAGCCAAAAAAGGTAATGCCACAAAGATAAAATATTACCCCCCTCTTGCCAAGTAGTTCCAGATAGCCACAGTTATATAT
>MTBK01163390.1_pt1 | contig 12545 bp, 9 predicted proteins | sample 1535981 | NCBI WGS metagenome assembly MTBK01 (sample SAMN06109225, study PRJNA356200) | anaerobic digester metagenome | isolation source: biogas reactors fed with pig manure or primary and secondary sludge | place: Spain | collected 2016-06-30 | reverse complement strand
AAGGTCGGCGGGGGCGTCCGCCAGGATGGACTGGCGGACAGAGTCCGACCAGTAGTCGTAATGAGCGAACCGGCGCAGGCTGGCCTCGATTCCTCCCAGGACGACAGGAACATTGGGAAAGAGGGAATGAACCCGGTTGGCATAGATGATCGCCGCCCGGTCCGGCCGGAGCAGGCGGCCGCCAGGGGAGTAGACATCCCGGCGGCGGCGCTTGAGGTTGGGGGTGAAGTTGTTGACCATGGAGTCCACGTTGCCGGAGGTTATGCCAAAGAAAAGGCGGGGCCGGCCCAGCCGGAGGAGGTCCTCATCTTTTTTCCAATCGGGCTGGGCGACAATTCCCACGGCGTAGCCCGCATCCCAGAGGACCCGGCCCAAAAGTCCCGCCCCGAAGGAGGGATGGTCCACATAGGCATCTCCGCTGACGAGGATGATATCGAACTGCTCGATGCCGAGGTTTTTTGCCTCCTGTATAGATATGGGCAGGAAAGAGGGTTGCTTTATCATGTCAGCTTATGGAAAGGCCTTGGGGCAACATATACCCTTCGAAGGCAGGTTTAGTTATCAATTTTAATTGGCTTAAGCAGTTTAATGGGATTTAATTATCATTCCATTCCTGTACGGAACACAGGGTGACGCAAGAGGTATCAGGACTGATTTCACATCTGCAAGTAAGTTATTCAAATATCCATAAAAGTTAGCTACGTAGTATGTGCATCTAACACAATCGATCAGGATGAGCCTGAGAGTTTGGAGTATTTTGCAGAGAAGATGCTTATTCCTAAATCCCGCGTAGGCCTGGAGAACCACCTCTCCAGCCGCAATCTGTGGATGGGCGTATAGGCGGACGACCGCTTCCGCTGGCAGGAAGATGGCTGGCAGATAAAGACAAGTGTATATGCCAAGCCCTCGTCTCCCGCAGCTTTGACAGCAACGCAGTGCTGCAGATCCAGATCGACATCAACGATGCCGTGCACCGCGCTCATGATGGGCTCTTCACAGTCCGGCCTGATGGGAAGGAGCAGAAATTATAATACAAAAGAGGACAATCTTTCATTCCAGATGAAGCTCAAGATCACAATCACAGGCCCTAAGGTCCACGACGTCGGATACCGGCCCTGGCTCACAGAGAAGGCTGTTGATCTGGCCCTCAGGGGCTTTGAGGTCTACAACGACGCAGAGGGCGATCTGCAGTCAGTCGTGGCCCTGGTGGATAGCGACAAAAGACGTGCCACCCAGTTCTTCGAGTTTGCCAAGGCCGAACTCCCGCCTTTAGCCAGGATTGACGATATAAGGTCAGAGCCCTACGATGAAGAGATACAACCTTTATGGCAGTCGGCCACCCTGGGGACATTTGTGCAGATAAACAAGGCTGTCCCTATACTCCAGGAGATGAGGGAAGATCTCCGGGAGGTTAAAACGAATACGAATCTCATCCCAGAGATCGCGGAGAATACCCGACTCATCCCAGAGATCGCGGAGAATACCCGACTCATCCCAGAGATCGCGGAGAATACCCGACTCATCCCGGAGATCGCGGAGAATACCCGTCCCATTCCGGAGATCGCAGAGAAGCAAGATGTGATCATCGACGAGATCAGGGGCTTGCACCGGGAGATGACCTTCGATGCCGGCTGGAGGGCGAGGATAGAGAGCGATATCCAGGCGATAAAAGCCAAGATCGGCATCAGATAGACCCTAAGACCAATTCAGGCAAAGATCCTCAAGAAGGGAAATTCATAACGTTCTCTGGGCCTGGCAACTGTGATAGATCTTTGACAATCGATAGCCCCTCGCTTTTGAGAAACGTATTTTTCCGTAACCTGGCCTGACGGCTGCGCAGGTGCATCCGAGGGGCAGGGAATCAGCCGGAATTACTCCCAGTTCTGCATTAAGGACGATTCGGTATTGAGGAGCCAGCAAGAAGGCCATTGCGCACTTATGATCTGAAACCATTTGGGCGATAGGCACCTAAAATCCTCTAAAGGCAAGCTTTAAGCTTCAACTGTCCTGTGCGAGAATTATACCAGAGATAAGTCTTAAGACAAGAAAGACCATCGTAGTATTTAAATCCAATAGGGATACAAGAAGCTATGAGGGGAAGGCAATGAGGGAGAGTCGAGTGCATCCAGCTATGCTGGCAGTCGCTATCATCCTTTTGGCATCAATAGCCGGTGGGACAACTCATATCGTCCGCCAGGGAGAGAGCCTCCAGGGGGCCATAAACCGGGCGGATTCCGGAGACACTATAATCGTCCGGGAAGGGGTCTATCGAGAGAGCCTGAATATAACTCGGCCGATTGTCCTGGAGGGCAGGGGACGGCCTCTGCTGGACGGAAGCGCCATTGGCAACGCATTAACCATCAATGCGGATGGGGCAAAGGTATCCGGCTTTGAGATCAGAACTACTCGACGAACTGGGGTCCATGTCCTCTCTGGAGGGAATATCATAGAGAACAACAGCATCTCCGGTTGTCTGGACGGCATTCGCCTGGAAGGGGCCCATTCCAACATCATTGCCAATAACAGCATAAACAACAACACCAACGGCATAACCCTCTACAGCTCAAAAGAAAATCGGATACAAAATTGCGATATCCGGGACAACTACATAAATGAGGAGAGCGACTGCGGCATATTTCTCATCTACTCCTCAGGTAATGTCATCCAGGATAATCAGCTGAGAAATAATGGCGACACCTCCATCTCGCTTCGCTCTGCCAGCAACAATTCGATCATAAACAATACCGTCATCGAGAATGATTGGTATGGCATTTCTCTGTCTGAATCCAGCAACGGAAACCGGATTGCATACAACAATGCCAGCAACAATATCGATGCCGGCATATACCTGGACTGCTCCCGGAACAACCACCTCCTGGGAAACCGGGCCGTGGACAACAGCAAGGGAATTTATCTCTCTTATGACAGCAATGACAACATCCTTGAGGAGAATTATCTCTCCCAGAATGGGAAAGGGCTCTATCTGGCAAATCATGCCAGCAATAACACCATTTTGGGCAACACCGCCCAGGATAATGGGTATGGCATTTACCTGACCTTCTCCTCCCGCTGGGATCTGGTATATGCCAATCATCTCATCAATAACGGCTGCAATGCCTATGACCGGGGGGAGAACAATCGCTGGGACAATGGAAGCCAGGGGAACTATTACAGCGATCTGGGAGGGAAGTTCTACATCCCCGGGGGACCGGGGATTGACAATCACCCCCAGGCGGAGCCCACCGGCTGAAGATCAATTTCCCTGCTAAAAATCCTCTTCCCCACGCTTCTCTTCAACCTCTTTCTGACTTCTCGCCGAGGAGCGAAGCGATATGAAGTTATATTTGCAAAAGAGGGATGGACCATACTCTTCTGATCCATCCTGCCCTTTTACCTGGAGGGCTGTGCTCTTTGCTCTCGCTCTTGAATCCTTCAGATGAACCTGGGCCTCTCCGAGAGCCTCATGGCCATAGGCAGTCTGCGCCAGGGCTTTCCTTTTGTCTCTCCAGTGAGCCTCTCTTTGAGCTCATCCACAGTCATGCTCTTCTTTGCCGGCGACTTGGGGGTGGATTCGCTGCGAATGGTGACGGCCAGCCGACCGGACTGGAGCTCCTCGTCCCCGATCACTGCCACATATGGCACCCATTCCCTTCCAGCATCGCGGATCTTCTTGCCCACGGTCTCGTCCCTGTCGTCAATATCTGTGCGGAAGCCGAGAATCCCGGCCAGGGCAAGAGCCCTCTCCTGGTGGCGCTCAGCCACCGGTATGATTCTCACCTGGGTTGGAGACAGCCAGGTCTCGAGCATGGGCAGCTTGCCCTGAAGAGATAGTCGGGCCGCCTTCTCCAGTATGGCGTACATCACCCTCTCTATCGCTCCGGAGGGAGAGCAATGCAAGAGTATGGGCCGCCTTCTCGCACCAGACTCATCGATATAGTTGATATCGTAGCGCTCGGCATTCTCCACATCGATCTGGACGGTGGAGAGGGCGCTGGCCTTGTCCATGGTATCCACGAAGTTGAACTCGAACTTGAGGACGAAATAGAAGAACCTCTCATCCCACATCTCGATTAAGACCGGCTTTTTGATGATATCCACCAATCCAGCAATGAACTCCTGATTCTCCTTATAAAAGTCCCGAGTGAACCTGATGGCCACCTCATAGTCTTCAACCTCCAGGCCCACCTCCTTCAGGACGCTGATGCTGGCGAGATACTGCTTCCTGAACTCCTCGATGGCGGAATGCATATCCCGGCTCATGGTGTGCATATCGGGCATGGTGAAAGCCCGCAGGCGGCGGATGCCCACCAGCTCCCCCCGCTGCTCGCGCCGGAAGCTGTATCTGGTCATCTCTATCATCTTCAGGGGCAGGGACTTGTAGGATATGGACATGTCATGGCCCATCAAGAACTGGCCGAAACAGGCGGCGAAACGGAGGAAAAGCTTTCTCTTGTCCGAGTCGATCTGATACTGCCGGGCGGGAAAGCGGTCCAGATACTTTTTCAGAGTGGGATGCTCCATATCGTACATGATGGGGGTCTCCACCTCCATGGCGCCCATGTCCGCCGCCTTCTCCAGTACCAGGGTCTCCAGGAGGGACTTGACCAGCCTGCCTTTGGGGTAGTAGCGCATGTTGCCCGAGTCGGAGCCCGGCTCGTAGTCCACCAGCTCCAGCCGTCTCATCAGCTCCACATGGGGCGGGACCTTGTCCACTGCTCTCGCTTTGGAGATCTCGTAGTTGGCGAACTTCTGCAGGTTAGTGTGCCCCTCGAAATTGAACTTGTCTGCGTCCACCAGCTTTCCATCCAGATCTAAGACCCTCCAGTAGGATACCGCTTTGGCCTCAGACTTAAGGGCCTCGGATACCACCTCACCCTCGCCCAGCCTTATGGATCGGGAGAGCTCGGAGAGCGGATGGCCCTTGCAGCTGATGGTGAAGGCTTTGTACCAGCCGAAGGGGGCACGCATGACCTCATAGTTCTGGGAGAGGACATCTGCCATTCCCTTGAGTATCTTGACTGCCGTGGCCGGGGTGGAGAGGCTGGAGCTCAAGTGGGCATAGGGATAGATCATAATGCGGTGGGCCTTGACCTGGCCGGCCACATCTGCTACCTGCTTTGCGCCCTCGGCGATCACAGCATCGGTATCGTCCTCGTCGAACTTCTCCACGGCGATGAAAGCGCATAGCGCCTCATCGAGGCGGCCTTTCTTGGCCGAATCTTCGACCTCTTCTGCCAGCTTCGTGGGCCTCTTGGCCTCGAACTCAATGAAATCCGAGTGAATTAGGAGCAATTGCAATATCGGTCACCTGAACTCTTGAAGGATGAGTGTGGGTGTAATTCAATGTTTCTATCTAGCTCCAGGTGCTCCAGAGGAGAAAGCCTCCTGCTGCCAAGGATCGGGCGTCTGAAGCGGTCCTCTCTCACCCTGCCAAACGCCAGGCTTCCGAGGTGAAGCTTTGATCGTTCCGGGAGAGAAAGCCTTAAATATAAACAATTGCCGTATATAGTAACGGCAAAAGTCGATTTATTTTCTCTCCCTCCATACACTTGACTTTTGCCACCCTCTCTTCATCATTCATAGGCAAAGAAAGCTGGATCGTGCAGATTAAGGGAAGGCCATTGAGAATTAATCTCCCATTCCAGCATGGCAGTTTTTCTTTCCGGATTGGGATTGATTGTCAATATAGGCCTAATGTGAAGAATAAGGCTTTATCTTTGGGCCGCCATTTCATCATGGATTCAGAAGAGGTACCATGAGTAACCCTCACTTGGATCTGATGAAAAAGTGTTGATGATATGCTACGGGCAAAAGCAGCAGCTTCTCGATAGCATTGTATATGGTGATTGATATGAAACGGATTAGAGAATTAGTCTTCGTTTACTTATTTATTCTCGTCATATCGCTGGCGGGAAGTGCCTGGGCTGCGGATGGACCGGGCGTAGAGCTGAGGCCAGGCGAAGCAAGAGCAGAGATGCTTTTCAATATTGGGATCGGTGAAAAATGGATCGGTGGCGATCCACCATCCAAAGATTCCGATTCCATATACGCTCAGTATTACTCGATGGCTAAAGCCTCCTCTGCCAGAAAGCATCTTGAAGCTCCAAAAAAGAGCGACATCAAGGATCTGACCCCAGCCACGGTATATTTCACCTACCAGATGAATGCCATGCCATTTGACCAATATCGGTCTTATGCCACCTACACCGGCGACAATTCGCTGTGGATACAGGGCTCCTCCAGCTGGACTCAGTATGCAAAAGCTCCAGGGGGATCCGCTCTCTCTTTGATTGTCATATCATCCGCCGGCGGCCAGGGAGTCCTGTATGAGATAAATCCTGATGGAAATCTGAATAAGAACTCATTCTACTTCTATCCAGGGTACAATCAGATGGACTTTTATGCCGATTCCATCGGCCAGCACATCCTGTTCTATACAATTGACGGTCTGGTCAGCAATTCGGTCGTCATCGATGTTACGGGCTACTACCAGCCACCATATCAGCATCCTCTTCTATCCACCTATCCCGGAAGTCAGGTTCAGCCTCCAGAGTTGCAACCATCTCCAGCCGACGTAGAGGTGACGATAATATCGGAGGAGATGCGCGGATATCAGGTATTCGTTGACGGCACATTTATCGGCACAGAGGGCACCGGAGGAGACGCCCTGGATGGGAGGTTCATCTTTGGGGTGGCTGGCGATCGGAACCATGAAATAAGAGTCTACGATGGCCAGTACAGTTACCTGAATACCATTTACTTCCCTCGGGGGATGCAAAAGATAATCAATGTGTAGCCAGGATTTAAATTTTAAATTAAACCATTCTTTTTAAATAATATTTAAAAAATATAAATTTAAAAATTATCTGAAAAAAAGAGACGAAATCCGATCCTCATCCTCGCATGAACTTGTCCCAGCCCTGATAGTTCTCCTTGAGGATGATGCAGATCTTCTCCATCATGTCGTAGGGTATTCCCACCACGAGCTCCCCGTCCTCCAGGCCGGCGTTCCTCACCGAGCCGTCGCAGCCTAGTGATACATTCACCTCTCCTTTCAGGTAGGGTGAGCTGGTGGCATCGACGCAAAAGGACTGAATCCCTGCAGTATTAAAGCTCATCCTGCCCCCCTTCTCGAACATCGCCGCCTGAACGATCCTCCTTGCCTGAAGTGGATTTCCCACGAATATGACCACATCAGGCCGCACCCTCATCTTGTCCAGGGGGGCCACATAGCTGGCCACGGTGCTGCCGGGAAGGATGCGGGGCATATTGGCTGCTATCATCGCTCCCGATTCTTTTGTGGAGCACTTGTGCAGTTTGTCAAAGTACAGGGCTCCGGTGCGGATGTTCTCCGGGCATTCCAGCAGGCCCAGGCCCGAGGCACCGCCTTTGCACTGGTGATAGTCGGCATGAGCGAGATAGCTAACTCCCTCTCGCCTCGCTCCCTGGATCATTGAGCAGTAGCGGAAGGGCCTCTCGACGATTTTAAGGTCCTGTGGGATCTCCTCCTCACTCTTGAACAGCCTTACGCCTACGATATTATCCCGGATTCCCAGGGAGGACTTCAATATTTCCGACATCTCTTCAAGATTCATCATAGTACACCGGAATTTAAGTGGGGGGCATGGAATTTGGAGCTTGCGCTCTGGAATGCATCCCATCAAATGCTCTTCATCCTTAAGAGAGCATTGATATCCGCCTGGATCGCTTGGGCAGCACTTCCTCTATCCCGCAAACACCCTTTTTCGCCTTAATGCGAATTCCTGGAGGATGTCATCAGGCCGAAGAATATAAGAATATTTCAAGCAATGTACATTTTATGGATGAAAGGCTGAACAGCGCCGAAAATCAGGCCGGACCCTGCGGAATATTATGCGGCTCATGCCCCTTGGGAGGCAGCATAGTAGCCGAGTCCGCAAGCCGGACCAGAAAGCACATCACTGAATGCGATATTCCAAACTGGGCTCCATTTGTGCCTGGGGGAGAGGCGATCGACTGGGCGGCAGTGGATCTGGGCCTGGCCTGGATGGAGACCTATGCCCGCTGCGCAGGATGCGAGAACGGCGGAGGTCCACCTGATTGCACCATAAGGATCTGCGCTCGAGAGAAAGGATACGACCTATGCAGCTCCTGCGAAGAATTGGAGGGCTGCACCAAGTTCGAGTGGCTCAGAGATCAAGGCCAGATGATAAAAGATAGGCTGAACGAGAACCGCGGTCTTTCTAAGGAGGAGTACATCAAAAAGATGACCGCAAAGATGCCCTGAGGGGCATGATAGGAGGAACGACTGGAGCGGAGATTCGAAGTTCACCTATCAAGGCACAAACTATATGTATTAATCGTGCCTATAGGAACAAGTCGTGTTTTGCGCTGCAAGAACCAGAGATCCAGCAATCCGACTGGGCTCTTTTGCCCGAAGATAGATCGAGAAGAGCATCCCTGCAAATAGATGCGAATATGCATGCCATGATGGGCGTTGAGGCATGCCCAAAAGCTGGGTCGTAGTTCATGCCCGCCAGGACATGACAGATGCTGATAAAGAGGCGAATTGCAGGCCCGGCATCCTTCGGTGAATCGGGCTCCCGCGAGATGGACGCTGCGTGATAGTCCAGTGCTGTACCGCCTTAAAAGCAGCATCATGTCGAGATCTTGGGCGAGGTCAGGCCTGCCACCCTGGTGGTACTGGCTCCTGGAAATAGGACATTGTGGATCGGTGTTGACCCGCCCGAGAATCGACTGTACTGATTTTGCAGGCCCAATGCCATGGTATTCTCTAAATCTCTCCTAGCCTTCTCCTTTTCACTACTTAACCAATTTGAATAGCGAATCATTCTTCAAGCGAGCGGCTTATTCATTCAGAGCGCCGCCAGATCCTCAAAATGGTCGCCATTCCCCCCAGGTTTATGACCAGGATCATGATCACTCCAAAAGCTCGCCTCATACCCACTGGCATGGTCGCCTTTCCTGCCAGGTCTATGGTATCATCCCCATCCACCAGCACATCCCAGGACTGCCCTCCAGCCTTCAGAGTGTACTCTCCCCACTCAAGACCCCGGAAGATATACTCGTTATCCCCAGAGGCATTGGCCAGACAGGTCCCTTGCCCCCACAGTTCTACCCCTGCTGGCGCGCCAGCAACTCGCAGAATGCCTCCCTTCCTGACCGGAAGAGCCACTCCCTCAGAGGATGTATTCGAGGATACATCCAGCAATGCAAGCACTGTGGGGGCAACATCCATCTCCGACCACTGGCCGCCAAGGTTCAGCTCCTCAATTCCCGGCCCCTGGACGACCAGGGGCACTCGCAACGCCTCCAGCCGGGCGGCATACTTCTCCGCCGAGTGGCCGCCCTTTCCTTCCCGGTCCGGAAAGACCATGCCATGGTCGGCAGTGATGACCAGCAAGAGGTTATTTTTTCGGCAGGCCCGAACCAGCCTGCCCAGGGGCGCGTCCAGCGCCTCCACTGCTTGCAGATAGCCGCTGGCGTTCAGATTATGGCCGGCGCTGTCCACCGCTCCGGCATTGACCAGCATGATGAATGGCTTTCCTATGAGATGCTCTACAGTATCCGCCGCCGCATCCAGTGCCCAGGCGTTGTAGCCGGCATAGCCTGCCATGCCCTCACGATTGGAATATCCAGCGAATCTGTCCCGCCATTCCTGAAAGAGGGTACGCAGGCCCTCTGGAGCATCGGGCCGAAATCCCGGTGTGGGCTCAGCGCCCTGCAGGGCGTTATCCTCCAGGTAAAGGACTGCATCCATATCCTCCATGATCGACATAGAGTCTCCCCGCTCCATAATGGCAAGGCATAAATATCCCTCCTCCCGGGCGAGGTCGAAGATGGTGTGGCCGAGCTGGTCCCAGTCCGCTTCCGATCTGCCGGTGACAAGAACGGAATGGCTCTTTGTGGTCTCGGGGACTGGCACTCGCACATCCACCGCCCGCGCCCCACCGCCGGTGAGGTTGAATAGCACCGCCTTATCCAGAGGCGAGCCGTCCAGAGCATAGGCATTGTGCTCCGGATAGACGTAAGATGAACCCAGGCCGTCTATGACCAGTATAACTGCGCCCGCGGGCTGAGCCATGGGCCCCAGCTGGATGTCCCGGGCTGCGCCGCCGGGCAGCAACAGCAGCAAGAGGAGGAGGGCGCGGATCATCCCTCCGGGCTTAGTCAGCTAAATATTAAAATCTTTCATATGTATCGCTTTTAGGGAAAACTCTATTTACTTACAATCCTTACAACATTATCCATGCTTGCTACAAAAAGAATCCCTGTAACTGAAGCCGTATGGATTGAGCTGTCAGAGCTCAAGTCGGCAGGACAGACCTATTCTCAACTCCTTGAAGAGATGATTGAAGAGAGAAAGAAGGCTAGACTATTCAGAGATATGGAAAAGATTGAGAAAGAGGGTGAGTTTGTGGAGCTTCCGTGGTAGCCTTTCATATTGTTATCGATAAGGATGCTTTGGAGTTCATCAACTCGTTGCCCTCTAAGAGCCACCGAATCGTGGTCGAAAAATGCAAAACACTTGCATTCAATCCATTTCCTGGCCAGGGAGACAAAGAAATTATTCAGCGAAAGGACCATGAAGATATTTATAGGTTGCATATTTCAAGGTCATACACCGCTTTTTACAAAATATATAAAGATGAAAAAATTGTCAAGATCTTGGACATTATGACTATTGAGCAAGCACACAAAATATATGGTCGAATTTGACCTAAACTCCGCCCTTTTTAATAACCATATTTGCCTCAACAGGCACGCTAATTTCCATCTTTTCCAAAATCATCCTCTGTTTTTTAGAGACTTCTGTAAGCCTCCACTTTCCACCGACTTTAACTGCTCGCAACTTTGACAATTCCATCAGAATCTCCTCGATAGAACTCTTATCGAGCAGCTTCGCCTCCCTGGCCCTCCGGAGCAAAATCGCTCTCAGTATCAGCGATATGAAGAAGATGAACAGCAAGCCCTGCAATGTTTCGACCTTCTGCACTCTCAGAGGCATAACCTCAAGTTCATTCTTCAGATCATCGAACTTCTTCTCGACCTCGTCTCTCTCTCGATAGAGAGAAAGAACCTCATCCCAGTTTCGTCTTGATGAAGAAAGTAGAATTGTCTTTCCAAATCGATTTACAGCCTGCGATATTGCATTCACTCGTCTGCTAAGATGAATCTTCTTGCCTTCCAGAGTGTACTCAAAATATCTTTCAAAATTTCCTGCTGTCCGCTTGAATTGGTCGATAGGGTTTCGGAACTCTTTTCCGTCAATGGCGCATTCGATATCGATTAATCGATTGTAGAACGAATTTGTCTCTAATCCTTCCCGCTTCTTGTTAAACAGGACATATCCATAGGCATCGACAGAACCAATTTGAATCTCACTTTCCAGGACATAGAAGATGTCGCCACCAAATCTTTTAGCATTAGCTGGGCTCTCAATTTCCCTATTCGTCTCACTGATCAAGCCCTTGCCGACATTGACGCTAAAAGGAAGAGGAATGATGAAATCGATATTCGCGTCGTTCATTTCTTTTATATTATTCTCACTGTAGAATCCGCGATCCAAGATGAATAGACTCTTCGATATTCCAAGCGCTTTGACCTCAGCTACAAGGTTTTTCAGAGTCACAACATCGCTGATGCTGCCTGGAAACAGTTTGAAATAGAGGGGCAGATGCCGATGCAATGAGAGAACCAGGCCGAGGTTAACTTGGGGCAGGTCAAGACCATCGCGATTGTATCCCCACTCCAGCCAATCGATATTTCGGGAAGCCGATGAGAGCGATGTAATATCGAATATCAGCGTCTCATCCTCGCCGGCGATCAAAGAATTATAGAACGAATTCATGGACTTTTCTTTTGTGGCCAATCGCTCCAGAAAATTAGACAGCCATTGGGAACTGAAGGATTCTTTCAGTGAATACATCTCTGGCAGAAACGAGTCATCAAGAACGGTGTTTAAATTCTTAAGAGAGGTTTGATGAAGCAGCTTGCTCATTGCCATGGCCAAAATTATATCGCCATCTTCGCCAAACGATTCTGAAAGCTTCTTTCTGAGCTGAATCTCACTACTTACCGAATCCAGAAGATATGCCGGGCCCAACGATTTCGTTGTCTTGACATCTCGTTCTGCTGTTTTCGGGATGATATGGCCTGTTGCTTCATCCCAAACGCCAAGATATCGCCGTTTCTGCCGGGATTGTTTCTTCTCTGGATCCCAATAATTTTCGGCTTCGTAAGCATATGTCCGCCCGCGGATCTTCTGCTTGACCAGATATGTCATAGCTAAGAGTAATAACCATAATAGTATAAATAACCTTCGGTCAATCCGCGGGCAGAAGGATTCAGCGAGAAAAATGGTTATTGCACAAGGCGGAGTTTAGGATTTGATGCGTGGATGCTTGTATTTCGAATTTCTTTGTATTATCCGAGCTGTGATGCCCTAATCGTGACGACATGCAAAAAAAAATTGGATCGCACCAATCCAGGATCTCAAAAGTCGGTCATGACCCTGTACTGGTCGATCTCCGTCTGCTTCAGGC
>MTBK01231790.1_pt1 | contig 12546 bp, 12 predicted proteins | sample 1535981 | NCBI WGS metagenome assembly MTBK01 (sample SAMN06109225, study PRJNA356200) | anaerobic digester metagenome | isolation source: biogas reactors fed with pig manure or primary and secondary sludge | place: Spain | collected 2016-06-30 | reverse complement strand
AGCCTTGAGGCTGCAGTGCGCGATGCGCTGGGTAAGCCCGGGGGGGATATTACGGCTGACGATATGGCCACACTCGATATTCTTGATGCGGATGATGAAGAGATCAGCGAACTATCGGGGCTTGAGTATGCGGTCAACCTGCGGGTTCTCGACCTCGAATCAAACGAGATCAGTGACCTGGGCCCACTTGCCAACCTGACCGGTCTTCGGGTTCTCGACCTCGAATCAAACGAGATCAGTGACCTGGGCCCACTTGCCGGCCTTACAGGCCTGCGGGATCTCGACCTTGAATCAAACGAGATCGGTGACCTGGGCCCACTTGTCAACCTGACCGGTCTGCGGGTTCTCGACCTTGAATCAAACGAGATCGGTGACCTGGGCCCCCTTGCCAACCTGACCGGTCTGCGCGTTCTCGACCTCGAATCAAACGAGATCGGTGACCTGGGCCCACTTGCCAACCTGACCGGTCTGCGGGATCTCGACCTCGAATCAAACGAGATCGGTGACCTGGGCCCACTTGCCAACCTGACCGGTCTGCGGGATCTCGACCTCGAATCAAACGAGATCGGTGACCTGGGCCCACTTGCCAACCTGACCGGTCTGCGGGATCTCGACCTTGAATCAAACGAGATCGGTGACCTGGGCCCCCTGGTTGCCAATAGCGGGCTCGGCCCTGGTGATTCCGTGGATTTGCGCCGTAATTACCTCGATCTCACCCCGGGGTCCGCCGCGATGAGTGATATCGAGACACTTGAAAAGAGAGGGGTAGACGTCAGGTATATACCGCAGCATAGGTGACGACCCCGCACACCGTCTCGCAGGAAGTCCTGGAGCGGCGGAGTGCTGTCACGGGGGCTGACAGGCCGGGGAACAGGAGAGATGGCCGCCCCCGCCGGAGCCCATGGCAAAACTGCGGGATCCCCGGCGATTCAAGAGAAGGAGTTAACTCTCTTCGCTGCCCACCTCCCTCCTGCAAAGCAGGTGAGCGATCCTCTTCTCATCGGCGGGGTGCCCCTAGACGCATTCTTAGTGTTCCTCTTCCTCGGCAACCTCGCATACCTCCTCCTCCGGCGGGCGCTCGACGGGCGGGTCTCCCACGGGACGGCGGCTATCGTGCAGTACGGCGTCATCATCGCCGGGGTCTACGGGGGCGCCCGGTACCTCTTCGCCTTCGACCTGAGGGCTTTTGTCGCATCACCCGGTATCTTCATAGCCGTCTCATCGACACGGATCACACAGAATTGCCGGCATCGACACAGATGCGGACTATACTCCCGGTCTGCCGCACCGTTCTGATGCAGCCAGAGAGGATGTTCTTCCTACTCTGCAACGGTGTAGTCTTCGAGAGATGGATATTCTCTGACCGGACCGGCATACCGTTCTCAACCTTTATCCGTGCGGGGTGAAGGGGCAGAGCGGGATGGCCCCGGAGCTTCAGGCCGGGGATGGAAGCGGAGCCACCTTTTACCCCGCACAGATAAATCCAGGCAATGTTAATCAGATATACCTCCCAGATGAGACAGACCCCGGCATGCTCCATCCAGAACATCCAAAAAGGTTTGAGTACATAGGATAAGAACAATGGAAGGGAGCAGCGGCACCGGCGAGCGCGGCATCAGGTTCACTCTCGAAGAGATTGCCGGATCCGTGGGCGACTTTGGCACCATATTCCCCATCATGCTCGGGGTCGCCATCGTCTGCCCGGACGTGAACATCAGCCACTTCTTCCTCTTCCTCGCTGCCTGGTTCATATTCGCGGGGCTCTACTACCGCCTCCCGATCCCGATCGAACCGATGAAGGCGATCGGTGCCGTTGTCATCGCCGGAGGACTATCCGGCGGCGAGATAGTGGCATCCGGCCTCATCATAGGCGTGCTCTTCCTCGCCCTCGGCCTTACCCGTAGCATGACCTGGATCGGGGACCGGATACCGAAGAGCGTCATCCGCGGCGTGCAGGCCGGGCTTGCGCTCATGCTCCTGAAGACGTCGATAGGCTATATCGTCCCGGATCCCGTCTTTGCGGCCATATCCATCGCGATAATCCTCATATTCTTTGTAGCATCGCAGCGCACCAGGGTGCCGGACGTCTCGGCGCTGCTCGTCCTCTTCATCGGGCTTGGCATCGGTATAGCCACACAGGGGATGCCGCCGTTCCGGCTTATGCCCCTCCCGACCCTGATCCTACCCGCATCGGCGGACTTCATAGCAGGCACCTGGGATCTCGCGCTCCCCCAGATACCGCTCACGCTCACAAACGCCATCCTCGCGACATCGCTCCTCACCTACGACCTCTTCCCGAAGAAAGGCGTCAACCCGGACCGTCTCTCCGGGACGATCGGCCTTATGAACCTCATATCGACACCGCTAGGGGGGTTTCCCATGTGCCACGGCGCCGGGGGGCTTGCCGCCATGTACCGGTTCGGCGCAAGGACCGGGGGGTCAGGGATCATCGCCGGCATCTTAATCCTCATATTCGCCATCGTCTTCGCTCCCCCGGAGGTGCTGACCCTAATACCCCTCGGGGTCTTTGGCGCGCTCCTGGTCTTTGTAGCGCTTGAACTCGGGAAACACAGCGCGAAGACCGAGTCGTACCTCGTCACGGCAACGGTCGCCATACTCACGCTGGCACTCAACCTCACCGTCGCGTTCATCGTCGGTATGATCCTCGCCTACGCCAGGGAGTACTGGAAGAAGGGATCAGAGACCTGAGTTGCTGCCGCAGGATTCAATAGCCCGCCGGAAGAGATAGGGAGGGGGGTTTTCATGGATGGTATCACCCTGCTCGGTCTTATCGCCGGAACACTCACGACGCTCTCGTTTGCACCGCAGGTTATCAGGGCATGGCGCACGCGGTCGACCGCCGACCTCTCGCTTGCGATGCTCATACTCCTCCTCACCGGCATCCTGCTCTGGCTCGCCTACGGCGTGATGAAAGAGGATCCCGCCATCATAGCGGCGAACGGCGCCACAGCCATCCTCCTCTTCCTGATCCTCTCGATAAAAGCAAAGCACGGGTAAGCGATCCGCTCACCCGCGGATGAGATGGATCGCCGCTGCCTCGATCGAGAGGGCTACCGCGATCCCCGGGGCGAGCGAGAGATCCTGCACAGCCCGCCAGGGGAGAACCGCGACCAGTTCCACGCCGCAGTCCACCTTCACCTCGGCAACGGGGCCATCCTCCACGACGGCGGTGACCGTCCCGACCGCCGTGTTCCGCGCGCCGCCTCCGCTGCCGATGATGACATCACCGGCCCGGATACAGAGCGTGACCGCCTCACCCACCGCCGCATCGGTCACCACCTCGAGGATCAGCCCGCCGAGATCCACCGCCGCATACCCGTCATTTCTCCCCACAACGGTCCCCTCCAGGATGTTCTCTACCCCGACGAACGAGGCGACCTCCCGGCTACGGGGGGTATTCAGCACGACGCCGGCCTCTCCCTCATCCATAAGGCTCCCGTCGATGAGCACCGCCATCCGGGTGGCAAGGAGGCGCGTCTCCCGGCGGGAATGACTCACCTGCACGATGGTGAGACCGTCCTCCCGGTGAAGCCGCCGGAGATCGAGTATAAACCTCTCCTGCGTGACAGGATCGAGGGCTGAGAGCGGTTCGTCGAGGAGGAGTATATCGGGCTTTACCGCGATGGCCCGGGCGAGCGCTACCCGCTGCTTCTCGCCGCCGGAGAGGGTTCCCGGGTAGCGATCCGCGAGATGAGATATACCGAACTCGTCCAGGAGGCTGGAAACCTCGCGCCGGGCATCAGACCTCTCCATCCCCCGCACCCGGAGGCCATAACCGACATTATCGACGACCCTCATGTGGGGGAAGAGCGAGTAGTCCTGGTAGACGAGGGCGACCCCCCGCTTCTCCGGTGGGAGGGCGGTGACCTCCTCGCCCCGGATGAGAACCCGGCCCTGCTCAGGGCGGTGCAGGCCTGCGATAGTCTCAAGAACCACCGTCTTCCCCGCACCCGATGGCCCTACGACGAAGTAGTAGTCGCCCCGGCCGATCGTAAGGCTGACGTCGCTGAGCGAGAACGAACCGAGTCTGAGCGTCACCCGGTCAAGCTCGATCATCATACCTCCCCAGGTACCGGGTCAGCCGCCGGAGGATGTAGAATACCCCGAGGCTGGCCACGATGACCACAAACGCTATGCTCCGGCTGGTGCGGATTCCCTCTGTCGCAAACGAGTAGTAGATCAGCGTCGATATTATGAACGGGTAGTAGGCTATCATGATGACGGCAGCAAACTCCCCGATCGCCCTCCCCCAGGCAAATATTGCTCCGTTAAACATGTGCCGGAGACTCAGGGGGAGCGTGACCGTGCGGAACGTGGTGAGTGTGCCGGCACCGAGCGTGCGGGCGACGTTCTCCAGGTGGACGGGAACCTTCTCAAACCCCTCCCGCATGGTGTTGACGAAGAACGGGGAGGCGACAAAGAGCATGGCGACCACCGTGCCCGGGTAGGCATCCTCAAACGCAAGCCCGATCTCGGAGAGCGGCGCTCCGAGCCATCCCCTGCGCATGAAGAGGAGGTAGACCAGCAGGCCTGCTACCGTATGGGGCAGGATGAGCGGGACGTCGACTATGCTCTCCACGACACCCTTGAGGCGGGAGGGGCGGGAGCGGGCGAGGACATAGGCGAGGGGGGTTCCAAATAGAACCAGGATGAGGACGGCGTTTGCCCCCGCACCGAACGTGAGGAGGATGGAGCCGATAACCTCTGAGGATGCTGCTATCTCAAGGAGGTGGGCAGGATCAGCGAGCTCTGTAATCGCGATGTTTGCAAGCGCAAGCACCGTTATACCGACGATCATAGCACCCATAACACAGAACCAGAGCATACACCGGTCCGTGTACCACAGCGGGCGCCACCGCCCCTTATCGCCGGAGGGCGTCCCGGCCTTTATATCCATATGTTCAGGGATATACGTTGCGCCGATCCTTGAATAACTGTTTCGCAAAAATCAGAGGGCTCTTCTCAGGGTTTAACCGCAATGAACGGCTCAAGCCCGGCCGGGACGCTCCCACAGCCGCCCGCAGGCACGATCGGGGGCTGGCCGGCGCGCTCAAAGATCTCCTGGCCGGCCTCACCGATCAGCATCTTCACGAACGCGAGCCCGATATCGGCGTGTTCTGCATTCTTCGGGACTGTCACACCATAGACGATCGGTGTGCCCGGATGGAGCGTGGTGCCGGCGCCCTTCCTCGCCTCGACCCGGACGGCCGCGTAATCCCCTGCAAAGTCTGCTGACGAGAGATCGATCTCCTCGGGGAGTTCGATGAAGCGAAGGCCGCTTTGCACGGCAACGCTCCGGTACTCCCAGATGTAATCGAGGTCTCTGGAGAGGAGCATACTGACGAGGTCGTCGGCTCCCGGTCTGATGAAGAGCGCGGTGTCATCGGAGCTCGAGCCGGCGGTATGGATCGTGGAGGTGCCGCCTTTCCGTGTCACCGTGATGGTGCTATGGGCGCCGATGAGATCCTCAAAGATACGGTCGCGCCCGTGGTAGCCGCAGGCGAGCTCGATCACCATAAGGGCGCGGTAGCCGGCCGGGTCGGAGTCAGGGTCGGAGAGGCCCCACCTGACGCCGTCGCGGGCGAGGATCTCATACCAGTTCCCGGCGGTGATCTCACCCGCGTACCGGCTCTCGCCGGTGCAGGCGAGCACCATCCGGTTCTTCGCAAACGCAATATACCAGTCAGCGTGACCGGGCATCATCATACCCGGAATGAGGGCGCAGTCGGCCGGGGCGACGACGTCGGCAGACCTGCCCTCTTCGGTTACCTTCCTGATGATCTCCACGCTGCCGCCGGGTTCAAGAATGACGTTGATTCCTGGGTACTCCGCCTCAAACGCCGCCTTCACCTCCTCAAGAGGCCCGGCCAGGCTCCCGGCGCAAAAGACCACTACCCGGGTATCCCCGGCGCCCTTCCCACTGGACTCCTGTGATTCCACACAAGAATTTCCCGGCGACATCCAGATGTAAGTATCGGTCCCGCAAGCCCTTACCCGTCCCGGGGAACCAGGTGGACCACCTTTGCCGGGAGTGAGACCCAGACATCCATGCCGGCCGCGAGCTCAAGGGCTTCCGCCCTCCTCGCGGTCACCAGTGCGATGATGTCGCACCCGCAGTCCACGGTCACGTTCACAAAGGGAGCCATGGGCTCGACTGCAGTAACCCTGGCAGGAAAGAGGTTCTCCGCCTCCTCGTAGCCGGGCTCCCTCCGGTGCAGGGAGACATCCTCGCCCCTTATGACCACCGCCACCTCCTCTGCCGGCGGTGGGGTCGCCGATACGATCCGTCTCTCCTTTACCTCCACCGTGGTGAGGCCCTCCCGGGAGATGACACGGGCGGGGATGATGTTCTGAACCCCCACGAACCGGGCTATCTTTTTGTCTTTTGGGGCATGGAAGATCTCGCGCGGTGAGCCCGCCTGGGCGACTGTTCCATCGATCATCACCGCGATGCGGTGAGCGAGCCGCTGCCCCTGCGCCAGGTCGTGGGTGCTTATCAGGACTGTTATCCCTCTCTCGCGGTTCATGCGTGCCACGATCGCCTCGATCGTAGCGGTCGAACCCGGATCCAGGTTCGCCGTCGGTTCATCCAGGAAGAGGATCTCAGGATCCGTCACAAGCACCCTCGATAGCGCCACACGCTGCTGCTCGCCGCCCGAGAGATCGGTCGCCCTGCTCCCGATGTAGCGGGAGAGCCCGACCGCCTCAAGCGCCTCCTTTACCTTCCGGTCGATCTCGCTTCGGGAAGCCCTCCGGTAGCGAAGCCCCATAGCGACGTTGTCGTAGACCGATGCATTAAAGACGATCGGTCTCTGGAATAGCATCCCCATCCGGCGGCGCAGATCGAGCCAGCGACCGCGTTCCTTCACCGTATCGATGCCGAGGATCGAGAGCTCCCCGCCGCTCGGCGGCTCGATCAGGTCGAGGATCCGGAGGAGCGTGCTCTTGCCCGATCCACTCGGGCCGATGAGACCGAGGATCTCCCCTTCCCGGATCGCGAGGCCGACATCGTGGAGAACCTCCATATCGCCGTATATCTTCCTGACATCCTGCGCCTCAATGACCGTCATGATCGTCACCTCCGCTGCACCAGGGAGAGGGTGATATTCACACCGAGTGCCACCGCGAGGAGGATGATCCCTAGCGCGATCGACATAGCGTAGTTAGCCATCGATGTGTTGAGCGCGATCGCGGTGGTGAGGACACGGGTTGCACCGCGTATGTTGCCGCCGACGATCATAACCGTCCCCACCTCGGAGATCGCCCGCCCGAACCCCAGGAGGACGCCGGACATGACCGCGAAACGGGATTCTATAATGATGGTCGTGACCGTCTGAAACCTGCTTGCGCCGAGCGCCGTGATCGTGTAGCGTTTATCCCGGTCGATCCCCGAGAGCGCCGAGACCGTCAGCCCCATAAGGAGCGGTATGATGAGGACCGTCTGGGTGACGATCATGCCGCCGGGTGTGTAGAGGAGGCGGAGGAACCCGAACGGCCCGATGTTTGAGAGGAACAGGAACATGACCAGGCCCACGATGACGGTCGGGAGAGCATAGAGCGTCTGCAGCGTCGAGACGACCGCGTGCTTCCCCCGGAACTCGTAGAAGTAGATCAGCGCCCCGGCGGGGAGGGCGATCAGCGCGGCGAAGAAGGTGGCGGTGAGGGAGACGTAGAGCGAGCGGATGGTGATCTCGACCACCTGGGGGTTGAGGGTGATGATGAGGTTGATGGCCTCGATGAACCCCTCGACTATCGGGCTCCCGTTCACCACGCCCCATCACGCTCCGTCACGCTGCCGGCCACCTCATCCCCATCGTCACCAGGTGCGCGATCTCACGCTGGCACGGGCTCTGCGCAGATGCAGTTGAACGGCGGCCCGGTGCATTCAGGCGGATAGAGCGGGATAAAGAGCGGTTTTCCGAACTCAGCCGTCCCGAAGTCGCCGACCAGTTCCTTTCCCTCATCGGAGATGAGCCAGTTGATGAAGTCCGCGGCTCCTTTCGCGTTCGTGTCCGGGTGTTTCTCGGGGCTGACCGCTATAGCGGTATAGCGGTTCATGAGTTCCGTCCCCTCCTCGATGACCGGCACAAGCGCGAGACGGTTCTTGAACGAGAGGTAGGTGCCCTCATCGGTGAGCGTGTAGGCATTCTTTTCGTCCGCGAGGATCAGGGTATCCCCCATGCCCTTGCCCGCATCGACATACCAGGCGCCGGCATCCAGGATCTCTTTCTCGTAGTCGTAGCCCGCCTCCCCCCAGAGCGTCCTCTCCTGGACATGGGTGCCTGAGTTGTCGCCCCGGGATACGAAGGCCACGCCCGGCGTGTTGTTCGTACCGGCGATGTAGATAGTCTTGAAGGCCTCCACAGGATCCATGCCCTTTATCCCGGCCGGGTCGGATTCCGGACCGACGATGATGAAGAAGTTGTAGGCGATGCAACGCGGGTTGATGCCGTAGCCCTCATCCACGAACTCTTCCTCAAGAGCGGGTGCGTGGACGAGCACGAGGTCGACATCACCGCGGCGTGCGGTATCAAGCGCCTGCCCCGTCCCCTGGGCGATGAACTGGAGGTCCATCCCGGTCTTGCCCTCGTAGACCCGCTCGAGTTCCGCGAGAAGGCCTGTATTTTCAAGGCTTGTCGTGGTGGCGATCTTCAGCACACCCGCACCGGCGGCCGGTGTGGTCACCGTAGCCCCTGGGGTCTCGTTCTCACCCGGCGCAGTCCCCGTACATCCTGCAAACATAGCGAGGACGAGAAGGACCAGTATGGCGCCGGCCGATAAAATAGTGACGTTCGTCTTCATAGCGGCACGCTGAATGACGATCATCCATAAATATTTATCCCACCGGGGGTGATCCCGCCGCCGGCCGGGATAGTGGGGCGGGCGGCAGGGTTTAGCGCTCCCGGGTTCACGCCGTCGCGGTCACCGGCTCTGCGCAGGTGCAGTTGAACGGCGCCTCAGTGCATTCAGGTTCGTAGAGCGGCACAAAGAGCGGCTGACCAAACTCTTCAACGCCGAAGTTCCCGATGAACTCCTTCGTTTCGTCTGATATGATCCAGTTGATGAATTTATTGGCCTCATCTATGTTCACGCCCGACGCCATATCAGGGTTGACGGCGATCGCGCTGTAACGGTTGAGGAGCTGGTCGCCCTCGGTCACGAGCTCGACGAGGTCGATCTGATCCTGGAAGGCAAGGTACGTCCCGATGTCGGAGAGCGTGTAGGCATTCTTCTGGTTGGCAACGGTCAGGGTATCGCCCATACCGCTCCCGGTCTCAAGGTACCAGGGACCGGAGTCCTGGATCTCCTCTGTGTAGTTGTGGCCGGCAGTCTCCCAGATCTGTTGCTCCCGGTTGTGAGTGCCTGAGTTGTCACCCCGGGAGACGAAGATCACACCTTCAGTGTTGTTTGTGCCGGCAACGTAGATCGCCTCAAACGCCTCCTCGGGAGTCATGTTCGCGATCCCCGCCGGATCGGATGCAGGGCCGACCAGGAGGAAGTTGTTGTAGGCGAAGCAACGCTGGTTGATGCCATAACCCTCACTGATGAACTCATCTTCAAGCCCTGGCGAGTGGACGGTTACCAGATCGACATCGCCGCGCCGTGCGGTATCAAGCGCCTGGCCCGTCCCCTGGGCGACGATCTGCACATCTACATCAGATATGTTCTCATACATGTCCTCGAGCTCATTGAGGAGACCGGTGTCGTAGAGACTTGTTGTTGTTGCTATCCGGAGCACGCCCGGATCCGCAGCCTCCTGCGCCGAGGCAGAGAGGGCACATGCGGCCAGGAGTACTACCATGATGCCCAGGAGAGGCATCCATTTTCTCGGAGTCATACGGGCAGACAGTCAGGGAGATATTTTATTTAAATGTTATTATAAAATTTAACAAATCCCATTTGCCAGGTGATCTCCACAAACCCACCCCCCATCTTCGGTGCCGAAAACCTTAACGCTCCAGCCCGCTGACCTTCCTCCCCATGTGGAAAGCGCTGGATGTCGGGATCTGGGTCGCCGGGAGGCGGTCAGACCTCGACCGGGTGAAGGGCCCGGTCTCTGAGATAATCGGGAGGGTGCGCAGAGAGGGCGACGCGGCTCTCCTCGATCTTACGAGGAGGTTTGATGGTATCGATCTCGACGAGATCGCTGTCCCTGATGAAGAACGGGAGGCAGCCTACGACCTGGTGGATGCGGAGCTGGTCGAGAGTCTCGTGCAGGCGGAGGTGCGGATCAGCGATTTCCATGGGTTGCAGCGCAGCCGCGACCTCTGGCTCCAGGAGGTGGAGCCCGGGATCACACTCGGTGTCAGGACGACACCGCTCTCCCGTGTGGGAGCTTACGTCCCCGGCGGGCGGGCGGCCTATCCCTCGACGGCGCTTATGTGCATTATCCCGGCGGTGGTGGCCGGCGTCCGGGAGATCTGCTGTTGCACCCCGCCGCCGGTGAGCCCGATAACGCTCGTTGCGCTCGATATCGCCGGGATAGATGAGATCTACCGGGTCGGCGGTGCGCAGGCGATCGCGGCGATGGCGATAGGGACCGAGACCATTCCGGCGGTGGAAAAGATCGTCGGACCGGGGAACGTCTACGTCACCGCGGCAAAGATGCTCCTCCGGGATGAGGCGGAGATCGACTTTCCCGCCGGCCCAAGCGAGATCGCGATCATAGCGGACGCCACGGCGAACCCGACGTTCATCGCAGCCGATATCCTCGCCCAGGCCGAGCACGATCCAGACGCCGCATGTGTCCTCGTGACGACGGACGCGGCCCTCGCAGATAGGGTCGGGGCGGAGGTGAGGCGGATGGCTGCGGGGGCGGCACGCCGGGAGATCATCGAGGAGGCGCTCGGGCACTCCGGCTACATAGTCGTCGGCGACCTCGATGAGGCGGTGGATGTGGTCGACGGCATCGCCCCCGAGCACCTCTCGATCCAGGTTAGAGACCCGCTCGGCACCCTCACCCGGATCCGGAACGCCGGGTCGATATTCGTCGGGCCCTACGCGGCGGTGGCCTGCGGGGATTACGCATCGGGGACAAACCACGTCCTCCCGACTGCCGGGTATGCCAGGCTCTACTCGGGGCTCGACGTGAACCACTTCTGCAGGCGCTCGACGGTCCAGGTGATCACGCGGGAGGGGCTTGAGGCGATCGGGGACGTCGTGGAGACGATCGCCGATGCAGAAGGGCTCCACGCCCACGCGGAGTCGGTGCGGGTGAGGAGAAGGGGATAAGCGAGACTCCTTTTTACCGGCACGGGTTTTTTGAAGGCACAGCTCACCGCCCCGCCGGTTTTCGTTCTCCCGCCACGAACGCCCCGTATAACCCGGTTGCCAGAAACAGCGTTCATGCCGTTTGAGGGGCACGGCAGGCAATACGCCGCAACACACGGTGACTGCTCCCCCGATTGAAATCGGGGGCATCCAGGGTTTTTCAGCCCAGAGATTGCAGCCCCAATCTCATGATATTTATCGCCGCATTTTGGTCGCGATCCATCATCAGTCCACAATGAGGGCAACTGTGAACTCGATCAGAAAGCGTCTTTTTGACGATCATACCACATCTGGAGCATTGTTGTGACGTATTTCTGGGATTCACCAGGATCACATGAGAACCAGCTTCCTCCGCTTTGTTCTCCGTGATCGTGATGAACTGATTCCAGGCAACATCCGCGATGCTTTTTGCCAGACAATGGTTCTTTTGCATATTTTTAATCGCTAAATCTTCGAATACAATTGTGCCATACTGATCCACCATCCGGCGTGAGGTCTGGTGAGCAAAATTGAGTCGCCGGTTAGCGATCCGTTCATGGACACGCGCAACGTTCTTTCGTACCTTCTTCCGTTCAGGAGTCCCTTTTTTTGTCTTCGAAAGCCTTCTCTGTGCTTTTGAAAGAGCTTTCTCATCGCTCCGGAAAAACCGGGGGTTCTCGATCTTCTCTCCGTTTGAGAGGGTGGCAAAGGACTCCAGACCTACATCAACACCAACTATCGTCTCTTTCTGTGGAGCAGGTGAGGGATCGTATTCGACCGAGAAACAGGCATACCACTTCCCGGTCGAAGAACGCCTGATCGTGCAGGTCTTGATCGTCCCAACAATTGGGCGGTGAAGAACGACTTTGAGAACCCCGATCTTCGAGAGAGAGAGGAGATTGCCGTTAAGTTTGAATCCTGACTGGGGATACGTGAAACTGTCGTACCTACCCTTTCCCTTGAATCGAGGATAACCAGGTTCCTCTCCTGCTTTCACCCGCTGGAAAAAGGCTTTGAAAGCAAGATCTACGCGCATCTGGACATTCTGAAGAACCTGAGAATGGACCTGCTTCAAGGCGGGCTGATCCTTCTTCCACTGAGTCAGGATCTTATTCGTCTCATAGAGAGAGATGGAGCGCTGCTCCTGTTCCCACGTATCCTTCCGCAATGCGAGTGTATCGTTATAGACCTCCCGACAAATCTCAAGCGTCTGTTCAAGCAGAGAGAGTTGAGATTTTGTGGGATAAATCCGGTAGCGATACGATTTACGCATTG
>MTBK01260586.1_pt1 | contig 12547 bp, 17 predicted proteins | sample 1535981 | NCBI WGS metagenome assembly MTBK01 (sample SAMN06109225, study PRJNA356200) | anaerobic digester metagenome | isolation source: biogas reactors fed with pig manure or primary and secondary sludge | place: Spain | collected 2016-06-30 | reverse complement strand
AAAGAAAGGCAAGCATAACTGGTACTCTGACAGAAAACAAACCACTATTTGGGAATTTGAAAAACCTAAAAAGAACAAGGATCATCCAACAATGAAACCTGTGGCCCTTGTAGCTTATCCTATATTAAACTCAAGCTTAACTAACTGTATTGTTCTTGACCCCTTTGGCGGTTCAGGAAGTACATTAATTGCCTGTGAGCAAACAGATAGAATTTGCCATATGATTGAGCTTGATGAAAAATACACGGATGTTATTGTGAAGCGTTATATTGAACAAGTCGGTTCTGATCAAGATGTTTATTTAATTAGAAACGGTAAAAAGACTAAATATGCAAATATCTCAAAGGATTAGTATTATATGAGGCTACTGTTTTCCCTGTATCATCTTTAATAGTTACTTAGAAATAAACCATAAGAATATCTGAAATATAACTTGCATAATACATGCTTTTGAGTGATGTATAGACGTACTACATTACTTGGAGGTATTAAATATGGATAGAAAAGAAAAAGTCAAAATTCTGGGAAAACATCTAGGAATAAAGCCTAAATATTTAGGAGTTCCAAGCTTTGCTTATGAAGTTGGAGATTTTACCATTACAAGGGACGGCACAATAATTAATAAGGCAGGTGATGAAATGGAACTTGATGAAATACTAAATTCTTCAGAAGAAACCACGGAGACTGAATTTGATTCTATTGAAATATCCTTCCCCATGGAAGGTCACGATGAAAGAACTATTAAAAACCTTCTAAACATGATTTATAGCAAACAGTCACTTATTAAAAAGGTTTTTGACTGCTCTGAAAACATAGTAGAAAAAGAACTAATTGATGAAATCTCTACTCTTGAATCCTTGAGTGAAATACTAACAACCATCAACAAGGAAAATTGTAAAGGCATTGATTTTAACGATGAAAAACTAACCTTCAATTTCATAAAGGGAGATATTCAAACTTCATCAGAATTTCTAAGCCTATTAATTAAAAAAGCTAAAGAGCTACAATATACTTCTTCAAAGCCAATTGAAACAGACAATGATAAATATACTTTTAGAACATGGCTTATAAGACTTGGAATGATTGGTCCTGAATACAAAGCCCACAGAAAGACACTCCTTTCAAGTCTTACTGGAAGCTCTGCATTTAGAAATGGGCTACCAGCCAATAAGGAGGTCAAATAACCATGAAAGAAATACACAGAGAAATATTAGAAAGACTTAAAAAGGAGTTTCCTAGTGGCACAAGAGTTGCTCTTGTAAAAATGGATGACCCCTACTCTACATTAAAAGCTGGTGATAAAGGAACAGTTACGGGAGTTGATGATATTGGTACAATTCATGTTAACTGGGATAAAGGAAGTTCTCTTGGCATAGCTTTTGGCGAAGATATCTGCAGAAAAATTACAGAATAAAACAGGCTTAAACCCTTGATAATACTGTGTTTATTCTGAAAATAGTACTTGCTATTTATCCCCTTCTGAGTGATATATGTATGTAACAAAAAACACACTGAAAGGGGATAAACCATGCTTAGAAGAAACTTTGGAATTGAAATTGAGCTTACAGGAATCACTAGGGAAAAGGCGGCACGAACCATAGCTACACATTTAGAAGGAATCATGCAAAAACAAGGCCGTAACTACAAAGTAGTAGAGCCTAGCGGTAGAATTTGGGAAGTTGTTTATGACGGAAGCATAAAGTGTCAAAGGAAAATAAATGGACAAAAAGCTTCAGCAGGAAGTGAATATAGCGTAGAAATAGTTAGCCCAATCTTAACCTATGAAAGAGACATTAAAAGCCTTCAAGAAATGGTTAGGAAAATTAGGAAAGCTGGAGGTTTTACTAACAAAACTACAGGGATACATATCCACCTTGATGGCGAGGAACATACTCCAAGAAGCCTTAGAAACTTCCTAAACATTATATACTCAAGAAATGACCTGCTCTACACTAGCCTTGAGATAGAAAGAGAAAGAATGAGATATTGCAAGAAAATAGATAAGAGCTTAGTTCAAAAAATGAATAAGAAAAAACCAACAACCTTTAAAGGAATCGAGGATATTTGGTACGAAGGCTACTATCAAAGCAGGGATAGACATTATCACGACAGCAGGTACCACTTCCTAAACCTTCACAGCTTTTTTAACGGAGTAGGAACAGTTGAACTTAGAGGCTTTAATGGAACACTACACGCTGGGAAAATAAGAACCTATATCCTTTTAAGCCTAGCCATGAACCGACAAGCATTAACACAAAAAAGTGCCAGTAGCAAAAAGCCACAGATTGAAAACCCAAAATTCGCAATGAGAACCTGGCTTAACAGAATCGGCTTTATTGGTGAAGAATTTAAAAACCCAAGAGAGCACCTATGCAAACACTTAGAAGGTTCTGCAGCTTGGAGGTTTCGAGAATCCGCCTAGATAGGCGGTTACTTAAAGCCACGAGGGGTAAATCCCCTCTTAAGCTGGTAGAAGGGTATGAAAGTACCTACTTCAAATAAAAAGCCAACACAGGCGAAACTGTGGCAAGAGAAAGGAAGATTTAGAATGGATAAAAAACTTTATGTAGCTTACGGTTCGAATTTAAACCTACCCCAAATGGCAAACAGATGCCCAACTGCAAAACTTGTAGGAGCTAGTGAACTTAAGGGTTTCAAACTTTTATTTAGAGGTGGTCACGGTAGTGCAGTTGCTACTGTTGAACCTTCTAAAGATAGTAAAGTCCCAGTACTTATCTGGGAAATCACTGCAACCGATGAAAAAGCCCTTGATAGATATGAAGGTTATCCTTTCCTCTATCGAAAGGAAAATGTCAAAGTAAAGCTAAACGGAAGAAATGTAAAAGCGATGGTCTATATTATGAATGAAGGTAAAGCTCTCGGTCAGCCTAGTATGTACTATTATTCAGTTATCTATGATGGGTATAAGGCACAAAACTTTGATATAGGAACACTTCGTACAGCTTTAGAAGATTCTGTAGAAAGGGCTGGAACTACCAATGACCGAGAAGATTAAGGAGCAAATATCATCAATTAGAGATAGTGGAGTTACCAATATGTTTGATATTAATAGAGTTCAATATGAAGCTAATGAACGAAAGTTTTATGAACTAGTTATTTTCCTAGAAGATCATAAAGCTGAATATGTACACTTTATAATGACTGGGGAGTTTAAGAAATAATTCCTACTTTATTTCAAAATTCGAAAACTTGTTTTTAAGGACTATTCAAATTGATAGTCCTTTTTATTTTAGAAAGGAGGCGGCTCTAATTAGAAAACTAAAAAATTATAAGCCAACTAAATTCATGGCCAAAGATTCAGTATATGATGAAGATGCCGCTGATTATGCTGTTTCATTTATCCAAGCACTTACCCACACTAAAGGCAGATGGGCAGGGAAACAGTTTGAATTAATAGACTGGCAAGAGCAAATTATAAGAGACATATTTGGAACTATAAAACCTAATGGTTATCGACAATTTAATACAGCTTATGTTGAGATTCCAAAGAAGATGGGAAAATCAGAACTTGCTGCAGCTATTGCTCTCCTTCTTACCTGTGGTGATGGTGAAGAACGGGCTGAAGTTTATGGCTGTGCTGCAGACAGAAATCAAGCTTCTATTGTTTTTAATGTTGCAGCCGATATGGTTAGAATGTGTCCCCCCTTAGCTAAAAGGGTTAAAATTTTAGATTCGATGAAAAGATTAATCTATCAGCCGACAGGAAGTGTCTATCAAGTCCTGTCTGCTGATGTAAAAAATAAACATGGCTTTAATACCCATGGAGTTGTATTTGATGAGCTTCATACACAGCCTAATAGAAAGCTTTACGATGTTATGACTAAAGGAAGTGGTGATGCTAGAACCCAGCCACTTTATTTTCTTATTACCACTGCTGGAGATAATCAAAATAGCATCTGCTGGGAAGTTCATCAAAAAGCTGTTGATTTACTTGAAGGAAGAAAAACTGACCCTACTTTCTACCCTGTTATTTATGGTGCAGATATGGATGATGATTGGACAGACCCAGAGGTTTGGAAGAAAGCGAATCCTTCACTTGGAATAACAGTTACTATGGATAAGGTTAAAGCAGCTTTTGAATCAGCTAGGCAAAATCCTGCTGAAGAAAATAGCTTTAGGCAATTGAGACTAAATCAATGGGTAAAACAAGCAGTACGTTGGATGCCTATGGACAAATGGGATGCCTGTGCATTTAAAGTTGACCCCGATGATTTAAAAGGTAGAGTTTGCTATGGCGGCCTTGACCTATCTTCTTCTACAGATATAACAGCCTTTGTTTTAGTATTCCCCCCAGAAGATGAGGATGATAAATACAGTATCCTTCCATACTTTTGGATACCAGAAGAAAATATTGATCTCCGAGTTAGAAGGGATCATGTTAATTATGATTTATGGGAAAAGCAAGGCTTTATTAAAACCACCGATGGCAATGTTGTTCACTATGGTTTCATAGAAAACTTTATTGAAGAACTAGGTATGGATTATAACATTAGAGAAATCGCCTTTGACCGCTGGGGTGCTGTTCAGATGACTCAGAACTTGGAAGGTATGGGTTTTACAGTTGTTCCCTTTGGTCAAGGCTTTAAAGATATGAGTCCTCCAACTAAAGAATTAATGAAACTTACCTTAGAAGAAAAACTAGCCCATGGTGGCCATCCTGTCCTTCGTTGGATGATGGATAATATATTCGTTAGAACTGACCCTGCTGGAAACATTAAGCCAGACAAAGAAAAGTCCAGTGAGAAAATTGATGGTGCAGTTGCAACTATAATGGCACTTGATAGAGCTTTGAGAAATGATGGTGTAAGTACGGGTAGTGTATATGATGAAAGAGGAATATTGGTCTTTTAATATCGTGAATCATTTGGTATACTTATTGTTGGTTACGAATTAAGTTGATATACGACTTAATACAAAAGTAAATATAAACGGAGGACAAATCAATGGGTATTTTTAGCATTTTTGTAATAAACACAATTCATTATAACCGTGACAGAGAGGGTTATAATGAATAGAATAAATATAAAATATAGTCAAAATTTTATTACTTCGAAGAGAAATATAAATAAAATCTTGAAAAATATAAATTTAAACGAAGAAGATAACGTATTTGAAATAGGCTCGGGCAAAGGTCATACTACATTAGAATTGGCTAAAATATGTAACCATGTAACTGCAATTGAAATTGACCCTGACTTGTGTCTAGCAACTCAACAGAAATTAGTACATCAAAGGAACTTTCAAATAGTTAACCAGGATATACTAAAATTTAAATTTCCTAAAAATATAAGATATAAAATATACGGTAATATTCCTTACAACATTAGTACAGATATAATACGAAAAATTGTATTTGAAAGTACAGCTGTTGAAAGTTATTTAATCGTGGAATACGGATTTGCTAAAAGGTTATTGGATATAAAGCGAGCATTAGCATTACTTTTGATGACAGAAGTGGATATTTCAATATTAAGAATGGTCCCGAGAGAATATTTTCATCCCCAACCTAAAGTTAATAGCTCATTGATTTTATTAAAAAGGCTTACATCAAAAATATCATACAAGGATAGAAAAATGTATGAAAATTTTGTTAAGAAATGGGTTAACAAAGAATATCGAAAACTATTTACAAAAAATCAATTTAATAAAGCCTTAAAGCATGCAAAAGTAGTTGATTTAAACAATATTAGCTTTGAACAATTCCTATCTATTTTCAATAGCTATAAACTGTTTAATAACCAAAACAATATTAAGGATTATTGACGTATAGTGCATATTGCACGTCTCAACCTTATTTAAAAGCATCTCTACACGAGGTGCTTTTTTCATGCCCAATTTTAGGAGGTGATCACATTAGTATATTTTCAAGATTATTTAAGACAAGGGCTGAACCAAAGAATAGCTTATTCGGTTCTACTTACAGTTTTTTCTTTGGCTCTACTAGTAGTGGGAAAACGGTCAATGAAAGAACAGCCCTGCAAACCACAGCTGTATATGCCTGTGTTAGAATACTAGCTGAAACCATAGCCTCTCTCCCACTGCACACTTATATGAATACTGAAAGCGGGAAAAAAAAAGCAAAGGATCATCCAATATATTACCTTCTATCAGATTCGCCTAACCCTGAGATGACTTCATTCGTGTTTAGAGAAACACTTATGGGTCATCTTTTATTATGGGGAAATTCCTACTCTCAGATAATAAGAAATGGGCATGGAAAAGTAGTGGCTCTATATCCCCTGCTTCCAGACAAGATGAAGGTAGGAAGAAGTGAAAATGGAGAAATTTATTATCTCTATACTAGCGAAGGGAAGGAATATTTACTAAGAAATACAGAGGTCCTTCACATACCAGGCCTTGGCTTTGATGGTCTCATTGGATACTCCCCCATTGCCATGGCTAAAAATGCAATTGGTATGGCTCTAGCAACAGAAGAATACGGAGCTAAGTTCTTCTCAAACGGTGCAAATCCTGGTGGTGTTCTAGAACATCCTGGTGTTGTAAAAGATCCTCATAGAATTAGGGATAGCTGGAATCAAGTTTATCAAGGAACATCAAATGCTCATAGAGTTGCCGTTCTTGAAGAAGGTATGAAGTTCTCTCCCATCGGAATACCACCAGAACAGGCACAGTTTTTAGAAACAAGGAAATATCAAACTGAGGAAATTTGTCGAATATTTAGAGTCCCTCCCCATTTAGTTGGTGATTTAGAAAGAGCTACTTTTTCAAATATTGAACATCAATCTATAAGCTTTGTAGTTCATACTATAAGACCTTGGCTTGTTAGAATAGAGCAATCTATTAATAAAGCCTTGTTTTCTGAGGAAGAAAGGCACAAGTACTTTGTTAGTTTCTTAGTTGAAGGCCTTCTTCGTGGGGACTATGAATCAAGAATGAGAGGTTATTCTATCGGCATTCAAAATGGTTTTATGTCTCCTAACGATGTAAGGAGTTTAGAAAACATGAACCCTATACCCTCTGATGAAGGTGGAAACACATACATGGTCAATGGCAATATGCTAAAGCTTAAAGATGTTGGTGCTTATGCGAATAAAAACACTGGAGGTGATGAAAATAAAGAAGTTTTGGAACTGGATAAAGAATGATGATGAAAGGACTTTATTTTTAAATGGTGTGATATCTGATGAAACTTGGTATGGAGATGAAATCACACCTAAACTATTTAAAGATGAGTTAAATAGTGAATCTGGAGATATTGTTGTTTGGATTAATTCCCCTGGTGGCGACTGCATTGCTGCTAGTCAAATCTACAATATGTTAATGGATTATAAAGGCAACGTCACAGTTAAGATTGATGGAATTGCAGCTAGTGCGGCATCCGTTATTGCTATGGCTGGTACTGAAGTACAAATTTCACCTACAGGTCTAATGATGATCCATAATCCGTTGACTATTGCCTTTGGCGATGCAAGTGAAATGGAAAAAGCCAAAGCAATGCTATCAGAAGTTAAAGAAAGCATCATTAATGCTTATGAGTTAAAAACTAGCATACCAAGGAATGAACTCTCTCATCTTATGGATGAGGAAACCTGGTTCAATGCTAGAAAGGCTGTGGACTTGGGGTTTGCAGATAAAATAATGTTTGCACAGGGTGATGAAGATAAAAACCTTGAAGGATTAGCTTTCAGTAATATGGTAGCTGTCAATTCTATATTAAGTAAACTACCCAAAAAGGAAAAGCCACCTGCTGGCACTTCCTATAAAGAACTAAGTACAAGATTAAATCTAATTAAATAAATGGAGGTATATTCAATGAATAAAATATTAGAATTAAGAGAAAAAAGAGCGAAGCTTTGGGAAAGTGCCAAAGCTTTTTTAGATGCAAGAAGAGATGACAAAGGGCTTGTTTCAGCTGAAGATACTGCTACCTATGAAAGAATGGAACAAGATGTAGTTGATTTAGGTAAAGAGATAGACAGGTTAGAAAAACAAGCCGTTCTCGATTTAGAACTATCAAAGCCTACTTCCACTCCCCTCTCTAATAAACCTAACAATGGTATGGGGGAAACGAAAGAAGGTCGTGCATCTGATGAGTATAAGAAAGCCTTCTGGAATGTTATGAGAACCAAAAATCCAAAGTCAGATGTATTTAATTCTCTATCCATAGGTGATGATACAGAAGGAGGTTACCTTGTTCCCGATGAATTTGAAAGAACTTTAATTCAAACCCTTGAAGAAGAGAATATCTTCCGTAAACTTGCTAAAGTCATCCAAACCTCAAGCGGCGACAAAAAGATCCCTGTTGTAGTGACTAAAGGAACTGCATCTTGGCTTGATGAAGGCGAAGAATATGAAGAAAGTGATTCTGTATTTGGGCAAACTTCCATCGGAGCTTATAAGCTAGGTACTATGATTAAAGTATCTGATGAACTTTTGAATGACAGTATATTTAACATTGAAAGCTATATCTCTACTGAGTTTGCAAGAAGAATCGGTGCTAAGGAAGAAGAAGCTTTCCTAGTTGGCGATGGGATTGGAAAACCTACAGGGATCTTTAATGCTACAGGTGGTGCTGAACTTGGAATAACAGCTGGCTCTGCTACTGCAATTACAGCAGATGAGATTATTGATTTAGTATATTCTCTTAAAGCTCCTTATAGAAAAAATGCGTCTTTTATCATGAATGATGCAACTATAAAGGCTATTCGTAAATTAAAGGATGGCCAAGGTCAATATTTATGGCAGCCATCACTTACAGCAGGAACACCAGATACTTTGCTTAATCGTCCAGTATATACATCTGCTTATGCTCCTATTCTTGAGGCTGGTGCTAAGACCATCGCCTTTGGTGATTTTGGATACTACTGGATTGCTGACAGACAAGGTCGCTCTTTCAAAAGACTAAATGAGCTTTTTGCAACTAGCGGTCAAGTAGGTTTCTTAGGTAGCCAAAGGGTGGACGGAAAACTTATCCTTCCAGAAGCAATTAAAGTCCTACAGCAAAAAGCTTAATGAGGGGTGTAAATAGATGAGTTATAATACTAAAAATTATACGGAACAAGGCGGAGAGAAAACCGTTATAGGCGGTACATTGGAAATTAAGGATGAGGCCACAGTAGTTGGCCTCTCTCTTATTGAAAACCAATCTGAAAGCACTGCTACTACAATAGAAGATTTGGTCACAGATTTTAATGCTCTGCTTTCTAAGTTAAAAACTGCAGGGCTAATGGTAGATGATACTCCATAAAGAAAGGATGGTGGCGGCTAATGACACTAATTGAAAAAGTTAAAGCAAATCTAATACTTGAACACGATAAAGATGATGAGCTTTTGGAAATGTATATTGACGCCGCTATATCCTATGCTGAGAGCTATCAACATTTAAAAGAAGGATACTACAATGAAAATGTAATGTCTCCAGTCACTGAGCAAGCTGTTATTATGCTGTCCTCTCACTTTTATGAAAGCCGTGATGGTAGTACAGGTGGCTTCTTTGCTGATACCGCTATTGCAGGTCAGCAAGCAAGAGAAACGATTAATAATCTTTTACGCCTTGATAAGGATTGGAAGGTGTAGGTTATGGGACTTGGAAAAATCAATACTTTTATAGATATTATTCTTGTTGAAAGAATTAAAGATGATGAAGGATTTAGTAAGGTTAATGATAATATCCTAGCCACCATAAGAGCTTATAAAGAAGAAAGGCATGCTAGTGAAAAATGGGCAAACAGAGCCTTGTTTTCAGAAGCTAGTGCCCTTTTTAGGTTTCGTAAAATCCCAGATGTGGATATTACATCAAAGATGATAATTGGCTGTAGTGGTGACCGTTATGAAATTATAAGTGTAGAGGACATAAAAAACCGTGGAATGTATGTTGAAGTTCTAGCAAAAAAGGTGGTGGTATCAGATGGCTAAAGTGTCTATGAGAATGCCTGAAGATTTTCTATTGAAGATTTCAAAACTTGGTGATAAAACGGATGAAATTATCCCTAAGGTACTTGAGTCTGGTGGTGAAGTTGTCCTCGAACACGTAAAATCTAATCTTAAGTCCTCCATTGGAAAAGGAACAAAAGTAAAAAGTCGCTCTACTGGGGAACTTGTATCCTCCCTCGGTCTCTCCCCTGCTCTATTAGATAAAAATGGAAACCATAATGTAAAGGTAGGTTTTAAAGAACCAAGAAGTGATGGAGATAGTAATGCTAAAATTGCAAATATCCTTGAGTATGGAAAATCTAATCAACCAGCAAAGCCATTTTTGAAGCCTGCTAGAAGAACTTCGAGAAAACCTTGTATTGATGCTATGAGGGAAAGATTTGATCGGGAGGTAAAAAACATATGAGTATTCTAAGTGAAATAAATACTCTCTCAAACATATGTGACATTCCCATAGAAACAGGAGTATTTTCAGATAACCCTCCCGATATCTATCTTGTTGCAACTCCTCTTGTAGATTTATTTGAGGTTTATGCAGATAATCTTCCAGAGTATGAAATACAAGAAGTAAGACTTTCCTTATTTTCTAAAGGAAATTATATAAAGATTAAAAACACACTAACCCGTACCCTTTTAGGTGCGGGTTTTACAATAACTGATATGAGATATTTAGGGCATGAGGACGATACTGGATATCACCACTATGCTCTAGATGTAGCAAAATCATATAAATTTAAGTTGGATAAGGAGGATTAACATATGGCAACAATCGGTCTTGATAGACTTTATTATGCAAAAATAACAGAAGATACAAACGGTGATGAAACCTATGATACCCCTATTCCTCTAGCAAAAGCAATTAGTGCGGAGCTTTCAGTTGAACTTGCAGAAGCAACCCTTTATGCAGATGACGGTGCTGCAGAAATCATTAAGGAATTTCAAAATGGTACACTCTCTCTTGGAATCGATGATATTGGTGTAGAAGCTGCCAGTGATTTAACAGGGGCAACAATTGATGATAACAAAGTATTAATCTCAACAAGTGAAGATGGGGGCGATCCTGTAGCAATAGGTTTTAGAGCTAAAAAAGCAAACGGAAAATATCGTTACTTTTGGCTATACCGTGTGAAGTTTGGCATCCCAGCTACGAACCTTGCTACTAAAGGAGATAGTATTACTTTCTCAACACCTACCATTGAAGGGACTGTCATTCGTAGAAATAAACTTGACGGTCAAGGAAAGCATCCATGGAAGGCTGAAGTTAGTGAGGGTGATGAGGGTGTGTCCTCTGAAATAATAACTGGCTGGTATAACGAAGTTTATGAACCTCTCTTCACTGCTAATGGAACAGAGGAATAAGGAGGAATATTATGGACAAGGAACGTAGCAGTCTGATAACTATAGGTGGCAAAGAATATCGCCTTATTTTAACTACAAAAGCGACAAAGGAAATAGCAAAGCGTTATGGCGGTCTAGAAAATCTTGGTGAAAAGTTAATGAAGGCAGAAAACTTTGAGATGGCCCTAGAAGAAATTGTCTGGCTTATTGCACTTTTGGCTAATCAAAGCATTTTAATTAATAATAGACTTAATGGAGAAAAGGAAGAACTATTAACCGAAGATGATGTTGAGCTTCTAACCTCCCCTCATGAGTTGGCAACATATAAAGATGCAATTATGGAAGCTATGTTTAAAGGAACTAAAAGACATATAGAATCAGAGGACGAAAACTCAAAAAACGAGCAAGTCGAGTAAGCGATGAAGAATTGTTTGCTCGACTTATTTATTATGGAGTAACTCAGCTTCATAGACCAGAGCCAGATGTTTGGCTTATGGCAATAGGGGAGCTTTTGGATCAATGGGAAATTCACAAGCAATTTACTGGAATGGCAAAGCCTAAAAGAGAAGTTTCTATTGATGAGATTATTCCTATGGGAATCTAAGGAGGTGGTAAGGTGTCAGACTTTGGGTTTAAAATTGGTATTGAGGGTGAAAAGCAGTTTAAAAATGCCCTTAGAGAAATCAATCAAAGCTTTAGGGTCTTAGGCTCAGAAATGAAACTTGTATCCTCTGAGTTTGATAAAAACGACAAATCCATTCAAGCCATTACAGCTAGAAACAACCAGCTTAATAAAGAAATAGATGCACAAAAAGAAAAAGTCTCTACTTTAGAAAAAGCATTATCTAATGCTGCCGCCTCCTTTGGTGAAAATGATAGAAGAACTCTCTCTTGGCAGACACAGCTTAACAATGCCAATGCCGAACTAAATAATATGGAACGTGAATTAAAAGAATCTCAAGAAGAAGTAAAAAGGCTCAATAGAGAAAAGCTTGATAAACTTGTAGGTGGCTTAAAACAGGCTGGAGAGATTGCTGGTAAAACCCTAGTTGCAGGACTAAAAGCGGCTGCAGCAGCTATGGCTGCAATAGGTGCAGGTGCTGTAGCTACAGGCAAATGGATAAAGGACTCTTTGAATGTTTACGCTGACTATGAAGATTCCATGAAACAAGTGCAAGCAACTATGGGACTTACTGGCGTGGAAGGCGAAGAGGCATTTAAAAAACTTTCAGAGGCAGCTAAAGAGGCTGGTGCTAGTACAAGATTTTCTGCTTCCGAATCGGCTGATGCCTTA
>MTBK01184658.1_pt1 | contig 12547 bp, 9 predicted proteins | sample 1535981 | NCBI WGS metagenome assembly MTBK01 (sample SAMN06109225, study PRJNA356200) | anaerobic digester metagenome | isolation source: biogas reactors fed with pig manure or primary and secondary sludge | place: Spain | collected 2016-06-30 | reverse complement strand
GACACCTACACCGTACCACAGTGCTTGTTTCCCTACTTCTTTTAACGGATCCCCGGTAAAATACGGCATCTGATCAAAAGCCACATATAACGAGGCCAGGCCGACTAAACAAAGTAAAAAGACCGGCAAAATAACGCCATAGTCAATCCGATTGTCGTTACGAAAAATATTTTTATTCATTTTATTCGCTCTTTTCTTAAGAAATACTTCTCTATTATAGAGGGTATTTAGCAGAAAAGAAACCCAAGGGAAGAAGTTTGAGGAAATTTTAACGGTTCAAAGTCAACGTTCAGCGCTAACAAGACCGAGAAATTTAAAAAGAGCGCTCCTTTTAAAAACAGCGAAAAAGTCCACGGATTACATTCATCCGTGGACTTTTTTACTATATTTATGCCAGCTGCAGGAATCGAACCTGTGACCTACGCGTTACGAGTGCGTTGCTCTACCGACTGAGCTAAGCTGGCAAATCTGATTAAAATTATAGAAGAAAAAGAAAAAATTGTAAAGAGGGAAATGAAAAAGTGCGTTTTATTTAACTCTAGATTGAAAGCTTTTTAATTTTGTAATTGTAAAAATACGAGGTAAACATGAATTTTTCTACACTATAAAGGAATAGTTGGCAAAGAGAATATAGTAAAAATTATGAAAGAGATGGCATGTTTGATTACTAAACTAGTTTATGTCCCCTATGCCGGGGTTAGATGTCGATTTATGTAAATGACGAAAGAAAAGAAATGGTGTTTGAAGTTCTCGTCCCCTAATGTCTGTATTTCGCAATTAAATTTTGAACCACTCTAAAATAAATAATTAATCATCAGTTGATTCGTTTTTTAGCCATTCCTCCGTTTCACGCATTCTAAAAGATGGACCATTCATATTTAAAACATGTGATTTATGGGTTAATCGGTCTGTTAACGCAGCCGTGAGTACTTGATCATGAAATATTTCGTTCCACCTTGTAAATGGTAAGTTGCTTGTTATCATCGTTGCTTTCCTTCCTGCTCGTAAGGAAAGATGGGTAAACAATAATTCTGCCCCTTCTTTATCGAAGGAGATATAACCAAGTTCATCAAGGATAACTAAGTCATATTTTTCAAACTTTAGTTCAAATGAGCGAAGCGTTCGATCTGATCTACATTCTTTTAATTGATTGATAAGTGAAGGTACCGTCGCAAAAAACACTTTATATCCAGCTAAACATGCTTCCATACCTATCCCAATAGCCGTATGAGTTTTACCTGTACCAGGCGATCCTGTTAAAATGACATTTTGTCCTTCCTTAATGAAGTTTAACTGTTTTAAAATCGGTATTTTTTGTTGGACCTGTGGAGGCAATGCCTCCAATGATAATTCCTCTAATAACTTTTTTTGCGGGAAATTTGCCGCACGTATTCTGTTTTGCTTTGCTCGAATCAGTTGATCTTCCTTTTCCTGCACCAACACTTGATGCAGGATCTTAATCGCTTGTTCCGGTTGTTTAAATGATGTTTCTTCGTTAACTAATTTTCGTATACTTGGTAATCTAAGATCTTTACACATTTGAATAACTTGTTCCTTCGTTGTCATGATGAAGTGACCTCCTCTAATTGATTAAATAATGCGGCATATGCCATCATGTTATCTTCCGCCTGCTTAGTAATATCGTCATGCTGCATTGAATGACCTTCATTTGGTAGAGATTGTTCGCATAGAAACAATATTCTTTCTGTCGAAACATGATCTAACCGGATAGCTTTAAGCTGGTCAATGGCACTTATCACTTCATCAATATTTGTTATTCATTTGTATATAAAAGAGTAACTCTAGAAATTCTTTTTCTTTTCCTATATAATGTTCGTAGTAGATATTTTTTATTTTTGTTGGTGCTTGCCTCAAACATTCACTTTGGGCGATAGCACCTTTTTTTCTTTCAAATGTTTTTAAATAATGATTAATATCCATAATCCATTGATGCAATCCCCAACATCGCTCATGTGTAGCGACGAGTTCACCTTGCACAAATAACTTTATTTTCTTTGCACCTACTTTGGCCTTAATATACTTTCCAACATGTCCCTCGGGGACAGAATAATGATTTTGCTTAAAAACAATCGTGCTATATTTGTTAACTCGTACCTCTACTATATCTGCTGGATCAAAGGGTGAAATAGCTGGTCTAGATTGCATTGCTTCTTGACCCAATAATTCATGATGTGGCACTTTATGTTCGTGATGAGTTCTTTTATTTAGTTTTTCTAACGTTGTTTCTAAGTGTATACTTGCTTCATTTAAACTTTGAAAAGAATATACCGCTGAAAACGCCTTTCTGCGAATGAAATCAACACTTCTTTCTACATGACCTTTTTCATTACCTTTTCTTGGCTGGCATAGTCGAATGTTAAACTCATAATAATTCGATAAATGAATCATACTATCAGTTATTTTTCTTTCTGTGCCAATAAATTGCTTTACGACTGTTCTCATATTGTCATAAGTAAATACCTTTGGTATGAAGCCAATATGATTAATAAACTCAGTATGAACATCTAGCACACAAACCATAGATTGAGATTCATAGATTCTCGCAAATCGATAATTACTGTACGGTAAAGTGAAAATCGCTAAATAATATACTTTTAATTTTTGGTCAATCTCTAGCTTAATTTCCCCCCAATCAAATTCAACCTCATATCCTGCCTCGGCATGTCGACGAATAAATACTTCTTTCGCCTTTGATGTTTCTTTATTTACAAAATTACGTACCGTTGTATAGCTAATCTTGTGGTCTTCATCCAATAGTTTTTCATGCATATCTGTCATTTTCATTTGTTGCTTTGACATATAGTGCTCTTTCTTCCACTGGTTTTCTTTGATATAGCTTCTTAGTTTGCTCTTTATTGTTTCTGTTAAAACTCTTTGTTTACCTTTTCTTTTCTTGTAGGTTGGAGGTCGAAGAACCTCTTCCGTAATCGGTAGGTTTTGTACATCTTCATGTCTACTTTGTTTAAATTGCTTAATATATTTACGTACTGTATTTCTAGACTTCTTTGTTTGCTTTGTGATTTTCCGTTCACTCAGACCTTCTAAATGCAATTGAATAATCTCTTGTTTCACCTTCAAAGTGATCACCCCAGCTTCCCCCTTAGCGACAGTTATGCTAAGGATATTTTCTACTGAAGTGGTTCAGTTTTCAAGTGCGATGGTGGTTCAATTTTAGAGTACCATATACAAATGTCGGGGTTAGATGTCGATTACGACTACAAAACACTAGTTAACATTGGCGAACTAGTTCTCGTCCCCTAATGTCGGGGTTAGATGTCGATTTTTTTTAATGTTTCTCACTAATCATACCCGTTATTTAATATTTTAACAATTCAATTCAATCTTTTTTTCATTTTTCTATCTCAAAAAAATTAAACAAAAATGAAAGAATGAAACGCTTTTTCTTGAAAATTTCTCATTTTGCGAAAAATATGGTATAATGTTTTTAATGAAAGGGAGGTTTTTTAAAACATGGCATCATTTGGCAAGTTTGAAACTACAATTGTCCCGTCACCTATTGGCTTAGAATTTGAGATTGATACGCCGGTAAGTTTTATCGTTCAAGAGCACGCTGAAACTGGTACCGTCGTTAAACAACTTCGCAATTCAGCCATTATTGAAATCGATGAAACACACGGTAATCGTGATTTGATGCGTAGAAGTAACGGTGTGATCACGATTAATTACAAACATTTAAAGAAGATTAGTTAATCAGCCAAAGCCTACTAGCAAAACACGCTAGCATAGGCTTTTTTTACATTTAGATAATGTCTACCGATTCAATAAAAAACATTGAAACAACGGTGTTTTAGCGCGATATTTCATATAACAAGTACAAGACTTTTAACGGCAGAACACGGAAAACCGTACACTTTTATCAATATTGGAGGCTTCTAATGTATAAACCACAAAATTAAACATAACTTACTTTTGCAGATTTTGATCAATCTGTGAGTTAAAAAAATAAATCTTGAATATCGTTGAATTAAAAAAGCGACTCGTATTTCTTGTGCAGAGCAAAAAAAGAATATGCTAAAAAACTGCTTAATAAACAAAGCAATGTTGCGCAACTTCTAAGAATGGCTTTGAGTGCCTTACTAAAACTCAAAAAATATATGGCTTCAGTGCTGAAAGAACCGTGATGCAAATTCAAGAGAATTCTTGTTTGCAGTCCATCCATTTGACGAACTCACTCAGTTTGTTAATTGATACTTGTCACTCATACTTTTTTCAAATAAATTGTTTCATATTCTTTTGTTAAATAAAGATGTTTATGCATCTATTGCTCGGTTCATTCAAACTAGCGAACCGAAGAGATATTAGAGCCGTTCGACCAAAGGGAGTTACGGATATATTACTAGGTTCACGTAGCTCATTGGCGCCGGAGCCGTGTCAAAAGATTCGATGTGAATTACGGAGCCTGGATGCTTTAGCAGCTAGGATTCCGTTTGAAGCTCGAAAGCTGAGAGACTACGGGAAAAATGAACAACGTTTCGCTGATGCTCAACCTTGTCCCGCATCCGTAACTCACTAGCGTTCGAACGGCTACGTCATCCCGGCCCCAAAAGCCAATGAATTCTCGTAGGTGAGCGGCGTTGACAAAATAAATTGAACTTTTATATAGTGATTTTTTAACAGGATGTATATAGTGATTTTTGTTGAATTTTATAATAGAAAGGATGAACCAAGTGGATTTAAAAGACTCAATTCGCCAATTAAGCGGCGTCGGGGATAAAAGAGCGGAAAATTTAGCGACTTTAGGCATTGAAACGCTCGAAGATTTGCTTAGTTATTATCCATTTCGCTATGAAGACATTCAAGAACGACAATTAAATGAAATTTTGGATCAAGAAAAGGTGACGTTAAAAGGAACGGTGGTTTCACCAGCTGTTTTAAGTCGCTTTGGTTATAAAAAGTCACGACTACAATTTCGAATGATGCAAGGTCATGACGTTTTTGGGGTTTCTTTTTTTAATCAACCGTATTTAAAGGACAAGGTCAATGTGTCTGAGGAAATTGCAGTGTACGGTAAGTGGGATGCCAAACGCAAGAGTTTGACTGGTATGAAAATATTAGGCGCGCAACAAGAAGAGGAATTTGCGCCGATTTATCACGTTAATAAAGTGGTTCGTCAAACGACTTTAATTCAACTCATTAAACAAGGATTTGAACAATATTATGCCGTGATCGAAGAAAATCTGCCGCTTTCTTTGCTTGAAAAATACCGCTTGCTTTCACGACAAGAAGCGATGTACGCGATGCATTTTCCCAAAAATGCCAAAGAACACCACCAGGCCAAGCGACGAGTGATTTTTGAGGAGTTTTTTCTTTTCCAAATGGCGTTGCAAGGTTTAAGGCGACAAGAACGCGCAGAAGTAAATGGTTTAGCCGTTCAATATGATGTCCAAGCGTTAAAAGCTTTTACGAAAAGTTTGCCCTTTGAATTAACTCAGGCGCAAAAAAGAGTCACCAATGAAATTTGCCGTGACTTAAAGAGTCCAAACCACATGCACCGGTTATTGCAAGGAGACGTCGGTAGTGGGAAAACGGTTGTTGCGGCTATCGCTCTTTATGCGACGGTTACGGCGGGCTTTCAAGGCGCTTTAATGGTGCCAACTGAAATTTTAGCCCAGCAACATATGGAAAGTTTTGTCGAGTTATTCGCGCAAACACCGGTGAAAGTGGCGTTATTAACCGGTTCAACGAAAACCAAGGAACGCCGCGAAATTTTGGCCCAATTAGCTTCGGGGGAACTTGATGTGTTAGTCGGTACGCATGCGCTCATCCAAGAAGACGTTAATTTTAAGCGACTTGGTTTGGTGATTACCGACGAGCAACATCGATTTGGCGTGAATCAGCGGAAAATATTGCGGGAAAAAGGCTTAAAACCAGACGTATTATTTATGACGGCGACCCCAATTCCACGGACGCTAGCGATTACGGCTTATGGCGAGATGGATGTGTCGATTATTGATGAATTGCCAGCCGGTCGAATTCCAGTTGAAACACGTTGGATACGCCCGCAACAACTCGAACAAGTCTTAACGAGTTGCCAAAAAGAATTAGCTAAAGGGCATCAAATGTATGTGATTTGTCCTTTAATTGAAGAATCAGAAATGCTTGATGTTCAAAATGCGGTGGCTGTTTTTGAAGAACTGCAAGCTTTTTATGCACCGAAATATCAAGTCAGCTTACTTCATGGAAAAATGAAGAACCAAGAAAAAGAAGCCATTATGGAAACTTTTAAACAAAATCAAAGTCAAATTTTGGTTTCGACCACCGTGATTGAAGTAGGTGTGAACGTTCCAAATGCGACGATGATGCTCATTATTGATGCCGATCGATTTGGTTTAGCTCAACTGCATCAATTGCGCGGGCGAGTGGGGCGTGGGGTAGCGGCTTCGACTTGTATTTTAGTAGCGAATCCTAAAAATGAAGTCGGGAAAAAACGGATGCAAATTATGACGGAAACGACCAATGGCTTTGTCGTCAGTGAAAAAGATTTGGAACTTCGCGGCCCAGGAGAAGTTTTTGGAAGTCGTCAATCGGGACTACCAGAATTTGCGACCGCAGACCTTGTCGCAGATGGGCACATCTTAGAAGTCGCCAAAACAGAAGCAGAAAGTATTTGGCAAAAGAAAAATTGGGAAATTCTACCTGATTACACGGCTTTAGTCGCTTACTTACAAGTGCAACAAGCGCAAAAAGCATTTTTTGATTAAGTAAAATATGGTATACTATGAAAGCAAAAAAGAAAGGAAGTGCCCAGCACCATGAAAATTGCGGTTGATGCAATGGGAGGCGACCACGCTCCTCAAGCAATTGTTGAAGGCGTCATGCTTGCTAGAAAAGAGTTTCCTGAAATGCAATTCCAACTTTATGGAGACGAAACGCAAATAAAAGCGTATTTAACCGATGAAACAAACATTCAAATTATTCATACGGATGAAAAAATTAATAGTGACGATGAACCTGTTAAAGCGATTCGTCGTAAAAAACAAGCTTCAATGGTTTTAGCTGCCCAAGCGGTAAAAAATGGGGAAGCCGATGCGATTTTTTCGGCAGGGAACACTGGTGCTTTACTGGCAGCAGGCCTGTTTATTGTTGGACGAATTAAAGGAATTGAACGTCCCGGATTACTTTCGACCATGCCGGTCATGGGACAAACAACCGGTTTTGACATGTTAGACTTAGGGGCAAACGCAGACAACAAAGCCGAGCATTTAGTTCAGTATGCGATTTTAGGGTCATTTTATGCGAACAATGTGCGTGGCATTACAAAGCCACGTGTTGGACTATTAAACAATGGGACAGAAGAAACCAAAGGCAGTGAGTTAACGAAAAAAACGTTTGAACTTTTATCAAGTGAACCAAACATTCACTTTATTGGTAACGTTGAAGCGCGTGATTTGTTAAATGGCGCAGCCGACGTGGTAGTAACAGACGGTTTTACAGGGAATGCGGTATTAAAATCAATCGAAGGAACGGCATTAAATATCGTTAGTTTATTAAAACAGTCGATTCTTGACTCGGGTTTAAAAGGTAAGCTCGGTGCTTTATTACTAAAAGATGCCTTAAAAGGTTTAAAAAATGAAATGGATTATGCCAAATATGGTGGCGCCGTTTTATTTGGCTTAAAAGCGCCAGTCGTGAAAACGCATGGCTCGACTGGGCCAGAAGCAGTCGCAACAACGATTCGGCAAATTCATGCGATGTTAGAAACAAAAGTTGTGGAAAAACTAGTCACACAATTTGAGCAAAAAACATCCGAATAGTCTATTTGTTTTGACGTGGAATCGTCATGAATGTTACAAAAATGAAAAAAAGCTAGACAAAAATGAAATATATCGCTAAAATTGGAATAGCTTATTTTAAGATCTTGTCAAAAACCGTGGAGGTGAGTACAATTGACGCGTGAAGAAATATTTGCAAAAGTAGCGACAGTAATCGCAAATCATTTTGAAATAGATGCGGATAAAGTTACCGATACAATGAGAATTAAAGAAGATTTAAATGCTGATTCCATTAGTGTAATGGAATTCGTCTTAGAGTTAGAAGAAGAATTTTCGACGGAGATTTCAGATGAAGATGCTGAAAATATCCAAACCGTTGGTGGAGCAGTTGATTTTATCGTTAGTCATTTTGCATAGTGAAAAAGAATGGATGAAGCAGAATCATTCATTCTTTTTTTTTTTGCTAAAAGTGGTGGCGAAGTAAAAATGCTATTAATAAGGAAACTAAAGATAATCTAAGTTTTTGCGAGTGGTTATTTCATAATTGTCGAAAAACCGATATAATAGAAGGGTCTGAATATATAACAAAGGAATGGATAAAATGGATCATGTATTACTAAAAGAATTAAAAGAAAAATTTAATCTCGTTTTTCATGACGTAGACTTGTTGGAACAAGCTTTTACCCATTCATCTTATGTGAATGAGCATCGTTACTTGCAACTTTCGGATAATGAGCGTTTAGAGTTTTTAGGCGATGCCGTATTAGAACTCGCCGTTTCCAAATTCTTATACCGAAAATATCCGCAAGTTCCTGAAGGGAAATTAACAAAATTGCGAGCAGCGATTGTTTGCGAAGAAAGTTTAGCAAAATTTGCCAAAGAATGCCGCTTTGATCAGTCGATTCGATTAGGTAAAGGGGAAGAACATTCGGGTGGAAGAAACCGACCAGCCTTACTCTGTGATTTGTTTGAAGCATTTTTAGGAGCTTTGTATCTAGATCAAGGGTTTGAAGCGGTTGAAACTTTTTTAGAAAAAGTAGTTTTTCCAAAAATTTTAGCAGGTGCTTTTTCACATGAGATGGATCATAAAACACGTTTACAAGAAGTGTTACAACGATCAGGGGATGTCTTGATTGACTATCGTCTAATCAAAGAAGAAGGCCCCGCCCATGAACGCCAATTTTGGACGCAGGTCTATTTTAATGGTGAGAAGATCGGCGAAGGCCAAGGAAAATCGAAAAAATTAGCTGAACAAGCGGCTGCGGCCAATGCTTTAAATCAGTTGTTAGATTAAGAGAGGATTTAATGTGTACTTAAAACGAATTGAAATAGCAGGCTTTAAGTCTTTTGCCAATCGAACGGCCATTGATTTTGAAAAAAGTGTGACCGCCATTGTTGGCCCTAATGGCAGTGGTAAAAGTAATATTACAGAAGCAATTCGTTGGGTGCTTGGCGAACAAAGTGCAAAAAGTTTACGTGGTGGCAAAATGCCAGATATTATTTTTGCTGGTTCAGAAGCACGTAAAGCACTCAATATTGCAGAAGTAACGATTGTGTTAGACAATCAAGATCATTATTTACCGTTGGATTTTGAAGAAGTCAGCGTGACGAGACGTGTTTCTCGTTCAGGTGATAGTGAGTACTTTTTAAATAAACAAGCATGTCGTTTAAAAGACATTCAAGAGTTGTTTATGGATTCAGGTTTAGGCAAAGAGTCTTTCTCGATTATTTCGCAAGGGAAGGTTGAGGCGATTTTTAGTAGTAAACCAGAAGATCGTCGTGGAATTTTTGAAGAAGCTGCCGGGGTCTTAAAATATAAACAACGAAAAAAACAAGCAGAACAAAAGATTTTTGAAACGCAAGACAACTTGAATCGTGTGCAAGATATTATTTATGAGTTAGAGGAACAACTGGCCCCGTTAAAAATTCAAAGCGAAGAAGCCAAACAATTTTTAGCGTTACAAGAGACATTTACTAAAAAAGACGTCGCGTATGTGATGACCGAGATTACTCAAACCAAAGCCGTCTTTGATGATGTTTCACAAAAATTAACGCAAAAAAAACGCCAACTTGAACAACGTAGCCAGCAAATGAAAGTTGAAGAAGTAAAAGTCGAAAAGCTGCGCCAAGAACGCAATCAACAAGATGAAACTTTAGAAAAATTAAACGCGCGGCAACTAGAAGTCGTGGAAGAATTAAAACAAACGCAAGGACAGCAAGCCGTTTTGGAAGAAAGAGCGAAACACGCCCAAAAAAGCACCTCACAATACCAAGACAACTTACTGGAAATCGCGGAGAAATTAACCAACCTTACACACGACAAACAAGAAAAAATGGCGCTTTTGTCACAAAAAAATGGTGAAATTCAAAAAATTGAAAAAGACTTACGTGAGCAAGAAGTAAGTTTACAGAAATATCAAAAAAATGCCAAAGAGTTAATTGAAGAGTTACGCAGCCAATACGTTGATTTCATGCAACAACAAGCGAATTTAGGCAATGACCTTAAATATTTGGAACGGCAATACCAACAAGAAACGGCGCAAAACCAACACTTATTAGCAAAACAAGCCAATTTAGAAGCGGAACAAGCAAAGAAAGAAGCACAGTTGGCAGAAATAACGACCGCTTTAACTGAAAAGCAAGCAACACTAACCCAACAACGAACACAATACCAACAAGAGCAAGCGCGTTTTAAAGAACATCAAAGCCAGTTTGAACAAAATCAAAGAAAAATGTATCAGTTAATGAAAGAATTGCAGCAAGTAAAAGCGCGTAAAAAAAGCTTGCAAGAAATTCAAGAGAACTATACCGGTTTTTACCAAGGGACACGAACGATTTTACAAAATCGGTCGGAACTAACTGGGATTGTTGGTGCTGTAGCGGAGTTAGTGCAAGTACCAGCGGCTTATACGCTTGCTGTCGAAACGGCTTTTGGAGCAGCAGCGCAACATTTAATAGTTGAAACGGAAAAAGATGCACGTGCCGGAATTCAATTTTTAAAACAACGACAAGGGGGCCGGGGGACGTTTTTACCGTTAACGACAATCCATGCCCGTCAAATACCGGCCTCAATTATCCAGCAAGCCCAACAAGTCACCGGTTTTATTGGAGTGGCTAATGAACTCGTTCAGTTTGATGAAAAAATCCAAGGAGTCATTGGCAACTTGTTAGGCAATACGTTAATCACAGAAGATTTAGAAAGTGGCAACCTACTGGCGCGCAAATTGCAATACCGTTACCGTATCGTATCTTTAGAAGGCGACGTCATGCATGCTGGTGGTTCAATGACCGGTGGGGCAACCAAAAAAGGCAATCAAGGGAACTTATTTAGTCAAAGCCACGAGTTGCATGAGCTTACCCAAAGTGCTCAAAAATTAGATCAACGCTTACTGGTGATTGAAAAACAAGTGCAACATTTCGAACAAGCGATGAAAGAAAGTCAACAATTGCTAGAAGAAATGCGAGAAACAGGCGAAAGTCAAAAAGCCCTTGAACAAGAATTACGCTTAAAACAAGCGCACTTAAGCGAAGAAGTGACGCGCTTTACTAAAGAATTACGAATTTTGCAGTATGAAAATCAAGATTTACAAGAATTTTTAGCAACATACGACGAAAAGAAAACAGAAGCGCTTGAACAACAACAAGCCGTAAATGAAAAGTTAAATGCGATTAATCAGGAAATCAAAAGCCTAACGACACAAGAAGATAGCTTGGCACAAAGACGGGAAATTTTAAGTGAACAAGTCGCAACCGGTAAAGCGCAACTGGCGGTTTCAAAAGAGCAAGCGTTACATTTGCGTGAACAAATCACAAATTTAAATGCAACGATTAATGAAACACAAGAACGCCAACAAGTGATTGAGCAACATTTAGCGATGTTATCAAGTGACGCTTCTGACCAAGGGTTTTCCGAAGAAGAATTAAAAGAAAAAATTGCCCAACTTGAAAAAGAAAAACAAACGTTACTCGTCACGCTCCAAGCAACTCGTGAAGCCCGATCCTTGATCCAAGCAAATATTCGTCAAAAAGACCAATGGTTAAGTAAGGAAAACGAGAGCCAACAAAGCTTACTAAGTGAGTTGACGCGTTTAGAAGTGGACTATAGTCGCGCCAATGACTTATTAGATCAACGTTTACAATATTTGCAAGAAACGTATCAGTTGACTTACGAAGGCGCTTGTCAAAAATATGCACCGATTACCGAACTCGCGCAAGTAAAAGAACAGCTGCAAGCTTTGCGTCGTCAAATGAGTGCGTTAGAGCCGGTGAATTTACAGGCGATTGAACAATTTGACGTTGTGAAAGAACGCTACGATTTCTTATCTAGCCAACAAGACGATTTATTAGCAGCCAAAGAGCAACTGTTTGAAACGATGTCTGAAATGGATGAAGAAGTCAAAATACGATTTAAAGAAGTTTTTGATGGCATTTGTCAACAGTTTAAAATCGTCTTCCCGAATATGTTTGGCGGTGGACGAGCTGAGCTGATTTTGACGAACCCAGATGATTTATTAAATACAGGGATTGAGATTGAAGCACAACCACCGGGTAAAAAATTACAAAACTTAAGCTTACTGTCTGGTGGCGAGCGCGCACTGACGGCAATTGCGTTACTTTTTTCAATTATTAAAGTACGTCCAGTGCCATTTTGTGTACTTGATGAGGTGGAAGCCGCATTAGATGAAGCTAATGTTTTACGTTTTGGTCATTATTTACGCACTTTCCAAACCGATACTCAATTTATTGTCGTTACACACCGCAAAGGGACGATGGAAGCAGCCAATGTCTTATAT
>MTBK01016777.1_pt1 | contig 12549 bp, 12 predicted proteins | sample 1535981 | NCBI WGS metagenome assembly MTBK01 (sample SAMN06109225, study PRJNA356200) | anaerobic digester metagenome | isolation source: biogas reactors fed with pig manure or primary and secondary sludge | place: Spain | collected 2016-06-30 | reverse complement strand
TGGATGGCAGGCGATCAGTTTGACGCCGTAATGAACTATCAAATTACTTCTGCGGCGCTTGGCTTTTTTGGTGGCAAACAAATCGATTACGAACTTGCCAGTGGCATGATGGGTTTGGGTGAAGCTGAAAAATTCACCGCGGAAAAATTTGCCAAACGCACTGAAGAACTGTTGCAAATTTATCCTTACGAATTTGCGCTCGCTCAAATGAACTTGCTCGACAGCCACGATATGCCCCGATTCTTGAGTCTGGTAAGCGGAAACGCGAAACGGCTTGCTCTGGCATATTTGTTCCTATTCACCTATCCTGGCGCGCCCAGCGTCTACTATGGTGATGAAATTGGGCTAACTGGTGGCAAGGACCCCGATTGTCGCAAGACTTTCCCGTGGGATGAAAGTGAATGGAATACTGATTTGCGTGATCAGATTAAATCCTTCATCGCTCTGCGTAACGCCAATCCAGTATTACGCACTGGCGCTTATAAAGTAATCTACGCGCAAGATGGCGTCGTCGCCTATACACGTAAGAACGATGAGAAAACGATGTTGATTGTGCTCAACGCCAATGACGCGCCCAGGACAGTAAATATACCTACTGGTGATGTTTTCAGCGTTGGCACCAAACTCACCAGCCAACTCTCTGAGCATGAATTTGTTATTACCGAAAACGGTCTTGAAGACTTAACTTTGAAATGCTTGAGCGGTTTGGTTTTAGCTTAAGCTTTTAAGGCAACGGAATCTGCAGCTGCAGAGAAGCTTATCTTCCTCAAAACCCCTGATACAAAAATCTGGCGATTTTGGGGAAGATTTGCATTAAAAACGCAAAGACCCAGAGCATTACAAGAGCGAATAAGGCGCCAAAAAGAAAGCCAAACAGAACATCTGAGAGATAATGCACTTTTAGAGCTACTCGCGAATATCCCACCAATATTGCCCAGACGACAACAATCATCACCGCCCACCATGGCAATATATGCGCCGCGACAATCACAATGGCTGCCGCGCGCGCGGCATGTCCGGATGGAAAAGAGTGAGGATCATTCACACGATAAATCTGTCCCCAATCACCTTCTGGCCGGGGTCTGCGAAACAGGAATTTCACCAGCAAGACGACGAACGCCAATGTACCAGTTACAAAAGCGGTAGTCACCGCTATTTCCTTTCCGGCACGGTTAGACAAGGCCCACAAGAGCACAAGTCCAATCATCCAGTACCAGGAATCACAACTGTGGCTAATTATCTGCAAAAGCAGTTCAATTGGTCTGGGTGGATTTTCTAAAGCCAGACGGGATGAAGCTTCTTCATCCCGTTTGAGCATTTTATAGAACAGGTCTTTCATTAAGGCAATGCCCTTCGAATGGCAAAAAACACGATAATGGAGAATGCCAAAAGCACCATCAGAAAAGCCACGTAGCGATCACTCTTATGTGTGGTGTCTTCAATCACCATCATGTCATCTTTCCTGACCAACTTAAGTATTGGCGCGCCAAGGACTGAGAACACCGTACCAGCGACAAAACCACCCAGATGTCCCCACAGGTCAATGGATGAGCCCGGCACAATTGAAATGGCAAAGTTTAAAAGCAAAATGAGACCTATTTGGGTCAACATTTGACGCGCCTTTTTGCCAAATATATGACGGTTTTTGAAAATAAATACCGCTTGCGCGCCAATTAAGCCAAAAATCGCGGTTGAGGCGCCTACTGAAATGGCTTCAGAAAAAGCAAAGGAGAGTACATTGCCACCAAAAGCGCTAATCAAATAAAGCATGAAAAAGCGACCATTTCCGAACAGCATTTCAACCTGGCGCCCCAAAATCCACAATGCATACATATTAAAGCCGATGTGAATTAAATTGCCATGAACCAATGCCGGCGTAACCAAACGCCACAACTCACCCGATATAATAGCGGGGTTGACCTTAGCAAACAGCACAGCAACAAAATCGGCATTGAATTCCATTTTGGATAAAAATTGCGCCAGATAAACAAAAAGTGTCAGCCCCAGGATGATATATGTAACGATGGGTTTCGCGGCAGGCGGATTAATCATCACCCTTTGCGGAGGATGAGGCGTAGCCGGAGGTACGGGTGGAGTATATTCCGTTTGATCGGTGTTTTGGTATGGGCCTTGTTGCATTAAAGCTCTACTTTACGAGGTATAGTGCGCATATGCTCGGTGCGAATGATGGATTGGATATCACAAATCGTTTGTTCAAGATGCATGTGCGAATTAACCACCAAATAATCAAACTTTTCGATTAAAGCATATTCTTTTTCAGCTGTTTCAATGCGTAATGTCAGTTCATCCGGTGTTTCGCTGCGCCGCGCGATAAGGCGTTGCATCCATTCTTCTTTGCTTGATGCGGTTAGAAAAATGAGCACAGCATCTGGACAAAGCTCACGAATCGTCATCGCGCCTTGCACATCAAGACGCATAATGACATCCTTGCCCGTCGCGAACGCTTCGCGCACTTGTGATTTTGGGATTCCTTTATAGTCAGAATAAACCTTGGCGTATTCCAAAAGCTCATCCTTGGCGATATGGTCTTCAAAAGTTTCGCGATCAACGAAAAAATAGTCCACGCCATGGGTTTCGTCCACACGTGGCGCGCGGCTTGTCATCGTAATCACAAAATACGTATCCGGCGTATTTTTCCTCAACAAACCAACTACCGCGTCTTTCCCGATTCCGCTTGGGCCGGAAATGACGATCAGCAAGGGATTCCTTTTTGGGGCACCAAAGATGAGTGAGCTTTCTTTCATGGCATTCTCTTTCCAGTTTTTATCCATTATAACGAACTATGGCACTAATTTCATTAGGTCGGCGAAACTGCGCACGGCTTGTATTGTATCAAGAAATGGTTTGAGGTAGGGTTGACTGTAGCGCAAGGCACGCACAGCAGGTCCGATGGGGTCTTTCCCTGACGCGCCACCACCTGGTGTGTCGTTATAGGAACCATAAAACGCGAAATATGCTTGATTGAGTTTGCGGATGCGATGCCCCTCGTTCCAAAAGACATGTCTACGTTGCTCCATATAGCGCTCCGCCATGTCAATATGTCCGTGCGCGAGCAGATCATCTACCGTCACCCGCGTTTCGCGCATCTCTGCCCGATAGTCAAAGCCCTGTGCATCACGTTCTTCTTCGCTCACAACCCAACAAAGCTTGCGCATAGGGCGTGTTCCGATGACAATGTGCTCTTGGTAATAGGTTTTGATAAGTTCCTGCCCAATCTCTTTTCCAGCCAGGCTTGCCGTTGTTTCGTTGATGGTACGCATTGCGTTATTCTCAAAATAGCGCGCACCAAGTGGCCTGAGGGTCAGGTAATTATGAATCCATTCATGAGCGATCGTTTCAACCGTCCAGTTGATATTATTACTCCGCATGACCATCGTCGGATACGCGCCAACACCGCCCACCTCTTCAATCAATGCGGCGTGATTATATTCAGCAAAGATAAATTCTTCAAGATGGTTTTTCTCAACCGCATCCATACCTGATTTGAGACTTAAGGACAGGGACGTTTTTATTTCGTCCCTTGGTGAAACAATCAAGTTCAAGGGTAAATCGGAAACCTGGTACAAAACCGGCGGAATGATTTGCCCTAAGCTGCCAAAGTCCATGCTTAAAAGGACACGTTCAGTTTGGTTTTGCAGAACTGCTTCAGTAAGGTTTGCTAAATGCTTCAATCGCTGATCTGCCTGTGCAAGGTTTAATTTAGCATTCTGTACAGCTTTGGGATTCATCTTTTGATCTTCTTGGTTCAGCACATCTTCAAGCGCGTCTTCCAAACCTTCCACAACGCCAACCTGCTCAAAATAAGCCTTCACCAAGGTTGTTTGTTCTTCATTCGTCATAAATCTTTCTGCTTTGAGCGAGGAAGAAACCATCTTGTTGAAAAATGCGTTTAAAGTCCAGCCGACATAATCAAACAGTTTTGACTCCGCGGATGCGCGGATACCCTCCAAGGGTTCCAAAACTAACCTTTGTGATGCGGTTAGACCAAGAAAAAGAACCAGGAATAAGCTTATCCATAAGATAACATGCCTAAAAAGAGCACGCGAAAGAAACTTTTGACGCATAAACCCATTCTACCTTTTTTGTATACTTCCTGCACTCTGATGCAATGCGTTTGCGGTCATACGAATAAACCTTATAATTGAGACTGAGCTTATTGGAAACAAGGAAAATTATGAAACAATCAACCACTAATGTGTTTATAATCATCGGTATAGTCGTATTAGTATTAGTTCTTTTATGCTGCCTTTCAATAGCTGGATTTTTTATCCTGGCAAGCCGCGGTTCTATTGGCATGCCAATGATGAAAACCACCAAGACTTCGGAACTTTTAACAAATAGTACCCCCGTACCCACACTCGTCGCTAACATCCCAACACCACAAATCAGTGTCGAAAACGACGAAGCCGCCAACAGAACAAAACTAACACTCAATGAAATGATTATCCCCGAATCTGACCCAATCGACCTTGCCGAGCGCCTATCTGGCAAACAAAACGTTCCAAAAACACTCATAGACACCCACGCTCCATATCATATTGGAGACGGCAAAGCTTTCTGGGTTATGAATACAGACACAACCAAGGTTTCCTCTATTGAGACGACTTTGCGTTATAAGGGCAACCATATCTATATTTGGATTGATAATCGCGTGAACTATAATAAAAATGCGCTTACAACTCTTGGAGATATCATCGACCAGGAAATTGTACCAACCAACCGTGAATTCTTTGGCACCGAATGGAACCCTGGCGTGGATGGAGACGAGCGCTTTCACATCCTCTATGCCAAAGGAATCGGACGCTGGGTCGCTGGCTATTTTTCCTCCGCGGATGAAGTTCATCCAGATGCCCACCCTTATTCCAATGCTCATGAGATGTTCTTGCTGAGCGCTGATAACGTGCAGTTGAATGACAGTTACATTCTCGGCACTATCGCGCACGAATATCAACACATGATTCACTGGTATCTTGACAAAAATGAAGAGTCCTGGGTAAATGAAGGTTTCTCGATGTTGGCTGAGCAAGTAAATGGTTACGATACCGGCGGTTTTGACTGGACTTACTTGCAGAATACAGATATGCAACTCAATGATTGGGACGCTGGTGACGCAGATAACAGCGCGCATTATGGCGCCAGTTACCTTTTCATGTCTTATTACCTCGATCGTTTTGGCGAAGAAGCGACCCGCGCCTTGGTGGCTCATAAAGAAAATGGCTTTGCCGCGATCGATGAGGTCTCAAAAGAACTCCGGCTCCTTAACCCAGACAATAATCAACCTTACACGGGTATTGAAATTTTTGCCGATTGGACTGTAGCCAACCTTTTGCAAAATTCGCGCATCCAAAACAAGCGTTACGATTACCAAAGTTACTCACCTTACAGTCTCAAGATCACAGAAAGTATCTTAAGCTGTCCCGAAACAATCCAACGGGACGTGCACCAATTCGGCGCGGATTATATTGAAATAAAGTGTGATGGCATTGATAAGATTAGCTTCCAAGGTAATCGCTATGTGAAAGTTCTCCCCATCGATGACATCCCTTCTGGATCTTACTTCTGGTGGTCAAGTGCCGCCGATGAAAGTAATATGAGCCTGCAACGAGAGTTTGATCTCACGAATGTGACAGGCAAAGTGACCTTCAGTTTTTCGCAATGGTACGACATTGAAACAGATTACGATTACGCCTATCTCACCGCCACAACTGATGGGATCAATTGGGATATGCTCAAAGCAAGCAATTGTACGGAACTAAACCCCTCTGGCAATAATTTCGGCTGTGGCTGGACTGGCACAAGCGATGGCTGGGAAGAAATTGAAGTCGATTTAAGCGCCTATGCGGGACAAAAAGTGACCCTGCGTTTTGATTATGTCACCGATGCCGCGGTGAACTCCCACGGCATGGTTTTGGACGATTTCATGCTTGAAGCCATTGGTTACTCAGATGATGTCGAATCTGGTGAAGGAGATTGGATCAGTCAGGGCTTTGTGCGCATTCAAAACATTTTACCTCAAGACTATGTGGTGAGCGTCGTCCGTTATGGTAACCAAATATCAGTTGAACATCATTTTGTAAGTGGCGACACGCCATTAAAAATAGAGCTTAGCCAGAGCCCTGCCAAAGAAAAAGTTATCATCATTGTTAGTGGGACAACCTTGTTTACCCGCCAAAAAACGGATTACCAAATCCTGTTTGGAGAATAGAGTTAAGTATCCGGCACCAGGCTAAAGCATCATATCAGAAAACAGTTTTTTAGCAGAAAACTATTTTTGCCACCACCATTTCCAGGCGGATAAGTTCTCTGAATAAATGATGTCGCCATAATGCTTCTTCAACTGATTAGCCATGCAGGGCACCTGGCGTGTGTAATCTAATTCGTCAAGACCCGTATGCGAAGCGCCATAAATACCCATAATTTTTTCGCCATCCAGCAAATCGAACTCGCGAATAAAATTTTCGGTCATTTTGTTTTCACGGTAAACATCATCTGATGTTTCATAAAAAGTTTGCCCCTGCTCCATCACTTCAACAGCGATTAAATAGTGGTTGCTATCTTGCAAATTGTTCTTTTCAAGATACTCTAAAAATCGTTCGCCAGTCGAGAAGAACTGATGACCGACATCCGTGCCATGGAAAACGGTTTCAGGACATTGGACCTTAATTTGCTTGTAAAAATCCTTTAGGGCAGGAACATGTGACGCTGTACCTTCCAAATCAACATACACAGCATCTAAAATATCATCGTTATCTTCTTCCATCCAGATATTCAAAAACTCAGCTGTGTAGTAAGGCAATTCAAGAAATAAATGTCGCATTCCGTCCTTGTGATAGTGATCATGCCAGATTTCAAATTCCCTTTTTAGAATCTTATCTACGCCGTGTTTTTCACCATAAAGAAATATTTGTGCATGCTCACGTGAAACAGAATCTTCATGAGATTTAGCACTAATATTAAAACAACCCACCATACAAAGCAATAATGCAATCACTACCATTAAGAGATAATATCTTTTACTTCTCATTCAAACATCCTTTTCTTTCGCTTTTTTTGCGGGATAGCTACTGATAAAAAGTATAGCATTCTTCTTTCACAAATTCTGTTTGGAGCAAACCTGGATAGATATTCTTCTGTGAGAACTAAAGAAACGAAAAAAGCCGGCTCAAAGTTAAAAGACCAGCTTTTTTAAATTTGATTTAGGTAGTGATGATTTAACTAAATGCTTGCTACTGCATCAATCAGTTCATCATAGATCGTGAAATACGGCAGGATGCCAATCAGGTCCATCGAATCGCGGACATTTTCCTGTAAATGAACCAGGACAAGGTCAGCCTTATGTTCATTTTTAAGCTCTTTTTGAACTCGGATAATCGCCCACCATCCTGCACTGGATACAAAGTCAACCGATTGCATATCGATGATGATTGATTTTTCGGTGTCAGTCAAATCCATAAGGCGTTTTTCGACTTCTTGCGCGGATGCACTGTCAATGCGACCGTTGGCTTTGATGACAAAACAACGTTTATATTCAGTAATTACAAATTCCATTATTCCCTCGACTCCACTCGTAGATTTGATCGATGGGCGTATTATATCATCTTTTATAAGATTACCCAATAATTGTCCAAATTCACAGCAAAAATGCCAACAAGCTCGCTTAAGACCTAAATATTGGACTATCAGCTGTTTCTTTCGTTATTTTTTAAACTCTAAATCGCAAAAAGACACGCGCTCAAGTATAATCGAAGCCTATGAAATATCATATTTGGACCATTGGCTGCCAGATGAATGTTGCAGATTCTGAGCGTCTGAGTCGCGCGCTCGAAAAATTAGGCTATAACGAAACAAACAGTGTTGATGATGCTGATTTAATCGTCCTCAACACCTGTGTTGTCCGCCAAAGTGCTGAAGACAAGGCGCTGGGGCGTCTGAATTCCCTTAAACAGCTCAAAGCTAACAACCCGAACTTAATCATCGCGCTCATGGGTTGCCTGGTAGGCATTAAAGGCAATCCAGCCCTTGAAAAGCGCTACCCTTGGGTGGATGCCTTTGCTGCCCCATCTGACCCTGAAGCCATCCTGCGAGCTATACAAGAAAAGCACACTGCCATCTTCGCACCTCTATCTAACGTTTCAGATGACGATATCACAGGACTGCTGCGCGAAGAATTCGGTATTCACGCTGGCAGTTTACACGCCGTCAGCGAAAACCTGCCCATTGTCTTGGGTTGCTCACATGCTTGCGCTTACTGCATTATTCCCAGCAAACGTGGCAAGGAACGCAGCCGGGACCCCAAGCGTATTGTTGAAGAAGCCAAAACGATGGTCGCGCGTGGTGCCAAAGAAATCGTTCTGCTTGGCCAAATCGTTGACCGCTATGGTCTTGACCGCAACGATGGTGTGCATCTTGCTGAACTATTAAAAATGGTCAATGATATTGATGGGTTGGAACGTATCCGCTTTTTAACCTCCCACCCGAACTACTTTACCATGGACATGATAAAGGCTGTGGCTACGCTGCCAAAGGTCATGCCCCATATCGAGCTACCTATTCAAGCCGGCGATGATGGTGTTCTAAAAGCCATGCGCCGAGGCTACACCAACGCCCAATATCGCGAGATTATCGCCCGAATTCGCGACTTAATGCCTAATGTTTCTATTGGCACTGATATCATCGTTGGTTTTCCTGGCGAGTCAGAAGCCGCCTTTGAAGAAACCTACAAACTGCTTGCCGACTTAAAATTAGATGTCGCGCATCTGGCACGTTATTCACCCCGCCCTGGGACTTATTCTGAGCGTTTGCTCGTTGATGATATCTCTGCTGAAGAGAAAATGCGTCGGTTTAGAAGATTAGAGACTTTGCAAAAGCAGGTTGTCGGTGATATCAATCAGCGCTTTTTAGGACAAGCTGTTCCCGTTTTATTTGAAGGGCGAGCCAAAGGAAAGTGGCGTGGCAGAAGTCCACATAACCGTTTGGTTTTCGTAGAATCAAATGAGCATTTATTGGGTCAAGTTCGCGACGTGCATATCGACTGGGCAGGACCATGGTCGCTATTAGGCACTTTGGCCTAATAGCTATTAAGTATTAAGAGCTTTTTCAGTCGTCAAAATTCTTTTCGCTATACTGGCAGATGGATTCAACCGGGCAAGGTTGGCATTTTGGCTTGCGCGCCTGGCAAAAATCACGCCCTAAGCTGATGATGTTGAGATGCAAACTACCGAAGCTTTCCGGACGATTACTCGTCATAAACCAGCGATGAGCGTTGTCAATATTCATCTTTTGCGGTCGCAAATCCAAACGACCCGTAACACGATAAACATGGGTATCTACAGGAAACGCGGGCATGTCCAATGAAAACACCATCACGATGGATGCAGTCTTTAATCCTACGCCTTTCATTTGGGTAAGCCAGTTCATGGTTTCTTCGGGTGTTTTTTCCTTGAGCCAATCCAGATCTATCTCGCCATGTTCCTCGGTGATATATTGCAAAGCGGCTTGAATGTTGGGCCCTTTCTGGTTGGCTAAGCCCGCTATCCGAATTGCCTCTTTTACGGCTTCTGGATCAGCATCCCGCACTTCTTCCCAACTTGAAAAGGTCTCTTTGAGTTTCACAAAAGCTTTGTCGCGATTGATATCGTTTGTATTCTGTGAGAGGATAGTGCACACCAACTCATCAACTGCGGGCAAATATTCATGCCAATCAGGCATACCATAATGGGCATCTAAAACTTTTTCAACACGATCAAGACGATCTTGATAAAAGGGTGTAATCGCAAACATCTTATTACAGGTTTACAGCCTGGGTGACCTTAATCTCGCCAATCTCGAGCCCACGCGAATTGTGCAAAATTGGTGCGTTAAACTTTTTAAAAGCTTCCAATTGCATCTCTTCTTCAAAACCCAAGGCGCTTAATAGTGCCACAGTCAACGCTGAAGTCGCTCGCCGGCTTGAATCGCCATCCGAAAACTTCATCACGATACCCAAGCCTTTGGGATATTTTGCAAGTACATTCGGCATTACGCCAATCATCTGATAACCTTCCGCGCCACCTTTCGAGAACACCTTGCCTGCCATCACTTCCATCAAGACGGTGTCCAGTTGCCCTGGTCCAGCAACCATCGTTGGATACGCGCGCATTGCTTTAGTTGCTGTCAAGCAGGCTTTGGCTTGATTTTCACCAAGCATCTCTGGATTAGCTAATTTTGCTGTCGCGTGCGCGAAGTTTCTCAATGGCATCGCGAATACTGGCGCGCTACAACCATCTGTACCGACAATAAGGCTTTCTGGGGGAAGCTCACAAAAGTCTGCGACTTTCTTCAAAATACCTTTTTGGACGGGGCTGCTCATCTCAAGGTAGTTTTCCATTGGCGCATGGAGTACTTTTGCCATGGCCAACATACCACTGTGTTTGCCAGAGCAGTTATGGCGATAGGGTGTTGGTATTTCGCCGCGTTTGCGCATTTCAAAACTGGTCTCTTTGTCAGAAGGCCAATGGAAACCACAGTGCAGATTTTCTTCCTGTAAACCGACTTTGGCATGGATACTTTTTATTACACGCACATGTTCATCCGTGCCGGTATGCGAAGCGCACATGATCGCCACTTCTTCTTCGTCTAAGCTGAAACGCGCTGGTCCATCAGCCTCAAGAAAGGGTAAAAGCTGAAAAGGTTTCATTGAGCTGCGCGGAAAAGTGACCAGGTCTGGATTGCCACCCGATGCCAGCAAATATCCATCGGCATCCACCACCGCGAAAGCGCCAAAGTGCATAGATTCAACTATGCCACCCCTGGTTAAAGAAACGAGCGCGTCATACCCATTATTCATTTTCTACCTCTGTCATTGTTTTCATCACCTGTTCATACCAGGTTTTTATACCCCAGCGTAAACGGTTATAATAGCGTTCATCTTCACGCATTAAGGGATTGAAAAATCTCATGATTTCTGGAATTTCAAGCATCCATTCTTCCAGATCGGCTTCTTTTCTCAACAATTCATTAAATGTCTTGTGAATAAAGTTAATCACTTTAGCCCAATCCCGAACGTTTTCCTGGCTGACAATGCCATCCCGTGTTGAGACAATTTGATACCCACGATAATCCTTACCAGCTAATAATTCCATTTCGCCAACCCAGATTGCAGGGTTTGAGAAGGCAAGAAAAGGTGGTTGATCGACCATTACGGAATCACCTACAAATATAATCTTTTCCTGGGGGATTTCAACCCAAATCGCGGCGTAATTTGCGCCGGGCCGGTGTTGCAATTGGATTTCATACTCACCCAGATAAAGGTTCATCCTGTCCCCAAAAGTGATTTCGGGTGGCAAGAGTCGAGCGACATTTCCCGTAGGATCATATGATTCTGTCTGAATCATTTGTTCTTCCTGACCTTTGACATTGGTCACTTTCAAGCGTCCCGGCATAACGGTGTTAGCATGGGCGATTAAGGTGCAATCGCTGCCCTTTGAACTCAATAAACGATCGTAATGTGTGTCCAGCATGATTAAATACCGCGCGTCACCAGAAACCATACGGGAAGTCGCGCCCCGCCAGGATTTAAGCTCATCTTGTCGAAAGGGATAATCGATTAATGTGGTCGAGTTGTCCGAACGGATAATCCCCGTTACCATGCCCAAAGAGTTCTGTTCAATAAAAATATTAGGGGCAATTTCTTGCATATTTGTCCTCCGGAAAGTCTATCGCATGATTATAGTCAATCGTGCTGGCTTAATCTATGCCAACGCTAAGTAAACAGCGAACTGGCCCAGAAACAGCCGTTTTCGCGTTCAGATTCATACCAAAATAAGGCGAAGGATCAAGTGTGTTAGCCAAAATGGTTTCGTTCATATAGTGGCCAGTACCATCATCTTTTACAATCGAAAGGTGCAAATGTACGCCAACCGGACGCTTAGGATTACCTGAGAAGTCGCCTTGAAATCCTAATATCTGACCTTGTTTCACTGGCACATCCTTCGCGCCAGCAGGGAAAAGCTGATCAATCAAGCCATTCCCATACCTGTCGGCCATATGAGTCATATAAACCCAAATTTGCCTGTCGGGCTGCAAGGGATCTTGAGGAATACGTAAAATTAGCGATGATTTCCAACCCTCTTCACGAGTGATAAAACCGTCATAAGGCGCGTATACCGGCATTTCACCCGCTCCAACGCCGCCGAATATATCAATACCGGTGTGTTTCCCAGTCAACTTAAAAACATCTTCGTACAAATAACCGATATAACCGCCACTGGGGATGATAAATGGCGCGTTTTGGCACTGCAAGCCAGATGGTGTAATCCAATCCTGATGCGCGTAGGGGTCTTTAATAAAAGCAAACACGGGTCCGTTGCGACCACCGAGATAGGTTACCCCAACCCAAACAATGAGAGATAAGAGACCCAGGATTATGATGATGATTAGCATTCTTTTTGTCTTCTTTTTCATTTAGTACCTATAACCTTCAAAATGGCTTAATCACAGTTCGCTAATTATAGCTCATGGGCCCTCATTCTCAAAAACTGTCGGTTTAAA
>MTBK01225835.1_pt1 | contig 12551 bp, 13 predicted proteins | sample 1535981 | NCBI WGS metagenome assembly MTBK01 (sample SAMN06109225, study PRJNA356200) | anaerobic digester metagenome | isolation source: biogas reactors fed with pig manure or primary and secondary sludge | place: Spain | collected 2016-06-30 | reverse complement strand
GACTGGCAGTTCTTCGTAAACTTCCGGCTTGAACTGCAAAACGTAAATGACATGCGTTCCGTCCACAAATTTGTCGCCGTAAACATTGGCGTCGCCGCCGAGCTCTTTGACCCGGGCATAGGCTTTTTTGATCATCGTGTCTTTATCGCCGATGGTCAGGGCGCCGGTGGGGCAGGATTTGACGCAGGCCGGTGCTTGGCTTTGACGGATGCGGGAGTAGCAAAGATCGCATTTGTAAACCTTGTCGGTTTTTTCGTCATATTTGGGAATGTGGAACGGGCAGGCCGACACGCATTCCTTGCAGCCGATGCACTTGTCGTGATGAATCCCGACGGTTTTCATGGGCGTGTAATACAGAGAGCCGCTGGGACAGACCTTCACGCAGGCGGCGTCGGTGCAGTGCATGCAGCCGTCCTTGCGGAAGATCCACTGGAAATTTCCAGCCTTGTCTTCGTACTCCTGGAAACGGATCAGCGTCCAGGTGTTCCACTGCAGGTCCGGCGGGTTCTGGTAGGTGCCGAGTTGTTTGGTTTTCAAACCGGGCAGCTCATTCCACTGTTTGCAGGCCACCTGGCAGCCGCGGCAGGCGGTGCACAAGGTGGTGTCAATCAATTTGACGAGTTCGGGTTGTTTATTCATGGTCGCTTCCCTCCTACAACTTTTCTACGTTGACCATGAACGCCTTGTACTCGGGGCAGAAGGTGTTCGCGTCGCCAACGGTTGGGGTTAACATGTTCGTGCTGTCGCTGGTGCTGTCCTTGGGGAAGAGCCAGCCGTAATTGAAGGGCATGCCGACCTGATGAACCTCTTTTCCTTCGACTATAAACGGCTTGAATCGCTTGGTCACCATGGCGACGCAGGGCGCCTCGCCGCGGATAGAGGAAACCTTGATGCGCTGACCGTTCTTAATGCCTTTTTCCTTCGCGAGCTTCTCGCCGATTTCTACGTAAAGTTCCGGCTGCATTTCCAGGAGCCAGGCCTGCCATCGGGTCAAAGCGCCGGTGCACCAGTGTTCTGTGCAGGAGTAAGTCGTACAAACGTAGGGGAACTTCTCACTGGCATTGGCCACTTTATCCATATCGCTTGCGAAGATTTCAGCGGCCGGATTGATCAGCTGTGAGGACATGGGATTTTTCGCCAACGGCCCTTCCAGCGGTTCGTAATGCTCCGGGAAGGGACCTTCCGCCATACCGGGTCCAAACAAGGCCCCCAGACCGTCTCTCTGCATAATGAACGGATATTTCCCTTTCCCCTTATCCGCCTGCGGAGGCCAGGGGCCGTCCGGCACGTCGCCCACCCATTTGTCGCCTGTCCATTCCAGAAGTTTGCGCTGGGGATTGTAAGCCTTGCCATGCATATCGCAGGAAGCGCGGTTGTAAAGGATGCGCCGGTTGACCGGCCAGGCAAACGCCCAGTTGGGGAAGAGGCCCAGGCCCGTCGGATCTTCCTTGCCCCGGGCCATCATCTTGTTGACGCCGTCAGCCGTGTAGCTTCCGGAGATGCACCAGTTGCCGCACGCTGTCTTACCGTCGACCTGAAGATTGCCGAAACCCGGGACCAGTTGACCCTTCTTGAACACGGTTTTCGTGCCCTTGGCCTTGTCTTCGATCACCGTGTCTTCCAAAAAGACGCCGTTGATCCGCTGGGCGACTTTTATGACGTCAAAGCGTCCCTTGTCGTCGAGATAATCCCACTTGAGATTGACGATGGCTTCCGCATTGGGGCCGCCTTCCTTTTCATAAAGCTCCTTGACGGCCTTCATGATCTTGATTTCAATCTCGCCCACGGGAAGGGCGTCGCCGGGGGCCTCGGCCGCCTTGTACTTCCACTGCACCCAGCGACCGGAGTTGCTCTGCGACCCCTCTTTCTCCATCGAGGCGGAGGCGGGAAGAAGGAAACATTCCGTCTTGTTCTTGGTGGGATCGACGCCGGGGCCTCTCCAGAATTCATAGGTTTCGTTGTTGAAAATGTTTTCGCCCACCAGCCAGTCCAGATTCTGGAGCGCCTTGCGGACCTTGTTGGAATTCGGGGTGCTGACGGCCGGATCTGCGCCAATTACGAAAAGCCCCTTGATCTTGTCCGCATACATCCTGTCGAACATGTGCATGGTGGAATAGTGTTTTCCGTCGTCCATCTTGGGGAGCCAGTGATAGCCGAATCCGTTTTCCTTCATCGCCTTGTTCTCCCACAGGGATTTCAGGAAGCTGACCAAAAACTTCGGATAATTCGAGTAGTAGTTGGCCGACTGGGGATCCTTCGATTCGGGCGTGTATTTCTTCAGGTAACGATCCAGCGTATTGAGAGACGCCGACGGCATTTTCAGATAGCCGGGCAGAACATTGTACAGAATCGCATGGTCGGTGGACCCCTGAACGTTGGGTTCGCCGCGCAGCGCGTTGATGCCGCCGCCCGCGATGCCCATATTGCCCAGGAGAAGCTGAATGATGGACATGATGCGAATGTTCTGGCTGCCGGTGGTATGGTGCGTCCAGCCCAGTGCGTAGCACTCCGTCCCCGCCTTGTCCGGAACGCCGGTGGAGGCGTAGATTTCATAAACCTTGAGGAGATTTTCCTTCGACACGCCGGTGATGCTGGACACCTTTTCCAGCGTATAACGGGAGTAATGTTTTTTCAAAAGCTGGAAAACACTGCGCGGATGCGTAAGGCTCATATCCCGCCGGGGAATCCCGTTGCCTTCTTTATCGAACACCCAGGTGGCTTTGTCGTATTTTCGTTTCTTGGCGTCATAGCCGGAGAACAAACCGTCCTTGAAACGAAAACCGCTGTCCACGATAAACGACGCGTTGGTGTAATTGAGGACATAATCCTTGAAGAACTTCTTGTTTTCCAGAATGTAATGGATCATCCCGCCTAAAAAAGCGATATCGGTGCCCGAACGAAGCGGAACATGAAAATCGCAGCGGGCGGAGGTTCGAGTGTAACGGGGATCGACGTGAATGATGGTGGCGCCTTTTTCTTTGGCTCTTAAAATCCATTTAAAGGCGATGGGGTGATGCTCGGCGGCATTGCTGCCCATAATCAGAATAACATCGGCATTTTTCAAATCACAGTAGTGGTTCGTCATGGAACCGCGTCCGAACGACTCTCCCAGAGCCGCTACAGAGGGACTGTGTCAGACCCTGGCCTGATGATCCATGTAAACCAGCCCGAGAGTCCGGGACTTAACGGTCACCAGCCAGCATTCTTCATTATCAATATTGGAACTGCCATAATGACCGATCGACTCACAGCGGTTGACCAGTTCGCCTTTATCATTTTTCTTGACAAACCCTTTATCCCGCGTGTCCTTGACCAGACGGGCAATCCGGGAAAGCGCGAAGTCCCAGTCTTTTTCTTCCCATTCCGTCCCGTAAGGCTTGCGATAAAGCACCTTGGTGAGACGATGCTTGTTCGCTTCGGTCAGATCAAAGAAACCCGCGCCCTTGGCACACAGCGATCCCTCGTTGATGGGATGATCCGCGTCGCCTTCGATGTTGAAAATTTTACCCGTAGCCTTATCCACGCTACAGACCAAACCGCAACCCACCGAACAGTAGCAGCAAATGGTGGTGACCTGTCTGGCCATTTTGATGCGGTCCATTTTGCTCAGTTCGTCGGCGTAGGCCCTGGTTGGATTCAGGTTGAGTCCCAAACTGGAAAGGGCAACCCCGCCTCCGACAGCGCCCGTCATGGTTAGAAAGCCTCTTCTTGTGATTTGCATAAAAATCCTCCCCATACGTGTGTCAATTTTGATCTATGTCATTCCCGGCATACATGACTAAAAGTCACAAAAAAGTCAATATGTTTTGTCAAACATATATAATAAATTACGGCGGGAAAATGATTTGATTGCATTTCACGTCCAACTTCCCTATATGATTCACAGTCACAAGTCCTGCTGGCAGGAGGAGTTTTTCCCATGGAAATCAAGTACAAGGTATGGATTGAAAAAAACGGGAAGGTAGTATTCGGCAAAGGAAGGGACGATATTCTCAAGGCCATTGACGAGCAGCGCAGCCTCAACGCCGCAGCCAAAAAGCTGGAAATGTCCTACCGGGCGGCCTGGGGGCGATTGAAAGCTTCGGAAGAGCGGATGGGAATGAAGCTGGTGGAAATCGGCGTGCACGATAAGTCGATGCAGCTGACCGGACAGGCCCGGTCCATTATTGAACGATTTGAAAAACTGGAAAAAGACGTGGAAAGGCTTCTGCTCACGGCCGACCGGGATTTTGAAAAGCTGCTCCAGGCCCAGGGGAAAACCGGCAGATCTTAAGATTTTATGCCTTTGAGTAAAGCGTTGAGGCTGTCGTGCACGATGGTGAAGATACGCTCCCCTCTTCTTTCCGGCACACCGGTATAGATGTAAAGAGAAATCACTCCGTTGAGAAGCCCCCAGACGGCATACTGCATCCGCTGGACGTCCATGCCGGAAATAAACTCGCCGGATTCCACGCCCCTTTGAAGAATTTCAGCAATCACGTGCATATTTTCATTGGTCGTGTGAATAAGCTGTGTATTTTGCTCCTCCGTCAGATTCATGTTTTCCGCCTGCAGCATAAAGGTCATCAGGATCCGGAACAATTCGTTATTATCAAGAAAGTAGCTGATGTATTCATGGGCGAAGGCAATCAGGGCCTCCGAAGCGGTCCCTTCCCGTTTGGCAAAAACGCTCCATTCCTTATGGCGATCGATATTGGCTGAAATCAGAATCTGGGTGTAAATTTCTTCTTTGCTGTCAAAATAAAGGTAAATGGAACCCTTGCTTACCTCTGCCTTGGCGGCAATCAGGTCAACCGTGACGGATTTGAACCCCCGTTCAAAAAACAGCTTGCGGGCGGCTTTCAAAATGGAATTTTTCCGGTTTTCCTTTTCTTTTTTTCTTCTTTCTTCCGAACTCAAAACCGGCTCTCCTCTTGATGCGCGAGAAAAACATCTCCTCGCCTTTGGACAAGTCTCTGTTAATACTTGATAAATACTAACAGGACAACTTTATGACCTATGGTCATGTTTCGTACCGCAATTAAAAAACTCTGTCAAGGAAAATTAAAAATCTCATTTTCGCAGTCTTTCGAGCTGCAGGATAATGCTTTCCAGAGGCGGACGCTGGTTGATATCATGAATGTCAATGTAGCGGATGATTCCTTTTTTATCAATGACGATGATGGCCCGCTCCGCTGTGCCGTCGGACCGCAGAATGCCGTAGCGGGACGCCACCGCGCCGTGCGGCCAAAAATCGGACAGCACATCAAACCAGAGATGCCCCATCTGGCGGGTCCAGGAATAGAGCGTCGGTAGATTATCGACGCTGATGCCCAGGAGCACGGCGTCGTTTTCTTCAAACAGTTCTTCAACGACATTGTACCCGGGCCACTGGTCGGAACAAACCGGCGTCCAGGCTGCCGGCACAAAGGATAGGACGACATGCTTTTTGCCCCGAAAGTCCGCAAGCGATACCGTCCTGCCGCTCACGGCCGGCAGCGTGAAAACCGGCGCGATCTTTCCGACTTTGACTTTTACAACACTGTCCACCGGTTTCAGTTTGCCGGTGTCGTAAATATTTCCCCTGTAAGCGTCGGAAAGAGCAACAGCCGGAGTTGCCAGCAGGTGGGCGATCAGCAACGCGCAGACCATTTTTCTTTTCATGGAAGCCTCCTTAAGGCTGAATTCCGGTTAACCGGACCACTTCGGCCAGAAACGCTTCAACGTCTTCGTGCGCGCCCAGCCTGGAGTAAACCACTTCCCGTTTTTTGGGGCCGTCCAGTTTCACAACGATGAAATACGGCGTGCGGACTTCGCCGATGATTTTGTGAATGGTGAAATCCGCGTCCGGAACCAGGGGAAATTCGACCTGGTATTTCTTTTTGAACGTATTCACTTCAAAAGGCGAATTTCCCGCGCCGATGCCGAGAATTTTAATTTTGCCTTTGAGCCGTGGATTTGCTTCGATCAGAGAGAAAAAGCGGTTCATGTTGGGTGCGTCCTTCTGGCAGTAGGGGCAGTAGAGACTGAAAATCTGGAGGATCAAAACCTGCGCCCTGACCTGATCGGCGGAAAATGTACCGGAGCCCGAAAGGCTCAGATATTTGAGACCGGCCGAATCCGCGGGTTTTTGCAGTTTCATGTCGGGCAGCGTGGCGCCCGCCTGCGGCGGCAACGTTTCAGCGCCAAGCAGCGCCGGCAGGGCTAACATCATCATGACCATCGCCACGACAACTTGTTTTCTCATATCTCTTCCTCAATTTCTGGACATCAGGCGATGCACGGCTTTATCCAATCCGTCAAGCGACAGCTCGAACATCGGGAAAATACCGGCAATCTGTTTGGTCGTCCAGGTGTAAAACCAGGAATCCTGCGACTGCGGATTGAGCCAGACGGCGTGGCGAAACGTCCCGGCCAGAAGCTTCAGATATTCTATGGAGGGCCGGGCTTCGTTCTGTCCGATGTAAATCGCGCCGTGCGCATCATGGAGTTCATAAGGAGCCATGGAAGCGTCCCCCACGATAATCAGCCGCGTTTCCGGGTCGGAGCGGATCAATTCATCCACCCGCACGGGTTTGGCGCTGCGGCTCGGATCGAGCCAGATTTTTGAATAAATGGTGTTGTGAAAGTAATAAATATCCAGTTCCTTGAACTGAAACTGCGCATAGTGAAAAAGCACCTGAACAATGTCCACATAGGGATCCATCGACCAGCCGCCGTTGTCGATCAGCAGCTTGACTTTCAGCCGGTCGGTCATCCTGCGGTCAAAAATGATTTCAATTTCTCCCGCGTTACGCATCGTCGAATAAATCGTTTTATCGATGTTGACGACGTCTTTCGGACCGGCGGGCTGCAGGTGCTTCAACCTTTTGAGCGCCTCGCCGATCTGTGAAGCCGTAATGGGTCCGGACTGCGAATAATCCCGGTAGCGGCGCTCCATCGCCACTTTGATGGCGGACTTGTTACGCGACTCGCCGCCCACCCGCATGCCGCCCGGATGATGGCCGGAGTGCCCCGTCGGCGATGTGCCGCGCGAACCGATCCAGCGGCTGCCCCCGTGGTGGGCTTCGGTCTGCTCCCGGAGAAGTTTGAGAAAATGCTCAACCAGCTCATCGGGCGTCATCTGTTTGATCTGATCCTCGTCAATCCCCAGCGCCCGGGCCATGCCGCCCGGATCCTTGAGCCACTCGGAAAGCATCGCCCGGACCGCTTCGGTCAGTTCCGCATCGGTAGGCTCGATCTCGGCCATGCCGCGAAATGCGACGGAAAACACCTGATCATAAACATCAAAGTAGCGCTCGCTTTTGACCAGAAGGCTGCGCGCGACGCTGTAAAAATCGTCCAGCGATGCGACAAGCCCCAGTCCCAGCGCTTTCTGCAGGCGCAGGAAAGACGTGGGCGTTACGGGGATTCCCTTGTCGCGAAGCGTATAGAAAAAGTTCACAAACATATTTTCACGCTACTGGTGCGAAGCCAGATAAAGGTCGGTGCTCTTTTTGAACAAAACGCCCAAAAAGGGGATAGACGACCTCAGGCTTTTGACATTGAAATCCGGATCCGCCTGAAGGGCGCGAATCCAGTTGATCAGCTCGCGCGTGGCCGGCTTTTTTTCGACGCCGCGCACCTCGCGCAAACGATAAAACGTATCCAGACAGGCTGAAGTCAGATCCCTGTTCAAGTCCGGAAAATGAACATCGATGATCTTGCGCATCATTTCGCGGTCGGGAAAAGCGATGTGATGAAAATTACAGCGCCCCAGAAACGGATCGGACAGATCTTTCTTCGCGTTGGAGGTGATCACGATGACCGGTCGGTTTTTTGTCCGGACCGTCCGGTCGATTTCCATGATATCGAACTGCATCTGATCGAGGATGTCCAGCATGTCATCCTGAAAGTCCGTGTCCGCCTTGTCGATCTCGTCGATCAGGAGCACGACTTTTTTATCGGAAGTAAACGCCTGGCCGATTTTGCCCATCTTGATATATTCCTCGATTTTGCTCACATCCCGCCCGGAATCGGCAAAACGGCTGTCGTTTAAGCGGGTCAGGGTATCGTACTGATACAGGGCGTCAATCAGTTTCATGCTGGATTTGACATTCAGAACTATCAGGGGCATGCGCAGGTTTTCGGCAATGGCATACGCCAGCATGGTTTTGCCGGTTCCGGGTTCGCCCTTGAGCAGAAGCGGCATCTCCAAAGCCATGGAAATATTGACAATCTTGGCAAGTTCATCATCCAGGACATAACGCGATGCCCCGGCAAATTTTGCGGGGCGGTTTTCAGACATCATCATTCAATTACTCCTTAACGTTAATTTTTTTCTCCTGCGGACAGCTTGCGATACTGCCGCGGAGCGCATCGCCTACAACCATTGCGGCGGCCTCCCTGCAGCCTCCGGGAATTACCCGTTTTCTGTCGCCTGCGGGGACATAACATGTTTTAACGCAAAAATTAACGCGGAATATTTTTTGATTCCCGGTTGCGCGCCCGACGTCCGGCAAAAACCAAGATTCCCTTGACAGTTCAAGCCGCTTTTTTTATACTTCCCGTGCAGCAAAAGACGGTTTTTATTCACTTCATCGTTTTTGCAACCGATAAGGAGAATCCCATGAAAAACCCCCTGAACAAAATCTTGGTAATAGCGCTTGTCGCCTTCATCACGTCCGCCTGCGCGAGCCAGGACCGTTTTATCGTCCACCACTCGAACGGGACCGTCCTGGACACCAAAACAAACCTGATGTGGGCGGCCCAGGACAACGGCAGCGACGTCAACTGGACCGGCGCAAAGTCGTACTGCGAGAATTTTTCAGCCGGCAATTTCAAGAACTGGCGGCTGCCGACGGGCGAGGAGCTGGCCGGTTTGTATGACGCGCAGCAAACCCGCGAAGCACCGTGCGCCGGTAATTTCAATATTCACATGGCCACGGACCTGATCCAGGTCACCTGTTTTGCCGCCTGGTCGTCTGAAACGCGCAATGACGACGCCTCGTTGTTCAATTTCATTTACGGCAGGCAGGACTGGTATCTCCGGTCGCACACCTACGGCATGCGGGCGCTTCCGGTCCGAAACAGCCGGTAAGGGCATCCGGCGCCCGGGGCTTTTTTTGCCCCGCGGCAAGAAAGATGAAAATAAAGCTTGACGAGGGCGAAAAATTCCTCTAGGGTGCGCCCAACTTCGTGGGTCAACGTAAAAAAAAGCGAAGGAATAAGTTGAATCGTGTCATGAATAAAGCACAAGGTCGGCCGCCAAGTACTTTAAAGCTTGGCGGCCTTTTTGTTTCTGCCGTAGTGATCATTCGACTTAGGAAATTTTGAGAAAGGAGGATCAGCACTATGTCAGAAGGCAAAGTAAAGTGGTTCAACGAACGCAAAGGCTTCGGCTTCATCGAGCAAGAGGGCGGGAGCGATATTTTCGTGCACTTCAGCGCCATTCAGTCGAGCGGTTTCAAAACGCTCACGGAAGGCCAGCCGGTCAGCTTTGACGTCGTTCAGGGCAAAAAAGGCCTGGAAGCGGAAAACGTCCGAGCTCTCTAGGGGTTGACGGAAAACGTCCACAAAAGCGCGCCGCAAAACGGCGCGCTTTTTTTATTTTCCTTTTGCAACTACTGATCCGGCAGCAAATTGCAAGCCCCGCTTTCCGATCAATTACCATTGAAATATCGGCGCCGTTGGGATAAAGGATAGGGCCACCGACCACTTCCACAAAGGAGCTCCGGCATGAAGCAAAGAGTTCACCGACTGGATCCGTTTTTTAATCCGCAAAGCATCGTCCTGTTCGGCAGTATGCAGGAAGGCTGGTTTTTCGGTGCTGCCGTCATCATCAGCGACCTTTTGAAGTGGAACTACGCGGGGAAAATCTACCCCGTTCATCCCACTGCCCGAACCGTTTACGGAATCCCGGTCTTCAAGGATCTGGCCCTGGTGAAAGACGTTCCCGAACTGGCCGTCATTGTCACCTCCTACCGGCATGCGCCCGGCATTCTCGAACAGTGCGGCGCCAAAGGCGTCCGGGCCGCGGTTATCGTTTCCGACGGCTTCGGGGAAGCGAGACCGGAAGGCAAAATCCGGCAGGAAGAGCTTTCCCGGATCGCAAAATTCCACGGCATCCGGGTCATGGGACCAAATACCGTAGGGGTCTTCAACGCCGAAAGCCGGTTCACCACGATCCCCTACGACCGGGGATATGAATATTCGAAGCAGGGAAAACTTTCCATCATCACCCAGACCGGCATGTACAGTCCCCAGGCCATAGCATGGCATGAATACGAAGCGGGAATCAACAAGGTCATTGATCTGGGCAATATGAGCGACGTCGATGAAACGGACTGCCTGGAATATCTCGCCCAAGACGACAGCACGGATGTCATCTCCCTCTACATGGAACACTCCCGGAGGCCCCGGGTTTTTCTGGACGCTTTAAAGGAGGCTTCTCTTCGCAAACCTGTGTTGTGCCTCATGCCGGGCGGTTCCCCCGGCGCGGCTCAAGCCATGGCCTCGCACACGGGGTCCATGGCCGGCAATGCCGAGCTGTACCAGGGAGCGCTCCGGCAAGGCGGCGCTCTCCGGGTCGAAGAATACGAAGACCTCCGTGATTGCGCCACACCGTTTCTTTGGTATCCTCTGCCCAAAGGAAACCGTCTCGGCATCATCACCTTCTCCGGGGCCATCGGCATCCAGGCGATCGATGCCGCCGAATCCTGCGGCCTTTCCCCGGGAAAGCTTTCTTCGGAAAGCCGGCGGCAGCTTGCCGCCGTGAGCAGCACGCTCGGCGGCCACCCCATTGATGTGGGACCGGCTTCCGCCACGGCAGGCGCGGGAGTATTCGATCTGTACCGGAAATGTTTCGACATTCTTGCCGCGGATGAAAACATCGATTGCATTTACCTCAACACGTATGTTTTCAGCGGATTGAACCCTGCCTACTATGAAGACCTGCTTCGCCGGATCGGATCCTTCCGGGACAAACCGATTGTCAGCTGGTGCTACGGTCCGTCGCAGCGGCTGGTTCTCGAATTCGGCGCCCTGGCCGAACGCCACGGCATTCCCTTTTATCTGAACAGCCGAAAAGCCGTCCGGTCCCTTTCCTACATGTCCCGCTATGCCCGCTGGAAGGCCGCCGCATCCGGAGAGCCGCTCCGTCACCCGTCCGAACATTTTCCCCGGTGACCGGTCCGCCGCCGGCCGCCCGGCTTACAGGCCGACGGAAATCATCCCTGCGCCCACGGAGTGTATTCCGGTTTCCCCGATAGTCCCCTGCTTGCCTCTGGGAACCGTGATCTGCAATAAAATATCCTCCCCCCGCTCCCAGATGAACGCCTGATACTCGAACAGCAATTCATAGTATCCCCGCACCCTGCCCTGGCGGTCTTTGATGACAAACGCCCCCATGTGATCCCGGTTCAGCCGTTCATACCGATCCAGAGAATCGAGGTTTTTTACGGCCACCTGACGCGGGAAATCCACGACAACCTTTTCCCCCGGTTCAACATAGACAAACCCGGCATCCGGCTGCAGCGGAAGGCTTTCCGGGGTATCGAGCCGTATAATCGTTTCATATTTCCCGTCCGGCACGGCACTTACCGGTTCGCTTTTGAGCGTCGTCCCAAAAGGCGCGCAGCCAAGGGCGAAAGCCAGGGCTGCCCCTGCCGCCGCGTATTTCCAAAAGCGTTTCGTTTTCATACCTCCCTCGCTCAAATCCACCCGAGGATCCCCCCGAACACGACCAGAGCGGCGGCATTGACAAGGAAAAGAGAGCCGATAAACAGCTTCTGGCTTCCAGGCTGCCAGTCATGCACGTAGCAGGCAGCGGCAAAAAAGGGAATGTAAACCGTCACAAAAACCGGCAAAGCTCCCCACCAGCCATAAACCCAGACAAACGCCGGTGTCCGCACCAGGAAGATTTCCAAAACAGAGGCTAAGGCCGCGTTGACGACGGCAAAGAACAAACGATTGGGAATCCCCAGAATCCTGACAGACGGATCTTTCGGCATCAGCTTGCAGACCACGATGCCGGCGATCGAAAACATCAGGCTGATTTCGATTCCAACGCCCACCAGAATTTCAAAGGCGGTTCCCGTGGGCACGGTCCACAGGGCATGGCCGGAGAAATACTGCACGAGGGCGTTGACGATTTCCACAAACCAGTGGACCATGTAAAGGGCCAGGCCCCCGGCAATCACGCGATAATTGCCTTTTTGATATTCATTGACATAGATATACAGGACCATTACCAGGAGAGGAATGACATACCACTGAAAGGGGTCGCCGCTTCGTAAAATGTTCAGAGCCTGCCGGGTTGCTTCGGGGTGATTCAAATCCATCGTCTGCCTCCTTTTGTTTTCAGAGGGGCTTACGCCCCGCACTACATGAAATTCTCCAACGGGGCTTCGCCCCGCACCTCACCGGAAGATGTCAATCAGCATTGCCTTCTTATACCCGACTCTTTTTTTTCACACCAGATTTTTTCATCAGAACATTCAACCCCGTTGAACGTTTAATTAAGAAAAAGCGAGTTGAAGGACTTTGGGAAACCCTGTTCTTTACAAAGCCTTTTGGTTATTTATTTGACAAAT
>MTBK01253305.1_pt1 | contig 12559 bp, 12 predicted proteins | sample 1535981 | NCBI WGS metagenome assembly MTBK01 (sample SAMN06109225, study PRJNA356200) | anaerobic digester metagenome | isolation source: biogas reactors fed with pig manure or primary and secondary sludge | place: Spain | collected 2016-06-30 | reverse complement strand
ATCTTCGGGCCGGTTCAGGCTGCGGTGGCAAAAGCCGTCGCTGATTCGGTTGAAGAGGGAGTCTTTGAGGGTGTTGATATTGAGGATACGGTGATCATGGCAAGCGTCTTTGTCCACCCCACCGCCGAGGACTACAACAAGATCTACCGGTTCAACTACGGAGCGATGAAACTCGCTCTCCGCCGTGCCCTTGACCGGTTCCCGGACGTCGATACGCTCATACACGAGAAGGATCGGGCTGCCCACGCGGTCATGGGATTCAAGGTACAGCGGCTCTGGGACCCGCCGTATCTGCAGGTTGCGATGGACCTCGTCGACAGAAACCATATGCGCAGGGTTCTTGAGAATCTGCCTCAGAACGACCACCTGATCATCGAGGCCGGGACACCCCTGATCAAGAAGTTCGGCCTCTCGATCATATCGGAGATCCGCGAGATTCGCCCGAGCGCCTTCATCGTCGCCGACCTAAAGACGCTCGATACCGGGAACCTCGAGGCCCGGATGACCGCCGACGCCGGCGCTGACGCCATCGTGGTCTCCGGCCTTGCACCCATCTCCACCATCGAGAAGGCCATCACCGATACCCGGAAGACCGGCATCTACACGGTGGTGGATATGCTCAACGTCGATGATCCGGCGGCCGTCGTCGAGCAGCTTGCAGTGAAGCCGGATGTCGTTGAACTCCACCGGGGCATCGATGTGGAGGATACCGACTACGCCTGGGGAGATATCCCGGCGATCAAGAAGGCAGGCGGTGAGCGGTTGCTGGTCGCGACGGCAGGCGGCATCAGGCAGCACGTCGTGAAGGATGCACTCCGTGCCGGCGCTGATATCCTCGTCGTCGGCCGCGCCATCACCGCGAGCAAGAACATCAAGAACGCGGCAGAAGAGTTCCTCCAGGAACTGAACACCGAAGAGATCGACCAGTTCAGGATAATGACCGACTTTTAGACGGTCGGGTACATTTTTTTTTAAAAAAGAGATTTTACTCTTCTTCTTCGTAGCGCTCGAAGAACGTGACTTCATCGAGAGCCTTCTTCTTCGCGATATTGATCTCCTCGGGGTATCCCGCGGGCACGAGTGAGACGAGCGTGTAGTCCTCCGGGACATCGAGAAGTTTTCTGATATCTTCAACGTAATCCTTCTTCTCCCCGGCAACCCAGCAGGATCCGACTCCCCACGCCTGGAGCGCGAGGATGAGCTGGGTCGTCGCCGCACAGCAGTCCTCAAGGTAGTACTTCGCATCCTTCTTCCCAAAGACTGCAAAACAGAGGGGTGCATCGGCGATGAACCTCGCGTTCTCAACAAGGCCTGCGATCGCCTGGAGCGTCTCACGGTTCTGGATGGTCCCAAAGAGCCAGGGCTGCTCGTTCCTGGCGGTCGGGGCAAGACGCGCGCAGTCGAGAGCGTCCTTGATGGTCTTCTCCCCGATGGGCCTGTCCTTGTACTTCCGCACGCTGTGCCTGCTCCTGATCACGGTGACACCGAGATTAACCGTTCCACCAATCGGACTCATGCAACGATGGTGGGCACTCCAGGCCTAAATACCTTGGGGAGGCGGAAAAATCGGGGGAGAATCTCAGAGAAGGCCCTGCAACATCTGTAGCATGTTTGCAAAACCTTCACCGACGACCACGGTCGGGTCGATCCCGAGGACCGGGAAGATGAATATGAAGTAGGCGAAGGTTCCGATGGTGCTCCCGACGTTTGCAAGAGCCGCAACCAGCACCACCCGGAAGAGCGGGATCCGCCGCATCTCCGTGAACGTCTCAGAATCGAGGATCTGCCGGAGCTCTCCCGTAGTGGGTTTTCGGATCTTCGCCTCGACGATGGCCGCAAACCAGCCCGCTGCAAGTGCCGGGTTCAGCGATGTCAGCCAGGAGACGCCAAACGCTGTAGCGGCCGATAGGGGATGCCCTCCGGCGAGCAGCGTGAATGCAGCGCTCAGAACACCGTTGATCACGACCCAGTATACGAGGGCGGCGAGCAGGACGTCAAACCCCACCCCCGAGAAGGCTATGGCAATGATCAGGAGGAGGAAGAGGAGGGTGACGCCTGCCCCTATGATCTTCGCCCACGGCAACCTCTTCACATCGGTGGTCAGTGACTGGAGCGGTGGTAGCGTCTCCGGCGCATCGAGGTAACGCTGCACCCCCTGGATGTGCCCGGCGCCGACGACAGCAAGCACCCGCTCGTAGCGGCCATTGAGCATCAGGATCTGGTGAGCGAGGTAGGCGTCCCGTTCATCGATCAGGGCCTGGGCACCGCGTGGAGAGAATTTCCGGAACTCTTCCATCGCCGCGCTCACCACATCCTGGTTCGTGAGCGCATCCACATCGATCTCTTCCCCACTAACACCCACGATCGAGTAGAGGAGGGCGCCGATGAGTTTGATCTTCTCCCAGATCCGCATCTTCCCCCAGAACCGCGAGAGCGTTATCCGTATATCCCGGTCGATGAGCGCTATGGGTTTCTGGTGCGCTTCAGCCTCCTCGATTGCGGCCAGCATCTCGGCACCGGGCTTCACACCGGCCTCAGCGCCGATCCTCTGCTGGATGAAGGCAAGCACCCACTGGACGAGGAGCTGACCGAAGTTCCCGCCCTTCAGGATCTCGGATATCGGGGGATCGGCAGTCTCCTCAGTGAGGGATATGAACCGGCCCCGGTCGAGCTCGACACCGACGATATCGGGCTGAAACTCTTCGATAGCGGATCGGACATCCTCGACACTCTTCTGCGAGACGTGAGCCGTCCCGACGAGACGGATCTCAGCCATGTAGCACCTTCATGCCCTCACTATCGATCACAACACGCCTTCCCGGCGGGATCCGCGCCCTCTGGTAGACCGCCCTGACCCCGGTCTCCTCAACCGCCTCGGCGGCCTGCCTCTTACAGAGTTCTGTCGCCACATCGTGTGCAACATCGGCGGTGAGGGGCATCCCGAGGCCGGGGCATTCTGAGACCTGCAGGACGTCGTCCAGGAGCATAAACGGGTAGGTCCGGCAGATCCAGGGCCGGTGTGCGTATATGGAGCACCGCCCGTCCTGGAGGAAGATACAGGCATCAGCAGTACGCCTGATGCACCAGGCAAATGTATATTTTCCACCGTTTTCAGAACCGATGAAGTCGGGATAGGGCTCGGCGATCTCGTCCCAGGCCATCCCGGTCGCCGCCATGATCGCCCGCACCTCGGCCGGGCTCACGATAACGAGGTTTGAGTCTTCCGCCACATGACGGCAGCAGGCGCCGCACTCCCGGCATCTAAACCCGATGGATGCGATCTGATCAGAGATATCATCTATTTCTAACATATACAGCCAGAATTTTCGAAAAACAATCTGTTTATTGACTGTGCAACTGCGCTCCGGGCGCTGCAGGGGCATTCATCGAGAGATGCCTCTGCAAGCCGGACAAATCGTTCCGGCACCACTAAAACCTCATCCGTACTCCGGCAACCCCGGGTGGGATCGACCAGTGACAGATCATTTGTTATCGGTGTGGCCGGAATGCCCATACCGCAGGACATCTCCCGGATCGAGGGGCTGAAGTGCCCGCGATCATCAACCACACATAGAGAAAACATTGCTTATAGGTGGTTGCAAAAAGGTATAGTCCTTCTTCTTCACGCATACTTCGCGACGAAATCGAAGACCTTCCGGGTGATCTCTTCAGGTTCATAGCCCATGAGATAGGCAAGCATCAGGGCCCCGCCGGCGCCTGTCCCTTCCTTGACCTCCCCTATGCCGTAACGGGCGAGGCCGGCGTGGCCCATACCGGCGAAATCTGGGTCGATGTAGTACGCGGTGGTGCCGATCTCCGCGATCGACCCGGGGAATCCAGCCGTAGGATCATCCCTGATGTAGACTGTGGTCGCCAGTGGGGGAACACGCCTCCCGAGCGCTTTCAGGGTAGCCGCCACTGCGAGCATCTGTGTCCCGCCGGCAAAGAGGATGTCACCGGAGTAGGTGCTCGCGATCCCTGCCGCCACGGGCATCATGGGATCCCCCGCGGCCCGGAGGATATCGAGGGGCGCGTTTGCGCCGGTCTCATCGATCCGGGCGAGCACCTCCCTGCAGACATCATCCTTGAGATCCAGCGGGTTTTTGACAAAGGCGCTGCTGACCGAGGCCTCGTAGCCGAGCGCCCGTAACACGCAGAGGGCGGTGGTCGTCCCCCCGGGGACGCACTCCCCGAGCATCAGAAGATCGCTCTGTTGCGAGAGTAGCCGGCCGATCATCTCACCCCGTTCAAAGAGCCGGGCCGCCTCCGGCACAGCATCCTCCTTGCGGGGGTCGCCGCCGGGTCTCCCGTAGGTATCCAGGCAGGGGACGGTCGGGGTATGAGCAAGACCTGCGTTGATGAAGACGGGGGCAAGATCGGTCAGCTCGATCATGGATCGGGTGATCGCTGCCGGCGTCGGGCACCCGGTGGGGGTGTTCGGCCTGACCGGCATGCTTGTGATCGCGCCGGTCGTGACCAGTTCCGCATCGAGAACCGGTGTGAGCAGGGTCGCCTCAGGTGTCGGCCCGGCGCCCGATATGCCAGGAACGGTGGAGAGCATGGTGTTTGCGAGGATGATCGCTATCATAGGGCGACGCGGCCTGATCCCTGGATCTTCCGAGAGAAAGATGTCTGACATCAGGTACACGATTGGCGCCGCTGGATAGAAGAAGTTGCGGTTTGAAGCGCAATCTTCCTGTCCGCCGTTCACATCATCGCAAAAAAAACACGGATAAGGTAATATTTCCCGATTCTCGCGCACCTCTGGATGTCTGTCGTCTCGGATGCCCGGCCAGTACCCTCCGGGTCACCGGAGTCAGTGCAAAATCCAAACGCGGAAATAGCAGCCGGGTTCAACCCCTATGTGATGTTCGAGATCGAGCATAGACTGGAAGAGAAGGGTGTCGCGAGGAAGGATATCATCGCCTCGGCAATGGAGCTCTACGTCCCCCATGGGATCGGGCCGGAAGAGGCAGTAATACGACTGGATGAGAAGATAAGCAGAGCATTCGAGGATCCGAACGTTGCGTCGCTCCTCCTCGGTGCCATCCTGCTCGAGGAAGAGCTCTACTGGAGGAGAAAAAACTCCGAGATCGCTGACGATCCGGTCTTCCTCCTCTCAGACGAGATCATCGGGATGGCCATCGCCGAGGTCATCGGGGGAACCTATGCGCGGTTCGAGTTCACCCGCTACGACCAGAAGAAACCCGGACTTCTGGGTAAACTCGGACCATTCCTCGACGATGCCGTCGCCGGGCTGATCGCTGGCTGTACATCACGCCTCTACAGCGAGTCGGTGTGAGATCGGTCCTCGCCCTCCTGCAGTTCTGCACATCGCTCCCCCTCGGAAGGCCGGTTGAGTTCGAGTACTTCGCCCGCCGCTCATACCTCTACCCGATCGCCGGATACGTGATCGGCGGGATAGCGGCAGGCATCGTCTCCTGTATTGGATCGCCGGTGGTAGGGGCGGCCGTAGCCCTCGCCATGGTTCTCATCCTCTCGGGGTGCAACCATTTCGACGGGCTCCTCGACTTCGGGGACGGACTCATGGCGCACGGGAGCCGGGAAAAAAGGATCACCGCTATGACCGACCGGAGCACCGGCGCCGGCGCTGTCGCGGCGGGGATCATCGTCACACTCCTGGCGTTTGCCGCTCTCCAGAACACCGCACACCTTCCGGCGGCCATACTCACGGCCGAGGTCTCGGCGAAGGTCGCCATGTCCTACCTGACAACGCTCGGGCCACCGTTTCGGGAGGGGATCCACTCCTACTTCCGGGGTTTCGCACGACCCTGGTTTCTTATCCCGGCAACCCTGCTCGCGCTACCGCTCTTCCTGCTACCCCTCCCCCGGGTATGTATCGCGCTCGCGCTCGCTGTCACGGCCGGTATCGCTGCCGCGATGATGCTTCTTGCCCGGCACCTCTTCGGCGGCGTCAACGGCGACGTCGTCGGCGCCACAAACGAGATCACCCGGGCCGGTGTCCTCCTCCTTCTCGCCATCTTTTGACCGCCTTTCTTTTATCCCGGCAGTTGCTACTATTGTAGGATGATAAACGACTATGGCCTCTACACCCGGGGAGGGGTCATCACCGAGCGAAACGCAGACTATGCGACGATACGGCTGCGGATCCCGGGAGGGTTTCTCTCCGCGGCCCAGGTAAAGCAACTGGCAAAGATCAGCGAGAAATATGGAGACGGCACTCTCCACCTCACCATGCGCCAGACAGCGGAGATCCCGCACGTAAACCCTGACAACCTTGAAAAGATCGCGAGAGAACTTGAGAAGAACGGAACACCTATCGGTGCTGAACAGAATGAGGTAGTAAATATCATGGCCTGCCCGGGCACAGAATGGTGTAAGTACGCCAACTGCGAGACGATCGACCTCGCCCGGAAGGTTGATGCGCGGGTCTTTGGAAAGGAACTCCCGATACGGCTCCGGATCGCCATATCAGGCTGCACCTATATGTGCAACAGTCCGCTCTTAAATGATATCGGCATCATCGGCCGTATCCGGCCGCTCCGGATACCGGGACTCTGCACGGGGTGTGGTACCTGCGTGGAGTACTGCCGGGAGCGCGCCATAAAGCTGAGGGACGGCATATCTGTCCTTGACGAAGATAAATGCGTCCAGTGTGGCATCTGTATCCATTCCTGTCCGTACCACCTCCTGAAATCGGAGTACGACCACTACCAGATCACCGTCGGTGGGCGGCGCGGTGCAAACCCTCGCGTGGGGCGCGAGCTCATCACCGTCGAGACAGAGGAAGAGGTCGTCGAGGTCGTCGACCGCATCGTCTACTGGGTCTACCGGACTGCCTGGAGCGGGCGGTTCCTCGCCGACCAGATGGATGAGATCGGGTATGAAAAATTCAGGGCTGAGATTCAGAAAGAGTTTGGGCCGAAAGAGCAGGCGGTAGAGGAGTGAATGGTTCTCATCCACGCCAGGTCGCCGCCAGCAGTATCGCTATCAATAACCATACATCGAGCGGAACCCCTCACCGGCATCATCCTCGCACTCAACCGCGGTACCATCCCGGACAAGGGTGTTGAACATGATAGCGGCGTTGAGCAGGCTTTCATCCATACTCACGCCCGGTTGCGTGCTGGAGAGAGCCTGGCGTTGCGGTGTCGGGATCGTCCGCTTCCCCACCCGGACCCCCGCGCAGTGCCGGCAGTAGCCACAGTGGGAGTGGACTGAAACCTCACGACCTGCGCATGTAACCGTCACCCTATCCTTCGCTTCATCCCGGTGAAACTCAAGCGTCTTCATGATATGAAGAACGTAGATTTCCAAAGATTATGATTCTGTCGATTATCCAGGGTTTTGAGAGAATGCACGCTTCAGGCGCTGATAGAAATGCTTTATATAGAGAACGTCATACGTATAGGATACTCGCATAAGCAGGCTGTTCGAGCAGACAGGCCTATTTGATTGAGTGGAGGATACTATCTATGGCAGCTGACAAGCCCCACATGAATTTAGCAGTTATCGGACACATCGACCACGGGAAGTCTACCACCGTCGGCCGATTACTCTTTGAGACGGGAGCCGTACCGCCCCACATCATTGAGTCGTACAGGAAGGAGGCAGAGACCAAGGGCAAGGGCTCGTTTGAGTTTGCCTGGGTAATGGACAGCCTCAAGGAAGAGCGTGAGCGTGGTATCACTATCGATATCGCCCACAAGCGGTTCGATACCGATAAGTACTACTTCACCGTCGTGGACTGCCCCGGTCACCGTGACTTCGTTAAGAACATGATCACGGGCGCATCCCAGGCAGACGCCGCGCTGCTGGTCGTCGCCGCACCTGACGGCGTGATGGAGCAGACCAAGGAGCACGTCTTCCTCTCCCGAACGCTTGGGATCAACCAGCTGATCATCGGCATCAACAAGATGGATGTCGTCAAGTATGACGAGAAGCGCTACAACGAAGTCAAGGAGCAGCTCTCCCAGCTCATCAAGATGGTCGGCTACAAGCCTGAGAACACGAGCTTCATCCCGATGAGCTCATTTGTCGGTGACAACATCGGCAAGCTCAGTGAGAACACTCCCTGGTACAAAGGCCCGACAGTGCTTGAATCGCTCAACACGCTTGTCGAACCTGAGAAACCGACTGAACTCCCCCTCCGTCTCCCCATCCAGGATGTCTACTCCATCTCTGGTATCGGAACCGTACCTGTCGGCCGTATCGAGACCGGTGTGATGAAGAAGGGAATGAAGGTCTCCTTCATGCCGTCCAACAAGAACGGTGAGGTTAAGACCATCGAGATGCACCACGAAGAGATCGGCCAGGCAGTTCCCGGCGACAACGTCGGGTTCAACGTCCGTGGTATCGGCAAGGGTGACATCCGCCGAGGCGATGTCTGCGGCCCTGTTGACGTGCCCCCGACCGTTGCGGACGAATTTGTCGCACAGATCGTCGTGCTCCACCACCCCAGCGCCCTGACCGTCGGCTACACCCCGGTCTTCCACTGCCACACCGCTCAGATCGCGTGCACCTTCATCGAGCTTCAGAAGAAACTCGACCCGCGCACCGGCCAGGTTAAAGAAGAGAACCCCACGTTCCTCAAGACCGGTGATGCTGCGATCGTCAAGATCAAGCCAACCCGCCCTCTGGTCATCGAGAACGTCAAAGAGATCCCCCAGCTTGGACGGTTTGCTGTCCGCGATATGGGCTCTACCATCGCAGCGGGTATGTGCATCAACGTAACGCCGAAGCAGATGAGATAACGGTACCTATATTTTTTGGTGGCAAATATGCAGAAAGCCAGAATACGTCTTTCAGGGACTGACTTCGAGAAGATCGAGATGGTCTGTGACAGGATCAAAGAGATAGCAGAGCGAACCGGCGTCAATCTGGCAGGTCCGATCCCGCTGCCCACGAAGAAACTCGTGGTGCCCACCAGGAAGAGCCCTGACGGCGAAGGTACTGCAACCTGGGATCGCTGGCAGATGCGGGTGCACAAGAGGCTCATCGACATCGATGCTGATGAGCGGGCACTGCGCCAGCTGATGCGGATTCAGGTTCCTAAAGGCATCGGTATTGAGATTGTGCTGGAGAGTTGAGGTGAGAGCGGCGTGAATGCCGCAACATTCACGGGATGGATCCGTGAACGTCTCTCGTTTGAGAGACTGTTTCTCCTCATACTTCTGGTCACAGTTATTCTTCGCTTTTATTCTCTTGACCTGAAGTTATTTCACCACGACGAGGCCATCCACGCCTGGTTCTCATACAAACTCCTGACCGAAGGAGCCTATATCTACAACCCCATGTACCATGGGCCGTTTCTCTACTATACGACGGCCGGGATCTTCTCACTCCTCGGGGACTCCGATCTTGTAGGCAGGATCCTTCCGGCACTCTTTGGCACCCTGATCGTTCCGCTCATCTACCCGATCTATCGGCTCGGCTATCTTGATCAGAAGCAGACCCTGGTCGCGGCGCTCTTCCTCGCGGTCTCACCCTGTATGGTCTATTTCTCGCGTTTCCTCAGGAACGATATCTACATCGCTTTCTTCACACTGGCGCTGCTTGTCGCCATCCTCTACTACTTTGAGCGGGGGCAGGTGAGGTATGCGCTGCTCGCCGGGGCGGCGGCGGGCTTTGGGATGTCGACAAAAGAGAATATGCCGATCGTCCTTCTGATCTTCGGAGCGTTCTTCCTCTACCTTGTCTGGACGCGGAAGGTGCGGTTGCCGGCCCACTGGGTCAGGGATGTCGTGGTCGGGGGGGTCGTCGTGGTCGGGATCATGGCGGTCTTCTACTCATCGTTTGGCGCGCATCCGGAGGTGCTCCTGGACGGGTGGCTCAAGGCTATCGAGCACTGGACCTCCATGCACCAGATGCAACGGCTCGGTGGCCCGCCGTACTTCTACATCCTGCTCTTCATCCTCTATGAGATCCCGATCCTGGCCCTCGCCGTCGTCGGAGTCCTGCAGTTCTTCGGCGTCCCGGACATCGTCGAGAGGTTGCGGAAGCGTCGCGAGGGAGGGGTGGCAGATGAGATCCCTGCGGGCGCAGAGGTACATGAAGAAGAAGCCCCGGCGGATGTGGAGCCCACCGCAGTGGAGGAAGGCCCGCCTGCACCGGAGACCCGGAGCATGTGGAGCCGATTTCTTGGGTTCTTCAGCCGTGGTGATGCAACAGAGCCGGTCAATCGACAGGAGGAGTTCGCGAGGTTCGCTATATTCTGGATGCTCATATCACTTGCCGCCTATGCCTACATCGGAGAGAAAGTGCCGTGGCTGATCCTCCACCAGCTCCTGCCGATGATATTTGTCGCGGTCTATGCGATGACCTCAAGGAAAGCAGTTATCGCGGTTTTAGCGAGCGTTTTTCTGGTCGTCATGATGTTCCACGTAGCGTTTACGCCGGCAGATATCAACGAGCCGATCGTGCAGGTGCAGAACTCTGAAGAGCTGCGGGATGTCTTTGCAGAGATCGATGCCGCCGATCATGTGGCTGTCGCGAGCGAGTCCTACTGGCCACTGCCCTGGTACTACCGGGGCGAGGCAGCCTCGAAACTGAGTTACTATAGCAGGAAGATAGATGAATCGTCGATCTACGCAGGGGACTTCGATCTCGTGATCACCGAGGGCTCCGATACCTACCCGGCGCTGGACGGTTATACGAAGGGGACCCACCGGCTGAACTACTGGTTCTCGTATACTGAGAACAAGGATAGACTGCTCGAGTACTACTTCCTGCGGAACGGAAAGGTAGGGAGCAGGAGCCTTGAGGTCTTCTCGAGGGCTCCTGTGGCCGGGTAGCCGCGCCGGCGGGATCTCTTCCCCCATCTCCCGATGAACTGAGGGGTGCCGGGCTACGAAGGGGCAGCCTGGGTCTCCATCACATCACTCTTCTACCGGATCGGATGAATCAGCAGATGGTCCGCTGTGCCCCAAATGAGGAAGATCCAGGCTCTATCTGGATATCAAGCCGCAGTTCCGGCATGATATTTACTGTATCATACTGAATCATCAAAAAATGATACAGTAAATCATCTACCGTAACATTATTCTCTGTTACAGTAGTTAACAGTAAATATGGATCTCGATCACCTCCTCACCCTCATCAGGGATGGGGAATCAGAAAACGTTGAATTCAAGAGAGAGCCGTCAAGGACACTCCACCGCGAGATTGCTGCATTCGCCAACACTGAGGGCGGTTATATCATCATCGGTGTCGATGATGACGGTAACATCATCGGAACCGATGTAAAAGCGGCACTTGAGATGGTTACGAGCGCCCTTTCGGCGATCATACCGCCTCCACAGATCGCCATCCGGAAACCTTCCATCAACGGCAGGAATCTTCTCGTCATCGAGGTACAGAAAGGCGCCTCGCTCTGTTCCGTCGGCGGTGTCGTCTACATCAGGGTAGGTACAGGCATCCGGCCCCTCTCCATCCAGGAGATTCTCATGCTCTCGGCAGAACTCGGGATCATCACCTGGGACGGAGCTCCGGCGATCGCTCTTACGGAGGCGAACTCTCTCTACATCGACTGGTTTTTTGAGGCGATCAAGCAGTCACGGGGAAAGGCAATCGCAGATGAGGATCGCGATCGCTACCTCCGTAGCACCGGTGCTACAAAAGACGGGATGCTCACCAACGCAGGCATCCTTTTCTTTACCGACGCCGGCAGATACATCCCCCATGCCCGGATCCGCCTGATCCGGATGGCAGGCGGAGAACCGGTATGGAGCCGGGAGTTTGAGGGGCCGGCCTGGCAGGTGATCGAGTCGGCGTATTCAAACCTCCTCGCAGAGATACAGAGGGTTGAGGTGGTCGTCGGAACGCGGCGGATCAGGATTGAGGAGTACCCGCCGAGAGCGATCAGGGAGGCGATCATCAACGCCATCGCCCACCGAAATTACGTCGTGAGCGCCGATGTCAGGATCTTCCTCCACCCCGATGCGATCGAGATCCGAAATCCGGGCGGATTGATGCCGGGCGTCGATATTGCTGACCCGGAACACATTCCCCGGAACCCGTCTCTCTCAAACCTCCTCTACGACACCGGATTTATCGAGCGCTACGGCTACGGGATCCGGCTGATCCGGCGTGAGGTCGAAGAACATCCTTTCTGTTCCGTCTCCTTCTCGACGGCACCAAACCGCTTCAACGTCATCTTCAGGAGAGATATGGGATCCCTGATCGATGAGACGGACCGGATGATCCTGGATGGAATTCGTGAGCCCCGGAAGAGCAGCGAGATCGCCGGAGAGATCGGGGTTTCCAGGACGACGGCAGTCAGGCGGCTGAAGATCCTTGAGGGGCTTGGACTGGTCAGGAGAGAGGGTGCAGGGGCTCATGTCCGCTATGTGGCGGTCCGGTGATCACCGGGGATATGCGGTTCCTCCCGGGGGACTCCCTCCCCGCTCCATAGCACCGCCGGCCACAAACACATCCCCGTGCACCGGCACTCCACCCGGCCACGCCACTGCATGGCCTTTCCAGGCAAAGCATTTACCTTTGAGAGGACTTTTCTTCGTAAATCCTATAGCATGAGAAGGAGACTGATCTATGATGTTCTGTATCGTAACAGGCGGTG
>MTBK01086193.1_pt1 | contig 12560 bp, 13 predicted proteins | sample 1535981 | NCBI WGS metagenome assembly MTBK01 (sample SAMN06109225, study PRJNA356200) | anaerobic digester metagenome | isolation source: biogas reactors fed with pig manure or primary and secondary sludge | place: Spain | collected 2016-06-30 | reverse complement strand
GCGGCGGACGGGGCCTCCTCTCCCCCCTCCCGGGGGGGTGCCGGAGGCTCTGGTGGCGGGGCCGATGGGGCCGGCATGGCCGGCGGCGCAGGCACGAGGCGGGGCGTCACCCCCCGGTGCTCTGTCACCCGGTCGCGGAACTTCATCTTCACCTTCCCCCGGGAGAGCCCGCCCATCACGAAGAACTCCCCCGGTTCGAGCTCTGCAAGCTCCTCGACCTCTCTGCGGGACGAGAAGAAGAGGCTGACCGCCTTCAGATCATTTTCTATCGAGAGCTTCCCGATGATCTGGCTGTTACACTGCGAGAGGACATTCTTCGTCACGAGCGATGGCCGCTGGGTCGCGACCATCAGGCCGAGGCCGCGCTTCCGCCCCCGTCGGGATATCTCCTCGATCTTCTTTGTGGAGACGCCGATCTGGGGGATGAACTTGTCCGCCTCCTCCACGATCAGCAGGAAGGGCTGCCTCAACCGGCTCTCCAGGTCGTAGAGGATCTCGGCGAGCTTCGCCACCTCGTCGCGCATATCCGCCGTCTCCGAGACATCGAAGATCACCGCCGTCCTTGAGCGGATGGCATCCTGCATCACCTCCCTGACATCGACCTTCCCGATCTCTGCGTCACAGTCCTCACCTGACCCGAGCCAGGTGAGGGGGAACCGGTCTTTGAGCGAGAAGTACTCCCCCTCCGTATCGATGAGGCAGAACCCGATCCGCGAATGGAGGAGCTGCTCGCAGAGGACCGCGATGCCCCAGCTCTTCCCGGCACCCGACTGCGCTATGATACAGGTCCGCCCTGTGACAAGCTCCTGGGCATCGATAGCGACATCCCGATCGCCAGCTCTCCCGATGACAAGATCCATCCGATACGATTGATCACAGGGCGTCCGGGGTTTTAAGGTTTCGGTTTGACCCCACAGGCGCGTATTCGAACATCTGAGAGAAATTCATTGTCATCTGTTTCGGAGGAGGGAGAGAACCACCCCGAATACCGAGAGTATACCGAACGCGAGGAATATCAGGTGCAGGCTCCTCTGAAATTCCGGGAATATCGCCGGCGTGACGGCGGTCGACCCCATGATGAGGGCAAAGACCACGAGGACCGCCCCCATGGAGAGCATCATGCCGAGCGAACGCATCATCGCCGTCATCGCCGATGCGCTCCCGTAGAATCTCGCCTCCACGCAGCCCATGATGGCGGTGGTGTTCGGGGATGAGAAGAGCCCGAGCCCGATGCCAAGGACTGCCAGGAGCACGACGATCGTCGTGACCGGCGTCGAATCCGATATCACGGCAAGGCCAAAGAGACAGATGGCCGAGAGCGCCATCCCCACCGAAGCAACATGCCCGGGCTGCACCCGGTCGGCGAGACGACCCGACACCGGGGCGACGAAGACCTGGATGACCGGCTGTATCAGGAGGAGGGTGCCCGCGGCGACGGGTTCATAGCCCCGTATGTACTGGAGGTAGAGCGAGAGGAGGAACCCGACCGCGTAGGTGGCGCTGTAGTTGATCAGGGCGGCGGCGTTCGATGCGGCAAAGACCCGGTTCGATGTGATCAGCGAGACCGGGAGGAGGGGGCTTGGGTGCCGCCGCTCCACCAGGTAGAAGGCCGCCCCGAGCACGAGCGCCGCTACGAGGAGCGCCACACCACCGGGGGTGGTCGCTCGTGCCAGGCCCAGGAAGAGGCAGAAGATCAGGGCCGAGGAGAGGATCATGCCCGGGATGTCGAAGCGCTCCTGCCGACGGTCATTGAGGAACGGCGGGAACTTTTTGGCGTAGGCGAGGGCCGGGACGGCTATAGCCACGGTCACGATGAAGATGCTCCGCCACCCGAAGAACTGGGTCAGGATGCCGCCGAGGAACGGGCCAAGGGAGAGGCCGGCGTAGACGGCGGTTGTGTTGAGACCGATCGCATACCCCCGCTCGCCGGGCGGGTAGAGGAGGGTGATCAGGGCCACACTGTTTGCGTAGATCATGGCGCCGCCGATCCCCTGCAGGAACCGGAAGACGAGGAGCATGCCGATCGTGGGTGTGAAGATGGAGAGGAGGGTTCCAGCGGAATAGACGATGATCCCGGTCATGAAGACGGTGACCCTTCCCTGAGAATCACCGAGCCTTCCCGCCGGGAGGAGGAAGATGACCGACGCAAGGAGGTAGGCGCTCGTGACCCAGGCGAGCGTGGCGGCGTCGGCAAAAAATTCTGCCCCGATTGCGGGGAGTGCGAGGTTGACCGCGGTGCCGGTGAAGGGATTTAAGAACGTGGCGATGGTGATGAGGATGAGGATGAATCTCCGCGAATACGACTGCTCTTCCTCCGGCTCCACTGTCATCCCCCCATGCACCTCGAAAAGTCTTCTACCTGCCCGGATTCTCTTGCTACAGAATATTTACGCTCAGCGGGGATAAGTCCACTGATGCACCCGGGGCACCACCTATATAAAAACCGGTTACCGATCCCTGGAGACGATGCCAGATCCTCCCCCGCCCCCGGGTGCCGGTCAAGGGATCAGAGGCACCTCGGTCCACCTCATTCTGCTGCTCGGCATGGCGAGTCTCTTCGGGAGCCTGATCTCGAACGGTGCCCGGAGCGTCATCGGCCCATATATCCTCCTCCTGGGAGGGAGCGCGGCCGTTGTCGGACTGGTTGTCGGATTTGGTGAGCTCGTAGGCTACGCACTCCGGTTTGCCATCGGCATCTACGTCGACCAGAGCCACCAGTACTGGAAGGTGGCGATGGCCGGGTACGGCCTGCTCATCACCATCCCGCTCCTCGCCTTCATCGGGAGCTGGGAGATGGCGGCCTTCCTCATCATATCCGAGCGGGTGGGGAAGGCCATCAGGACACCGGCGCGGGACACGATCCTCTCCTACGCGACGGTAGCAGTCGGGAGGGGATGGGGATTTGGGATCCACAAAGCACTCGGCCAGATCGGTGCAGTCGCCGGACCGCTGGTCGTGGCTGCTGCCCTGGCATTCACCGGTGGATACGCCACCGGATTCCTCCTGCTCGCGCTCCCGCTCGCCGGTGTTGCCGCAAGCCTCCTCCTGGCTCAATCGGCAGTGCCAAGGCCCGGGCGCCTGGAGGTGCGGATGAGCGGAGACAGCAAGCTGTTTGCAAACCTGCCCGGAGTTGTACCCTACGCCGCATTCATCTTCTTCAGTATGGCCGGGTTTGCCAGCTTCCCCCTCATCTCCTTCCATCTGAAGGCCCAGTCGATCACCCCCGATACCACCATCCCCCTCTTCTACGCATCCGCAATGGTGGTCTCAGTCGTCGTGGCGCTGCTCATCGGTCGGGCGTTTGACCATATCGGCATCCATGCCCTCCTCGCCATACCGATCCTCAGCACCGTGACGGCCCTGCTCGCCTTCTCACTCACTCCAGGCCTGGCGATAGCGGGATCACTCACCTGGGGGGCCGGGATCGGGCTCTCTGAGACAGTGGTCCGTGCATCGATAGCGGAGTCCACAACACTCGAGTACCGGGGAGAGGTCTACGGCATCCTGAGCGCGGTCTTCGGGGCGGCGTGGTTCGTCGGGAGCGTCGTTATGGGTATCCTCTACGAGGTATCCCTCGCCTATATCGTCACTTACGTCGTCATCGTCGAGATCGCAGCGGTGGCTACCTACCTCTGGATCTACCGGGCACGCATGGCTACGTGGATCCGGAAGGCGGCGAGGGGTCTCATCCCATAAGGCGCCAGAGCAGAAGAGACAGTGGTGATGAGCGCTGAAGAGGACCGGGGAAGGGGGCCAGCCCGGGCCTCCCCGGTGCTCACCGCCGGATCGCACCGGCGATGGCGCCGCCGATCAGGGAGAGCACACCCTGGTAGATGAACGTCGATACGATGATGGCGATCGACGTCCCGAGGCCCGCGATGAACCCGAACGCACCGAGCAGGGCTGTGCCGCCGACGAGGAGCACCAGCGCGATGACGATAGCACCAATGATGCCGGCAAACAGCCCGGCCTTTGCAGCGTTCCCGATACCGCCCCTGACTATCCAGCCAGCGGCGAATCCGCCAATCAATGGCCCGATGACCGGCAGCAGGAAGCCAAGGATAAGCCCTACGAGCCAGCCGACGATGACACCTACCCAGAAATTACTTGCCATAACAGTCCTCCACCGCCGGGTGATCGGGAAGTTAGTATATAAAGGTTGGGGCAGAGCGGAGTTATCGGTGGATCCAGGTCCCCACCCGCCCGGCAAGGGCATCACACGCCGAATCAAGCGATGTTATGACCACCCGGCGCCCTCCGGCCTCCAGAAACCTTATGGCTGCTTCAATCTTGGGCCCCATGCTCCCCGGCGGGAAATGCGTCTCGGCGAGATGCTGTTTTGCCTCCGCAACCGTCATCTCGCGGATAGGCTGCTGGTCAGGGTACCCATAGTTTAAGAAGACGTACTCAACATCGGTCAGGATGAGCAGATCGTCGGCGTCGATGAGCCGGGCGAGGAGCGCCGCGGTGTAGTCCTTATCCACCACTCCCTCGACGCCACGGAGGGGGCCGCGCGGATTGGCGACCACCGGGATGCCACCCCCGCCCGCGGCGATAACGATCATTCCATCCCTGACGAGCCGGGATATCGCCTCACCCTCCACGAGGGCGATCGGATGCGGTGAGGGAACCACCCGCCGGTAACCCTTGCCCCGGATATACACCATCTTCCAGCCCTTCTTCTCCGTGAGATCCTGTGCCTGCGCCCCGGTATAGAACGGGCCTATAGGTTTCGTCGGGTTCTCAAACGCCGGATCGTCGATATCCACCACTGTCTGCGTCAATACCGTCACCACGGGATAATCGAGCCCTGCCGCCCGGAGGGCCTCGTTCAGGGACTGCTGGAGCATATATCCGATCATCCCCTGGCTCTCCGCACCGCATATATCGAGTGGCATCGGCGGGAGGGTATCCTTCGCCATCTCGTTTCGGAGGAGGATATCCCCGACCTGGGGCCCGTTCCCGTGAGTGACGACGACGGGATAACCCTCCCGGATGATCCTTGCGATATGCTGCGAGGTCCGGCGGATGTTTGCAAGCTGCCCCTCAGCGGTGCCCACCTCATGGTGCCGCAGGATGGCGTTGCCGCCAAGCGCGACCACCACAGCCTTCTTCGCCATCCAGCTCACCCCCGCTCCAGCGTGCAGGTCATACAATGGGGACCGCCGTAGCCCCCGGTCAGGTTCTCGAGATGTAGCGGGCAGACCTCGATACCATGCCGGGAGAACTCCATCGTATGGGGAAAGAACCGCCCGGTGCCCCTGATCCGGCGGTAATCCTGCTGTGCGTGCTGAAGAAGCCGCCCGTAACGCACCGCGTCGACCGCGGCCTTCCGCTCCAGGTTCGCAAGCACCATCCTCATCACCTCTTCCCCCTCCACCGCAAGTATGACGCCATCCCGCACGCAGAGGACGTTTGCGGCATAGGAGAGCTGCTCCAGGATCGAGAGATCGATGACCGTAAAACCCTTCGACCGGACGTAGTCGTAGAGGGTCACGATCTCTCCGGAAGGGACATACCCTTCGCCCGTCCGGTGACAGATCTCCACATGCGCCCGCCGGAGAAGGACCTCTGAGCCGATCACCATACCGCTCCCTGCGACGTTGAAGTAGGTGTCAAGGTGCATATCGATCATCGGATCGGGCCTGCTGCTCGGGATGAGCGGATGGCCGGGCTGGTGGACGATGCCGATCTCATCGAAACCTGTGGCGCAGTCGAGGAACTGCCGGATCCCGTCCATATTCGTCCGATCCCCGGTGCCGATGAGGGCAAAGTCCCCCATCGGCATGAAATCTCCGCCCTCGAAGGTTCCGGGCTCCTGCACCACCCCGGCCACGGGGATGCCGAGGATCTCCCAGAGGAACCGGGTTATCTCGGTCTCCCGGGACCGCTGTGGTTTTGCCAGCCGGGAGATGACCAGACCACAACCGGCCACCGCCTGCTGGTCGCGCATGAAGTAGAGGTTTGTGAGCGGGCCCTGTCCCATGACCCGGATGTCCACCCCGGACCCGGTGCGCCCCCGGTCCACCTCAATGATCGGACTTAAGAGGAGGAGCGTGAAGAAGTGCTGCGAATCCAGGGCATCAGCGTTCTCCTCCATGTTCCGGCGGGCCTCCGCAACCTCTCTCTGGTTGCCCCTGATGGTGACAGTCTCCTGCGCCCAGTCGACGAGTCGCCGGCGGATCGCCGGATCACGGTCGGCGGCATCGAGGATGGTCTCCTTGAGCCGCAGTACCTGGACCCCGAACTCCCCACGGAGGGTATCTTCAAGGTGTTTGTGCTCCCGGCGCGCATCACGACGACTGAACGCCCGCTCATAGAGTGCCGCGTAGGGGTCCAGAAGCCCGAAGAACATCTCGATCCCCGGGCGATGGATGGCGACGCTCCGGAGTCTGTCCCACTCCGCCCGAACCCTCGTTGCCATCTAATTCACCGCCCCTGCCGGGGAACCGGGGGAGCCGTCGTAGTGGAGATCCGGCTCATCTGTCTGTCGCTGGTTGAATTGCTGCCTGGAAAGACGGCAAACGCCAGCAGGCTGTAGAGAAGGATTTTTATGTATCCATGCATCCATTGGCACTCCAATCAGGATATTTATCCCCGGAAAATGGATAAATCTGTCGTGGGCCGGTCGCCCACCCACCCCGGCAGCGGGCAGGTGTGGCTGCTACTGGTCTTGCGCGCATACTGTATCCGCAAAAAGGGGGTTTCGGCGCCACCGGAACCGGGTCGATGGTGCCGCTGATCGTGAGCGGGTCCTGCAGCCGTGACAGGCACCAGCACAAGCGAGAGCGAAGAGGAGGAGGAGAAGTGTAACCTGCATGGGTCGGATCTCCGTGGCCGCCGGAAGCCCTCACACCTCCCCTGCCTGTATACCGGGATCACCGGCACATGGGCCCCGGGGGATGGGTTGAACCAGCTCCTGTATTTCAGTGTATCCACTCTGGTGGGCCGCCAGGGGGCGGGCAACCGGGTTTTTCTCCAGAGATTTGCCGGGAGAGACGGGCTCGGGATCGTGCCGATCGGCACACCCCGGAAGGGAAAAGGAAATATGGCCACACTATCCATGGGGGCACATCACGCACTGGGCGGGATCCGGGTGGCAGGCGATGGAAGGCACAGACATAATCGAGGTGAGGGATCTTGAACACGTATTTAACAGCATCAAGGCGGTGCGCGGTATCACCTTCAGCGTTCGAAGGGGCGAGATCTTCTCCTTCCTCGGCCCCAACGGCGCAGGGAAGAGCACCACCATCAACATACTGACGACCCTCCTCCCTCCTCAGACTGGCACGGTGCGGGTGGCTGGCTACGATGTCGCACGAGAACCTGATAGGGTCAGAAAATCCATCGGCATCGTCTTTCAGGATGAGGTGCTGGACCGCGACCTCACGGTCTGGGAGACGATGGAGTTCCATGGGCGGCTCTACTCGATCCCCCGCGGTGAGCGGAGACAGCGGATCGAGGATATGCTCAGGGTGGTGGAGCTTGAGTCCAAGCGGAACGAGCGGACAAAGAACCTCTCAGGCGGTATGAAACGGCGGCTTGAGATCGCGCGTGGACTGATGACCAGGCCGGAAGTCCTCTTCCTGGATGAACCGACATCGGGACTTGACCCCCAGACCCGGATACGGATGTGGGAGTACATAAGGCAGGTGAATGCAGGCGGGACAACAATATTTTTGACGACGCACTACATGGAGGAGGCTGACATGCTCTCGGATCGGATCAGCATCATCGACCACGGCAGGATAGTCACCACCGGCACCCCGGATGAACTGAAGAGCAGCCTCGGTGAGGACGTCATCTACCTGGAGACCATGGACGACACAGAGGCGCGAGAGATCCTCCAGGGGGTCGGGGATATTCGATCGATCGTCGACTCACCCCGTGGCCTCTCGATAACGATATCGACCGATGGGAGCCACTGCCTCCCGCGGATCGTCGAGCGGGTGCGGGGGGCTGGTATCGAGATCTCAAGCGCCAACCTCAAGAAACCGACGATGGACGACGTCTTCGTCCACTACACCGGCCGGGAGCTGCGTGACACAGGGGCGTGAATAGGGAGTGGCATGGGAGTTTCTCACCGTCTACTGGCGGGAGATGATCAGGTTTGTACGGTTTCGGACACAGCTTCTGTCATCGCTTCTGCAGCCAGCCCTCTGGATGGCGTTCTTCGGTGTCGCGATGTCCTCGAACTTCAGCCGGTTCACCTCCGATATCCCGGTCCCGCCGGGCGTCCTGGCGATCGATTACCTCACCTTCATGGCCGCCGGGGTGATCGCGATGACGACCCTCTTTACGAGTCTCTTTGGAGGAATCAGCCTCCTCTTCGATAAAAACTGGGGGTTGATGCGGGAGATGCTCGCAAGCCCCATGCCACGGACCCATATCATGCTGGGGGTGAGCCTCTCGGGGATAACAAAGTCGTTTATCCAGGTGGCTATCATCATGGCGTTCGGACTCCTCCTCGGAGTCGAGTTCTTCCCGGGATTTTCGCCTCTCCGGATCGCTGTATCGATCCTCGGTATATTCGTATTTGTCGGCATCTTCTCGCTCGGGTTCCTCCTCTTCTCCTCGAACATATCCATGCGCCTCGAGAGCCCCGAGGGGCTGCAGGGGATCATCACGCTCCTTACGCTGCCGCTCTTCTTCGTCTCAAACGCTCTCTACCCGATCCAGGCTTTTCCGTCGCTTCTGCAGGCGCTCTCAACCTACAACCCCCTGACCCATCTGGTCAACGGGGTTCGCTACTTCGCCCTCGGGAGCGAATTCTTCGCCGTTGGAGCCCGTTACACCTCCACCCCGACCGATATCCTCCTCTCATTCTCCTACCTGGTGGTCTTTGCGGCGGTGATGTACCTCCTCGCGCGGCAGGCATTTCTGCGGGCGGTGGTGACATGAAGAGAGACGCGAGAGGAACGAAGGTGGAGGGAGCCATCTACGCGGCGCTGGCGATGCTGGTCGTTGCCATCGTCATGCTGTCAGGGTGCATCGGGGCTCCGGGACCTGAGGAGACAGAGGGGTTCAATCGGACGGTCCCGGCAAACCCGGGAAGCGATCTTGCCGTGGTCAACCGGAACGGGGGCGTGAACATGAGCATCTGGGAGGAGGACTATGTCACCGTTACGGCGGTCAAGCGGACCTTCTACGGCCAGGCCGAACTTGAGAAGGTCAGGATTGAGGTGACGGAGAACGATCCCATCCTGATCGGGACCATGCACACCGGCATGAACGCCCGGGTGAGCGTGGACCACACGATACGGCTGCCGGCAGATGTTATCCTGCGGGGAATAGAGAATTCAAACGGCCCGATTGAACTCCAGGGGGTGCAGGTGGCCGGGACAGAGCTTCACACATCAAACGGCCCTGTGACCGTGGATGGTGCCCCGGGGGGTGACCTCGTGGCAGTCACATCGAACGGCAGGATCGATCTCTCAGGCGTCGAGGGGTATGTGACAGCAAAGACGAGCAACGGCGGGATCACGGTGGCGAGGTCCGGGGGAATCGGGGATCTGCAGACATCAAACGGCTCGATATCGGCAGAGATCTCCGCCGTCCGCGATGACGTGACGATATCGTCAAGCAACGGTGATATAGCGCTCCGCATCGCAAAAGACCTGAATGCCCGGGTGATCGCCACCACCTCGAACGGCAGGATAACGATCCACGACCTCCCGTTCAGGGTCAGCGAGTCGACGAAGACATCGGTCTCGGGGTCCCTCGGCGCCGGGGGGCCGACGATCACCATCATCACCTCAAACGGAGATATCGACCTCACAGGGCTCTGACCGGCAGGCACAATCCTTATCCTCTGCTGATCCGAGACTACCTGTAGAGGATTCAGACGATGGCTGACGTCTACTTCGCAAGCCTCCGGGCAAGGGACCACCGCGAGAACAGATCCCAGAAGATCCGCCGTCTCTTTGACGCAGCCGGGTTTGACGAGGTTGTCCGGCCCGGAGACCTTACGGCCGTCAAGCTGCATGTCGGGGAGCGGGGATGCGATACCTACATACGCCCGATCTTCGCCCGTCAGGTGGTCGATAAGGTGAAGGAACAGGGAGCGCACCCGTTCATCACCGATACCGGAACCCTCTATGCGGGGAGCAGGATGGACGCCGTCAGGCACACCATCACCGCCATCGAGCATGGGTTTTGCTATGCGGTGGTCGGCGCCCCGGTGATCATCGCTGACGGGCTCCAGGGCAGCCACTGGTCTGATGTCACGATCAGCGGGAGACATTTCCAGAACGTCAGGATTGCCGGGGATATCCTCACCGCCGGGAGTATGATCGTCCTCTCGCACGTCAAGGGCCACGACCTTGCCGGGTTCGGGGGCGCGATCAAGAACCTGGCTATGGGCTGCGCGCCGCCGTCAGGGAAGGCAGAACAGCACGCGGGCCGGCCGTTCGTGGATGTCGAGCGGTGCGGCGGATGCGGGAAGTGCACCCGGGTATGCCCGCAGGCGGCCATGACGATCGTCGAGGGGCGGGCACGGCTCAACCCCGAACGCTGTGTCGGGTGCGGCGACTGCATGCGCTCCTGCCCGGAGGGAGCGATCGAGTTCGACTGGACCACCGAGATCCGACCGTTCCTTGAGCGGCTCTGCGAGTACGCCCTCGGCGCTGTCCGCGGCAAACCCGGGCGGGTGGGCTACATCAACTTCCTTCTCAACGTAACCCCTGACTGTGACTGTGTCCCCTGGAGCGATGCAGCGATCGTCCCCGATATCGGTATCCTTGCCTCCACCGATCCGGTCGCCATCGACCACGCAAGCCTCGATCTCATCAACAGTCAGAGCGGGTTTGCCCGGACAGCGCTTGAGAGGAATCTCGCCCCGGGAGAGGATAAGTTCAGGGGGACCTGGGACTACACGGATGCCAGTTATCAGGTCACCTACGCCGCGAGTATAGGCCTGGGCGATGCGTCCTACCGGCTGATCGAGGTGTGAGGCGGAGCAGGGGAGACCCTCCAGGAGGGAGAGGGGACTCCAGCTCCGGTCCCACCCTCCCGGAGTCACTGCGATTTCTACGAGCCGCCGTTTCTATCCCGGTCTCACGCCCCGCCGCCACGCTCCTCGAAGTAGCGCATCGCGTCGGGGACCCGTTCCCTGATCATCCGCAGGAAGTGGTTCGCAAGATCGGGATCGGCCACCAGGAACGAGTGTTGCATCGCCCGCTCCGTATCCTTGGTGAGCCCGCCCTGACGCTCCACCTCTCCCTTGATGTCCCGGACGGCGTTATCAACATCCTGTTCACTCTCCCACTTTACCACAGATATCGTTCGTGCCATCTCTTTACCTCACGGCGTGGCGTATGAGCGGTGGTTCTATTTTAGGTTAACCCCGGGGCGGACCAGATCCGGCCCCGGTCGATCGATCGTACCCTTGCAGGGAGAGTGCCTCTCCACCCACACCGATCATGCGCCCCCCGACCCCCCCATCCGCGGCGGAGGCGGCGATATCCGGCGATCATCCATCAGGTGGCCGCACCCGGGTCTTATCCCGGGGTTACGACAGCCCGGGAGCTCAAAAAAGATTAGACCGGTCTATCGAGGCGCGTCTTCCTGGCCTTCTCACTGACGAGTGCGCTGTTCCCGGCGGGATCCTTGAGGATGACCGTGAACGGGAAGACCGCTTCCCGTGCGGCGGCGATCTTCTCCTGCACCTCGAGTGCGGCTGCCCGTTCCTCATCACTCTCCGCACGGTCAAGGGCGCCCGCCACCGCCCCCTCGAACCGCGAGAGAACCCCCTCGACGTTGGTGACGAACCCCTCACAGGCGATCCCGGGCTCGACCGCAAGGCCGAGCTCCGGGATCTCGATCGTCCCCGTCATGCTCCGCACCACCCTCGTGGAGAGGTCACCGGGCTCCTCGATCCGCACCGTCCACTGGACCGGTTCCCTCTCCCCTGGAATGATGGTATCGGTGTGCCGGTAACCGCAGGCATCGCAGGCGATCGAGACGATCAGGAGATCCGGGAAGTGGGGGATCTCGAGATGGTGGTGAACGATCTGGATCTCGCACCCGCACGCGGGACAGGTCCCCGGGTAGACCTCCCGCACTTACTGGCCACCGCCGATCTTCTCGCGCGAGATCTTGACGGACATGGGCGTTATGACGACGTACTTCTGCTCACCAAGCCCGACGATATCGCCGTTTACATCTTTTGCCACGTCGCGGAGGTCCTTTAAGACCCGCTCGAAGGTTATCTTATCCATCTTCAACCGCCCGATATCGACTATGACGATGTTGCCGTTGTAGACCTCATCTTTGATGCGGGGAGTATCCTTGAGGTTTGCGATGGTGGCGATCCTGACGTACATGGATGCTGGTTCTTCTGATGTCGCCCCCTCATACGAGGCAAGGTCAAGCTCCATGTATTCGTCTTCGCTTTTTACAGGATTTTTACCGAGAATGCTGTCAAAGAGCTTTTTAACCATAGAAAAAGTGAGGAAAGAATTTTATTTAATAGTATCTCTTAATTCCCATCTCAGATCTCGAGGTTCCAGATATCATCTCCGACATGATGAACGCTCCTGACCGATTTACCCCTCTCCTGC